>Ga0316204_10002622_pt1 | contig 39822 bp, 49 predicted proteins | sample 6monrhotite_MG_2_FD_205661 | JGI IMG/M metagenome (GOLD analysis project Ga0316204, IMG submission 205661) | Microbial mat bacterial communities from mineral coupon in-situ incubated in ocean water Damariscotta River, Maine, United States -... | ecosystem: Environmental > Aquatic > Marine >...
GGAATCTGCGCCTGGAAGCCGGCCACGGCTTCTTTTTTCTGTATTTTCACTCATAACTTTGGTTTTGGTTATGAGTGGTATACTGGCTGTAACCGTCTTTAGCTACCGAAGGTTGTGTTCAACAAGGCATAAAAACCACAATGGAAGAAGGCGACCCCACTTCTCCTCGCCCACTTAGGCCTATCTTCGCCCTCACGCTCAGCGTCTGTCTCAGCACCACCGTTTGGGGCTACAAGTGCGATTGAACAGCCGACAGTGCCCCACAATACTGAAAAACATGGAGAACGAAGCCCAGCAAGAGCACGACCAATTCGAAGAACTGATTCAAGGGCTCATTGACGATGAATACGGCTGTTGCAACAATTTTCTCCTGCCCATCACGGTAACGGGGCTGCGAGACAACATCCAACGGTTGAGTGAGCTGGGGAATATGAAACCCTCGGGGGTTGGCAACAAAAACGATTTTCAGGAAGATAAAAGCGTGCGGGGCGATAAAATCAATTGGCTGGAAGGGCAAAGCACCAACCCATTTGAAATGGTCTATTTAAAAAAGATGGAGCACTTTATTCTGCACTTGAACAGAACCTGCTTCACCTCCATCCAAAATTTTGAAAGCCACTATTCCTCTTATGAGAAAAAGCGTTTTTACAAGCGCCACCTGGACCAGTTCGAAAATGAAAAAGGACGCAAATATTCCATCGTCCTATACCTCAACAAAGACTGGACAGCAGCAGATGGGGGCATGCTGTCATTGTATCCCAAAGAGGCAGCACAAGTAGACATTTCCCCTTTGGGGGGCCGAATGGTATTGTTTCGAAGCGATGAAATGGAGCACGAAGTGCACGCATCCTCTACCCGCAACAGAAGCAGCATTGCCGGGTGGTTAAAAAATTAAGGGTTGGCTTTTATCCAACCACTTTTTGAAAGTGCCCCGTTAACAAAAAACAAGCGCCATAAAAGGTGCGTTTATACAATCGTTTTGCTTAATTTATAGCATGGTCCGTTAAAAAGAGCATTTCTTATCACAACGAATAGACATCCATCGAAACTAGAATAACCAGCAACAAACAGTTAAAAGAAAATACCATGGGAAAAGGTCAAGACTCAAAGAAGAGCGTTAAAAAAGAAGCCACTAAAACGCCAAAAGAAAAAAAAGCAGAAAAGAGGCTCAAAAAATCTAAGTATTAAAAGTATTCTGAAAAAACAAAGCACAACAAGGTGTGTCGTTCGTGGCCTCCCAACTGAGGCCACGGCACCGTGCACCCTGCGTTGCCAGCAATATCTGAACTAAATGGAATTCTGAATGAAGCCAATAAGTGTCATCAACTCCATAGAAGTACCAGACGGGTTGGAAGAGATAGCCATAAAAGTGCGCGACACGTATGTGGCCTATTTTAAAACGAAACCAGGGTTTGTTAGCTCCACTTTTTATCGAACAATGAACAGTGAGAACAAATTCAATTTTGTCAATATAGTTGTGTGGGAATCTGATGAGGCGTTCCAGGCTGTGGTGAACAGTGGATTTGAGAACGAAGAAGGTTTGAATGAAGATAACATGAAAGTGTTGGGTAAAGGTTTTCCATCCCCCATCAAAGTGTCACCAGGTCAATTTGAAACCATCCGAAACGACTAAGGCATCTGGTAACCGCCCCGCCTCATTGAATGAAATTTGAAAACCTATACCGCCTGGTGAGTCGAACCTATTACTCTGACCTGAGCCAGGAGGAATTGAGTGAAGCAGTCGCATCCAATTACAACCTCAACCAGGAAAGAGGCTTAGCATCGCTGTTGGTAAAAGAACAAAGCGACTTTGAAGGTGAATTAAAAGAAAACAGGTTTGTCATCAACCAAAACAATGCAGTGCGATCCACCAATGACGGGATATACTTTTTCTTCACTCAAATCAACGGAGAATTTGAAGCCCGAGAATCAACATCAATGGTAAAAGTCAACGTAGAAGTCAGCCAACGTATTCTTCAAATGATAGCCCCCTCTTTGCTGATATACCTGGTTATCATACTATTTGGAGGCACAGGCACTGGATTGATTTGTATCGTGTGTATGGCCGGCATGTTCGTTTACGGAAGGGCTCGGGTCAAGAAAGACTTTCAACGATTTGAAGCCGATTTTAAAGCAACCTTGAAGCTGACCACAGCAGAACCGCAGCAGCACACGAAGTAATACAGCAGACCACCAAGAAGCAGACGCGCCACCTTACCCGATTTTCGATTAAATGCCGGACGAATATCCGGTGGATAGTTGGGCTGGATGGGTTGGAAATTGGTGCGAGGCAATTGAGCAATGTGCTCCAATTACAAATGGATGCCCGACTTCTCCTGTCCATTCGCCAGGCAGGCGGGCATGCTGCAAAAAGTAATTATAAACTCTCCACACTGATAAAGCATTCCCGCTATGACACCAATGTAATTGGGGCTTTCGGGTTTGTGTTTTATCTTGTGGCTACCCCCCTTTATTACCCTTACTAGTTATTTTGTGATCGTGCCCCCAGGCTACCCGGTAGAGCTTTACTTTGTTGTGGGGTGTTGGAATAGATGGTTTTTGAGTTGGGGAATGAGCGCGGTTGGTTGCGTTTATTCATGGTTGCAAAAAAAATAAGCACTTATTAAAAACGCATAAACATGGGATTGCTAAATAAAATACTAGGAAATGCTAGTGAAGTTTCCTCTGAACAACTTCAGGAAAAATATGCTCGTCTGCTTATAGAAAATGAACAGATAGAACTTGGCTTCAAGCTACTTAGAGATGTATTCATGTTTACGGACAAAAGATTAATTCTCATTGATGTGCAAGGGATAACGGGCAGTAAAGTTGAATACAAATCTCTTCCTTATAAAAACATGACCCGATTTTCGTTAGAAACTGCTGGTACTCTTGATCTTGATGCCGAATTAAAAATTTGGATTTCAAGTGAAGATATTCCGACAGTAAGTAAGAAATTCAATAAAAAAATTGACGTTTACGAAGTACAAAAATATTTGGCTCAAAAAGTACTGTAAAACGCTGATTGCTCATTTTTTCAAAAGCCAAAAACTACAGCAGAAAACAAAAACATATGCGATTAGAAAAGATATTGGATAGACTGGGCTCCCTGGAGAAAAACCCCTTCATTAAAATAATTGATGGTATCATCTCTAAAAACCCAAGAAACCACAAGGAAATTGACAAAATATTGAGCTCGTCAGACAAGGGATTAAAGTCTGTTGACAATCAGAATATCGCTGCGATTTTCGGTTTAACGGCCAATGAATTTCAAGAGCACATTAAATGTGAATTTCAAGAAATCACCTCTCAATTAGACATACTGATTGACATCATTATTCGAGATGGAAACTGCATCATGAAGCAGGACTGGTTTTCGAGGCTTTACGAAACAGAAATAAAACACCTGAAAACCAGGATAAAAGAACTTGATGCAGATTTTGAAAATGATAAATCAGAATTAAGTGCTGCGAGAAAAAGAGATTATAGAATCTACAAATCCTGCTTACACACAGCTTATCACAATGACGCTGCGAATAACCGAGAGGCGAAAGTCACCTCTGATGAATTGTCTATAATTCTCACACTCGCAAAACAACTTGGCCTTTCTCAGGAAGAAGTTAAGCTTATCAACTACTCGATTTTACCAATCAAAAAACTAGACATTCAAGAGGTCATAAAAGGTCTTAAGGGTATTGGTGTCATTTTCTTTTCCAACAAGGAGAACACCATTTATGTGGCGGACGAAATGGTCAGAGCATTGCGAAAAATCCGGGAAAAAGAAGTTGCCGAAAAATTCTACAGAAGAACCTTGAAACTCTTAAGAGAGCCAATAGTCAATCAAATTGCTCGGGCACATAATATCGACAGAAAATTATCCTATTCCCAAAAGATTGAAGAGATAATAAAAGAAGGAGTCTCGTTCAAAAACTTGCTTTTAGAAGAGGTTTACAAACCTGGAAGCACGCTAACTGAAAGGAAAAAGGCCCTTAATGAACTTTGCGAAAAGGGATTGAGTATTGGCAATCTGAAAGGTGGCACATTAGACGAGAAAATTAACAGCCTAATTGAACACTTTGACAATGTGGAGCGAGACGAAAAAGTCGGAATCTCTTTAGACGGATTTGATAAACTTCTAACAGAGTTGAATCAATCGCTTCCAAAACTAAACAAGCAGATCAAAGGTCAATTTGAATTACAAGACGAATATGTTCTGAAATCAGACTTCCTTCTAGATCACAACATTAAACCACGAGACATATTGGATTTACTTGTAAAAGAGGACTTGAGTAAATTCATAAAAGACAACGGAATCAAACAACGTGGGGATGACATTCTAAACATTCTGGAACATTATAAAGACGTTGAGAATCTATACTTAGAAAACTACGAAAACGTAGCTTATCGAAATCTAAATTTGCTAAAAGAGAACGGAATCGCAGTAAAAGAAAGTGAGCTCGGGATTAAATTCGAAGACTTGACCAAAGTCATTTTTACCGGTTTGGGTTTTAACGTTGATGATGCGTTTAAAAAGCAGGTCAATACAAAAAAGGATATGATGGATATTCTTTTAAACCTGGGCAACAATGAAATCATTATTGTTGAGTGCAAAACGAGTAAAGAAAAGGGATACAATAAATTCAGTTCAGTTTCAAGACAATTAAAATCTTACCAAAATTTGGCCCTTAAAAACGACCTGAGGATTGTTAAAATTTTGTTGGTTGCACCAGAATTTAGCGATGATTTTGTGACCGATTGTGAAATGGACACGGAAATGAATTTATCTTTAGTGACGGCTTCTACTCTATTGAATATTTCAGAAGCCTTTAAAACATCCAAATACACCGAATTCCCGCACGTGTTGTTCAGAGATATTGTCATTAACGAGGAACGAATTTTAAAGGCTTTGAGCAAGTAAGCTAAAATAGTAGCTGGACATTTTACGCGCCCCCAATGTCCCCCCCCTTCTCCTTCAAAGGCCGCATCAGAAGATTGGAATACTGGCTCAGCTTTATGGTGCTGGTTGCGTGCGCAGTGCTGTCCTTTTTTGTCGTGGCATATCCCGCTAAGCACCTACACCAAATCCTTGATAGCTAACTCCAAGGTTGGAAATTGGAAATCGAACCCCATTTTAGTGAGTTTGCCTGGAATCACATTTCTACTTTTAAGTATCAACTCTGTTTCCGTTTGAATCAATACAGCGCCTATCTCCAACAGCCATTTAGGAGCTGGCAGCCCAACAGGAATTCTTGTGGCATTGCGCAGCATTTTCATGACCAAGCAATTCTTTACTGGAGCTGGTGCAGCTATATTAATGGGACCTTCCATCTCCTTATTTTCTTGAATAAAATCCACCGCTCGAAGCAAATCTTCTTCGTGGACCCAACTAAAGAATTGCTCCCCATTTCCTTGTTTTCCGCCCAACCCTAATTTCGTTAATTGGACAAGAGGCTGGAGAGCCCCTCCGTGCTTGCCAAGCACAATGGCCATGCGCAGTGCCACTTTTCTTGTCCCTTTAGTTTTTGTCTCAAAGAAGGCCTGTTCCCACTTCTTGCACACGTCTACAGAAAATCCAGTCCCAAGCTCTCCAGTTGCCTCATCCATTTGTCGGTCTTCAGCATGCCGGTAGATGGTCGCAGAAGAAGAATTAATCCACAGTTTTGGAGGGTTGTCTAGTACCTCGATTGCCTGACCTAAGATATAGGTAGAATCAATTCTAGAAGCATAGATTTCTTGTTTGTTTCCCTCGTTGTATCGGCAATCAACTGATTTTCCATTCATGTTGATGAGAATTTCAGTCGCTTCTAATTCTTGGTTCCAACTGCCATAATTCTTCCCATCCCATTGGACAAAACGGATTCCGTCTTTGTCCAAATGATGTCTGCGGGAAAGCACCACCACTTCATACCCTTTTTGCACATAATGTTCAGCCAGTATACTTCCGACAAAACCAGTGCCACCAGCTATTACCACCTTTTTCATTTTGCTACATATTTAGTGCGTTGCGCTTTACTTCTTAAACTGAAGAGCACGAATAAGTTGAAAAAGTGCATCCCTCCTAGTATGAGAATGATGGTGCCAATTTTCACACTCAATGCTTCCAACATATTCTGTAGATCAACTAATTCGTTGACTATCGTTAGCGCCATCACAGCATATCCGATATTGATCAAATAAAAACCGACCTGCAATAATTTGTTGACGCTACTGGCGAGATCCGTATCTCCACCAAAAATCTCCACCAAGAAAATTTTTCCATTTTTCAAAAGTGTTTGAGCGACCCAAACTGTTAGTCCGATTGTAATCAGCAAATAAACTGCGTAACTAATGACATTGTAATTCATAATTTTTCAGGTTAATTGTTTGTGTTTATTTTATTTTCAGAAAATATTGAAACCTAATAGACAATTTTTTTACCATTCTAGAATCAAAAAAAACAGTTTCTATCACTACGAGAGCATTTATCAAGTAAACCATCCACCTTGTTGGCCATTTCTAATCGATTGGAAGTAGTTCTCTTCAACCCTTTCATTCAACAAATATAACAAAGTTTTCTAATTTTCAGTATTTATTGAAACAATTGTAAAAAAACATCAGATTGCTTTGGACATGCCATAAAAAGCAATTACACCCCCACTCTACTTAGGGACGCCTGCCCTACAAACAACAAAAAAATCAGGCGTTGACTTCGTGCATTTCGGCACTATTTGTAAATTAGTAATCCCGATAACCCAATTACCGCCACAGCATGATTTTCAGACTACTCTTTTTCGCCATCCTCATTGGAGGAGGCTATTTTTTCATCCGAAAACTCCTCGGTAATTCCGACCACCGCACCTGCGAAAAATGTGACGGCAAAGGCTACTGGAGGGCCATGCGCGGAGAAAAAGAACGGTGCGACCTGTGCGAAGGTTCGGGAAAAGTACCGCGGTAAAGCGCAACCATTCCCTGCATGGTTATGCAAATTCCAACGCTGCGCATCTTATTGGAAGAAAACAGCTAGCTTGAAAAAAACACTCCTTCTTTCCCTGTTGCTCTTTGCCTTTAGCGCCATGGCCACCACCTGGTCTCCCATGCACCGCTACAAGCAAAAAACAGAGGACGGAGCCATCACCTGCCAATCCTTTCCATACGGCCCTCACGATGGCCCCCACGGCCTCGGAGAGACATTTGTTTATTCCCAAGGCGAACTGCTTTATTCGGTCGACCATTATTTCTCCAATCTCTTTTTCACGGCAGACAACGGTCAATACATCGTGGAGTTTGATTTTTGGTTGCGGTACGATATGCCCGACCGCCTCATCTCTCCCGATGGGAGCATTGAAATTACTGCAACCAGCTATGACGGGGTTGCCATTTACATCTACCGCAATGGTCAACTCACCAAGAAAATCGAGGTGGCACAATTGGTTCCCAACGAAACGGACCTGATAATTTACCCGTCACCCCACAGGTTTGAATGGACCTACCACCGAAGCGATTCGGCCGTCAATCCACTCAAAGATAAAATGGAGCAGTACCCTGTTTTTCTGGAAGGATTGAACCTTTCCCTGATAACGGCCGATAAAAAACTGGTTGAAATAGACATTGCAACTGGCTCGATCCGCCACAAAGGAGATGCCTACCAGGCGATGCAACAAAAAACCAATTGGTCTCCCGCGTGGCCCAAACGGAAATACAAAAAAAACACACTATCCGGATAAATTCATGCTGCCCGATCTGGAAAATGGCCAATCCCTCGAAGTGGCACTGGCACAATTGCCTGGCTTCAACGCCAAAGATGTGGGGAGAGACAACGCTGCCGTTCAACTCTATTTTCACACCCTGCTCATCAATCGGGAAGGGCACTGTGAAAAGGTCTACGTAACGGTTACCCACCGCTCCGATTTGAACAAGGATTTTGGCGAGGACAAAAGCAGGCAAAACCGGCAGGAGGCAGAAGAAACACAAGCCAAAGTGACGGCATGGCTGCAAGAACAAGTGTTTCAAACCAACACGATCCCCTGGAAATTTCAGAAGTTTAAATACTGTGATTTCGTGTACTTCTAAGTGTTGTTGACTTTGCTGTGTTCTTATCTTTGATCCCAATGGATTGATTAATGCCAACTCCAGGCGCAGCCATTGGTGCGGTAGCACCATGCTCTCCTGCAAGCCCTTGCCATACCTTTTGACAGTTACCCCATATCGATTACCTTCGATGGAATATTCGAAAAATAAAGTAGATTGTTTTATTCAGTCGTTGGTAGTATTAAAAATAAAATTTGGAAACAGTAGACGTAACATTTGAACTCGACCGATCAAAGGAGCTTTCCGCACGGTATTTTAAGTTCGAAAGAAGAAAAGAATTCCAAAAATTTCCGAGCATGTTCCTTTTCGCATTGAGCGCTGGTATGATCCTAGTCGGAGCATTCACTGAAATTGATATCTTATGGATTCTCGGTTTAATCTCAGCCTTCTTGATTGGAATATTTCTCCTCTATTTTTTCGTTCGATTTGAAATTGCTTTCAGTAAATTCTCAAAAGAATTGGAGAAAAAAGCGAAATCCTCTGATAAGAACTTTCAATTCTCGTTCGATTCCGAAACCATCGTGTATAAATCCGAAAACGTGAATTCGGAGATAAAGTGGACAATGGTTAAAGACTATCAAGTGAACGGGAAGGATTTGTACCTATTCCTTGAAAACAGAGAACTGTTTGATATTTTTTCCGAAACGATAATGGGAGCCGAAAAATTTGAAAAATTCAAAGAATTGGTAAAAGTAAAAATGGAACCAATCCCTGACAAAAAGTAAAGGCCAGAACCAAGCTGCTGGATGGTAACGCAGTTTAGCAGGAACGTTAAATGCAACCATGAATAGATATAAGATAATAATCAGTTTTCTGTGTTGCTTCGCACTAGTTCACGTTCAAGCTCAGCAGCCTGAGGTTGATAAAGGATTCGTCATCGTTCATTCAACAAAAGACTATAACGCTGCATTGCAAACAGTTCATGAAGCAAGTCAAAAATTAAACACAGAAATTGATTTGCGCGGCTACTATCCTGGTGAAGAATCTGGTTTAAAGACTGATTTTGTTTGTGGTTGCGGAGAAGCTCATGGCTATGTTGCAAGAGGACGCTGGGATGATGGAACATACATCAGCATTGAATACTCTGATAGATATCAAGGGTTTGCTAAAGGCTACTACATAGTAGTTTTAGCGAGTGGGGAGAAAACAAGTGAAATATTGACAGAGACACTTGCAAAGGCTAAGAAACACTATTCAGATGCCTATATAAAGCATACTTCCGTGTACATTGGGTGCATGCATTAAAACGCATTTTATACCAAGTCGTTAGGTACCAATCAAAATGAACAGCGATCAATCATTGATATCGGAAATTTTCAACCCCATTTCTTTTTCGCAAAAAGAAATTATTCTGGTTGAAAGTAAATTTGAAAAACTCACGTTAAAAAAAGGGTTTACGCTTTTAAAGGCAGGCAGGGAAGTCAACCATCAATACTTTATTTGCAGCGGCTGTTTAAGAACTTATTTTATTGACAATTCTGGGAAAGAGCACACGATACAGTTTGCTATTAAAGATTGGTGGATAAGTGACTACACCGCTTTTTTCACCACTTCCACAGCGATAATGACGATTGACTGTATTCAGGACGCAACCGTATATAAAGTATCCAAAGAAGACATGGAAAGTTTATACCTCGAAATCCCTCCATTAGAAACTTTCTTTAGAAAAAAGATGGAACGGGCTTTCGCTAGTTTTCAAAAAAGAATACTTGGAAGTTTGTCTCAATCAGCAAAAGAAAGATACACTTCTTTTATCCGCACTTACCCCAACATCGAACTGAGCGTAAAAAACTATCACATCGCATCGTATCTAGGCATTACAACAGAAAGCTTGAGTAGAATTAGAAAAGAAATCGCTCAAAAGTAGTTTTTTACCATACATCAATTTTTTCCTGACTTAGTCGGCATAGTTTTGTGGAACAATTCAACGTGGATTGTAATTAGACAAATTGACTATGAAGAATTTTGAGTTTAAAAATCCTACAAAAATCATTTTTGGGGAAGGAGAGATCAAAAAAATAGCAACAGAGGTACCTGCAAACGCCAGGATATTGCTTTTATATGGAGGTGGTAGTATCAAGAAAAATGGTATTTACGAACAAGTCAAAACTGCGCTTAAAGATTTTGAAATAGAAGAATTTGGAGGCATCCCTGCCAACCCGGAGTATGCTGTCTTAACACAAGCGTTGGCCGTTATTAAAGAAAAGGAAATTACATTCTTATTAGCTGTAGGTGGTGGTTCGGTCATTGATGGCACTAAATTCCTTTCTTCTGCAGCAGTATATCAAGGAGACGACCCCTGGGATATTTTGGACAAAAAAATCCCAACCAAAAAAGGCATGCCATTTGGCACAGTCCTTACATTACCTGCCACAGGTTCTGAAATGAATTCGGGCGCTGTGATTACCCGAGTTGAAACAAAACAAAAACTAACCATGGGTGGACCTGGTTTGTTCCCGGTTTTTTCGGTCCTGGATCCGAGTGTCGTCAAATCAATTCCCCAGCGTCAAATTGCAAATGGTCTGGCGGATGCTTTCACTCATGTGTTAGAACAGTACATGACTTATCCGGTTGGAGCTTTGTTACAAGATCGTATTGCAGAGGGCATTCTTCAAACTTTAATTGAAGTAGCTCCAGTCATATTGAAAGATCCTACGGATTACAAAGCAGCTTCCAACTTTATGTGGAGCTGCACCATGGCATTGAATGGACTTATTCAAAAAGGAGTTCCTACGGATTGGGCCATTCATATGATGGGTCACGAGCTCACCGCTCTCTTTGGTATTGATCATGCCAGAACATTAGCTATTCTCACCGGTTCCCACTACACCTATAATTTCGAAACTAAGAAAGAAAAACTAGCACAATATGCCGATCGCGTTTGGGGAGTAACCGAAGGTTCTCTTGATGAAAGAGCGAAAATAGGAATTGAGAAAACCATTGCATTTTTTCATTCTATTGGCATTAAAACCAAGCTATCCGAGTATTCGAGTGATTATGAAGGTACTGGTGCTGAAATAGCAAGAAGGTTGCAAGAAAGGGGAATGATAGCCTTGGGAGAACATGGCACATTAACACCACAAGACGCAGAAAAAATTGTAGAACAATCCTATTAAACTAAATTATAAGTGATGAAAAAAATAGTCTTGGCAATTGCAGTAATCATCGGGCTTGCATCTTGCAATAACACAGCTGAACAGCAACAAGAAACAGAAGAATTATCCACAGTAAAAACAGAGAAAATGAAAAAAATACTATTTGTATTAACAAGCCACGGTGAACTAGGCAATACCGGAGAGAAAACAGGATTTTGGATTGAAGAATTTGCTGCCCCCTACTATCTCTTAAAAGACAAAGGAGTGGAGATTACCCTGGCCTCACCCAAAGGAGGACAACCTCCAATAGATCCGAAAAGTGAGTTGCCTGACTTTCAAACACCAGCAACTGCAAGATTCAATGCGGACAAAGAAACGCAAGAACTCTTATCTAAAACGCTCCAACTGGCATCCATCAACCCTGCCGATTACGATGCGGTATTCTATCCCGGTGGACATGGCCCTTTATGGGATTTGGCTGAAGACAAACATTCAATTGCCCTCATTGAATCATTCATCAACAATGATAAGCCCGTAAGTGCCGTTTGTCATGCGCCTGCGATTTTCAAGCACACTAAAAATGCAGATGGTACACCGCTTGTAAATGGGAAAAAGATCACTGGATTTTCAAATACTGAGGAAGAGGCTGTGCAGTTAACCGATGTGGTGCCTTTTCTAGTAGAAGATATGCTGAATGAAAATGGAGGCATCTATTCCAAAGGAGATGATTGGGGCCCTTATGCCTTGGAAGACGGTCTATTGATTACTGGTCAAAATCCAGCTTCATCGGAACTAGTCGCAGAAATGCTTTTAAAAAAATTAGGGGAATAACCTATCCACAACAATAGGTTAGAAGCAAAACGGTTTGGGTGTTAACTCAAACCGTTTTTTATGCCCCGTCATCAGGCATTCCAATAGGTGATGGTTGGTGGATCTCCTCCCCTGCTGGTCACCTCAACCTGCATGATAGCCGGCACTCCTTTTGACGATCTACCCAGTATCGATTAACTTCGGTTGGACATTGGAGAAATAAAACGGACTGTTTTATTCGGTTGTTGTTGCAATTAAAAAATGAATAACGAGCTAATTGAATTTATAACAAGTAGGACGCATCTGAAGGCTAATGAGATTAAGCCTGATTTAAGGTTGGCCAAAAATATTGGCCTCTATGGACTTGATTCAATTGGCTTCTTCGAAGAATTTTTCAATGAATTTGAGATTGAAAAATTGGAAGAATTTGATGTTAATTTACATATTGACGGTGGGACTGATTTTGCTCCTCAACCTTTGAATTGGATTAAAAATTTAATGATGAAAAAAAGAAGAAAATATTTGAGGCCTGATGTAACAGTAGGGCATCTTGAAAAGGTCATTGAACGTGGAGAATGGATTAATTAAAACACTCAATTGCCAAACCATTAAGCACCAACTGAATAAAATGAAAATCGGTGGATTATTTGCTAAATCTAATTCCTGTACTTGCGAAAAGTATACTGCATTGGAATTGAATCGGGTCCAGATTTCAAAAAGAATTAAAGACAGTAAAAAAATCATCAATCATCTGGAAAAAAAAGGTGAGTCTCCCGAAGGACATCACCTGTATCAATGCAAATTTTGCGTGCAATTTTGGCAACTAAGTGGTGCCTGGAATTGGGGAGGAAAAGACTATCTATTTAAAATTCCAGACACGAAAATTAGTGAATGGATCTACAATCCATATATGTCACCGGCCGAAATGATAATATATTCTGCATCCTTAAAGACTTATTTTGATAGTAACACTTTAGAGGAATCCGCTAAAAATTGTCGAAGGGAGGCTTGTAGTGAAAAGGCTCTGGTAAATGACGTTCTGTGCAAAACGCATTTTATCGAAAGTTTACAGCAGTTTGGACAACTGCCTAAATTTCCTTCCGGCAAGCTGTTCGAACCGTACAATTTTGAGAATTAAAGTCATTTTTTGGGGAACTGTGAAGAAGAAGCAAAAGCATAAAAACGCGTCATAGCCAAACCGTCACGAGCAATTAAAGAACTAAAATGGGAGGACCATCAGCATCCGTATTATTAAAAACCACTCGATCAGAAGTGACCTGGAGAGAAACTGAAAATGCATTTTACCAACCGTTGTAGCTAATTCCAGAAGATGAAAAGAGCCATAATAATAGGATTTGTAGTCATTGCAACTTCTTGTACTACGCGAAACGATGTCGATGTAAACGACTACCCGATTGTGACAACCATCAGCGACCTAGCCGAATATTACGACTTGAATATCGACACATCCGGAGCATATGAAACCACATTCATTATTAACTATTTGGATGGCTCTTCTGAATTAGAATATTCATATGACTTGCTCGAATCGGAAGATTTTGATCCGCTCTATTACTCCATCCTCATTGAAAAAGAGAATACGACAAAAGACGCTAAACAAATTTATACCCTCGGCAAAGCTGCGGTTGAATTGGTAGGCAATTCATTTGATCAAGGAACGGTCGATATTGATTCTCTTCAACTTCCTGGAGATGACTCGTATTATGCATTGAGAACATTTGAAGGAGAACCAAATGGCATGTTCTTCATTGTCCGAAAAGGAACGCGAATTTACACCATGATGGTATCTGGGCTTTATACACCTGACAATAGCCTCATCAACGAATTGCTGATTCCAAGAATCACTGATTTAGAGAAATTTGAAATAATTGAATAAAAAAAAACGCCACAATTCTACGAAATGAAAAAATTGCTCTTGTTGCTATGGGTGATTTCAAGTGTTAGTTGTTCATCAAACGATCAAAACAAAATGGGAATATTTGACAAGCTATTTGGTAAAAAAGGACAAGACACCCTCCCCAAAGAACCTATTGAGAATTCGGAAAAATTGATGGACTCAGCTCAATTTTGGGAAATTATTGCGGCTACAAAATCAAATAGCTCAGGCGATTATGAACGACAACAGGCTGAACTTGAAAAAGAACTACTGCAACTGACCGCAATCGATGTGCTTGAATTTGACAACAAGTTTAGAACATTGAGAGGCGAAGTGTATAATTGGGATTTTTGGGCTGCTGCCTACATCATCAATGGCGGTTGTTCCGATGATTGTTTCTCTGATTTTAGAGGTTGGTTGATAGGACAGGGAAAAACAGTTTTTGAAAATGCAGTGCACGACATTGAGACACTTTCTGAACTAACAGAAACAAATGATGGAGATTGGGAGGGACTCAGTTATGTTCCAACCGATGCTTACAAGAAAAAGACAGGAAATAAAAGGCCCCAGGGCATTCGCGAGAATTTTGAAATCACAGGAGAAAAATGGAGCGAAGAAGGGGATGATTTGAAAAAGAGCTACCCAAAGTTGTGGGCCAAATTTGGAATGGAATAAAAGTGACAGACAAAACATAAACCATTAGGCACAATTAAAAGATGAAAGCCGAACAGGTAATAGCGACAATCGAGTTTCAAGAATTTATAAAGTCTTGTCGAAGCTACTGTGAAATACTTGAACGTAACGAGGAAATTGATTCCACTGAATTTTTGATTGCTGTGCAAAATCTACTGACTCAACTATATGCTAAAGCTGTGAATTTCAGAACCGTTGAATTGGAGACGGATGTAGAATTTAAAAGAGAAATTGAGAAAGAGAAATTCAAAAAAATAATGAACAGGACCAGTGAAAACATTGGACAAAACCAGCTCTACTGGACCATATTTGATCCAACTGAAAACGTCTTTGGCAATGAACCTCCCGTAATGGGTGATTTGCTAGACGACCTAATGGATATTTACCAAGACATTAAAAGGGAACTTCTGGTTCTTGACATAGACACGGTTGAAAGCCGAGAAAGCGCAGTATGGGGATCGAATTTTTTGTTCTGGAATCACTGGGGTCTTCATGCCATTGATGCCATGAGAACAATTCATTACGTACTTGAAAAGACCGAAAAATATAAATGAAAAGACTGTTTCAAGTAATCATCCCGTTGTTGATTCTCTTTGGTTGCGTAGACATCAAGAAGAACATAGACGGAAGTACTGATTACAAGTATTTATTACGCAAATGGCGACTTGATGAGGAAAAAACACGGCACAACAGCTCCTAGCGGCAATCGAATTATGGAAAGAAACACTGCAAACATCCCAATCATAGCAGTGCATTAAAAAATGAAACCCATTTACAACTTATCCCTTTGGTTATTCAGTTTGACGACTTTCGGACAGACATGTGATACCGTTGCTGGAAAATTCATCAATTGTGTGGATGCAGCTGGGTTTCGACAAGGCTATTGGGAGTTGCAAAAGAAGCACGTGCTCTTCAGTGGCTATAGTGGATTCGGTTCCGAACAGGGATGTCACTATTTTGAAGAAGCGAAGTATTTTCCACTGGCCCAAGGCCATTACAGCGATAACAAAAAAGTTGGCACGTGGGACCATTACTCCGGAGACCGCTTGGTCTCGTTAGACAGAAGAATCACCTACTTCCAAAACGGCTCTGTCAAAGACGAGCATTTAGTTGACCGGTACACACTCGAAATAAATCAAGACACCTCCTCCGTAAGTGGAATGTTTTACCACCGATTAGACAGTATCAAAATTGAGTGCCAAGAAGAAAAATGTTCTTACACGCTTTCCACAGGACAGAAATTAACCACTTTCTCATTTGCTAAATTTGACACATTGGAATATGAGCTTCTGCGGCTGAAGCTGAATGTTTACGATGAAGAAATAAGGACGCATTGCAACAATATCTTCAAGCAATAGCAACATGAAGAAGATTACAATCATCCTATTCCTAACGATTTTTTGGAGTTCCTGCCAACAAGCCACCAAGGAAGCCAACAAGATTCAACTGGTGAAAGCGTATGTAAACGCACTCAATGATGCTGACTTTGACCAGATAACCTCCTTGTTTATGGACAGCATCTGTCTGAAAGAGATGGATTATGTGAGTGTGTTTTCCAAGGCCGAGTACCGTCAAATATTTCAGTGGGACTCCACTTTGCAAGCTAACTATCAAATTTTAGAAATCAGGGAGGAGAATGGTGCTGTGCGCATGCAAATTTCAAAAGAATGCCCTCGAATACTCTTTCTGAATGAAGAACCCACAATTACCGATGCCATGGTCAAATTTGAAAATGGTCAAATTAAAAGTATCGAGATACTTAACTATGTCGTTTTCAACGATGATAAGTGGGATAAAAACAGAGTCAATTTGACTTCCTGGATAGCGGCCAATCACTCGGAACTAAATGGATTTTTACACGACCAAAGCGAACAAGGAGCCTTGAATTATTTAAATGCGATTGAGCTGTATCAAAAGAAAGAATCGGAGTATTTACGGCCCCCTCGGAGCAGTAAGCAATTAGAAAGAAAGTGAATCGAGAAGTTATTGTACGAACGGAAATTCTATTTGTATTAGAAGCTTGCACCCACAAAGGCTATAAATCATTGCCGTTGTGGCCTTTATTTAATTGAAAGCATATGGATTGGCAACGCTTCATAGCCGAACCACTGTAAACAAGAAATAAGAACAGATATGAAAAAATTAATTGTTGCCATTATCCTGATTTCAACTAGCCTGGGAGTTTTTGCCCAAGACAAATATTTGAAAGACCCCACTGAAACAGAAGCCCTCTCAGCAAAAGTGACCGGGTTATTCAGTGATAATAAAATAGCAAAGTCATTTAAGGCATTGACACCGTATTGGCCAATACCTCAAAATGAAATTGAGTCCATCGAAGAAAAAACGATTAAATACCTCAATATCATCGAACAAAGATTCGGAAATGCCCTTGGTGTTCTCAAAGTGAACAACGAAAAGATTGGAGATATTGCCATTAGAGAAACCTATTTGATTCGATATGAAAATACGGCCATTAGACTAATTTTCACATTCTATAAGAACAACAATGGCTGGATTGTTAATTCATTTAAATGGGACGATTCGTTTAAAGAAGAATTCAAATAAAAGCCCGACCGCACCCAAACCCAAACTGCTTTCGGGACAAACGAAGGTTCAACCCTCCCGCCATCAGCAGCCCGGCCTGGTCATGCCTTTTGATAGTTTACACTGTATCGATTAACTTCGGCAACCCATTACTGATACTGAAAAAATGAAAAAAATAGCTTTCATATTACTCATCGGAATGGCCTTCTCAGCCTGTAACCAACGGGAAAAGAAGAGCAGCAATTCTTTGGATGAAAATCAAATGGCAAAGGACGCCTTGACAGCAGAATTGGATTCCATTCAAAAAAACGGCCAGATAAACGGATTTGCAGTTGCCATGGTGAATCAAGAAGGAATGTTATACCAACATGGATTTGGGCTTGCCAATACGGAGACCAAGGAAGCATATACCGAAAACACGATACAGCACATCGCTTCGGTTTCTAAAACCTTAATTGGAATTGCTTTGATGAAAGCCAGGGAAATGGGAAAACTAAACCTGGACGACCCGATTCAGGATTATATCCCCTTTCAAGTAACGAACCCAAATTATCCAAATGAAAAGATAACCATCCGGCATTTGGCCACCCATACTTCTGGAATTAACGATACTGAACAGTACATGGAACGGGCTTGGGTTCTTACAAAAGACCAGGACCTAACAAACGTAAGAACGGATTATCCTGAGCAACAATTGAATCCAGCGGAACTGGATATTCCAATGGAAGAATACCTCAAAGGGTATTTAGAAACAAATGGAGCCTATTATCAAAACGATAATTACATCAACTTCCAACCAGGAGAGCGGTATAATTATTCGAACATAGGAGCAACGCTGTGTGCGCTCATCATCGAAAAAGCAACCGGCCAACCATTCGATTCATTTACAAAAGAACATATTCTCCAACCATTAGCCATGAATGCAACAGGTTGGTCGTTAGCTGATGTAGACATCACAAAACATGCAAGGTTGTATCAAAATGATAATTCTGTTTTGCCCTTCTACACGGCCATAACCTACCCCGATGGCATGTTGATTACATCCAGCAGCGATATGGCCAAATACCTGACTGAATTAATTAAAGGATATGCTGGAGAAGGAACATTGCTCAAAAAAGAAAGCTACCAAGAGCTCTTTACGGAACAACTCACTGAAAAAAACTTTGATGAACGCAATACCAGTAATCCTTACAACGGAGATTACAGTCCTGCCATTTTTATTGGTCACAGCGCTCTGGGCTATACAGGACACTCAGGTGGAGATGCCGGAGTAGCAACTTGGATGTATTTTGACAAAGAGAAAAAAACAGGGAGATACATTGTCATTAACACAGATATGGGAAATGACGAGCGAGCAAAAGAATTGGAATATTATGCCGTTTGGGATAAAATGAATGAATATTTTGAAAAATTGAGCGTAGCAAAACCAGTACATAACAGCAGCCATTAGTAATTGTAACTACACACTGCTCAACCGTTGGTCATGAAACTGATGTACTCTTTCCAAGTCACAGTTCATACAAGAGGAACGTTGGCGTAATTAGAATCTTATGAATTTAGCAGGGATTATTGGGGCTCTGTGTATGTGCCTTGTGACTATTTTATCCAGTGGTCAAACAGATGAAATGAATGGAAGCGTTTTTGATAGCCCAGCAAAATTTGGAGGCGTATTATTTCAGCCAAAAATGGTTGACTCAACTACCTTGATTTCGAACAAAAAATTATACTGGTCATGCAAAACTTCTAACAATGAAGGAAGCTGGATGCACTGGACGGATTTCGATAAAGTAGAAGAGTGTACTTGCACTGAATTCCCTAGAGAGATTGATTCCTTAAACATTGAGCTAGCTTCGCTCAAAAGAATGAGTGATAAAGTATTTAGTTACACTGAATACAATGAAAAGGGAGAGGAAAATAGAGCAGTGCATTACAGCTGGAATCGTGACCAAATTGTAAATAGCGAAACAGTCTATTCAATCGATATTTTTGACGATGGATACGTGTTGACAATACTGCTAGAATGTGAATTAAAGGAAATTGAAAAAACGCATAAAAACGAGTGATGGAGCATGACGCCCCCAATATTCACTCTTGGTCACTTCATTCCCAATTAACTAAAAACAACACTCACCGGTGCCACAGGCTATATTGACATGGGAATTCTTCCGATACTAATCATGCCTTTTGAAAGTCTACCCAGTATCGATTAACTTCGATTGGATACAACGGAAATAAAGCCTATTGCTTTATCCAGTTGTTGCGCTAATTTGAAAATGATAAGAATAGCGTTCATATTAATTATAGGACTTCTAATTTCAGGTTGTAGCAATATGACCTCAAATTCCTCAGACTCAATTCCTGAAAACATGCAACCAAATTGGACAGGAATTGATATTGACAAAATACCGGTAAGATTTGGTCAGGCTTTAAAGTTTAAGAACGATAGCCTTGACTTGACTGCGGTCATATTAGACTTTGACGAAGATGAAGGTGGCAAATGGGTCGGTTTGTGCTTTATCGATAGAGACAAACTATTTGGAAGACAGATACCAAAAGGAATGATTAATACAACTTGCCTTGACCTATTAGACCTGACCTACATTCAAATTGACGGACTTCACGACTTTGAAATAGTAGAGACATTAAACCTTAATAAAAACAAGATTGGAATAGGCTCGATTAGTACCGCCAAGAATTTGACCGAATTAGCAAGAGATTTTAATGACGGAATTGAGCAACGAAAAAAAGAACAGACTCCATGCAACAAGGGTTTAACAAACTTTAATCCCGTGAGAGAATGCTACTATGACATTGGTAAAATAAAGAACTAGCCATTGCCCAACGGTTGTGCCGCAGCTAAAAAAAGAAACCTAAAATGGGGTTTGGATTTAACTTATTCTTCATTTTTATTCTTGTCCCCTTAACAGGAATACTATTGATAGCCTGGTTGCTATCACGAAAAATGCTGATTGGAAAAATACTTGGCATTATCTGGCTCGGAATTTTTGGACTTATCTTTTTATCTGGTATTGCCCAATGGTTGACAGCAAAAACAGAATTAGACAAAGAAGACTACTACGGAGAATATGTGATTAACCGCGACTATTTTAAAGGAAATCAAACTGATTGGCAATACGAACACTTTCGCTTTGAAATTACTGAGCAAGACTCCATTTTCTTCTATGTCACGGACGAAGAAAAAATACTGAAGACCTATCGTGGAACAATAAGCACGACAACACCTTTTAGCTCGGCTAGATTGATAATTAATATGGAACAACCAACTCACCATATCTTGACAAGTAACCCGACAACTTACAGAAGTGCCTGGAGCTATTATTTAGTGTTTAACTCGCCAAAATTTTACAACGTGTTTTTCAAGAAGGAAAAATGGAAACCAATAGAATGAAATAAGAAATAAAAGCCGTCCACACACAACACTGCATATGGCAGATAGAGCGTTCGGTGGTTTTATTCGGTGGTTGGACACAAGTAAAATGCAGCATCTGCGAAATATATTCAAACTTCTGCGAAATGATTAAATCTTCGTAATATGATCGTGGTAATCTTGTGCTATGAACAAATAAAAAATGGCATAAGATGAATAACGAATCAACAATCACCGCAGGTACTTCCCGGAAAATTTGGAGGCGCCTTTTTATTGGGATACTAGCCCTTCAGACTATAGAAATATGAATTGGTATCCTGTGCCAAATAATGGCTACAAATCATACGGCTTCGCGGCACGTTTCATAACATAAACGTTCGCCAGCATCTTAACATGAAAAAGAAAATACTTTCCTCTCTGGCTGGTATCCTGCTGGCAATTCCCTTCGCAATGTCTCAGGGAAATATCAATTTGGTTGATAGGAACTGGTTTTTATGCTATCCTCTCCCTGAACTGATGAGCATTGCAGACAGCGCGATGCTCACATCTGACACCTCAAGATGCGGTTGGTTTTGCTCCGTTTGGTACTTTGAAAATAGTGGCAAAATTCGAATCAATGAGAACAATGCCTGCAGTGACAAACTAACCCTTCGTGGGAATTATAAAACACCCACCCCACTTCCTGGAAGGTCCAAAACGATGATGTGCTAGTACTTGTAATCGATGACACCTCAACACATCATTTAAAATTGAGGCGACAATGCTGAAAGTATATTTAAAGAGCTTTTAGCAATTACCATTGGGGATACTTATACTCCTCGGAAATGGGAAAACTATATACCATACCAGATGAAAGAATAGCTGTTTACAACAAACGATAAAGCACATGCCTTTGCTGAGTTACTTGAAACTGATGTGCAAAACCGCTAAATTGCCGATACCAACAGAGTTCAGAGACACGTACCATATCTGGACGTTGGGCGCAATTAATAATGACATAAAATAAAGTATCATGATTCAATTAAGTAATGACTCTATCTCTCCCGATTTGTCTCAGCAAATCAAAAATTTAACTGAAGAAGTAGAAGCATTCAGAGAAACACCTCTTGACAAGATTGCATTGGAGAAGCTTAGAGAACATTTTAGAACTCACCACATTTTTCATAGCACTGGAATTGAAGGTAATAGGTTGACTCTTCAAGAAACTTCATTGGTTTTAAAAGAAGGAATAGATATTTCGGGAAAACCACTGAAAGACAGCATTGAAGTTAAAAATTTAGGAATTGCTTTTGATTTCCTTTACGAACTTGCTCAAGAAGATGTTGAGATTTCAGAAAACTACCTAGAGCAAGTCCATAAACTGATAATTGGTGATGATGATTCTTTAAGCCCTGGAAATTACAGAAATATAGGCGTTATCATCACTGGCTCTGAGCATACTCCCCCTGAACCATTTGAAGTTCCAATAAAAATGCGCGAACTATTTGACTGGATCAAAGCGAACGAGGGACAAAATCCAATTATTACAGCCGCTGTTGCACACCATGAAATGGTTAAAATTCACCCATTTAAAGATGGAAATGGGAGGACAGCGAGACTGCTTTTAAACTTAATTCTATTAAAAGCTGGGTATCCAATCTGTAACATAAAAAGAACTGAAAGACCAGATTATTACAATGCTTTAGGCTTGGCTGACGAGGGAGAATACGAACCAATCATTGAAGTTGTAACAAATAATTGCACTAGCTTGTTTGAAGAATATACAAGAGTTAGAGATGAATCTAATCGTCTTAAAGACTGGGCAAAGCGGATCGGAGCTAAGGATTCTCAGCAAAGACTTTCAAAATTAAAAACTGAATTTGAGTTATGGCTTAATAAGGTCAACCAAATAAAATTAGAATTCAAACAAGTTGTATCCATAATAGATGAAAACATAGAAAGTCACTATGTAAGCTTCTATGAATATCCCCAAATCACTTTCGACAAGTACCAACAATTAAAGGAAAAAGGAATTGCCCCTAGTACCAATTTCTTCTCAATTAGATTTCATAATAATGACACAAATCGTATCGTATCGACCTTGATGTTTAGATTCTTCAGGTCAAACAATAAGTATCCTAAGACCCCGAATGCAATCCCCTTAGAACTTAATATTTTTAATTCTGAGCAAAATGATTTCAAGTTTATTGGATATTCAGAATTTTCAGGCAAAATATCGTTAAGAGCGTTCTACGTTTCAGACAAAGGAGACATAGTTGTCCGCTATGCAAACAGTAATGATGCTAATCCAAATTGGGAGAAAGACCATGATAATGAGAAGTTAGCGAATGTGGTACAAACCTTCTTCGAAAGAGTGTTTGAATCAATATTAGGAATAAAATAACTGCTGCCAGGAATGCATAAAAGCTATAGTCGCTCAAAACGAAAGCTTAACAAAACCAAAACGGCATTGAAACGTTGAATAGCCAAACGTTACGCCCATCTAAATGAAAATACTCCTCACTGGTGCCACAGGCTATATTGGCAAGAGAATTCTTCCGATACTAGTGAACAAGGGGCACCACGTAGTTTGCTGCGTTCGTGACAAACGAAGGTTCAATCCTCCCCCCTCTTTAAGCTCCAGTATTTCGGTCATTGAACTGGACTTGTTGGACGCGTCCTCTTTGGAAAAAATACCAGACGACATTGATGTAGCCTATTATTTGGTGCACTCCATGGCGTCCTCCGAAAACTATAAATCGCTGGAACAACAGTCTGCGGTCAACTTCCGGAACTGCCTATCGAATACCAGCGTTCAACAAGTTATCTACCTGAGTGGCATCATCAATGAATCCATTCTATCGAAGCACCTGATGTCGCGAAAAGCGGTGGAAGAAGAACTGGAAAAAGGCGACTTCAACCTCACGTGTTTGCGGGCAGGAATCATTGTGGGATCGGGCAGCGCATCGTTTGAGATAATGCGCGACTTGGTCGAAAAACTTCCGGTGATGATTACGCCCAAATGGCTCCAAACCCGGTGTCAGCCCATCGGGGTAACGGATGTGCAACGCTTCTTAACCGAATGCATCCTGGAAGAAAAAACGTTCAACCGAAATTTTGACATCGGGTGCAACGACATCCTCACTTACAAGGAAATGCTGCTCGGTTTTGCAGAAATAAGAAACCTCACCCGCAAAATCTGGACAGTACCGGTGATGACCCCGAGGCTTTCCTCCTACTGGCTTTATTTCGTCACCTCCACCTCTTACAAATTGGCCAGTTCGCTGGTCGATAGCATGAAGGTCGAAGTCGTATGCCGTGATCATGAAATCAATGCAATATTGGGCATCCACACCATCCCCTACAAAGAAGCCCTGAAGCGCGCATTTGACAAAATTGAAAACAATGAAATTGCCTCCAGCTGGAAAGACTCCTATTCCAGCAGCGGGATCAACATCAACATATCCGAATTTATCACCGTACCGGAATTTGGAGTGTTTAAAGACAAACGCCAAAGACCCCTTGAAAACAAAGTAGCATCGATTGAAAAAATCTGGCGCATCGGAGGAGACAATGGCTGGTATTATGGAAATTGGCTGTGGAGAGTTCGTGGCTTTTTAGACAAACTAGTGGGTGGAGTTGGATTGAGGAGAGGACGCACCAATCAAACAACCATTGCAGCCGGAGACTCCCTGGACTACTGGCGTGTGCTCTATGCCCAAAAGGAAGAAGGTCGACTGCTACTTTTTGCAGAAATGAAATTACCCGGAGAAGCATGGCTCGAATTTAAAATTGAAGGAGACCAACTCATTCAAACGGCTACCTTCCGTCCGCTAGGCCTGGCAGGTAGATTGTATTGGTATGCGGTATTTCCCTTTCATGGTTTTATTTTTGATGGATTGATCAACCAATTAACAAAACATAAATAGTCGGCCGTTACGGACAATGGCAAAGAAAAAAAGCCAGTAGCAGCAAGCAACAAAGCCCCATCCAGGCAACACGTTTTATTTTCGTCCAAACTCACCGCACAATTTGTAAATTAGTTCCATAACCTGAACTGAATTACACCGGTCAATTTGCAGCCTGCTCCCCTCTTCGACTTTTTATGCGTTTTTCGATTTATCCGAAAAAAAATCAGGTGGACCATGCTTGTCACGTTGGCCTTGTGTGCGATCCTACCGCATACCGCTCCGGCCCAGGACACCAACCTCGACAGCCTTTGGACCTACTGGCACGATGAAAGCAACCCCGACAGCCTGCGGTTGGTCGCACTGAAAAATGCCATTTGGGAAGAATACCTTTTTAGCCAACCCGACAGTGCCGTATACTGGGCGCAGATTCAACACGATTATGCACAAAGCAAAGGCATCAGCAAATACGTTACAGCCGCCCTCAACATTCAAGGCATTGCCGCACAGATTCAAGGCGATTATGTGACCGCAATCGACTATTACACCCGCGGCCTGAAGGTGAAGGAAGAAATGGGCGACAAAGCAGGCATTGCAGGTTACAACGGCAACATTGGACTCATCTACCACGAGCAAGGCGACTACGACCGAGCCCTGGAATACTATGCACGTTGCCTGGCCCTCTACGAAGAAGTGGGGCACGAAAAATCCATCGCAACAGCACTGGTCAACATTGGCAGCGTCTACCTGCAACAAAAGGAAGAGGCCCAAGCCATGGAGCAGTTTAAGCGCGCGTTGGGCATCTTCGAAGCCATTGACAACAAACAAGGCATCGCCAATGCATTGGGCAGCATTGCGTCCATTTACGTGGGCCAGCAAGACTTTGTCAACGCCATGGAGTATTCCAACCGCAGCCTGGCCTTGATGCAAGAGATTGGTGACCAACGCGGCATTGCCACTAACCTCTCGACAATTGGTGATGTAAAAACCGCAGAAGGAGATTACAAAGGCGCCATCAAATTGCAGTTGCACAGTTTGGCCATCGCAAAAGAAATTGGCAACCTCATCCTCATTGAGCAAGTGACGCTCTCCCTTTACAAAGCCTACAAAGCCGATGGCAACCTGCTGGAGGCTTTGGAGATGCACCAGGAGTACTACGCCATTCGCGACAGTGTGGATGGGGAGGAAAACCGCCAGGAGGTCATCCGACAGGAATACAAATACGAATACGAGAAACAAGCGGCAGCAGATAGCGTGAAAGCTGCTGAAGCGCAAAAAGTAACGGATGCTCAAATTGCCGCGCAAGAGGCCAAAATCAACCAGCAAAACACACAACGGTTTGCCCTGCTGGGCGGTGTTGGTTTGCTCCTTCTTTTTGGCGGATTTATGTACAACCGTTTTCGGGTCACCCGCCAACAGAGGGATGTGATTGAAGCACAAAAAACCGAAGTCGAAGCAGCGCACGAAGAACTGGCCGTAAAAAGCAAAGAAATCACCGACAGCATCCAATACGCCAAACGCATTCAAAGTGCCATCCTCCCTCCCACCAGCATGATTGCCGAATTGCTGCCCGCCAGCTTTGTGCTCTACAAACCCAAAGACATAGTAGCCGGTGATTTTTATTGGATGGAACCTGTGGGAGACACCATTTTCTTTGCCGCAGCCGACTGCACCGGCCACGGGGTTCCAGGCGCGATGGTCTCCGTTATTTGTGTCAACGGTCTCAACCGTTCCGTGCGCGAATTTGGCCTTACCGACCCCGCCCAAATCCTCGACAAAACCCGCGAGTTGGTCATCAAAGAATTCGAAAAATCGGAAGAAGAAGTAAAAGACGGCATGGACATCGCTCTTTGCAGTTTGCAAGGCTACACCTTGAAATACGCTGGGGCGAACAATCCGTTGTGGATAGTACGGAAATCGGACACTTCGAGTGCCTCAGTGTCCTCACAAGGTGCGAAGACTGAGGCAACCACTGAGGCACGGGCTGAGGCGACCACTGAGGCACTCGAAGTGGAAGCCGAACTAATAGAAGTCAAAGCCGACAAACAACCCATTGGTAAATACGCCCTTGAAAAACCATTTACCACCCACACGGTCGAATTGCAAAAGGACGATACCATTTATGTTTTCACCGATGGTTATCCCGACCAATTTGGAGGTGAACACGGCAAAAAATACAAGAGTGGCAAGTTTAAACGCACACTCCTCGAACTGGCAGCTAAACCCATTGACCAGCAAAAAGGCATCCTCGACACAGAGTTTGAAAACTGGCGCGGGACCTTGGAGCAAATCGATGACGTTTGTGTCATAGGCGTTAGGCCATGACGCAAAGTTTACCCTGAGCGCCTGTCCTGAGTTTGGTGGAAGGGAAGAATGCCTGGAGTCGAAGGATGTGATTGGTGTAAGAGTTTCGAGTTAAGAGAGTTCGGGGAATTTTAAAGTTTAAAAGAAACACTGCAATCACCCTGTATAGAATAACACATAAAGAACGGTTGGCGTAAGTTTGTGCCAGATTTTAGCACTAAAAAAAATGAAATAAATGGACTTGTTTTTTGGGATCGGGAATATAATAGTAGGACTGATAATGACCTTAATTGGCTTTAAGATTTACAATCCTCACAAAGGAAATGGTGAATCAGAAGAATCAAATGAGCAGTGGTTCAATAAATACGGCAAGCTTTTAAAATTCGGAGGCCTTGTCGTGTTGATTATCGGCATCTTTAAGGTAATTGACAACCTGTAAAAAAGAAAGGCGGGTACGAGCGTTGCTCCTGACTATGAAACACCTTCCATTGCTCATACTAGTATTGGTCTCGCTGACCTCCTGCAGCACCAATCCCGACTACCGAGCAATACTTCAGTTTCCCGAAGTTGACTACTCCAATATCACGAATGTTTATTGCGGTGAAAAAACAGAATTGGAAGCAGGCGACAATATCATCGTTTATGGCGGAACGAATGGCTTTTTGAAAAATCACTTTAAGTGTGACACCTGCCTGGGAAAAATTGAATCCCGGTTTTACAGCAAACCAAACGGCAGCATCGCTTTTGTGCAGTTCAAAGACAATCCCAGTCAAACAGTGCCCTACTCCATTAGTCTATATTATTGGGACCGCAACCGAGGTTATAATGTGGCAGTGCTCGAAGGATGGGAACGTAAAATGACAGACCAAGAACGAGACTCTATTCCCACCGAATTCGGGATTCCCTTTGAAAGACACCGCGTGGATAACGGCATCTATTTTAAAAAAGCGAACTGATTCGAGCCAATTAAAACGAGACTCTTTCAACCACTGCTGGCACATGAAAAAACCTGAAATCAACTACCAGGAATCTGATATAGAAAAGGTCTTCCAAACCCTCATTTCAGGTTGGAATGAATTAACGGAATTCTATCACAAAGAAGTGAAATACGATTACGATGATCCAAATAGTCGCTTGCCCTATGGTGACATGGGAGACATTGCAATGTTCATTGTAGACAAGAAAAAATCTGGACAAACAAATGACTTTGGCCAATTCTTCGAGAACGCAGAAGAAATACTAAAGCATGGAGACGACTATGTTCAGAATTTGATGGTGGTGGGACTGTTTGAAGGAATTCAAAATATCGGAGGACGTGAAATTGATTACTACCGGTCCTTTGATCAATGGCTAAAGTTGAATTCATTAAAAGCCTGGAGAGAATTGATTGACTTTTGGGAAAAGAACAGTTGGAAAAAAACTACCAAAAGTGAAAAAATATTAAATTCGAAAAAGACCAAATAACCCAGGTCAACTACTTTCGAACTTAAAATGCACGAGCTTCTCAACAGTTGAAAAATGCAAGAACTTCAAAACAGGTTGATACAAGAGCTGGATGGATTAATCGCTTATTTAAGAAAATACGAGGAACAAACCTGGTCATCCACCTTTGCCAATATTCAACAACTCATTGATAACGGAGATAGACGAGGATTAGACGCACTTAAGAATATGTGCGGAGGCATGGGCAGTTTTACCGACTTGGTCATCTGTCAAATGAACGGTCATAAAATTGAAAAAGAGGAAGAAGACTACGCCAATAAAGAGTTAATGAGATTGGGAAGTTTAGTATTTATGACAGCAGACATTTTGAGTAGAGAATTGAATAAAAAATGAAGAAAAGAAATTCAAGCTTACTTGTTTTTGGACTGCTCACCCTACTGTCATGCAAACAGGAAATCAACAGAGAAATAACGGATTACGACTATTTTGACGTTCCAAAATCCGACACAGTTTCCAAATCCACCTTGGTGGCCGCTACAGATGAAAAACACCTTCAATTCGGAAGGAATGTCACTTACCTGAATTTAGAAGGGGACACCATCATTCCTTTGGGGAAATACGCCTATTTCGGAACAGACACGCTGAAGCACTATGCTACTGTTTTAGAACACCCTCATGACAGCGCTTGGGGCAGGCAATTAGCAATTGACCAACATCAACATGTGTTATTTGATGTGTTCCTATTTGACAATGGACCCGATTATTTTAAGGAAGGACTCACCCGAGCTTTGCGAAACGGCAAAATGGGGTATGCCAACAAATATGGACAAGTCGTAATTCCTTGTATTTACGACTTCGCCTCACCGTTTGAACAGGGGAAGGCGCAAGTCACATTTGATGCTTTGGAATACCTGGATCTGGAAGAACACATGCGGGTGGAAAGTGATGACTGGTTTTACATCGATAAACAAGGCAAAAGAATAAATGAATAGTCGTGTACTAAAGCACATTGCTGAAATACATCCCATTATCGAAGACTTCACCAGAAAGCGGACTGTCCCAAAGCGAACGGACCATATAGCTTTTATTCAAACAGGGCTTGAGAAACGCACCATCCAGTACGCTTATGAAAATGGAATTCTCATTCTTTATGTCTGCAGGAGGCCGAATTGAAAAAGAGCCAGACAATCGTTAAATTTACCGTGTTATCCTAACTTAACACGTTCGCCTTGAAGCATTTCCTACTTGCATTTCTGTTTTTCGTTTCCCTCTTCTCTTTTGGGCAAAACAGTCCCAATTTTTTCCGAGCCGTTCCGGCAATAGATGCCACCACCCCTGAATGGGCCCAACTGATGTACAGCAGCAACCCCAACGTCATTGAGGTGGAGAACCTCTTCCGCGAATACTACCGCAACCGGCCCTTCGTCAAGAACTTGCACACACAAAACCACAAACACTGGATGATCAACATCCAACCCCTTGTCAATGAGCAAGGTTTTATTGTGCAACCCACTGAGGAAGAGGAAGCAGCCAAATTCCAAAAGCTCCAACAGAAATACGGCATTCAGTCCATGAACGTGCCCGGTTCTCAATTTGGCTGGGTGGCCATGGGGCCCTTTGAAACCTACAAGCAAAACACCTCGCAACCCATTTCGTGGCACAAAAACATTTATGCCATTGACCAAAGCCCGACCAATCCCGACATCCTCATTTGCGGAACAGAAGCCGGAGGCGTGTACAAAACCAGCGACAAAGCACAGACTTGGCAATTGATATCAAAAGGCGAAGTATTTGGTGGAGGAAATGCCGCGGTAAAAATACACCCCACCGACACCAACAACTTTTTACTCGCTTCCAACAACCGCATCTATCAAACCCTCAATGGCGGCACAACCTGGATGGAGCGCCACCTGACCAGCGGCACGGGCAACGAGTTTGAATACGACCCGCTCAATTCCAATAACATCTTTCACACCAGTTCAGCCGGACTGTTCAAATCAACCGATGGTGGTGTGACCTGGACACAGGTCTACAGCGAAGGATGCTGGGACATCGACTTCCACCCCACCGATGCATCTGTGATTTACCTGCTCAAATCCAACGGACCGGCAGAACGATCAGAACTCTTCAGAAGCGATGATGCAGGCACCTCCTGGACCATCAAAGACAACAACTGGTATCAACCCAGCAACCTGGCGCAAGCTTCGGACATGGGCGGTAAAATAGCCGTCACTGCCGCTGCCCCCGACATCGTTTATGTGTGCCTGATTGGAGCATCCAAAACTGGTGACGATGGCTGGATCGGTGTATACAAAAGTTCAAACAAAGGAGATGATTGGATAGACTCCGATGGGCAAGACGGTGGCCCCTATGCCGCGATTAACAGCGCCAGTCCGTGGAACGTGGCAGCCTACAGCGGTGGATACCACCAAGGCTACTACAACTTCGACATGGAAGCCAGCCCCACCGATTCCAACAAAATCTGGGTAGCGACCATCCGGTTAAGTGAATCGACCAATGGCGGGCAAACGTTCAGTTCGATTGGAGCGGCCAACTCAACCACCCTGGCTGACATTCATGCCGATGTACAAGACATTGAAGTCAATGGCAACGACATTTGGGTCGCATCCGATGGCGGCATCAACTATTCGAATGACCTACTACAGAGCCACGTTGCTTTGAACAGAGGCATTCATGCAGGACATTTTTGGGGATTCAACACGGGTTGGAATGAAGACACTTACACCGGAGGCAAATACCATGACGGCACCTCGGGCTGGTCCGAAAGCTACGGACTCAACAGGGCTTACAACATCGGTGGCGTGGAAGAAGCTTCGGGCTATGTGCATCCGATTGAGAGCCGCAAGCTCCTTTACAGAACCCATTATTCCAGCGACAACACCTCCGTTAAAACCATCCCCGAAACCTTTGGAAACAGCGTCACAACCCACCCCTCATTTACCAAAAGGCCCAACGAGCATTATTTGGTAGCAGAGCGCAGCGGGGTGTATTTCGATCCGCGGTATGCCGACCACATTTACATTGGGCTGGACAACATCATTTACAAATCCACCAACGGAGGAGCCAGTTTTGACCAACTCTACCAATTCCCCGATGCAGGAGCATTGGTGTATGAAATCGAAATCTCGCGCAGCAACCCCGATGTGCTTTATGCAGTTTACAACAAATTGGGAGGTTACTGGAATCCGTGTGAAATCTGGAAATCTACCAACGGAGGAGTATCCTGGGCCAAAACAACCTCCGACCCCACCGGCAACAAAAGAAGGTTTCGCATCTCCGTCCATCCGGAAGATGAAAACGAAGTGTGGGTATGTACACCCAGAGGCGTAAATGGAGACAAGGTTTTTTCTACCACCAACGGAGGCATCAGTTGGGTCAACCGCACCACCAGCCTCTTGGATGGCGAAAACCTGACTGACATTCTGTACCAGGGAGGCACAGACGACATCGTGTACATCACTTCTCAAAATGGCGTCTTCACCTGGGATGACAATTCATCGAGTTGGCTCGACTACTCCACCGACTTGCCACTAGTAGCAAAAACACTTCAAATCAATCCATTTTACAAGGATGCCGAATTGCGCATGGCCACCACCGGACGGGGCATCTGGGCGAGAAATTTACTGGACACTTTGTTCACGCCCATCGCTCAACCAATCACCTATAAAGACAGCGTTTTCTGCCTCAGAGACACCACTCAATTCGATTGTTACTCCATCCTGCAACACACCGGTGCTTCCTGGGATTGGACCATCACTCCCACTCCGCAATACATCAGTTCAACCACCGTCCGCAACCCGCGGGTGCTTTTTGGAGATACAGGCCACTACACGGTGAGCTTGAAAGTGACCAACGCGCAAGCCGACACCAACACCAAAGCGATTGCCAACATGGTGTATGTGAGCAACGGCTGCAACCCCGATACCGTTCCGGGTCTGGCCCTGAATTGTGAGACCAATACGAGCTACACGAACATTCCCAATTTGGAATTGAATCAGGTGGATAGCTTCACCATTTCGGCCTGGATCAAACCCAACGGCATCCAAAACACTTATTCAGGCATTGTGATGAATGATGGTTCCGCTGCGGGACTCAACCTGCGGGCCAACAATGAGCTGGCCTACCACTGGCCGGGTGGCGCCTGGTGGTGGAGCAGCGGACTATTTGTCGATACCGCCCAATGGTCGCATGTCGCCATTGTAGCCACCCCTGCCTCCATCACGGTGTATTTAAACGGAGTCAGCAGCACGCATACGACCGCTGTGCAACCGGCAAACATCAACACCTTAAAAATTGGCAGCTATCAAGGTTGGACATCGCGCAACTTCAACGGACAAATTGACGAAGTGTGTCTCTGGAACAAAGCCTTGACACAAAATGAAATCAGGGAATTGAGGCACCTCACCCGCACCGGCCCTGTCCCCTACACCGATGATTTGGAAGTCTACTACCAGTTCAACCTCGCATCGGGCAGCAATGTGATGGATCGCATCGGTGTTCGACATGCCTCCCTGGCCGGAGATGCAGAAAAAGTAATTTCTACAGCACCTGTGGGCGGAGGCGTGAGCGAACGATTGACCGTCACTTCCAGTTCCGCCTATACCTGGAACAGTTCCAACACACAAATTGATTTTGGCTTTACCCACCCAGGTGGAGAGGTGGTTGTGAGTCGACTCAACGTGCTGCCCGACAGCCTTCCAAATTCCAATCCGAGCACTGGGCACTACTGGATCGTCAACAATTACGGCAACTTGAACTTCACGAATTTGGATCACCTGAAACTGAAAACTGCAACGGGTCTGCCTTTCGGAAACCCGGGCAATGCGAAGCTGTATACCCGTGATCAAAACGAGCACCTCAACAACTGGACAACCGTTTGTGGGGCAGACAATTTTACCGGAAATTACTTCGACTACACCAACAGTTGCAGCATCTCCACGATGCACCAATTTTTCATTCAATCCGGCAATGGGCTGCCGCTGGTTGGCGTTTATTTGGACACTGCGGTAAATGCCGTATTATGTCCTGATGACAGTCTGTTCCTTCAAGGTAGCTACCAGTATTCAGCGGGCGTCTACTACGACACGGTGAATGTATCCTTTGGCGTGGACAGCGTTTTCATCACGACCGTAACGCTTGATTCCATCACGGCCATTGATGTGCAAAGCGCCTGCGACTCCTACACTTGGGTGGATGGCAATACCTACACACAAAATAACAACACCGCTACCTTCAGCACCGACATTGGAGCCGTTTGCGATAGCGTATCCACCTTGAACCTGACGCTCAACTATTCGAGTTCATACACCGATATTATCACCAGTTGCGATCCCATTCAATGGATAGATGGGAACACCTATGCTATGTCCAACAACACGGCTACCCACATCCTGACAAATACGGCAGGGTGCGATTCTGTCATTACGCTCGACTTAGTGGTCACCACAATCGACAATTCAGTCACGCAAAGCGGCAACACGTTGACAGCACTGCAAAATGGGGCCCTTTACCAATGGTTGGATTGTGCAGCCAATTTAACCCCGCTCACTGGCGAGACCAGCCAGGCTTACAATGCCGTGGCATCCGGCAGTTATGCTGTTCAGCTGACACAAGCGGAATGCATCGATACTTCGGCCTGCTCGGATGTGGTATTTGTGGGGATGGACGATTTACAACTTTCAACAGACGTCCTCATTTACCCCAACCCCAACAACGGTAATTTCTACATTCAGTCGGGCAAGGACATCCGCTATTTAAAAATCGTCAACGGATTGGGCCAAATTGTCTTTTCAACTCAAATGCCTTCAGGCAACGGTCAACCGATGGAATTGAACCTTCCTTTGACCAGCGGCATTTACTTCATTGAGGTAGGGTTGGAAGATCATTCGAGCTACGGAAAGTTGATCATTGAGTAGTAAAACTGGCGCAGGTGATAGGAATAATTTGAGAAAAGCAGCATAATAGAAATGATACTAGCCGGAATAATAATAGTGGTTGCACTGATAGTTTTCCTTTTCGTCAGAAAAAGCTATAAGCCTCAACAAGGTGTCAAATCAAAATTACCGACAAAGTTGTATTCTCTAGATGATGGTAATCAAACGAAGCTACTGGTATCAACTGAAGTAAGTCAAGAATGGATCGATGCTATCAAGGCCAAATACGATTGGAATGAATTTGACGAGTATGACAACCGGATGTGGGAATACATGTACAAACTTTTTGATGAAACGGTTGAAAAAAGTGGCATTGAGAGTTACGATGTTCTGTGGAATAAACTGACGCGCCAACAAAAGTTGTTTTGGGCATTTTTAGCATTTAATGGTGATGCCGACAATGGAGGTATCTACCAATTTGTATTTAACCGACCTGAATTCATCATCGCAATTGCGGAAGTGTGGGAAGAATTAGGAATTGAAAAACTTCGTGCAGACTACACCGAATTGCTGCATGAGCTGACCGGAAAAACATCCAAAATAGGAGAATTAAAATCGGTGTTTAATGATGATTCCGAAAGCTGGAAAAAACGATGGGATTCATTTGCAGCAGGTTATAAAGAACTTCTAACAACTGAAAAGATGGAAGCCTACTATTATGACCAAGAATTTAAAAAAGGGGTACACAAAAAAATCGCTGACTACATAGAAAGCAACATGGACCAATTTGTAACGATAAAATAAAACGGCTTACAGAACGTGCATAAAAACACTTTGCACACACCATTAAAGCAAATAACAAACAAAATATGAGACAGCTAATCATCGCAGTAACACTCTTTTTCTTATCCATTTCGGGATTTGCCCAATCCGAGGTGGAAGTCTTTATCGAGGAAGGAATTGAGCACCACGACAAAGGTGAATTTGTCAAAGCGATTGAATCCTACGAAAAAGCGCTCCAGTTAGATCCGAACTCCGCGTTGGCGAATTATGAAATATCATTGAGCTATTTCTCCAAGGGTGATTATGAAAATGCGCTCAAATATTCTGACATCGTGCTGAAGCAAGATGGGGACTACGTGATTCCGGCATACATGACCAAAGGTTCAGCGTTAGATATGTTGGGAAGAACAAAAGAGTCCATTAAATTCTTTGAAAAAGCCATCAAAAAGACAAAAGGACATTACCTGTTGTATTACAACCTGGCGCTAAACCACTTCAAGTTGAATGATTTAGACAATGCAGAAAAGAGTGCCATAAAAGGGATTGAGAACAACCCCAACCATTCGAGCAGTCATTTGTTGCTGGGCATCATCCACGATCAACAGGGTAATTCGGTTCAAACCCTATTGGCGGCTCATTATTTTCTATTATTAGAGCCAAACACCAAAAGGTCTGTGCAAGCTTTGGAGATGCTTCAAGAAAATTTTGGCGGAAATGTGTCGAAAGATCCCGATAAACCCAATACTATCAACATCACTATTTCGCCAAACGATGACAAGCAATTTGGAGCAGCCGAAATGATGGTTGCCATGCTAGAAGCTTCCAAGACCCTGGAAAAAAATGAAGGAAAGACGGAAGACGAAATGTTCGTGGAAAATACGGAGTCATTTTTCAAAGTCTTGGGCGAATTGAAAAAGGACAAGAACAAAGAAATTTGGTGGACCTTTTACACACCTTTCTTCTACGACCTGGCAAAGAGTGACCACCTGGAAGCTTATTGCAAATACATCACCCAAAGTGACAACAAGAATTACCAGGAGTGGCTCGGTGAAAATGAAGCTAAATTGAATGCTTTTGCCCAATGGCTGCAAGAGGATTAAAAAGACATAGCAAGCACTGTACTCCATTAAAAAGCACAAAACATGGGAATGATTGGAAACATGATTCGGGTTTCAGAGGAAGAATTAGAGATGTTTTTTGAATACCCTGAATTGCTGGAAAAGAAAATTTACGATGAAAACAACTCGGATGCTGACTGGTACCTTGATATGGACAAATTGTGGGAAGGAGTGCAGTATCTATTGACAGGCAAAGGAACGGCTGAGCTCGAAGAGCCCAACACCTTAACCCGCGCATTTTTCAGTTTTCAGTTGATAGACGAAGAGCAGGATTTAGGATACGGACCAGCTCAATATTTAACCTCAGAGCAGGTAAAAGAAACCAACTCAGAACTACAGCAATTAGACATCGAAGCCCTAAAGAATACAACAACCGGAAGTGATATGGTTGCAAAAGGAATTTATCCAGGCATTTGGGATAAAGGCAACACCATGGAACACCTGTTTGATACCTTCCGTGAGTTTTTAGCTTTCTACCAACAGGCCGCTGAAAATAACCAGGCGGTTGTGTCATTTATCAGTTAACCCATGATCGCCCAAAGGAAAATAACAGCCGGCATTGTTGCTTCAGTAGTGATCATCGGCCTGAAACTGTGGGAAGGGATATTCCTATTTCAAACAACTAAATTTCAAATCCTCGGTTCCTTTTCTTCCAAACAGATCATCAACTCCATCATCCTTTACAGCTGTTACATTGCCACTTGGGTCGTTATCAAGGATATTTTGGTCGTAGGTTATGGGTTGGGCCAATTCAACAAAAACATTCGATGGTTCATTCAACTCATGGCAGCCTCGGCTGTCTCAACCCTTTTTAGTTGGTTCTTTGCCGTAGAATACGCCCGTTTAGTTTTGGGGTTGACTGGAATACTCAGCCTCATTTTTTTCCTGATTATTTTTGTACAACTGACGAAAGTAGATACAAAGGAATCCCCCCCAATTCGGATTTTACGGAGCTTTATGATCCTGCTGCTTGTCACCTCTTTCGTTGGTTCCTTCCTGAAAAATTTTGGCGATTTGCAAAGGTACTTTGATGCCATGAGGAATTGGCCGGACATAGGATTATTCGCTTATTTCATCGTTACCATTCCCTACATCTTTCTGGCGCTGTTCTTCGTTCGGGCAGGCAAACAGCTGAACTCAGCACCTCCGCGAGTGGGATAAAATCAGCCTCAGTAAAACAACACTTTCAAAACGAAGGCGTTGTTTATTGCAGGCATGAAAAAAGGAAAAAAGACAAAACACCTGGTGGCAGGATTGCTGGGATTGCTCCTACTCTGCTTTACATACCACGCGGTTAAAATCAGGTATTACTCCAAAAATTTCTTCGAAACAAAATCAGATGTCGCCCTTGTGTTGGGCGCTGGAACGAACAATGGAAAGCTGTCTCCGGTTTACCAGGAAAGAGTTTTGCACGCCATCCACCTACTGAAGCAACACAAAGTGGATCGCATCATCTTCACGGGCGGATTGGGAGAAGGTCAATCTATTTCTGATGCCCAGGTTGCCGCCAACTTTGCGGTTCAACAAGGCATCCACCCAAACAAAATATTGACAGAAGAGGCCTCCACCATCACCTTTGCCAACGTACAAAATGCCCGCAAAATCATGCAATCCAACGGACTGGAAACGGCCTTGCTGGTATCCGATCCTTACCACATGAAGCGCTCCATGGACATGTGTCAGTTGATGGAAATTGCAGCGCTGCCCTCTCCAACGCCCACCACCATGTACCGTTCGCGGAAAACCAAGTTCAACTTTTTGGTCAAAGAGACCATCAACTATTGGGGCTACTTGTTGGTAGGTCAGCACCGGGATTGGAAATAAAATCTGCTACTCTTATTTTCAAAAGCCATGTGATTTGGCAATTCCTGTATCTTTATGCTTGAAGCGAACACATGAAATGGATCTTGGTCATACTGCTATCAATTTTGGCATCTCTCGCCCACGCTCAGGCAGGTTCCGTCCAACACCTGCAGCTGGAGGAGCTGGAAGAAACCATGGAATGCGAAGACAAAATCGACAAAACAAGCAAGCACTACAAAACTGCGATGGAGGCGGGAGCAATGCTGGTCAAGTACCGCATTTCTGATTGCGATCAATACTACAATCCCGATGAAAGGAAAGACAAAATCAGCCGCATTGAAAGCAAGAGCGATCAGCTTTCTTTCCAATTACAACTGACCAAAAATTGCTGCATCGGCACAACAGCCGCCATTGAAATCATCGATGCTTCCACCTGGAATTTCATCATCGCAGAGCAGGAAGAAGGCTGCCCAGCCTGTTTCTGCCAATGTTGTTTTACAGCATTTTTCGAAGTCAAAAATGAAACGGACACGGCACCTACTTCCTTTCGGTTAAATGGTGCTCCACTGCTCGTTTCAGGTTCAGTAATCCGAGTTAAATCGCCCAGAGAATAGGTTCACATGCAATTTCACTACCACCACGAAATCAAAATCAACCCCGAGTACCTGGTCAACCGGACGGTCAAAAACATCTACTATGTGGGCCAGGAAAATGTGATCGAACACGATGAATTCACTTTGCTGGCGGAAGGTCAGGTTGTTTTTGAACTGGACAACGGGAAGCTGGTTGAGTTTTTTGTAGAAGATGGCATCAGTACAGATTGGTCGGAATACCGGGCAAAAACGTTGGCCACCAACAATGTCAACGCCAACCCCATGTGGTCCAACATCACCAACAAGAAAATAACAGGCGTTCAACTGCACCAAGGGTTTGTAAACATCGAAAAGGCCGGTCAAATGGCAAAGAAGACCGTGGTACTTACCTTGGAATTGCATTTCTATCTGGGAGAAAGAATTTACATCAGCAATGCCGGATTTCTGGTAGAAGGCCAACTCACGACACTGACCCACGACATCATCCTGTACACCAAATGGAAAACCGGCATTAAATACGGGTTGTTAAACGACAATGGTTAAAATGTAGGCTACCATACCCTAAAATGGGATTAAGCCATTTGGCATATAGCCTACCTTTGGAACCCCTCGCATCTATTCGCTCGAAAGCATTGTTACACTTGACATTACAAACATGAAAATACCAGCAATTACTGCCATAATCTTATTGATTTCCATAACAGCTTTCGGGCAACAAATGACTTGGGAACAATGGGAAAAAGAGGCCTCGACCAATATTCGATTGCTCCCCAAATATGGGTATGTTGAAAAAACTAAAAAGCAAAAACAATCGGATAAAGAGTTTATTGAAACAATAGTAAAACAAGATTCAACCCACAGAAAAGGATCAGACCATTTAGTGAGTCTGGGATTTCAATACTTATACCGTGATATAAAAACAGCCATGTACAGGTTCAATCAGGCTTATTTACTTGATTCAACGAATGCGGATATTTATTGGGGATTTGGAGCCGTCTATATGACTTTAGGTCAACACCAAAAAGCCAAAGCACAATATGAAGAAGGACTAAAAATGGACCCAAACAACACACGTCTTCTGACTGACTATGGAACTTATTTTATGGCCCAATACTATGTTTTGGAACCAATTGACAAGGAAAAGGCATTGACCAACTTAGATGCTGCAATAACCCAAATGATCAAGTCGTACAAACTGGACCCGACAAACCAGAATACCACATTCAAATTATCAATACTATATTGGAACAAAGGTGATTGCGACAATGCCTGGAAATATTATGATGAGTGTAAGTCATTTGGAGGTCAGCCGATTACCGAGGCCTACACAAAAGATTTACAAAAAAAAATGTAAGCGAAAAAAGAAATAAGACCCACTACAACAATTAAGTCTCAATAGCTGAAGTAGGGCTTCAGTTATTTGGACGCAGTGTTGTACACCGCCTTCGGTGTGATGCAGTCTCTATGGGGATTCAATAGAACCGGTTAGGGTATTGGCTTGGA
>Ga0316204_10002623_pt1 | contig 39819 bp, 39 predicted proteins | sample 6monrhotite_MG_2_FD_205661 | JGI IMG/M metagenome (GOLD analysis project Ga0316204, IMG submission 205661) | Microbial mat bacterial communities from mineral coupon in-situ incubated in ocean water Damariscotta River, Maine, United States -... | ecosystem: Environmental > Aquatic > Marine >...
CTATATCATTGGATACTACAACGCTATCAGACCGCACAAGCACAACCTTAGCTTGACACCAAACCAAAAAGAGAAAATATTCTGGAATGGTTCTTATCAGGTGGCCAATTTGACTTAGCCACTACAAGCGAAGGATTCAGTCGCAGGGTATATGCTTAGAGAAAGCATTTTATAGTGTGATTAATTCACAATATGCTAAATATGAGTTATCGATAATGTGTGCTTGTTTATTGTTGATGCTTTTTGGTTAAGAATTTCTCAACGCGGCGAATATTGCATCCAATTTTCCTGGCTATACGTCCAGGTGTGGCTTCAACCCCTGCATCCCTTATCTCTTTTGCGATTTGGTTCATGGTATCTTCGTTTAGCTCATGAGCCTTAAACCAAACACGATGAAAGTGCTTGAAAACATTTGGGCAACTGTAGTCGCGAGCGGCTAAGTTGAACCAACCTTGATTCTCAAGAATAAATTTATTGAGGCTGTCGCCGTCTAGGTGCCATAGCTCATATGCAGCTGTGGCAAGAAAAGATGCAGGAAAGTTTTCTGCATATTCAGCGCTATTATTTATGCCTACATTTTTTAAAGATTCAATTGGGGAACTTACACCTTTTAACCTTCTCCCTTGCTCCAATAGAGCTTCGAGAAAGTGAATGGCTGCATAATCTTCTTGTGACCTATTTGAGATTAAGGCGCAAAGACCTTCAATTGCGGCATGAGTATTAGTGTTAATGGGGACAGTCTGTGGTGGAAAAGAAGAAAGGTCACTTTTGCAATTGTAACAGTGAGCCACATGAGGTTTTTCCCATGATATTCTGTGGAGGACTATTGGCTTACTGCAGCGTGGACAACCATTGTACATTGCTAAATGGTGTTTTGGGCATACTTCGTACCACTCAACCCTCCATAACCGTTTAAAGTATGGTTGAGGCGCCTCTTGTAGGCATTGGGGGCAAAAGCGGAAAGAGCGCCATTTAAATGCTCTCCGATCTATTCCTCGAATCCAGCTTTTATGTGGAAAAAGAGTTGTTATTTCTTGAATAGGTAGAAGGCTCATTGCCTTAGCACCAGTAAAGCCATCGGGGTGATTTAAAGTTGTAGCAAGCCATCTGAGGAACTCAGGGCTCTGTGTTTGGTCAATATCAACCTGAGCTTGGTTGTTCAATTTAAAGTGCCATAGCAGGGAATAAAGCGATGTGGCATTTGCATGGCATGTGCGCATTACCCACGAGCTAAGAAGTTCTTCTTTGAGTGGGTGTACATAAACAGCTAGGGGCAATTTATAGTGGCCTTATATGATCAACTTTAATTTTTTCGGATTTATCCTCTATTGCTAGAATAGTTGCGTTTACTAAAAGCTCTTTTACAAGCCCTATAACGCCATCACTATAGTTGTGAATTTTTGCATATGCAGTTTTTGAGAGGGGACCCTCTTGGTTTTTTAACTTCAGTCCTTGAACCATTACGTTAACCAACTGTACAAATTCTTGATTATTGCCGCTGTAGACTTCAAGCCTTGTTGAACGCCACCTTCTTAAGTATTGCTCATCTTTACCAATAGCTGGAATTAAATCATCTGTTCCGGTTAGTATAGTTGGAATTGAAAGTTCATTGCTAATGGACTTAATAGCATTAAAGCAGTTTCTTGTCTGTTTAGATGTTCCTTCTGCAAGGTTTTGCGCTTCATCAAAGATAATGATGGAAGGTTCAAGGTTGCTCAAGATTCGTTTAATTCGTTTCTCTTTTTCTCCTGCTGTACGTGCTGTTGCTTTGAAGTCATTCACCGACTCCAGGATTGAGATAAGTAAAGCATTAAGGCTTGGGCCAGAAGGTACGTTGACATAAAGCGGCTGGCCTATAGCTGAATCGGCACGTGATGTATGTTGTTTTATGAAGTGTTTTAGTACTGTTGTTTTACCAGACCCTGACCGGCCAATCACGGCCTTACCCATTGGTGCACCATCTATTTTTGGCTGGTTGATGATTAACTCTAAATCATCAAGAATCTTCTTTGCATACGGGTGTGGTAACCATCTGCCCTTTTGAATTGCTTGTATTCGTTTTTGGTTATCAATGCTTAGCATTCGTTATCTTCCACTTCATTGACCCAGTCTGGGATGCTGGAATAATCAATATTATCAGGGGTATTACTCTCTTCCATGTTTCCGACAATACGTTTCGTTGCATCTTCTTGTTGGGCAATATTTCGAAGCATCTTTTTGGACTTCTTACTCCTTGCACGATTAATAACTTCGCGATCTTTTTCATGAGATAAAAAAATATGTGGAGAGGCAGCAGGAAAGCGCCGACTTTTTATTTTGTTGTCCTTTAACTGCTTTAGAGAGACTGGATAAGCTACTTTCAGAGTTGTAGATGAGAGTTTGGTAACACCACTGCCATCAGGATGAACAAAGTAAGCCCAACGCACATCCCTCGCATCATAATGGATTCTATATTTTAAAGGCTTCCCTCTTTCTTCTAGTGATTTCCAATGTGTTAATCCGGGACTAGTGTAATGATGCCCAAACATATTAACGCCATGAGAATTTATCGATTTGATGTGAGAGGGTAAAAGTGACCTTCTTAAAGTGGCTTCATCTTCATGCACTCGTGGCCGCCACCCATTACTAATGGATTGGTTCCATTTTTCTGCAGGCGAAAGGCCTTCTAGCTCATCTCTCTCTTTGGTGTGGTAGCGCTCAGCTATCCATCTATAAACGATTTCTCGTGCATCTTCTAATTCAAGTGTTGCTTCTGCTTCAGCATTATAATTGCCCTTCTTTTTGGGGTTTGAGAAAGTTGTGCCTGGAAATGTGTGAATATGTTCCTGAATTGTACCAATGACTGTTTCCACATGTCCTCCAAAATGCTTTTGTCCTTTTGGGCGAAACACTTTGTCGATAAAATTCTCTTTAACGAAAAAGTCCAAGTTCTCCCCGTCAAACTCTCCCCCATTATCGCTATGCAGAGATTCCATTAACCCATAAGAAGGCCACTCCCCATCAATCTGATATTTTTCAATAATGTGATCTTTTGGAAAAATAGCCTCTTCTAGTGCCCAAGAAAAATTGTCAAATGACGGGTGCTCCCAGCCAATATAAATTCCAAGTATCATACGTGTATATACATCAAGAATGACGGTAAGCGTAGGCCTTCCAATAACAGTGCCTTCTGAATCCACCACAATTAAATCAAGTGGAGAGTGGTCCGCTTGAACATCTTGAAGTGGCCTAGTGGCGACATCGTGAGTATCTCTTGATACACGCATCATGTCATTTGCGTGTTCATTCCCTTTCTGTGCTTTTAGGACAGTTTTTTTTGGCAATTTGTTGATGCGGTTGCGAACAGTATTTGGAGAAGGAACATGTGTGTTGAGAACAGTACACTTACTGCGTATAAGTCGAATGCACTCGTCTGTGCTTACTGGAGTCCGGGTGAGTAAATATTCATTGATGCCTTCCTCTATCACCTTTTCAGTTTTGCTCGGCAGCATTTTTTTACCTCTGTTGCCACGCAAGTTGGTCTTGCTCTTTAACCCAGCTAAACCCTTTTCTTTGTAAGATATAAGCCACCGGTGAACCTGTCTAGTGGATACACTATACTTTTGTGCAATGGCCTCTTTGGCGGCTTTTTTTCCTCTCCATGCAGTGTCGTATAGTTTCTGCAAGTCATAGGCAATTTCGTGCATTCTTTTATGCTCACTAGGAGAGACTAGTAACTCTTCTGAGATTGCATTTGGTTCAAGAATTGGATCAGCAAGTTTTACGTGGCCGCTTTTAAATAGAGCTATTAAGTTGTGTTTAAATTTTTGACCATCGATATTTTTTATTTCGATACTTTGTGTGTTGCTGATGTCAGTGATTTCAAAGGGAGTACCATGAAGCCAAATTTTTTGGTCAACATTAAGCCATTTGGGTTGGTTACTCATGGGCAAACACCTTGATTACTGTATCGGAATCGAAAACTCCAAAAGGATCTTCTATGAGTTTCCCAAGGCCAATGAGACGAAAGAGATAGCGATAATTTTCATCATGCCAGTTCATGTTAGGACAAATGTTTTGAAAAGGAACTGACTTTGCGTTTTCAACCTGATTGAAAAGGGAGGATAATTTTTCCTGACTTAGACCAGGGTGCATCAAATGGGGTAGAATAATATCCGCACGAGCAAATAGAGCTGATTCTTTAATACTTTCGGTAACAATTTTAAAATCCCAATTGTTTTCAGTGCAGTAATCATGGGCAGCAATAAATTTAGCTTCTAACCTTGGGTCAGCGTTATCCAGTTCACTCTGTGACTTGGCTTCAAATAGTGTTTTCTGGCCATAGATATTTGAGGATAAAACATCTGGTGTATATGTGCCGATTTTACCGTTATAGGTGTAATCGATTTCCAAAGGTTGTTCGCAATAGGTGGCAACATATGGGTCAACTTCCAGCACTTTTAATAAGTACTGTTCATTTAAAGATTCATACCTAACGAGCCGGCCGACTTTGTGGCTGAAGAAACGCCCTCTGACACCACGAGTCCTGACTTTTGTTTTTCGAACTGGATTTCCCATCGGACAGTTATAGCTACAGTAACTACCTGTTTCAATGGTTTTAGCCAGCATTGAATGTGCAAAAACGCTATTTCGCCAATGATATAAGGTAATAAATAATAAACAAAAGAATCCAAATGCCTGAATTTTGTCCTAACGATGGTTAGTGAATGAGATAATTTAGTAATACTTCCTGTAAGTTAATTAATTATAACAAATGATTGTTTTATAATAAATGCCACAGGTAATCAACGAGGTACAGTCTTTTTTGTAGGACAAATAAAACACTGCTGTTTTTCTACGATGCCCAGCGAGGGCTTCGCATGATGTTGGTGAGGAATCGAGGCTTAAGTCTTAGCTTAGCAAGTGTAAATTGATACAAGCAACTTATTTAAGAAGCTGCAAACTAACTTATCATTGTGGTGCAAAGAAAGTATGGTTGCATAACGAAATAAAACCCGATTAATAATGTAACATGTTAAAATATATAGAAAAGCATCGTTTGGCACAGTGGATGCTCTTTCATTGATTAGGTTGGGAGCAGGTTTTGTTTTTTGGTCTCCTGGTTCAATTTATTAAATGGGAGCATCTATGGCAAAAATAGAAACGTTTTATGAAGTGATGCGCAGACAAGGGATTACACGTCGTAGTTTTCTTAAGTATTGTAGCCTTACTGCGGCATCGTTGGGTTTAAGCCCAGCATTTGCACCAAAAATAGCACATGCAATGGAAACCAAACCAAGGCTTCCCGTCTTGTGGTTACATGGACTGGAATGTACGTGTTGTTCGGAATCATTCATTCGCTCAGCGCATCCGCTGGCAAAAGATGTGATTCTTTCGATGCTGTCTCTTGATTATGATGACACCATCATGGCCGCAGCAGGTCATCAGGCTGAATCAATCATTGAAGAAACGATTAAAAAATATGATGGTGAATTCTTGCTGGCTGTTGAAGGTAATGCGCCGCTAAATCAAGATGGAATGTCGATGATTATTGCGGGCAAACCATTTTCTGAGCAACTCAATCATGTGTCTAAACATTGTAAGGCGATTATTTCTTGGGGCTCTTGTGCTTCTTGGGGTTGTGTGCAAGCAGCTTCACCAAACCCAACAAAAGCTGTGCCAACGCACAATCACCCTGGCATTGCGAATAAACCCATTATTAAAGTACCAGGTTGTCCGCCCATTGCAGAAGTGATGACGGCTGTGATTGCTTATATGATTACTTTTGAAAAAATTCCTGAGCTTGACCGTCAGGGTCGGCCAAAAATGTTCTACAGCCAGCGGATTCACGACAAGTGTTACCGTCGCCCGCATTTCGATGCAGGTCAATTTGTTGAAGAATATGATGATGAGTATGCACGCAAAGGTTACTGCTTGTACAAAGTTGGTTGTAAAGGCCCAACAACGTACAACGCTTGCTCAACGATTCGTTGGAATGAAGGCACCTCTTTCCCTATTCAGGCAGGTCACGGTTGTATCGGTTGTTCTGAAGATGGCTTCTGGGATAAAGGAAGTTTTTATGACCGCTTATCAGGTATTCATCAGTTTGGTGTCGAATCCAATGCAGATGAAGTGGGTGGTACAGCAGCAGCAATTGTTGGTGGTGCAGTAGCAGTACATGCAGCGGCATCGGCTATTCAGCGTGCAACACGTAAATCAGATGGACAGGGAGAATAAGCGATGAGTGTGATTACAACTCCAAATGGTTATAATTTAGATAATAGTGGGCAACGTGTTGTTATTGATCCGGTAACCCGTATTGAAGGGCACATGCGCTGTGAAGTGAACGTGGATTCAAACAACGTGATTACCAATGCTGTCTCTACTGGTACAATGTGGCGTGGGCTTGAGGTTATCCTTAAAGGACGCGACCCACGGGATGCTTGGGCATTTGTGGAACGAATCTGTGGCGTATGTACGGGTTGTCATGCTTTGACATCAGTACGTGCTGTGGAAGATGCCTTGGATATCCAAATTCCTAAGAATGCATTTTTGATTCGGGAAATGATGGCGAAAACATTGCAAGTGCATGATCATGTGGTTCATTTTTATCACCTTCATGCTTTGGATTGGGTGAACCCTGTAAATGCGCTCAAAGCAGATCCAAAGGCAACGTCGAAGTTGCAGCAATTGACGGGGCCTAATCATCCGCTTTCAAGCCCTGGTTACTTTCGTGATGTTCAAACACGTATCCGTAAATTTATTGAATCGGGTCAGTTGGGCCCATTTAAAAATGGATATTGGGATAACCCAGCTTATAAATTACCTCCTGAAGCGGATTTGATGGCTGTCGCGCATTATCTTGAAGCATTAGACCTGCAGAAAGAGTTTGTGAAAGTTCATACTGTATTCGGTGGTAAAAATCCTCACCCCAACTACTTGGTTGGTGGCGTACCGTGTGCAATCAATATGGATGGTGATATGTCGGCTGGCGCACCATTGAATATGGAGCGCTTGAACTTCGTTAAAGCCCGTATTGACGAAATGAAAGCTTTTAATGACAACGTTTATATTCCCGATGTGCTTGCCATTGCGAGTTTCTACAAGAAACAACTATGGGGCGGCGGTTTAGGCGCGAAGAGTGTGATGGATTATGGCGCTTACCCAACTGTGAATTATGACAAGTCTACAGACCAATTGCCTGGTGGCGTCATTCTTGATGATAACTGGGATAATGTGATGGAGATTGATCCACGCGACCCAGAACAGGTTCAAGAGTTTGTCAATCATTCTTGGTACAAATATCCAGATGAAAACAAAGGTTTGCATCCATGGGATGGTATTACAGAGCCCAATTATGAATTAGGTCCTGACACCAAAGGTACGCGCACAAATATTCAAGAAATTGATGAAAATGCGAAATACTCTTGGATTAAAGCACCTCGCTGGCGTGGACATGCCGTTGAAGTTGGTCCTTTGTCTCGTTATACACTTGCTTATGCACAAGGTAGTAAATATGTGCAAGAACAAGTGCATCGCAGCGTGGCAGCATTTAATGCATTGGCAGGCACTGATTTGGATGCGAAACCCATCTTACAATCTACGATCGGGCGCACCTTGGCGAGAGCTTTGGAAAGTCAGTATTGCGGTGACATGTTGGTAGATGATTGGAATTCACTGATTGGCAACATCAAGGCTGGTGATACTGCAACTGCAAACATGGAAAAATGGGATCCAGCAACTTGGCCAAAAGAAGCGAAAGGCGTTGGCGTTACAGCGGCTCCTCGTGGTGGCTTGGGCCATTGGATTAAGATTAAAGATGGTAAAATTGAAAACTATCAGTGTGTGGTGCCTTCCACTTGGAATGGTTCTCCACGTGACCCTGCTGGCAATATCGGGGCATTTGAAGCGAGTTTGATGGGTACACCCGTCGAGCGTGCAGATGAGCCGGTAGAGATTTTACGAAATCTACACAGCTTTGATCCTTGTTTGGCTTGTTCTACTCACGTGATGAGTGAAGAAGGCGATGAAATTGTTAGCGCGAAGGTTCGTTAACATGAGCTGGGTTATGTGTAATGGGGGCGGTCGTCTGGCCGCTCTACTTCAAACAATGAGGAGTGTTTTATGACTGATAGTTCAATTTCAAGTGACATCTCCCATGAGGTCGTCAAACGTACCGAGTCCGTATATGTTTATGAAGCTCCTGTAAGACTGTGGCACTGGGTGAATGCATTAGCGATTACGGTATTATGTATCACTGGTTATTTCATTGGTAGTCCGCTTCCAACGATGCCTGGTGATGCGAGCTCTAGTTTTCTGATGGGTTATATTCGATTTGCGCACTTTGCAGCGGGTTATATCCTAGCGGTTGGTTTTCTAGGACGTATTTACTGGGCATTTGTTGGCAATCATCATGCCAAACAATTGTTTATTTCGCCATTCTCAAAAGATAATATCAAGGGTGCGATTCATGAAGCGCGCTGGTATGCATTTTTGGAAAAGGAATCTGTAAAATGTGTTGGGCATAACCCACTTGCAATGATGGCGATGTTTACCATGTTTGTTTTTGGTACGGTGTTTATGATGATTACTGGCTTTGCTTTGTACGGTGAAGGTACTGGCATGGGCTCTTGGCAATATGAGATGTTTTCATCTTGGGTGATTCCATTGTTTGGGCAAAGTCAGGATGTTCATACTTTCCACCATTTGGGTATGTGGGTAATCATTATCTTCATCATGGCGCATGTTTATGCGGCTATTCGTGAAGATATTATGTCTCGCCAAAGTATGGTGAGCACAATGATTAGTGGCTGGCGTATGTTTAAAGATGATAGACCATAAGTTTTTGGTTTTATCTTCTTAGCATCACTCCATTGAAGGCGGCATGATTTCATGTCGCCTTTTTTATCTGTAACAAATGGAAATACGGAGAACCAAATGAAGCCTAGCCAAACATCAAGCGAAACAACCTCAGCCCAAGGCTTGTTTGAGCGTTTAGCATTTGTAGATAATCCTCCTTCTGAACATGATTTTAATGCGATTATAGAACATCAAGATGCTGTGATTCCCTTGTTGTTAAAGGAAGTGGAAAAGTTTGCTGCATCCCCTTATACAATTGAGGCATATGGAAAGGGATATATTCGGCATGTTGTGGCTATTTTTCTTTTGGCACATTTGCGCAATCAAGATGTTTATCCTTCTCTTATCACGTTGATTTCCAGACAAGGTGATCAAGTGGTGACGTTAACGGGCGAAGTATTTACCGAGGCGCTTGCTCGAATTTTAGCTTCCGTTTGTGATGGTGATTTAGCGCCCATCAAGAAGGTTGTTGAAAACGAAAAGCTAAACCCATGGATTCGTGCTGGTGCGCTTGAAAGTTTGATGGTGTTGTGGAAAGAAGGTGTGCTGCCAAGAAGTGAGGTGGTAAGCTATTTGTCCGAACTCCTGCAAGGGAAACTGGAATCGCAAGCAAGTTATGTTTGGGATGCGATTGCATTGATTGCCCATGATATTCATCCTTTAGAGCTTGAGGCTCCTTTGAGAAGTGCAATTGCAGCCAAGCTTATTGAGCCCGTTGTGATGGATGCAGGCATCTTGGATAGATGTTTGCAAGAGCCATTTATAGCAGCGAACAAAACCAAAGAACAGTTGGTAGATGGTTTTATAAAACAGCCATCTGAAGAGCTTTCATGGTGGTTGTACCCAAGCAATACGCCGCTACAGAAAGGCGCTGGCTACGATACACTAGAAGTTCCAATTGTGGATAAAGAGGTGCTTCCAGGGGAGCGTGTTTCTCCTATGGGTTGGCGCTCAGCCACTGTGGTGCGAGGTGGTGCCAAATTAGGGCGCAATGAACCTTGTTTATGCGGCAGTGGGAAAAAGTATAAGAAGTGTTGTTTGAAGCACTAAATGAGAAATATTCTGGAAAGCTAGTTTGCGATTTGTGCGAGAAACAACGTTGTTATGGCAGGGCTACAGTCAATGGTGGATACTAACTATCCTAAATATCCATAAATATGAATACTATATATATATACTAGGCTACGGTCGGTTATATAAAAAGCTATATATATTAACCATATATCTTCCTTTAAAGCTTTGGCAGGCGACATGCTGTTTGTGTTACACGGTTTGACTTTGTTAACGACAGGATGCATGAGGTGGGTCTGTGAGCGAACAGAAAAAAGTATTGATATTAGGTATAGGCAACATTCTCTGGGCAGATGAAGGTTTTGGTGTGCGTACGCTTGAGCTACTGCATTCGCGCTACACTTTTTCTGACGGGGTGACGCTGTTGGATGGTGGAACTCAGGGTGTGTATTTGCTTCAAGACGTGCGTGATGCAGACATCTTGATTGTATTTGATGCCATCGATTATGGGCTAGAGCCAGGCACGATGAAAATCATTGAGAATGAAGATGTACCCAAGTTTATGGGTGCCAAAAAAGTAAGTTTGCATCAGACGGGTTTTCAAGAAGTGCTCGCACTTGCAGATATGATGGGTGACTACCCTGAGAAGTTATTATTGATTGGTGTGCAGCCCAAGCTCATAGAAGACTTTGGCGGCAGCTTAAGTGCTGTCGTAAAAGCACAAATGCTTACCGCAGTGGAACAAGCGCTGGCCTATTTGGATCAACTTAAAGTTGATTATCAGCAGCGTAGCGAGCCACTTTTAATCAATAATCAAAGTGAGAATTCCATATTAAAAATTGAAAACTATGAAGCAGGAAGGCCTTCAGAAGAAGAGGCGTGCAGGTCGGGGGATGACCGCATTCTTGCATCAGAGTCCTTTATTGTCACAGAGCCATTGATTGCGCCTCTAGGAGATAATCCGATGAAAGTGAGTGTGGATCAGCATTTGGATAAATACCGCTAATGTGTATCGGCATTCCTATGCAGGTTGTTTCCATGCTTAGTGAGCACACGGCTCATTGTCAGGGCATGGGGCAACAAAAGAATATAGATATGAGTTTGGTGGGTAATCAGCCTGTGGGAACGTGGTTATTAATATTCTTGGATGCTGCACGTGAAGTGCTCGATGACGACCAGGCATTACAAATAAGCAATGCGTTGCAGGCAGTTGATTTGGCTATGCACAGCGATGGGCAGGGAATTGAGGCTTTATTTGCCGATATCATTGAGCGTGAGCCTCAGTTGCCACCGCATTTATTAAGTAAAACGGAGTAAAAGATGTATGCACCTTTAATTGATCAAATGATTGCAGATTTTGGTTACCCAGTTGTAACTGAAGAGAGCCTCAAAGATTTCGAGAAGCAACATAAAGATGTTGTGTTGTTTTTTACTGAGAATGCAAACAACTACCCAGAAAGTAATGATGTTGCCATTATTTTACCCGAGTTGATGAAAGTGTTTGATGGGCAAATCAAGGCTGCGGTTGTGAGCAGAGAAAGCGAGCGACCTTTGCAGCGCAAGTATCGATTTAAGGGGTATCCCGCATTGGTTTTTTTACGCGATGGGGAATACGTGGGAACAATTTCTAAGGTGAGAGATTGGTCGGAATATATTGCTGAATTCAAAACGATGTTGACGACCAAACCTACACCTCCACCTGCATTTGATTTGGATCATATTTGCCCTGGCTCTGCGCCAGCTAAAGCATAAAAATATAAGGAGGATAAGATGACAGAAATTCATATTCCTATTGCATCAATTGGCGTTGGTTCACAACCAGCTGATGAAGATGGTAAAACATTAGAGTTTATTCCCATGCCACATGAAATGAGTGTGTTTGAGATTTCAGATATGCCAGAGCCAGAGGATGTGGCTAATCTCGTGGAAGGCATGAATGCGTTGCGTTTGGTTCGTGATGCGTTGCAGAAATACCATGTCGAAGACGAGCTCACGATGATTGATATCACCGACTTGAATGATCAAAACAGGCAGTGGGTGAACCAAATGCTTGGGCATGGTGAAGTGAGTGTTATTTATCAGGGTGATGTAAGGACAGAGATTCAAGAATCAGTTTTTTCAGGTGTGTGGCGCATTGTGTACATGAATGATGCAGGCAAGGTTGAGAAAGACTTTATTGAGATCGCAGCCATCCCTGAAATTGTAAAAAATGCATCGTTTCTTAAAGCAAAAACATCATTGCGTTATCTAGAAGAAAATTTGCCTGCAGGTGTAATGAATGCAACAGCCATTATTACTGAAATCAATGATAAAGTTGCGACATGGAAAGCTGGTGATGAGCCCTATGTCATAAACTTCAGCTTACTTCCTCAAACAGAAGAAGATTTGGTATTTTTAGATCAGCTGCTGGGCTCTGGTCCGATTGTGATTTTGTCGCGTGGTTACGGAAATTGTCGTATTGCGTGCACAGAAACCCAAAATGTATGGTGGGTCAAATACTTTAATTCTGAAGACAAGTTAATCTTAAATACCATTGAAATCAGTTTGATACCCGAAGTGGCTTGTGCTTCACAAGAAGATATTGAAGACAGCGCTGAGCGTTTTGTTGAAGTCATGGAAGTGTATGACCATGGCTGATGCGTTCTTCTCCAGTTCCTATGGGGGAGATGACTCTAAAATTGATGATGACACCATCTTAGAATGCAAAATTTGCTGGTATAAATATGAGCCCAAAAAAGGCGATGATTATTGGCAAATCGCTCCGGGAACGCCTTTCTCAAAACTACCTGAACACTGGGTTTGCCCTGAATGTGATGGAAAGAAAGAAGATTTTATGGTGGTTCTAAGAGACTGAAATGCAGAATACTACTCGCCTAAAAGAACTTTCGCCCATGGGCTGTGCTTATCACCTTGAACAGCTGTTTGAACATATTGGGCAAACACGCATGGCGGGCATCCCCGTACTTCATGACAAGATAAAAGTTGAAGCGATTGGGTTTCAAGCTTGGCAAGGGCATGTGATTGGTCTTTTGATTACACCTTGGTTTATGAACCTGATGATTTTGCCTGGTGAACATGATGATTGGTCCACCTATCAAGTGGGCAGCAAACACATGTTTCATTTTGAGGCGGGCTTGTTCGAATTCATTGTCGGAGAAGAAGAAGAGCTGGGGCACTATATGAGCTGCTCGATGTTTTCGCCGATGTTTGAGTTTGCAGACCATGGTGCAGCATGCACCACTGGCCAAGCCATCATTACAGGCCTGTTTGATGCGGAAAATTTGGAAGTGCTCAAAGGTGAGGATTTGAATGGTGAACAAGGTGTGTCTGGAGATGAAGGTGAAACAAGTCATGGGTTTGCTTCCCTGTCTGAAGGTTTATTAGATGGTGTGCAAGCTGTAGGTGAAGCAGCGCATGAGAATATGAATAAACCCATGTCTAGGCGAGATTTATTGCGCGCAAATTTTTTACGACCCAAGCAAAATGAAAAGCAAAACAAAGGAGAAGGAAGTGTTACAAAATTGGAATCTAACTAATATTGGGGTGTCCCTGAAAGTGCTGTTTACCAGCTATTTATGTGTGGTGGGCATTGGGTATACCATGGCTTTCGCGCAAATTTTATTCACCCACGGTATGGCAGATGGAAAGCTTGGTTTGTCTGTTGAAGATATTGTGTACAGTTATTATGGTGATCGCTCTGGCACATTGATGGAAAATAAGCTGGAAGGCTCCATGAAAGAAAATGCGCCTGATAAAGATAGGTTTGCCATGATTCAATGGGTGCGTGATGGTGCTGATGAAGCCGAATTTAAAGAGCAGGGTATTGATATGATGTTCGAGAATAACTGTTTGGGTTGTCATAGTGCAGAAGCCGAAATGGGGCTGCCTGATTTTAGTCAGTTTAGCCAAATCAAAGAGCGAACAGAAGCAGATCACGGCGCAACGTTTTCGTCATTGACTAGGGTTTCTCATATTCACCTTTTTGGTATTTCATTTATATTTTTCTTTGTGGGTCTTATTTTTGTGATGGTGAAAACTATACCAGTCTGGCTTAAGTCTTTGGCAATTGCGATGCCGTTTTTATCGCAAATCTTAGATATTGCATCATGGTGGCTGACCAAATTTGACCCCATGTTTGCATGGTTGGTGATTATTGGTGGCAGTGGTATGGCGTTTTCGTTTGCATTTATGTGGTTTGTCTCGATGTATGAGCTGTGGTTTGCCAAAGAGAATCAAATCATCGAAGCAGAGGCTGGTAGTTGATGAAAAGGTTTAAGGGCTGATTGTATGAGTATTGAGGGCGATGTTTCAGTGGTGTTGGAGCAAACCAACGGTTTGGTTCACACAGCTCATGTTGCCTCCAATCGACCATTTTTTGCCAACACATTACTGCATCATAAAAGTCCGCAAGATGCAGTGGATATGATTGCATCCATCTACAGTATTTGTGGACATGCGCAGGCGAATGCCTCGATTAAAGCTATGGAACAGGCTTTAAATATCGAGCCTTCGTTTGCTAAAGTGGCTGCCAGAGCGCAGATGGTCAATATGGAAACCTTGCGTGAACATGTGTGGCGCATTTTGTTGGACTGGCCTTTGATGATTGGAAAACAAGCGAATAAGAAAACCATGACAGCCATGCTGATTACAGTTGCTGAATGGAAGAAAGTTACCGACCCACAAAACCTTGCGTTTCACCTTGAAAGTGAGGTAGGCGAAACCAACACACACATTGCTTTGGGGGTGTTGGACTCTTGTGAAGGTTTACTGCAAAGCTCGGTTTATGCCATGGCACCAAAGCAATGGTTAAACATTGAAACAATGGATGACTTGTTCTCTTGGGCAAAACGTGGTCAAACGGATGCAGCCCAACTTATCAGCATGCTGCAAAGCAAAGGCTGGTTGGATTTGGGGCAAACTGATGTGAAACATTTACCAACGATAACGAAAGCTTCCATTCAAACATTGTTAACATCAGAGCAGCCTGAGCAGTTTATGCAGCGCCCAGAGCTGGATGGTGAGACATTTGAAACCACACCGCTTTCTAGGCAGCTGAATCATCCATTGATTCAAGCCCTGCAATCTAGATATGGCAATGGCATTTTAACTCGTTTGGTTGCAGTGTTGATTGAAGTGGCGGACAATTATTGCGTGATGCGCAAGCAGATTGTTGATGGTGCGCAGGTGGTGCAAACGGATGAAAATGAAGGGTTAGATGCTGTGTCGGATATGCAAGAGGGTGTCGGCATTGTTGAGGCTGCACGTGGTCGTTTGATTCATCGTGTTGGCATTGAGAACGGCTTGGTGTCACTGTATCAAATCGTTGCCCCTACAGAGTGGAACTTTCATCCTCGCGGTGCCTTGGCATTGGGTTTGAAAGGTTTGAAAGGTGATGATTCAAGTTTGAAAGAACAGGCGCAATTGTTGGTTCATGGGCTTGACCCATGTGTAAAATTTACGTTGCAGGTGGTGAATCATGCATGAGATGTCATTGTGTGAAGGTGTGATGCAGGTGCTTGAAGATAGTGCCAAATCCCAAGGGTTTACCAAGGTCAAAACGGTTTGGTTAGAGGTTGGTGTGTTATCAGGTGTTGAGCCTGAAGCGATGCGTTTTAGTTTTGAAGTGGTCATCAACGGTACACTTGCCCATGGTGCCAAGTTGGAAATGATTGAAGTGGCAGCTGATGCTTGGTGTTTACTGTGCTCAAAAGCTGTTGCGATTAAACAACGTTATGATGCATGCCCAGATTGTGGGCAATACCAGTTGCAGGTTTCTGGTGGCGATGATTTACGAGTTAAAGAATTGGAGGTGGAGTGATGTGTACAGTTTGCGGATGCGGTGAAGGTGAAACAAAAATTGAAGGACAAGCAGCAACACATACCCATGAATACGGCCATTCTCATGACCATGACCATCATGACCACAGCCATTCTCACCAACATGGGCACGAGCATAACCACGACCATAACCACGACCATGAAGAGCATGAACATCATCATCACAATGCGCACACACACGATTATGGGCAAGGCCCAGCTCATGCCCATGCGCCGGGTTTAACTCAGGGAAGAATGGTGCAAATTGAGCAGGATATTTTGGGTAAAAACAACCAATATGCCACTGCCAATCGCAATCATTTTGCTAATCACGGTATTTTAGCACTCAACTTGGTTTCAAGCCCCGGCTCAGGAAAAACCACCTTATTAACCAAAACCTTAGCCGATTTAAAAGATGAAATTGCATTGTCGGTGATTGAGGGTGATCAGCAAACAGCCAATGATGCTGATCGCATCCGTGAGACAGGTGTTAAAGCGTTGCAGGTGAACACAGGTAAAGGCTGCCATTTGGATGCACATATGGTGGGTCATGCATTGGAGCCATTGCAACCCGAAGACCAAAGTATCTTGTTTATTGAGAATGTGGGTAATCTTGTTTGCCCAGCCGCATTTGATTTGGGTGAGGCGCATAAGGTGGCGATTTTATCGGTGACTGAGGGCGAAGATAAACCACTCAAATATCCCGATATGTTTTTTGCCGCTGATTTGATGTTGCTCAATAAAATTGATTTGTTGCCCTATCTTAATTTTGATGTTGAGCAGTGCATGACTTATGCGCGCAGGGTGAACCCTAACATCAAGATTTTACAGGTTTCCGCGACCACGGGTGAAGGTATGGATGTTTGGTATGCATGGCTTAAAGCCACACAACAACTTGCTTTGATTGGTTATGAACAACAATCGGAAAAGCAGAACCCACAAATTCGGGCTGTGTGAGGTGTCGATATGTGTTTAGCGATTCCAGCCAGAGTTGTAAGCATTGAAGAAGCCACTGAAAGTGCAGTGGTTGCGTTGGGAAATGTGAAGAAAACCATATCCATTGCTTTGCTTGATGATGTACATATTGATGATTATGTATTGCTGCATGTGGGTTATGCACTGCACAAAATTTCTGAGGAAGAAGCCGCACGTACCCTTGCGATGTTTGATGAAGCTGAGCTTATCGAGGAATTTGAAGGAGGGGATTCATGAAGTATGTTGATGAATTCCGTGATGGTGATGTAGCCAAACGATTGGGCGCTTCAATCAGGCGTGCTGCTGATACCGACCGCTCTTACAATTTGATGGAATTTTGTGGTGGGCATACCCATGCAATTTTTCGCTATGGCGTGCAGGATTTGATGCCTGAAAACGTGAAATTTGTGCACGGCCCTGGTTGTCCTGTTTGCGTTTTACCGATTGGCCGCATTGATAATGCCATTGCTTTGGCTGAAGAACATGGTGCCATGCTTTGCACTTATGGCGATATGATGCGCGTGCCTGCATCAGGGCGCAAAAGTTTACTCAAGACCAAGGCTGCTGGTGCAGATGTGCGTATGGTGTATTCAACACAAGATGCACTGAAGTTGGCGCGAGAAAACCCACACAAAGAAGTGATTTTCTTTGCCATTGGTTTTGAAACAACCACACCACCCACAGCGGTTGCCATCAAACAAGCCCAAGCTGAAGGGCTGAAAAATTTCAGCATCTTTTGTAATCACGTGCTTACACCCGCAGCTATTCAACATATTTTACAATCGCCTGAAGTCAGAGAAATGGGTGCAGTTTCCATTGATGGATTCTTTGGCCCATCCCATGTGAGCTCGGTGATTGGCTCTGAGCCCTATGAATTTTTTGCGGAAGAATTTCAAAAACCAGTGGTGATTGCAGGTTTTGAGCCCTTGGATGTGATGCAGTCTGCATTGATGCTAATCAACCAGCTTAATGAAGGTCGCCATGAAGTAGAAAATGAATATACACGTGTGGTGACCAGAGAAGGCAATCTCAAGGCACAGGCTTTGGTTGCTGAGGTGTTTGAATTGCGTCGCGAATTTGAGTGGCGTGGGCTTGGTATGGTGCCGTATTCAGCACTATCCATTAAAGACGCGTTCTCTGAATTTGATGCAGAAGTGAAGTTTAATGTGCCCAAAATCGTGGCTTATGATGTGAAAGGTTGTGAATGCCCGTCGATTTTGCGCGGTGTAAAAAAACCTACAGATTGCAAACTTTTTGGCACGGTGTGTACCCCAGAGAATCCTATGGGTTCATGCATGGTTTCATCGGAAGGTGCATGTGCAGCCTATTGGTCTTACGGCCGTTTTCGTCAGCCCACTGCTGATGGGAATAACAAAGCGAATCAAGGGAGCAACGCATGAGTGATAAGCAAACAAAAGCACGGCGTTTTCCTATGCGTTTGGACATCAAAAATGGCAAAGTAGATATGGCGCACGGCAGTGGTGGTCGGGCGATGGCGCAGTTGATTGAAGAAATTTTTCTCAAACATTTGGATAACGAGCTCTTAAACCAAGGTAATGACCAGGCGATGTTTAACACAAGCGCAGGGCGTATGGTGATGAGCACGGATGGCCATGTGATTTCGCCTATCTTTTTCCCCGGTGGCAATATTGGCTCTTTGGCTGTGCATGGCACGGTGAATGATGTGTGCATGTCTGGGGCAAAACCTCTTTATTTGTCTGCAAGTTTTATCATCGAAGAAGGTTATCCATTGGCTGATTTGAACAGCATCGTGGAAAGTATGGCAGCTGCTGCTAAAAAGGCAGGTGTTGCCGTGGTGACAGGTGATACAAAAGTGGTGGAGAAAGGTAAAGGTGATGGTGTGTTTATCACGACCACAGGTATTGGTGTGGTGCCTGATGGGGTGAATATTTCAGGGGACAAAGCAGCAGTTGGTGATGCGATTTTGGTCAGTGGCACCATGGGTGATCATGGGGTTGCGATTATGTCTAGCCGTGAGGGTTTAGAGTTTGAGACTGAAATACAATCGGACTCCGCAGCTTTAAATGGCCTTGTTGCAGCTATGGTTGAGGCGGTTCCTGATATCCATTGTTTGCGTGATCCTACCCGTGGAGGACTTGCCACAACCTTGAATGAAATTGCCCTACAATCTCAAGTGGGCATGCAACTGATTGAAAAACAAATTCCTGTGCAACCTGATGTAACAGCGGCATGTGAACTTTTGGGTTTGGATACACTGTACGTTGCCAATGAAGGTAAACTTATTTGTATTTGTGCGCCAGATGATGCGGATAAACTGCTAGAAGTGATGCAACAACATGCCCATGGTAAAGATGCGGCAATCATTGGGTATGTGATTGAAGATGAGCACGGTTTTGTGCAAATGGAAACAACCTTTGGTGGCTCAAGAATTGTAGATTGGTTGGCAGGCGAACAGCTGCCTAGGATTTGTTAAAAATAAATGCGAATCCTGTTGCTCACTCACGCTTTTAATAGCCTTACACAACGTCTTTTTGTGGCGTTAAAAGATGATGGGCATGCCGTGTCGATTGAATTTGATATTCATGATGAAGTGTCCATGGAAGCCGTGGACATGTTTGCCCCAGATTTGATTGTTGCCCCTTTTTTAAAACGTGCGATTCCTGAATCCATTTGGCAACATCATCCATGTTTTATTGTGCACCCGGGCATTATTGGTGACAGAGGACCTTCAGCATTGGATTGGGCAGTTTTCAATGATGAAAAGCAGTGGGGTGTGACTGTGCTTCAGGCCAATGCCGAGATGGATGCAGGTGATATCTGGGCAAGTGTGAACTTTGAAATGCGCGATGCCAGTAAATCTAGTTTGTATCGTACAGAAGTGAGTCAGGCTGCATTAGAAGCTGTGCAGCTTGCGGTTACGCGTTTTGCTTCAGGTGATTTTGTGCCAACCCCCTTACATGAAAGCACCAGCAAGATACAAGGTGAGTGCAGGGATTTACTGACCCAAGACGACAGAAAAATTGATTGGTTTCATGACTCTAGTGCAACTGTAATGCGTAAAATTCGAAGTGCGGATGGGTTTCCGGGCATCAAAGATGAATTGTTTGGCAGGGAAGTGTTTTTGTATGATGTGCATTTGGCGGAAGGAATTAATGGAGCTTGTGGTGAAGTGATTGCCCGCTCTGGGCCTGCGATATGTCGTGCAACCCAAGATGGCGCGGTGTGGATTGGGCATATCAAAGATAAACAAAACAAGCACCCTTTCAAATTACCAGCAGCAATATTGTTTGCAGACCAAGTTGAAGGTTTGTTGGAAGTAGCCCCTGAACAGGGTGGTTATCAAGAAATATGGTATGAAGAAGAAGCGGATGTCGGTTACCTGCACTTTTGTTTTTATAATGGTGCAATGAGTAGTGAGCAATGTGAAAGGTTGCTTGAGGCATACCAACAAGCTTTATTATGCCCAACCAAAGTGCTGGTGATGATGGGTGGTCAGGATTTTTGGTCCAATGGTATGCACTTGAATATGATTGAGGCAGCAACCAGTGCCGCTGATGAGTCATGGCGCAATATCAATGCTATGAATGATGTCGCTGAAGCGATGATTAACACCACATCACATTATGTGATTGCAGCCATGCAAGGGAATGCGGGTGCAGGCGGTGTATTACTGGCGCGTGCTGCTGATCAGGTTTGGGCTCATCATAGTGTGATATTAAATCCGCATTATAAGGATATGGGCAATTTGTTTGGCTCTGAATACTGGACATATCTATTGCCACGTTATGCAGGCAAACAACATGCCGAGCGCATCGCCGCAGCCAGATTGCCCATGGGTGTTCAAGAGGGGAAAACACTTGGTTTGATTGATCATATTTTAACTGAAGATAAGGGAAGTCTTATCAATCAAATCAAGTATAACGCCCAAACCTTGGCAGGGCGCACAGATTTACCATTGATGATATCAGACAAAACAAAGCAACGTTTGGAAGATGAACAGAACAAACCTCTTGCAAGTTATCGTCAAGAGGAGTTGGAGAAAATGAGACGAAACTTTTACGGCTTTGACCCCAGCTACCATGTGGCACGATATAATTTTGTGTATAAGGTTTGTAAATCAAGAACACCTTTGACTTTGGCAGCACATCGCAATGTAAAATCAAAACATGTGATGACATTCGCAGGTGGTATTGAAAAACAGGCAAGGAGTGCGGCATGAAAACATTACCATCCATACTACTTGTTGATGATGAAGTGCGTGTGATTGAGTCGTTACAACGATTACTTGAAGATGACTTTGATGTGCATTTGGCAAATTCTGCGGATGAAGCGATGTCGGTGTTGGCTGAAGAATGGATTCAATTGGTGATTTCCGACCAACGTATGCCAGGGATTTCAGGTGTAGATTTCCTCAAAGAAGTGCGACAACGTTTTCCCGAAGTGATACGCATGATTATTTCGGGTTACACCGACTCAGAGGATATTATCACGGCATTGAATGATGCGGGTATCCATCAATATATCACCAAACCTTGGGATCCAGATAATCTTTTATTAACAGTGCGCAACGCGATCAACCTGTTTCAACTGCAACGTGAGAATCAGCGTTTATCTGTAGAGCTTAAAATGTTGCCCAGCAGCATTGAAGAGGGATTGAGTGAGATTCGGCAGCGCATCAAGAATAATTATGATTTGGATAATGGCATTATTCGTGGGCCTGATAGTTGTATGAACAAGGTGTGTGACACCATTCGCCAAGTGGCAAGTTTTGATGTTTCAGTACTGCTTTCGGGTGCATCGGGTACGGGTAAAGAGTTGTCGGCCAGGGCAATTCACTACAACAGTTTAAGGTCGGACAAAGTGTTTGTGGTTGAAAACTGTGGTGCTTTGCCCGATGAATTGTTGGAGAGTGAACTGTTTGGTTATAAAAAAGGTGCATTTACGGGTGCAGGCTCAGATCGCATTGGTTTGTTTGAAGAAGCAGATGGCGGCACCATTTTCTTGGATGAGATTGGGGAGACATCACCTGCGTTTCAGGTGAAGTTACTTCGTGTTTTGCAAGAGGGTGAAATCAGACCGCTTGGTTCAAATATGCGTAAACAAGTGGATGTGCGCGTGGTAGCAGCAACCAACAAAGACCTAGAAGAAGAGGTGCGAGCAGGTCGGTTTAGACAAGACTTGTATTACAGGCTTTCAACGTTTTGTATTAAAATTCCGCCCTTATCTGAACGAAGCAATGATATTCCGCTGCTGGCAAGAGCGTTGCTGGAAATTACCATGGATGAGCTTGGAAAGCGGGTCATGGGTTTTAGTGATGAAACTATTGCATGTTTACAGTCATACCATTGGCCGGGCAATGTGCGCGAGTTGCAAAATGAGATTAAACGCATGTTGGTGATGGCAACTGATGATTATTTGGGTGCTGAATTATTATCCCCACAAGTTTTGCGCGCAGCACCCCAAGAAGAGGAAGAGGATTTAAATTGGCTGACCACTTTGGATGGCTCACTCAAAGAACGCTTGGATGCACTTGAAGCGCGCATTGTAAATGAATCCATGATTCGCAATCGATGGAATAAGAGTAAATCGGCCAAAGAACTTGGTTTATCGCGGGTGGGTTTACGCAATAAACTTGTACGTTATGGCTTGGAAAAAGTTGAAACATTGGAATTGCCCGATGAGGGTGAATTGCAATCCACTGGGGGTTAGTGAAGTGGTAGCTCATCCTATTTGCATAGCACTTAATTATGGCATCTGATCTTTCTAAGCAGATGATGGCACAAGAGGGTACGCTTGCCCATGAGAGTGCTGAGCATGCTTGGATTACGGTAATCCAAAAAATGGATGAAGTGTATGCTGAGATGCTTGATAATCAGGTGGAGCTCGAAGAGAAGAACATAGCCCTTGAAGAGGCTCAGGCGTATATTCGAGGTGTACAATCTTCGATGTCTGATGTGTTGCTTGTATGCGATTTGGGTGGTCGGGTTCAACAAGCCAACCGAGCATTTATCGCACTTCATGGTGCAAGTGAAGATACCTTTATTGGCACATCTATTTTAACACTTTTTGAAGAAAAATGTGTGCCTGTGATTGAAGAAATCTTGGACGGTATTCAGGATGGGGAAACAGAAGAACATGAGGTTTGTTTGTTGGATCAAACCAAGAAGGGCTCGCCATTGATGGTTCGATGTTCACCTCAATTTGACCACGATGGTGCATTGATTGGCATGGTGTTGCTTGGGCGTCCATTTGGCGAATTAAGAAAAGCTTACAATGAGCTTAATCAAGCCCATCTTTTTTTGAAACAGACACAACTGCATCTTGTGCAATCTGAAAAGATGGCATCGTTGGGTAGGCTTGTGGCAGGTGTTGCACATGAACTCAATAACCCGATTAGCTTTGTGCACAGTAATATGTACGCCATCAAAAAATATGGTTACAGATTGCGCGAATATATTGAATTTTTACACCAAGAACTTGGGGATAAAGCTGATAATCCATTGCGGAATGCGCTTAAAATTGATCGCATCTTGGATGATATTCCATCTTTGGTGGATGGTGGATTAGAGGGCACAGAGCGGGTAAGTGGCATTGTTCAGGATTTAAGGCGTTTTTCAGCATCTCACCGCGAAGAAAAAACCGACTTTGAATTGGTAAGCTTGATTAAAAATGCTGCCAAATGGGTGTTGCAGGCAACTCAAGGCAAGGTTGAACTCAATGTTTCAGGTGAGCCAGTTCATATCTTCAATTTTAAAGGTTTCGTGCATCAGGTGATTGTGAATTTGGTACAAAATGCTTTGGATGCTATGGAGCATCAAAAACAACTTCGGATTGATATTCACTGCTGGCAGGAAGAAAACCAAGTTAAGGTTGAAGTCCATGATTACGGCACTGGTATCACGGATGAAGATTTGTTGCGTATTTTCGATCCATTTTTTACCACCAAAGATGTGGGCAAAGGTACAGGTTTGGGTTTGTATGTGAGTTATGGCTTGATTGTTGAGCAATGTGGAGGGGAAATGGAAGCGAAGAATCATGCTGAAGTTGGCGCTGTTTTTCGGATTGATTTACCCATGGGTGCACCTTTAAGCATGGATGTTGAAGATGTCTGAGTTGGCTCGGCAAAACACAGGGAAGAAGACGATGTTGTGGCTTCAGTCGGGCGGCTGTGGCGGCTGCACTTTATCCATGTTATGTGCTGAATCCCCGGATATTCTAGCCTGTTTTAATGCGGCAGGCATTGAAGTGTTATGGCATCCCTCGTTGAGCGAGAGCTCTGGTGAGGATGTCATCAAAATGTTTGAAGCCATCTTAAATGATGAATTAACCTTGGATATATTATGCCTTGAAGGCTCGGTGATTCGTGGGCCAAACAATAGTGGTAACTTCCATAAAATGGCAGGCACGGGCGAGCCCATGATGAACTGGATTGCCAAATTATCTGCCAAAGCAGCGTATGTTGTTGCAGTAGGTTCATGTGCGGCATATGGCGGTATGACGGCAGGCGGTGGCAATCCCAGTGATGCGTGTGGGTTGCAATATGATGGCGAGGAAGAAGGTGGGTTTCTGGGCTCAACATTTCGGTCTGGCAAAGGCATGGCTGTGATTAATATTGCAGGGTGTCCTACTCACCCCAATTGGGTGAGTGAAACTTTAGCGCAAGTTGCCAGTGGTGACTTTTCTGAACAAGCCTTGGATGTTTATGCAAGACCACGAAGTTATGCAGACCAACTGGTACATCACGGGTGTGCGCGCAATGAGTTTTATGAATTTAAGGCAAGTGCAGAAAAACCATCTGACTTGGGTTGTATGATGGAGCATATGGGTTGTATTGGTACACAAGCGCATGCGGATTGTAATACACGGCTTTGGAATGGTGATGGCTCTTGCATTCGTGGTGGTTACCCTTGCATCAATTGTACGGCTCCCGGCTTTGAAGAGCCAGGTCATGCATTTAATGAAACACCAAAAATAGGGGGTATTCCTACCGGGCTACCCACTGAAATGCCTAAGGCATGGTTTGTGGCTCTGGCATCACTATCTAAAGCTGCAACGCCAAACCGACTGCGCCAAAATGCTGTTTCCGATCACATCGAAGTGGCACCAGTGGTTTTTGAGAAAAAGAGAAAAACATGACACGAAGAATTATTGGACCATTTAATCGGGTTGAGGGTGACCTTGAAGTACAGTTGGATATTCATGGTGACGTGGTCAGCAATGCATGGGTGGTTTCACCAATGTACCGTGGGTTTGAGCAGATGTTGCACGGGAAAAACCCAATGGATGCGATGAGTTATGTGCCGCGTATTTGCGGAATTTGTTCGGTAGCACAATCGGTTGCTGCCGCGATGGCTATTGCCCAAGCGCAAGGTGTGTCTATGCCTGCAAATGGTGAGTATGCTGCAAATTTAACACTGGCCAATGAAAATTTATCGGATCATTTGACCCATTTTTATATGTTCTTTATGCCTGATTTCGCTAGAGAAACATATCAGGGTGAACCGTGGTATCCTCAGATTTCCGCGCGTTTTAAAGCGCTCAAGGGCACGGCGGCGAAACAGATGTTGCCAGAGCGCTCTCAATTTATGCATATGATGGGCATACTTGCTGGGAAGTGGCCACATACACTTTCCATTCAACCTGGTGGTTCAACACGAGGCATCAAAGCTGAAGAAAAAGTAAGGCTACTGACTACTTTGCACCAGTTTAGAACATTTCTTGAAACCACGATGTTTGCCGATTCCCTTGAAAATATTACAAACCTCAAGTCTGCTGAAGAGTTAAAGGTTTGGACTGAGAATGAGGCACATGCCAACAGTGATTTTGGCTTATTCTTGGGTGTTGCGGATGCTCTTCAATTGGGTGAGTTGGGCAGAGCGGCCGATCATTTTATGAGTTTTGGTTGTTACCCTGTAGCTGGCAAAAGGCTGTTGGCACAAGGTGTTTGGAAAGATGGGCAAGTTCAGCCATTAAATACAGGTTTAATCACAGAAGATATATCGCATAGCTGGATGGCGAATGAACAAGATCCTAGGCACCCTTTTGATGGCAAGACACAACCAGACCCTGATATGAAAGATGGTTATTCATGGTGTAAAGCGCCACGCCTTGGTGGTGAAGTGGTGGAAGTAGGTGCTTTAGCAAGACAATTGGTGAATGGGCATCCACTGATAGAAAGCCTTGTTAAACAAAGCGGAGGCAATGTTCACAGCCGTGTCGTTGCACGGCTTTTAGAGCTTGCGATTGTGAGTTTGGAGATGGAAAAATGGGTAAAAGCCATTGTGCCCAATGAACCTTTTTGTGCCTTGGTTTCAATGCCAGATGAGGGGCAAGGGATGGGGTTGATGGAAGCTGCGCGTGGTAGCCTTGGTCATTGGCTCAAAATCAAAAATGGGCGCATTCTTAATTATCAAATTATTGCACCCACCACCTGGAATTTTTCACCTAGAGACAAGGATGAAAAGCTTGGTGCGCTTGAGCTAGCACTGCTTGGTGCACCTGTGCGTGAGGGAGAAACAGCGCCTGTAAGTATTCAACATATTGTGCGCTCATTTGACCCATGCATGGTATGCACAGTTCATTAAAAATATCTGTTAACCAACATGAAGAGAATGCAATGATTGGGCGCTCTATTCGTGTGCAGGGCGTAGTGCAAGGTGTTGGTTTTAGACCGTTTATTGCGAATTTAGCGACAAAGCATCAATTGAAAGGTCAAGTTTGGAATGATGGTCTGGGTGTAAAAATTCATGTTTGGGGTAAGGCGCAGGTATTGGAAACGTTTACCCGAGAGATTACAACCTTGGCGCCACCATTATCGATTGTTCAATCGGTGCAAAGCAAGGCGTTGCTTGATGCCAACATGCCCAACAACTTTAAAATCGTGCTCAGTACAGCAGGGGAAAATGCAACGGGTGTTGCAGCCGATGCCGCAACGTGTGCGGACTGTTTGGCTGAGGTTTTGGATGCAAACAATCGTCGTTATGCCTACCCGTTTACCAATTGTACGCATTGTGGGCCAAGGCTTTCGATTATTCAGGCGATTCCGTATGATAGAAAACATACAAGCATGTCTGATTTCAAGATGTGTGAAACATGTCAACAGGAATATGATGAGCCTCAGGATAGACGTTTTCATGCGCAACCCAATGCGTGTTCTGTTTGTGGGCCAAACCTTTCTATCATGGATCAACATGGTAAAGCTGTAGATACAGAAGATGCAATTGCTTTGGCAGCTGACTGGATTAATGGGGGTAAAATTGTTGCCATTAAAGGGTTGGGTGGCATTCATTTGGCATGTGATGCAAGCAATGAATCGGCTGTCGCTAGGTTGAGGAAACGTAAGCAGCGTTACCATAAGCCTTTTGCGTTGATGGGCAGAGATATCCCACAAATTCAGCAGTATGTTCATGTGTCAAACCAAGAAAAAACGTTACTGCAAAGTGTGCAAGCACCTGTGGTATTGCTTGAATGTTTAGAAAAAAATGATGGGTTTCAAATTGCCAAAAGTGTGGCGCCTGCCCAGCAAACACTGGGGTTTATGTTGCCCTACACACCTTTACACCACTTGCTGATGGCGCACTTGGATCAGCCTATTGTACTCACATCGGGAAATGTCAGTGATGAGCCGCAATGCATAGAAAACAGTGAAACAAAACTAAGGCTTCACGACATCACAGATGGTTATTTGTTGCACAATCGTGAGATTGTAAACCGCTTGGATGATTCGGTTGTTCGGATTGTAAGTGGCGAATCACGTTTACTGCGCAGAGCTAGAGGTTATGCACCAGGTTCTATGGTGTTGCCGCAAGGGTTTGAACAGGTTGATGGGGTGATTGGTTTGGGGGGTGAGCTTAAAAACACCTTTTGTTTGATTCATCATGGTAAAGCTGTGGTCTCGCAACACATGGGTGATTTGGAGCATGCTCAAGTGTTTGATGATTATCGGCGCAACCTTGATTTGTATTACAATTTGTATGCATTTAAGCCACAACATATTGCTGTGGATAAACACCCTAACTACCTCTCAACCCAGTGGGGTGAAGCGTTGGCCGCTCAAGAAAAATGCAAGCTCACGCATGTTCAACATCATCATGCCCATATTGCTTCATGCATGGCTGAGCATGGTCTGCCTTTGGGAAGTCGAGTATTAGGTATTGTGCTTGATGGTTTGGGTATGGGCTTGGATAATGAATTATGGGGCGGTGAGTTTTTGTTGGCCAGTTATCCATCATTTGAACGGGTAGGCAGCATTCAACAAGCGGCGATGCTGGGTGGTTCCAAGGCAATGCACGAACCTTGGCGTAATACTTATGCGCAATTGCATGGCGTGGGTTGGCAGGATATTTCCACCCAATTTGCAGAGCTGGATGTGATTCAGATGTTAAACCAAAAAGATGTACGCAATTTGGACGTGATGCTCAAGAAAGGCTTGAATTCTCCGTTGGCATCATCTGCGGGTCGCTTGTTTGATGCTGTTGCAGCTGCCCTTGGTATTTGCGCCGAGTCCGTTAGTTTTGAAGGGCAAGCCGCCATGGCCTTGGAAGTGGCAGCTAGCCAAGTGTTTCAATCTGAAAACCAAAGACCTTACCCTGTAGAAGTAGAAAATATGGAAGGCATACCAACATTGATGTGGCGATCAATGTGGTTGCATTTACTTTCAGACTTAAAAAATGGTGTGTCACGCAATAAAATTGCGGCACGGTTTCATCAAACGCTTATTCAAGCTATTTCGAAGCTTGCTACCGACTTGGCAAAACAACATCACATGAAGCAAGTTGTACTCAGCGGTGGTGTATTTCAGAATAAGCTATTGTTTGAGGGTGTTGCCCAGCATTTAACCCAACACGGTTTAACGGTCTTAGTTGCCAAAGATTATCCACTCAATGATGGTGGCCTATCATTGGGACAAGCTGTGGTTTCAGCAGCGCAATCAATGCAGTATCATATTGTGTAAAAGTAAGCGCTGCAAAGCAAGTTACTCGTTACACGTATTTCTCTGGTTACCTTCTTACCATGTTTAGTGGGTAAGTGGATATATGGTATTCTTTCATGTTGGTGAGAATGCTTTAAAGTTTAAATAATTCAATGGTTTAGCGATGTGGCATGCTGGATGCTCTGACCTCTTATGCGTAGCTGTGACGATTGAGGGTGTTTGAAGGAATTGAGGTAGAATTGTTGATATGATGATGAGCGTATTATTACTGGGTTTTTTGATTGGTGTTCGCCATGCTTTTGAAGCTGATCACATTGCTGCGGTTGCCTCACTTTCAACACGCGCCCAATCGCTTAAAGATGCTGTACGTATGGGTATGACATGGGGTTTCGGACACACATTAACGCTGTTTATTTTTGGTTCAATTGTGTTGTTTTCAGATTTGATGATTCCTGAACGGTTGGCACTTATTTTAGAATTTGTGGTGGGTGTAATGTTGGTGGGTTTGGGTGTGGATGTTGTACGACGCATGCTGCATGAACGTGTCCATTTCCATAACCATGCTCATGATGGTGTGACCCATTTTCATGCGCACTCCCATGCCAATGAAGGTAAACACGAAGATTCAGCACATCAACATGGGCATAAGAACACGATTTCCATGCGTGCGTTGATGGTGGGTTTGATGCATGGCATGGCAGGATCGGCTGCTTTGATTGTGTTAACCCTGCAAAGTGTTGAGTCACCCATGATGGGTTTATTGTATATTGCCCTTTTTGGATTTGGCTCGGTGGCAGGTATGGCGGTGTTGGCGGGCGTGGTGATGTTGCCGCTTCGACATTCTGCAAAGCAGTTGACGGGGTTGTATAGTGGTCTGCAAACAACCATAGGACTCGGCACTATCACCCTTGGGCTTTATGTCATGTTTGATATTGGTGTGATTGAAGGTTTGATTATTTAATTCGCAAGAGCCATTTGCAAAACACAGGAGTTTGTATGTTTGGATTGGGAACGACGGAACTGATTTTGATTTTGGTGATTGTGATGGTGCTGTTTGGTGCGAAGAAATTACCAGGGCTTGGTGAAGGGTTGGCTAAAGGTATTAAAAGTTTCCGCACCAATATCAGTGATGATAAGGATGAGGTGTTGCTATCGCCCGAGAAAGAAGAAAGTAAAACAGTTTAGATACAGCAGCAATTTTATTGTATGCCTGACATCGGTTTGATTGAGCTTATTTTGATTGGAGGACTGGCTTTTTTGGTGCTTGGCCCAGAGCGATTACCTGATTTCTTTTCGCAGATTGCAGGTTTTGTTCGCCAAATCAAATCTTGGATTGCTGATTTAAAACATCAGTTTGATCAGGAAAAGAAGCAGTTGATTGAGCCTGCGCAGCGAGCGAAGCAGGACGTGACTGATTCAATGCAACAAGGCAGTGATGAGATGAACTTGGCGGTTAAAGCCATTAAGCGAAAGTAAATTGAGTAAGGAGACTGAACAAAACCAAGTTGAACGCAAAATAGGTGAAATGCCGCCATTGATGGCACATTTGCTTGAGCTAAAAAGGCGGTTGGCAATTGTGATTGTTGTGTATGTGCTAGGTGTTTTGGTGTTGATGAATTTTTCAGAACCTGTGTTTGCCTTTATGTCAGCACCTATCAGGGCAGCTTTGCCAGAAGGTACACCGTTGGTTTTTTTAAATGCACCAGATGTGTTTTTTACATATTTGAAAATTGCGTTGGTATTAAGTTTGTTTGCCACAGCTCCCATCACATTTTACCAATTTTGGGCGTTTGTTGCACCAGGCCTATACCAGAATGAGCGCAAAGCTTTTTTGGGTTATTTCCTGACCAGTTTGGTGCTGTTGATGGCAGGTGCAGCCTTTGCATTTTATGTGGTGTTTCCACTGATATTTGAATTTTTCTTGGGTTTTTCAACCGAACTGATTCAAGCCATGCCTGCTGTAAAGGAGTATTTAACTCTGGCACTCAAATTGTTGTTTGCATTTGGATTGAGCTTCCAAATCCCAATCATCATTTTGGTTATGGTTCAGCTTGATTTTATGGATGTTGAATCATTGGCGAACAAGAGAAGGTATGTGTTTGTGTGGGCATTTATTGTAGCGGCTGTGCTGACACCGCCAGACATTATTTCGCAGGTTTTGCTGGCTTTGCCCATGATGATCTTGTTTGAGGCAGGCCTGATTGCAGCACGTATTTTGTTGCGTAAGCAAGCGGCTGAATTGTCTGAGAAAGGCGTATTTTAATATGCAAAAGGGAATAATGTTTAAGTAACAAAACGCCCGCAAAGTAATTGGTTAAAGGTATTTTTTTTGGCTGACAAGTGATAGTGATTATCACTATCTAAAAAATGGAGGATAAAATGAAAAGTAGTAAAAAAAGAAACGTCATAAAGCAGGTAGGCGCGGCAGTAGGGGTTGCATATATAACCTTGGGACTAGGCATAAAGTCCCATGCTGCTGAATACAGGGTTTTTATTGAAAACCACAAATTTTCACCTGATACGATTGAAGTAGTGGCTGGAAAAAAACACCGCCTTATCGTTGTTAATAAAGATGATACAGCAGAAGAGTTTGAAAGTTATGAGCTTAACCGTGAAAAAATTGTAGCAGGTAACGCGCAGATAGTGATTTTTTTACCTGCTTTAGATGCTGGCACTTACCCCTTTTTTGGTGAGTTTAATGAAGCGACGGCGCAAGGCCGCCTTGTTGCGAAATAAAGGGGAATATGATGATTTCGACACTTATTATTGTATTTCGCGAAGCGTTTGAAGCATCGTTAATTATTGGCATTGCCATGGCTGCATCCAAGGAGATTCAAGCTAGTTTTCGCTGGATTTATGCAGGTGTGGCAGGCGGACTTGTTGTAGCGGTGATTGTGGCATTGTTTGCTGAAACTATTGCTTCTTCAGTGTCGGGCATGGGGCAGGAATTGTTTAATGCAACAGTTTTAATATTGGCATCGATGCTCATGATTTGGACAGCCTTTTGGATGCGCAAGCATGGTAAAGAAACTTCGCAACGCATTCATCAAACATGTGATGCAGTGTCTAGCGGCGGTGGTACACAAGTGATGCTATCACTGGTGGTTGGTTTGGCTGTTTGCAGAGAAGGTTCGGAACTTGTGTTGTTTATGTATGGTGTAACCGCTGCAGGGGCAAACTCTGCAATGGATATGCTTTTGGGCGGCATTTCTGGTTTACTCCTTGGTGTGTTAGTTGCGGTGCTTCTATATAACAGCATGGTTCGCATTCCCATGCATCGCCTCTTTTCAGTGTTGACCACGCTTATAGTGGTGCTTGCTGCGGGCATGGCATCGCAAGGGGCTGCATTCCTTGTCATTATAGATGCATTGCCAGCATTGGGTCAGACGATTTGGAATACATCGCAAGTCTTGCCCGAGCATGGATTTATCGGTCAAGTTTTACAGGCATTGGTGGGTTATGACGATAGACCAAGTGGTATGCAAGTGCTTGTTTTTTTCGTTGTATTACTGAGCGTTATCACTGGTTTACGTATTCAAATAAAAAAAGTCATTCGTGCGAAAAAAGTCGTATCAGTCGCTTTGTTTGCATGTCTAATGCCCATACTTTCTACCACAGATGCAGATGCTAAGAAGGTATACTCACCCATTGTTGAGCAGGGTGAATTGGAACTGGAATATTCTCTCGATTATACGCTAGATAATAACCCAGGCAAAGATGGTACAGCAAGGCATCAATATGAATTTGAATATGGTGTGACTGATCGTTGGATGACGGCAATTTATGGCGATTATATCAAGCGACCTAATCAAGACTTGGATTTGCAGGCGATTAAATTGGAGAATATTTTTCAACTTTTTGAGCAAGGTGAACGTTGGTTAGATTCTGGTTTATATCTGGAATACATCATGCCAAGCAGCAAAGATAACAAACCTGATGTATTCGAAGTGAAACTCTTATTAGAAAAAGAAAGTAGCCGCTGGTCGAATACGATGAACCTCACACTTAAGAAAGAGTTGGGTGTCAATGCAACTAAGAATACAACTGCTGGGTACGCTTATCAAATGAGATGGAGATACGCGAAAGAGTTTGAACCTGCATTTGAAATATATGGGTCGGTAGGTGAACTTGGCAATATGAACAAATTATCGCGACAGTCGCATAGCATGGGTCCTGTGATTTTAGGTAAGTTTGCAAGTGGTTTAGGGTATGAGTTTGGCTACCTGAAGGGAATTACGACGGAAAGTGATGATGGTTTAATCAAGTTCATTCTTGGTTTTGAACTTTAGTGTAGAGAGATATGAAGCTTGCTATTGTGTGATTGATTATACTATTGTTAGCCAGCGTCACATAAATATGACATTAATGGTTGGTATGCTTTAATGTCATATTTGAAAGAAATGAGTAATACCAATAAATATTTATGACATTAATCACTGGTACATCACAGGAGCCTCTGAACAAGCCCAGTGATTTATAGGTTTGTTCTGGATAGATATGAAAAAAGGCTGCTATCGCAATGGATAGCAGCCTTTTGGTTTGTCAGGAGGAAGAATCCACCTATTTCGTAAGTTTACATATTTTATGTGTCATCCACATTTCGAATGACCACATTCTAAGCACGTGTCACAATTGTCCATTCTAACGAGGCTCATAGCTGCGCATTTGGGGCACTGCATCGCGTTACCTAATGCGGAATCACCGAGCTTTTCTTTGATCTTTTGTTTCTTGGCTTCAAGTTCAGGCGTGTTTAAAGTGCCTTCCATCAGGCCAATAGAAATTAAATGCTGTTGAATGACTTCAGCGATTTCAGCGACAAGTGATGGCATGTACTTACCACCGCGCTTGAAGTAACCACCACGTGGATCAAAAACAGCTTTTAGTTCTTCTACAAGGAAGGTGACATCACCACCTTTACGAAAAATAGCTGAAATAACACGTGTTAGAGCCACAATCCACATGAAGTGCTCCATGTTTTTTGAGTTAATGAACACTTCAAAAGGTTGGCGATGTTCATTGGGTTGGCCTTTATTGACTATAATATCATTGATGGTGATATACATCGCATGCTCTGAATCTGGGGTTTTAATTTTATAGGTGTTGCCTTCAAGTACTTCATCACGCTCAAGTAATGGAGCAATAGCGGTTACATTATCCTCTTTTTTATCTTCTTGAGGTTTGGCAACTTCATAGGCTGTAATTTTCTTTTCAATTTTAATGCTCATTTTTCCCTCCACGAACAGCAAGCAATGTTTCGAGCTGTCGATGTAATTTATGCAATGCTCTAGAACTATTTATTGGGGTACTTACTGGTTTCTGTCGTGTGTCGTCAGTGAGACCCTTGGATGGCATTACCCACAGGTTTAGCGGTGGAAAGCGAAGCTCTGCCCAATGAATTCTAACCTCTAAGGAGAGGTTAGAATTTTCCATAATACCCTTCTTTCAATGCGTCGAACAAGTTGGCAGCAGTATGTATTTCACCATCATATTCAATTTTTTCATTGCCTTTGGCCTCAACAACAGTGCCATCCTCTAAGGTGAACTTGTAAGTAGTGTTGGCGAGATCTTCCTCCTTCACTAATACACCTTGGAATACCTCAGGATTAAAGCGGAAAGTAGTACACCCTTTTAAGCCCTTATCGTAGGCATACATATAAATATCTTTAAAGTCTTCATAAGGGAAATCAGTTGGTACATTGGCAGTTTTTGAAATGGATGAATCAATCCATTTCTGTGCTGCTGCTTGAATATCCACATGTTGTTTGGGCGTGACCGCATCGGCAGAAATGAAATAATCAGGCAACTGCTCACCTGCATCTTCGCTAAAGGGCATAGCTTTGGCATTAATTAACTCGCGGTATGCCAGTAGTTCATAGGAAAAGACATCAATTTTCTCTTTGGATTTTTTACCTTCGCGAATCACATTGCGTGCATAATGATGTGCAAAAGATGGCTCAATGCCATTGGAAGCATTGTTTGCAAGGCTTAATGAAATGGTACCTGTTGGCGCAATTGATGAGTGATGGGTAAAGCGACAGCCTTTTTCGATGAGGGCTTCAACCAATGCTTGATCCTCTGGATTGCCTGTTTGTAAAAACTGCTGGATATAGGAAGAATACTTCGCCCATAAGATGCGTGCCTTTATCTTATCACCCACTTGAATACCGTCATCGGCCATTTCAGGGCGTTTTGCCATGATTTCAGCCGTGATTTTAATATTTTCATTCATGATAGGCGCAACGCCTTTTTCTTCCCCTAGTTGCAAACCTGTTTCAAAACCAGTGCGTGCTAATTCGTAAGATACTTTTTCAGTAAAGTCTAAAGATTCTGCTGAGCCATATTTGCAACCCATCATCGTAAGTGTGGAACCCAAACCGAGATAGCCCATGCCATGACGACGTTTAGAAATAAGCTCAGCACGTTGTTGTTCTAAGGGTAAGCCATTGATTTCAACAACATTATCTAACATACGGGTAAATATCGCGATGACTTCACGGTAAGTATCCCAATCGAATTCGGCTTCGCTTGTGAAAGGTTTTTTGACAAACTTGGTAAGGTTAACTGAACCAAGCAAGCATGCACCATACGGTGGCAACGGCTGCTCTCCACAAGGGTTAGTGGCACGAACATCTTCACAGAACCAGTTGTTATTTTTATCGTTTACTTCATCAATTAAAATAAAACCAGGCTCAGCATAATCATAGGTTGATGCCATAATGACATCCCAAAGGCGCTTGGCTTTAATGGTGCGGTAAACTCTACAGGCTATTTCGCTCTTATCATTGCGTACAACGCTGTTTTTGAAATGTGGTAAATGGCGCCAGACGATGGTGTTTTCAGGGTCATTAATTTCAGATTGGTTGGCTGGAAAGATTAATTGCCAATCACCATCTTCTTTAACGGCTTCCATAAAATCTTTGGTGATCAGACAAGACAGGTTGAATTGACGTAAACGACCGTCTTCACGTTTGGCTTTGATGAAATCAATGACATCGGGGTGTGAAATATCAAATGTGCCCATTTGTGCGCCACGCCGACCACCTGCAGAGGATACTGTGAAACACATTTTATCATAGATATCCATAAATGATAAAGGCCCAGAAGTATAAGCTCCTGCACCTGTGACATATGCTCCTTTGGGGCGCAACGTGGAAAATTCGTAACCAATGCCGCAGCCTGCTTTAAGGGTTAAGCCAGCTTCTTTAACCATGGATAAAATGCCATCCATTGAATCAGGAACCGTGCCTGATACGGTGCAGTTAATGGTAGATGTTGCTGGTTTATATGCCTCTGCACCTGCATTGGACATGATTCGGCCTGCTGGAATAGCACCATGCGCCAAAGCCCATACAAAGCGATTGTGCCAATACTCTTGTTTGCCTGCCTCTTCAACATTTGCCAAAGCTTTGGCAACACGGGACCAAGTATCAGCAAGTGTGCTGTCGACTGCTTCACCAGCTTTGTTTTTTAAGCGATATTTAACATTCCAAATATCTTCACTGGCTGGCTGCAAGGTGATTTCTTGCTCAGAAATTGAATTTTTTACAGCAGAGGACTGAAGTTGCGGGCTCATAGGGGTAATCTCCATGTGGTATTCAATTAAAATACTGAAAACTAGGCGCAGTTTATCAGCGACAGCTGCTATAAATATGAATGAAACAAACAGCGTTTAATGAATGACTTGCTGCCAAGCTTAGGCTACTACATCTTGGGTGTCAAATAAATTTAAATACACTTTATAGTACTAACATTGCACAATTCATCAACTGTTTATACATGCTTTATACACAGCTTATGCACAGGCGAAACGTGGTTTTCTAGAACTTAGCTAAGGCTCCTGTTAGCTTGCTTGCCATGAATCGACAAGCAGATCAGCAAACGCATTTTGGTTATGAAACCGTTTCAGTAAACGAAAAAGCTAGCAAGGTGATGGGTGTTTTTTCATCGGTAGCGAGCAAATATGACATCATGAATGATGCCATGAGTGCTGGTATGCACAGGTTATGGAAATGTCGCATGCTTTCAATGTCATCCGTAAGATCTGACAGTGTCGCGTTGGATGTTGCAGCGGGCTCGGGTGATATTGCCATTGGGCTTCTTAAGAAAATGCGTAAGAACAATGAACATAAGGGCCGTGTTATATTAACCGATTTGAACGGCTCCATGTTGGCAGAAGGTGCGCGCCGTGTAGTGGATGAAGGTTATTTGCCTGGCACTGCCGATTGTATTCAGTCAGATGGCACTAAATTACCGTTTGCTGATAATAGCTTTGATTCTGTGACCATTGCTTTTGGCATCCGCAACTTTGTTGATATTGATGCTGGCTTAGCAGAATTTTATCGTGTTTTAAAACCAGGCGGACAATTTATGTGCCTTGAATTTTCCAAGCCTGTTTTGCCATTGCTGGATGTGGTGTATGACGCTTATTCGTTTAATGTCATTCCTGCTCTAGGCGAGTTCATTACAGGCGACCGCGACTCTTATCAGTACCTTGTTGAATCGATTCGCCGCTTTCCTGATCAACAACGTTTTGAACGTATGATTAGCCAAGCAGGTTTTAATCTAGCGCGTCATGAAAACATGACAGGTGGTGTGGTTGCATTGCATCGAGGTTACAAAACATGAGTGTGATGTTTTTACCCCTTCGTTTGATTCCATTACCAGTGCAGTGTGTTGTTATGTCGTCGGTCTTGGACTTGGCATTTTCGCGTGATACGAACTTAAACGACCATTTGGATGGTTTAAATCATAAAGTTTTTCGTATTCATGTAACCGACACCAATGCAGTCATGTTTTTAGGCTTTAAATCAGGGCGGACATGGGTACATGCCGATTATTCAGGCGAGGCGGATGTTCGCATTGAAGCGAGTACTGCTGGTTTTGCGCGGATGTGTTTTGCCAAAGAAGACCCTGATGACTTGGTGTTTCAACAAGTATTAAAGTTATCAGGTGATTCAGAAGCTATGCTGCGTTTTAAAAAGCTTTTGGCAGCCGCAGATTTGGATTGGGAACGTGAGTTGCGTGCTGTATTTGGCGATTTTTTTGGCACACGAGTTGCCAAAGCTGCACATGCACTGGTCGCTGCTGAAACCAAGCTTTCATCGGCTTCCAAAGAGATTGTGCAAGATTGCTTAAAGGGCATGCAAACACCTGACAGCGAACGCCTGCAGGCATGGCAAGCGGGTGTTGAACAGTTATCGCACCAAATAAGTAAACTCAAAGGCAAGGCAACACGTTTGGATCACCGTGCCGATGCTTTATCACAGCAATCACAAGATACATGAGGTTGCCAAGTAAGATTCGTCGCAATCTGCGTTTATTGCGTATTGGTTATATATTAACAAGCCATGGCATGGCAGCTATTGCAGTCCGCTTGCGCTTATTAAGCCCCTATGCTTGGCTAGTACAATTATTCCGTGAAGATGCCTTGCCCCATGATTTGGGAGCTCAGATTCGTGAAGCTCTTGAAAAGCTTGGGCCAACCTTTATCAAATTTGGACAGATGCTTTCTACGCGTGTTGACTTATTGCCCTTGGAAGTCGCGCTTGAATTAAAAAAATTGCAAGATGATGTTCCGCCATCCTCCCTTGAACATGTCAAAGAGGTGATTGAGCGAACTTTTAAGAAGCCTTTAACGGGTGAGCATGGTTTGTTTGCATCGTTTGATGAACAAGCCATTGCAGCGGCTTCCATTGCACAAGTTCACTTTGCAGAGCTGCACAATGGCCGCCAAGTGGCGGTGAAAGTGCGTCGTCCACATATTCATAAAACCATTGAAGCGGACTTAGCCATTTTACGATTGTTGGCAGCTATGTTTGAACGCTATTTTCCTGAATATCGTCGTTTAAAAGCACAATGTGTGGTAGAAGAATTTGCAGTCAGTATTCGTGGGGAATTGAATTTACGCGCTGAAGCAGCACATGCCAGCCGGTTTGCAGAAAATTTTAAATCACTTGATGGTGTGCGTGTTCCTGAAGTATTGTGGGATTATACCCAGACCGAAGTTCTCACCAGTGAACGCATTACAGGTATTCCCATAGATGAGCGTGAGGCATTGCGTGCGGCAGGTCATGATACTTTAAATCTATGTGAACGTGCAACGACGCTGTTTTTCCACATGGTATTTGTAGATGGCTATTTTCATGCTGATATGCACCCTGGCAATATTTTTGTGGCTGCCAATGGCGATATTGTGCTTTTGGACTTTGGTATTGTCGGGCGCTTGGAAGTGCGCCCGCGCCGCTATTTGGCAGATATGTTATTGGCATTTTTGCGCGGTGATTATCGTAAAGCTGCGATTGTGCATATTGAAGCGGGTTATGTGCCGCGCAATACCAATATTTCAGCTTTTGAAGATGCATTGCGTGAAGTTGCCGTACCTATTTTTAACCGTCCATTGGGTGAAATATCCATCGCGGAATTATTGTTATGCATGTTTGCTGTGACAGAACGCTTCCAAATGGAAACCCAGCCTGAATTGTTATTATTGCAAAAAACCATGGTGGTTATCGAAGGTGTTGCACGTGAGTTGGCGGATGACATCAATATTTGGGAGCTTGCCAAGCCGCTTGTTTCAAAGTGGATGATGCAGCATATGGGGCCGAAAGCACAACTCGAATTTATGGCGGGTGATGTCAAAGATCAGCTTCATGATTGGATGGTATTGCCATCGCGAATGGAGTCTGTATTTGAGCATGTTGAAAGCACCAGTCAGAGCATGAGAGATCAAAAAACACCGTATGTGCTGCTCATGATGGGAGCATTGTTTAGTGCTTCTGGAGGGGCTGCACTGGCAGCGTATGCGATTGGTATGGCCGAAGCAGCCCAGTGGGGCGGGCTTGTTGGTACTGGCTTTTTATTGGCAGGCATTGTTATGATTATAAGGGCAAAGTGAGCTATAAATGCCTGAAGCTTTATTTTGATAAAGAAATAAAAAAGGGGCTGTCCCAGATAACTAGGAAAAGTTATCGTGAGGGACAGTATGAGAAAGAGTCGATTAAGCCACTATAAACAGTTGAAACTGCTAGAGCATTTTGTATCAGGTAGTACGGCTAGATGCGCTGCTGAACTGGTCGGCGTAAACAGAAAAAGCGCAGCTTATTATTACCACCGATTACGTGTGATTATCAGCATTCATCTTGAGCAAGAAGCACGTGAGTTTCTAAGTGGTGAAATAGAAGTTGATGAGAGTTATTTTGGTGGTCACAGGAAAGGTAAACGTGGTCGAGGTGCGGCTGGTAAAGTTCCTGTTTTTGGCTTACTTA
>Ga0316204_10002624_pt1 | contig 39783 bp, 24 predicted proteins | sample 6monrhotite_MG_2_FD_205661 | JGI IMG/M metagenome (GOLD analysis project Ga0316204, IMG submission 205661) | Microbial mat bacterial communities from mineral coupon in-situ incubated in ocean water Damariscotta River, Maine, United States -... | ecosystem: Environmental > Aquatic > Marine >...
CATGCGAAGTGATGAGCCCCATCGTCAAGGGAGTCGCCGACCGCTGGCGCATCACTGTGCGCGCCATCTCGACCGACGGCGGGCCTTCGCGCCATTTCCCGGACTACAAGGTCGAGACCAACCAGCGCGCCAGACTCGGTCTTGAAGGCAAGGCCACTCCGGCGCTTGTGCTGTGGGACAGCGTGACCAAGCGACCGATCCCGATCGGTTACGGCGTGCTCTCGGCCGACGAGCTCCAGAACCGCATCTACCTCCTCACCTCGAAGGAAGCCGGACATGATTTCTAGCATTCGCAATGCAGCGCTGACCCTCGCCGCTGCCAGCCTGGTCGCATCACCGGTCGCCGCCAACGTCGGCGACAGCATGGACAGGTTCATGGATGATATGGGCGCGGCGGCCAATGTCACCGGCCCGACCGCCTTCGAGGGCCAATCGGCGGGCTATTACAGCCTCGGCAATGTCTGGACGCGCTTCCCGCAAAAGACGACGAACATCGCCAATCTCCAGCTGCCCCGCGCCCGCGCGGGTTGTGGCGGTATCGACATCTTCGCGGGCTCCTTCTCCTTCATCAATGCGAGCGAGATGGTCGCGCTCCTGAAGGCCGTGGCGAACAACGCGGTCGGGTTCGCCTTCAGCTTGGCGATCGATACCGTTTGCCCCGAGTGCAACAAGATCATGCAGGAGTTTTCGCAGAAGGCGCAGCTCATGAATAATCTCTCGATCAACTCCTGCGAAATGGCGCAGGGTCTGGTCGGCGGCCTGTGGCCCAAGGGCGATCTCGCCGACAAGGCGATCTGCGAAGCGATCGGCAATTCCGAAGGCATCTTCACCGATTATGCCGCAGCGAAGCATGGCTGCGGCACGCGGGGGCAGCGCGCCTCGACCAATGAAGGCGCTGGCACTGACTATGCCGACGTCAATCCTGGCGTGCCGCGCAACTACACCTGGCACGTCCTGAAAAAGAGCGCCTTTTTCAATCCCGGCGGCACTTTCGACCGCGAGCTTGCCGAATACGCCATGACGCTTATCGGCACGGTGATCTATGTGCCGCCCAAGGACGATGAGCCAGGCAAGTTCGTGCCTTTCGCAGGCGATGCGTCCTCGACGCTCGTGAGCGCGCTGCTCGACGGGACGCAGGGCCAGACGGTGCGCGTGTTTCGCTGCGACGAACCCGATCTCTGCCTCAATCCGACATTCGAGCAGATGAGCCTTTCCAATGCCAAGGCAATCCGCCCCCGCGTCGCACTCCTCATCGGCAACATGGTCGATGCAATCCGCACCGACACCGCAATCGGCAATGCTGAGAAGGAACTGCTGCAGGTGGCCTCGGTCCCCTTGTACAAGATTCTCACGGTGCAGGCCGCCTATGGTCGCGGCATGCCGACCGACGACCGCGACACGCTCGCCGAAATCGCCAGCATCGATCTGCTCTATGCGATCCTCGACCGGATTGTGTCGGAAGCCGGGCGCTCGATGGCAAGCTTCATCGCCGCCGACGAAGCAAAGCTCGCGATATGGCGCGGCCAGGTCACCGAGGTGCGTTCGGGCCTCGTCCAGCGGCAGGCGACCGGACAGGCCAAGGTCTCGGCGATCATGCAAATCATCGAGAAGACTGCGATGATCGAGAACGCGCTTGCCGCCTCGATGTCACCCTCGATGTCCGCCGCGCTCGACTGGTCGCGCGGGCTCCAGTCGCGCTCGATCATTCCTTGAGGCGAGCACCATGGTCGAGATCTTCACCACCGGCGGCGGCGAATACATCGTCAATGTCCTGAACGCGGTCGCCGCATGGACAGGTGCAGGCGGATACAAGAGCCTGATCCAGGTTGCCCTTGTCATGGGGTTCGCGCTCGCGGTGATCGTGGTGGCGTTCAACCAGAACTGGCGCGCATGGCTCAATTGGTTCCTCGGCGCGACGCTGATCTACATGTGCCTGATGGTGCCGCGGATGGATGTGCAGGTCACCGACCGGGTCAATCCGAGCCTCGCTCCGGCGACCGTTGCCAATGTCCCGCTCGGGCTCGCGCTGATGGCAAGCTTCACCAGCCAGGCGGGGGACTATTTGACGCGTTCGGCCGAGACGGTGTTCGGGCTTCCCGATGATCTCAACTATTCGAAGAACGGGATGATATACGGCGCGCGGCTGCTCGAAGCGACGCGGTCCCTGCGCATTGCCGATCCCGAATTCGCCGCCAATTTCGACGAGCATGTCCGCCAATGCGTGTTCTACGACTTGCTGCTCGGCCGCTACTCGATGAAGGAATTGTCGGAGAGCAACGATATCTGGGCGACCATCGCGCCCGGGAGCGCGGCGCGTGCGCAGAAACTCCTCACCCGGGAGGCCGATGACAGTGTCACGGCCTCCATCGTTACTTGCCGCGAAGCCTACACCGCGCTCTCGAACCAGTGGGCAGGGATGATCGACGACATGACGCTCGTTGCCGGCCGCCAGCTCTATCCCAAGCAGACCGAAGCGCTTGCCAAGGCCAAGCTCATCGCCGACCTGCCGGTGGCTTACCAGTATCTCACCGGCATCTCGAAGGACGCGAGCAGCATCTTTCGCCAGGTCCTGACTATCAACGCGATGAACCAGGCGATGCATGGGTTCGCCGGAGCAAGCGGCGCCTCGAGCGTCGATGTGTTCGCGCAGACCCGTGCTGATATCCAGACCGAGCGGACCTATTCCTCGATCGCGCACAATGCGATGAAATGGGTGCCGATCCTCAACGTGGTGTTGACGGTCGTCTTTTACGCGCTCTTTCCGGTGCTTTTCCCGCTGTTCCTGATGCCCACGACCGGACCGATCGCGCTGAGAGGTTATGTCACTGGGTTCTTCTACCTCGCCGCCTGGGGACCGCTCTTCGTCATCCTCCACATGATCCTGATGCTCAAAGGCGCCGGCGATGTTGCGGCAGCCGGCGGCGCGAGCGGCCTTACGCTCGCGACCTTCTCGGGGATGACCGACGTCAACAACGATATCGGTATTCTCGCTGGCTATCTCGTTGCCTCGATCCCGTTTCTTGCAGGAGGCGTTGCGCGCGGCGCGATGGCGATCTCGGGCCAGGCCACGAGCTATCTCAATCCGAGCCAGAATGCCGCCGAAGAAGCCGCACGCGAGGCAAGCACGGGCAATGTGTCGCTCGGCAACACCAATCTCGACAATTCAAGCGTGTTCTCGCGGCAGTTCGCTCAAGGCAGTCTCGCACCAAACATCGCTTATGGCGCGGCGCAGACAAGAGGAATTGGCGAGAGCGGCACTCAGACAACCGGCTTTCCGCAGGCGGAATTCGCGACCGTGCCGACCTCCAGCTATCCCTTCACCCCGACGCTCGGCCAAGATTTCTCAAGCAGGCTTTCAACCATGGCGAGCGAAAGCCGCAGCCAGAGCGAGACCTTCTCCAACCTTGCTCAGCAATCGACCAGTTCGGCGGTCACACGGTTCAGCGAACTGCGCGATGCCTACACCCGTTCTCGCTCGAACGAGACGGTCAGCGGAACGTCGACCAATGACAGCATTGGAAGAACATTCAGTGAGCTCGACAACGCGTCCAACACCTTGCAGCAGCAGTTTGGCCTGTCTCGCCGGGCATCGGACGACATCTCGGTCTCATGGTTCCTGAACGGTGATGCGGGAGTGGGGGCGAAAGCAGAAGGAGACGTTTTCAGTGGTTCTGGCGGAATTAAGGGCGGGAGAAATCAGAGCTGGACCGACAGCGATATAGGGATCGCCTCGGAAGATCGCTCGCGTATCGAGAGTGCGCTCAGCCAAATTTCCGAAAGCTATAACTGGTCAAGTTCCAGAGAGGGCTTCTTCCGCGAGACCAGCTCAAGCTCAGAAGCGCTTGTTTCGAGTAGTGCAGCGGGTGTCACAACTTCGCTTACAGAAGCGAATAGCTACACAGTCGAGGCACGCCGCGCGGAAGAATTAGCCAATCGGCTTGAGAGCCAGGCTAGCTGGTATGAAAGCGCCAATGCTGCGGGTACGCTTAACCTCAGCCAAGCCTATCGCGAATGGGGCATGGCGGAGATAGAAGCCAACCGCGATTACTATGGTCGAGCCCGCTTCGATGACATCGACTTCCAGATGAGCGCGCAAGGACAGCAGCTGCAAGCACGATTTGTCGAGAGCTACGCTGAAGGCCTCAATGATGAGATCGCGAGCGAACTTGAGTTGCCTGATGCAGCGCCTGTGACTCGCCCTAATGTAGGAAGCGCGAGCGGCGTGGGCGGCTCTGTTCGTCTTGGCGGAACACCAAGCTCTCTCGGGGATCCGTCAGATGGAAGGCAAGAGATCGCAGGCGATGTTAGTCGGAAGCAAAACGAAGGCTCTCGAAGCATCGAGCGGAGACGTGGAAGTCTTGATCGGACCACACGGGATGCACGAGGAGCATCCGCTGAGGCAGCCGATGATGTGAAGAAATGGTAAGCTAGATCAAGCCATCGTAGACGACGACATAAACGATAAATGCGGTCACTGCGAAAGCAGTAAATAAAAGGGCGCGACGCTCCCATGGGTCGGCCCAGGCCTTCTTCCAACGATACTCTGCTCGTCTGTTCTCAGCGATCGCGCGATCAATTTCGCGAAAGCCTTCCCAGTCCTTGTTGTCCTTGGGTGGTGTGTTTTGAGGTCCGCTCATCGCTTTTTCTCCTTCGCGAGAATAGGAGCCCCCCTCTTCTCCACTCTTCCAACTGATCGATTGCACGAAAGTAGCTCAAAACTATCGGGAAAGCGAGTTCGCAAGGCTTGGCCATGTTCACGGAAAGTGAAAGAACACGCGATACTGAAGAGCGGATCATGAGCACGAACGAGCCATCAGAACCAAACGTCGTCGATTTTCGCGGCGCAGCTGCCCGACAGAAGCGGGACAAGAGGCGCAAACTCTTGCTTCTCGTCGTGGGCGGATTGTTCGCCGGGGTTCTCGGGGGCGTGATCGGGATCAATTGGCCCTTCGGTTCCGCCAGCGCCGAGGCGCGAACCACCCATACCTTTGGCGTATGCGGGATGGTGAGGAAAACCTGCGTTGTCGATGGCGATACAATCTGGCTCGAGGGCGTAAAGATCCGCGTGGCAGACATCGATACGCCGGAAATCTCGCAACCCAGGTGCGACTACGAATACGAACTCGGCATCAAGGCTCGCGACCGGTTGGTTACCTTGCTCAACCAAGGCGAATTCTCCGCGGTTCCGATCGGCAACCGGGACGAAGACCAGTATGGCCGCAAGCTGCGTGTGCTAAAGCGCGACGGACGCTCTTTGGGCGATCAACTGGTTGCCGAAGGTCTTGCCAGGACCTGGACCGGACGCCGGGAGCCATGGTGCTGATGCGTGTCTGGCCGGATAGCGACGAACCGCTGGTGAGCGGCAAGAACGAGTGGAAGCTGAAGCTTGAAGCCTGGCTTCTCGGCATTCCGATCATCCTCTGTATCGCCGCAGCCATCTGGTCGCTGTTTTGACACTCACTCGCGACCAGGAAATTTGGGGAATGGCGCTCTGGGTCGAGAAGCATCACGGCGATGGTGGACATGATTTCATCGATGCGAAGATCGAGGAGCTAGTCCTTGCGACCGAGATGGACGGCGTAAGACTTTGGGAGGAAGTTGCGCGTCGCTTGGAGCAGCTTGGCGAGCGCACTTCCCAATCTTGATTGCATCTCTGCCGTCCGAGCTTTCGACAGACGCGATATAGGCCTCCAGCCGTTCGATTGTTCTCCGGCGCGGCCGGCGGCCCAATCGCAAGTCGAGCACGAATCGCGGATCGCCGACCGCGCGCCTGCCAAAACGAGTCGCGGAAATATGATTATCTTTCAGATGCTTTTCAATCCGTTCAAGCAAGGTCATGTCCTTTTCGCTCCGACTCGCAAATCCCTTGTGTTCTTGTTCTGTTCCTACTAGGATCGTATCCGTGAGTCTAGGAAAATTCCTACGATTGAAATCGAAGGGCCACGTAAATGGAACATGTCAGGGAAGAACTTGATCGGCTGATCACGCAGCGCGGTTATGGCTACGCGTCGATCTCGCGACTGCTTGGTCGTAACCCCGCCTACGTCCAGCAATTCATCAAGCGCGGTTCGCCCAGGAAGCTTGATGACGAGGATCGAAAGACGCTCGCCTGCTTCTTCGGCGTCGATGAGCAAGTGCTCGGCGGTCCGGCCAATCCGGTCACCGACGGCATGGTCGAAATTCCCGTTCTCGATGTCGAAGCTTCAGCTGGCTTCGGCGCGGTCGCCGCCAGCGAGACTGCACATACCCGGTTTGGGTTCGACGAACGCTGGCTGCGACACCTAACTTCGGCGAAGAGCGCCAGCCTGTCGATCGTCGGCGTTAAGGGTGACTCAATGGAGCCAACGTTGAGCGATGGCGATGAAGTTTTGGTCGATGCATCAGATCATGGTTCACGATTGCGCGATGGGATCTACGTCCTTCGCTCTGATGATTCGCTCGTTGTGAAGCGCATCGCGATCAAGCCGGGCGGCAGGCAGATCACCATTGCCAGCGACAATCCGGCCTACCCGACGTGGCGCGACATGGACCGGTCTGAGGTGCACGTTGTGGGCCGGGTCATCTGGTTTGGCCGAGCTTTGTAGAGGCAAAGCTTGGGCCGGTAGCGGAATGTCTGCTTGCAGGTCCTGCGCTGTTCAAAGCAGCCCAGTCCCCTTGATCAACTGAAGTAATTGAATCTCACATGTTTGCTCCCAACTTGTTGAGTGGTGGCAAACAATAAGAACCAGCATTTTGTACCCAAAGCATATCTTAGGCGTTTCAGCTGTGATCCGCCGGGTGCTGACCGTCGCCGCATCAACGCATATTTGATTGATCACGAGAGATTTATCGACGGGGCCTCGATTAGCGATCAGTGCTCCAAGAACAAGTTCTACGGCTCCGATGAAATCTTTGAGGACTTCGTTCAACACTTTGAGGGCCGTTACGGAATTGCGATTGAAGCGCTAGAGGGCAATGGACAAATCTACACAGGCGATATCTCTAGGTTCTTTCTGCTTCAGTATCTTCGAACGCCGCATATGCTCGAGCAACGCAGGAAGACCATAGATCATGCTGAAAATCTAAAGATTGGCGGCATTTCTCGACCAGAGCCAATGAACTTCGTGCAATCAAGAGGGTGCTGTCAGTCTAACGCTAACTCGTCTCCGCCTAGCAGAATGGTCCCCACCCGCGTTCTCGATCAGGCGATAAGGTTTTGCCACTCAGCCAGGGCGGCTGAGCGGCCTTCTTTGTAAGTCTGTCTATCGATGAGGTGGCGGTCTGAGTTGAAGTGATTGTGGACGTTGGCGTGAACTGAAGCGAACTTCTGTAGCGACTTCATTTGCCTGAACCTGAGCATGGCTCGCTCTCGTCTTCGAAACGGCAAGTGGGAGTTCTCCGCTCTGTTGTTCAGCCACCTGCCCACTTCTCTTCGTTCCAGGTTGCCGAGCTCGCGCATCGCTGCTGGGTAAGATTGAAGACCATCCGTGACGATCGCTTCGGCCTTCCCGTGACGCTTCAGCGTCTTCTTGAAGAAGCGAAGAGCGGCTGATTTGTCGCGCTTCTTTGTAACGTAGCTCTCGAGCACTTCGCCTTCGTGATCCACTGCGCGCCACAGATAGTGGGTCTCTCCGTTGATCTTCACAAAGACTTCATCGACGTGCCAGCGCCAGTTGCGAAACCCACGCATTCGGCTGATCCGTTGCCGCTTGATGTCAGCCGCAAACATCGGCCCAAACCTGTTCCACCAGAACCGAACCGTCTCGTGGCAAATATCAATGCCGCGTTCGGCCAGAAGATCTTCAACGTTCCGCAAGCTCAACGGAAATCGGACATACATCATCACCACAAGCCGAATGACTTCTGGTGACGAGTTGAAGCGTTTGAATGGACTGGGCGGTTTGGCTCTCGGCTTGCGGCTCATCCGAGCCAGCTAGCAGCCCTCGCCTGCTGCTGCCACGTTAGTCTGACAGCACCCGAAACGGGTTCTTGGTCGCAGTCATCCGTTCCGGCTAGCAAGCGAGCCGATCAGCGGCCATCCTTTTGACAGTACCCAGGCGACGAGTTGAAGCGCTTGAACGGGCTGGGCGGTTTAGCTCGAGATTTGCGTTTCATGACGGCAAGTTAGCAACCACTGCACTCTCCTGCCACGTTAGTCTGACAATACCCCTGAAGGCACTTCGGTAATTCCTTGGTTTTGCGAGGAGGCACGCCACACGATCCCATGCCGCATCTCTTGCGCCTGTCAAACCATCTCCAGGCTACAGCCTCGCGCTTTTAGTATGGGCAACATTTCTCGATAGGCAGCCGGAGTGCGGGTTAATGGGATATAGGGGTGAAGGTGATGCACAATGTGATATTGCATGCCCATTGTTCCGATATTGCCAACCATTGACCTCCAGTTGCGGGTATTGCCATAACGGCTTTGATCCTTACCGGGGTGATGGGGAACCCATGATAAGAAAAAATGCAGGTAGGAAAGTGCTAGGTGAAAGGGCAACCACCACAATAAAGCCGCCTCCAAGGCATAGCCATTCCAGGCCAATATGCTCAATATTGCCAGGAAACCAAACCGATAAAGAACGGTCAATGTAATCAGGTCAGTGCGGCCAGCATTGGCCAAAGATTTCAAATAGTTTTGCCCATGCGACCCCTTTGGTTGGCGGCCCTGAATGCTGGCCCAAATGGCCGAAAAAGGACCCGGCGCCTTGGTGGAAATATCAGGATCTCTTTCGGAATCATTGGTGAATCGATGATGATCCAGATGCGTTATGCGAAAAACCTGAAATGGATAGACAATCATCCAGCTGGTTGCGTGGCCCAACAATTCATTGAGCCAGCGGTATTTTGAGCCTTTTTGTCCGATAATATCGTGCTGGGCTTCATGAGTAGGCAAGAACACCAGCGAAAGGCAGATGCTTGCAAGAATGAAACCCAGCCACAAAGGAATCACATCAAAAATGACCATTGGCCATAGCGCAATCCATGCAAACAAATTGCCAAAGCCCCAAATCACTATTTCCCAAGGCACATTGCCGCTATGCTTGCGCGCAATTTGATTTTCCAATTTACGCAGCTCAGCGTTGCTAAATGCGCCAAGATCATTTGGCACGGTGACGTTTGAAAATTTGTTCATATCCAGCGCCCTCTAATTTGCGCAAAAATTCCCCACGAACCGCCGATCATCAATCCAAGAGTTGTTTTTGACAGTCCAAATGGCGGCGTAAAAGTCAAGGCTTCCAGAATTTGGATCAAAAGGGGCGACAAGAAAGCGAAGCCAAAAATCAATGGCGTAAACTTGGCTACAATTTGAATTGTCGATTGCATAATTTCCTACCAATCTTGCTATTGGGGTCCGATCGAACAATCTCCAGATCGAAGAATTGCGCCTTCTTTTTCGTCAGATTGACCCAGGCAATCTGCTCTGATCAGTGTGTTTCTTTCTGTTATTCAGCTGCAAATCCTTTTGATAAATGAACGGCGCGGGGTTGTATCGCCAGCATCAGCCCGCCCTATACCACTACGAAACTGAGCGAGCCCAGAGCGCCATAATCCGCTGTGTATTCGCCAATTTCCGCAGGGACAGCACGCCCGCAAGCCCCGGTTAAAAACAAGGTTTGATCGCCAAGTGGGAAACCTCGCATCCCAGCCTCCTGCCACATCCACCGCGCAGCCTCCTCAGGCCCATTCAACGCTTCTTCCAAAGCCGCATGATTGGCGCGCGCGCCATTGCAAACAAGCGTCACCCAAGCTGTGTTGAAACTTGCGCTCCATGGCTGCCAGGCGCCAACAATATAACTCTCGGCGCATAGATTGCAGGCAATCAGACCAGAGGCCGTCATTTCAGATTGCCGGGCAAATTTGGGAAGGACAAACTCAATCGCCGGGGCAATCGAAACCGGAGCGCCCTCCTCGTTGACGAGAAGCGCCGCCTCGCATTCAATAAGCCTGCCTTCAACGTAAGGCAGTTTGCAATTATTGGGCAGCTTTGCATCAGCATAAAGGCTCCCAATCAGGGCGTGATCTATCTGAAAATATTCCTGTGATTTGCGGTTGGTAACGCCAGCCTTGATGCCTCCGATTTCGGCATTTGCTCTGAACCTCGATACTTCGTGTTGAAGCCGATAGGCCTGAGGCAAATCCAATTCTCGATCGAATACGGGCAGTTGTGATTGTTCTGCGATTGCCGATGCCATTGCCTTGGCGAGCGTGATATCAACTAGCATCGCACACTCCGCCTGTCAGTAAACAGTTACTCTGTGGAGCTCTCGCCTATACCCCTCATAACCACCTGTCGCCTTGTGAACGACACTGCGATTGTCCCACATCACCAACATGTTCTTTTCCCATTTCTGTTTATGGACAAATACCTCTGTTGATTGCCAGGCATTCAGCTCAGCAAGAGTGCGCAAGGCTTCGGATTTGGCTACCCCTTCCAAGCCGATAATGTACGCGCCTCCGCCAAAGATTCCGAGCCGTCCTGTTTCAGGATGTTCGAGTATCAAAGGGTGAGTGTGCTGCAAAACACCGCCCTCGTTCGGACTTCTGATGTCCATTGCTCCATGGCTGCTTGTGTCGCCATAAATTCCTTGAGCCGAATAAGTGGCGGCGGAAGAATGTATAGACTTCATTCCTTGCAAACGTATCTTTGCCTCATCGGGAAGCGATTCAAACGAAATTTGCTGGTTAGAAAAATGAGTGTCCCCACCGACTGGAGGGATATCGACACCATACAGAACGGTACCTATTGGTGGGCTCTCCAGAAAGCTCCAATCTGAATGCCAGCCTTCCGCAAATATGCGGTTAGTATCAGTCGCTTCGCGTTTGACGGCCGCAGTATATTTTCGCGCCGGCAGAGGGTTAAAGAATGGGTCTTCACTGAGTTCGCCGAATTGGCGGCAAAATGCTTCTAGCTGGTCAATATCCAACTTCTGATCCGGAAATGCCAATACATGATGAGTGAGCCAAGCCTTGCGTACTTGATCAATTTCATCAGCCGCCAACGACTTGCTTAAATCAAGACCTCGGACAGTTGCCCCACAAGAGGCACCCGAAGGTGTTACTGCTATAGCCATCAAATTATTCCACGATATCTATTCAATTCTCAGGATCCGTGCCGCAAAAAGGGTGTCAGCTTGGAAAACGTGCTGCTGGAGCTCAGCCTGGCTGACTACTTCTTAGAGGCCGAAAACATGTTTTCCCATTCTTTGGAACCCGGCTTGGCATTCCATTTCATATTGTCCGAGAGCACGCTTAGGCCTTCAGAAATTGCCGGTCGCACTTTGATTGTATCGTACCACCGTTTCACATTGGGGTAGTCATCAAGGTTTTGCCCCTGCATCTTGCGCGGTCGGACCCAGGTAAATGTAGCAATATCTGCAATCGAATACTCGTCGGCCAAAAAATCATGGTCAGACAATCGATTGTCTAGGATTTTGTACAGGCGTTCTGCTTCTTTGGTGTAGCGATTGATCGCATATTCAATTTTTTCTGGCGCATAGGTTCTGAAATGATGGGTCTGGCCCAGCATCGGCCCCATACTGCTCACCTGAAAAAACAACCACTGGATAGCTTCTAAGCGCTTGAATTCAGATTTGGGTAGTAATTTCCCTGTTTTTTCCGCTAGATAGAGCAATATTGCTCCACTTTCGAATATCGTAACTGGCTTTCCGCCCGGACCATCGTGATCAATGATCGTAGGCACCTTATTATTGGGGTTGAGTTCAAGATATGCAGGATCAAACTGTTCTCCAGACAGAATATCAATTGGCGTAACTTTGTCCAACAACCCCAGCTCGGCCAGAGTAATAGTTGCTTTGTAGCCATTTGGTGTCGGCCAGAAGAACAGTTCAATCATTGTAACTTTCCAATACTCTAATCAGCCGACCATCTTGAAGTGCGCTGGTCGGTCAAGAATCATGCCAGGATTCATAATCCAATTTGGATCGATCGTGTTCTTCGCACCTGCGAGCATTGCGCGGTACAACGGATCCACTTCTTTGTCGTACCAAGGACGGAAGCTCCTACCCACCGCATGGTGATGCGTAATCGTTCCGCCAAGCTCGGTAAGCGCGTCAGAAGCTACATCTGAAAGTGCCTGATAATCTTCCAAACTCCTGCTGTGATCTGAAGGCGCAACAACTGTATAATATGGCGCCGGGCCATCCGGGTAGAGGAATGAGAAGCGCCGACAAACAATACCGCCGCCTGTGATCTCTTCCTGTGCCTTTTTGAGGCGGCGAATAACTTCGGTATCGATGGATTCGAACTTATCCCAAGTGTACGCGGTTTCGAAGGTAAAGCTAACCACGCCCATCGCTGCACGCGTATGCATCATTCGCGGCAAATAGCGAAACTGCTTGCGCCAGTTGCCTTGAGCCCCGGAACGGCTGGATTGAAGCGCATCGCCGCCCGAGCCAGTTTTGGTTTCAACGCTGCCGCCATGGTCCTTACAAATTTCAATGCCGCGCTCCAACCATGCGTCGACCGGATGATCGGCCGATTCAAAGCCCAACAGCAACACCGATTTAGAGCCATCGCCGGCGCCATAAAATTTGGCATCCTGTTCATCAAGATAGCGCGCATTGGCAGGAAAGAGGCCAGCCTGAGTGATTTCACGAACGGCACCAGCACCTTGATAGAAACTGTCAAAAGTAATGGTTGCATTGGCGCGGAATTTGACCCGCCCCTGAAGGCGCATCCAAGCCTCTGTAATAATTCCCAAAGAGCCCTCAGACCCTATAAACAGGCGGTCTGGATCTGGTCCAGCACCAGAACCAGGCAGGCGACGATTTTCAATTGTACCCTTTGGCGTGACTACACGCAGACTTTCAACCGATTCGTCAATATGGGTCAGGTGTGTGGCATAATGTCCAGAAGAGCGTGTTGCAATCCAACCACCAAGAGACGAGAATTCCCACGATTGCGGAATATGCCGCAAGGTAAGCCCCTTAGGCTTTAATTGTTCTTCCAGCGCTGGGCCTAATATGCCGGCTTGAATCAAGGCGCATCTAGAAACATCATCAACTTCAAGAATCTTGTTGAGATTGCCTAGATCAATAATCACTGCGCCCGGATAGTCTTCTGGACAACCAAATCCGTCGGTCACACTAGAGCCGCCACCAAAAGGAATAGCGGCGTAGCCCTTGTCGCCGCACCAATCCAACACAGCAGCAATGTCTGCCTCATCTTTTGGATAGGCCACAACGTCAGGAGCATTGTCAAAATCGCGGCGGTAAATCTTGGTTAGATCTTTAAAGCTCTTGCCATAGGTATGGAAAACGCGATCCCATTTGTCGGTTGTACAAAATGGCTGCAAAGAAGCCGGAATTTTGATCCGCGGCTCACGGAGCACAAGCTCTTCTAGTGTAGGATCTGGAAGAATAACCGGCTCATCGATATTGAGCCGTTGAGCCACCCTTTCCGCCATCTCTTTGACTTCTGCAGGCGTAATACCTTCATCCTCATAGCCCCAGCTGTGCCATTTCCGTCGCTTTCCGTAGTAACCTGATTCGCCGCTCATTGCGTTTTCCCTTGATTAGGTGATCCAAACTCCGAAGCAGTATTGACGATCCGTCAGCATTCTCCCATTGCCGCCAGCCTTCAATTATTGACATTTTCGATCAATTTGTTAGTCAGGAACCATGCAGAAGACCAATAACAATTTGATAATTAAGCATTTTTCTAGAAAAAGAGAAGCCACCGCCTTGAGGCTATTGCTTGACGTCGCCGACAAACGAGGGGTTTCGACACCACATATTCTTGAAGGCACTCAAGTGACTGAAGCTGACCTGAGCGACCCCTATTTTGAAATCGAGGCCTGGCAAGAGCTAGTGGCAATTCAGAATCTGGTAGAGAGAGATGGTGACGCATCCCTTGGTATAATGTCTGGATTGCAGCAGCATCTAACATGCTATGGCATTCTTGGTTTTGCCATGATGTCTTGTCGAAACCTTCTGCATGCGTTGGAGATTGCAGGGAAATTCAACAATATCTCTCTTTGGATAAATGACGTGGATGTAGCCAGGCACGGTGACACGATAAAATTTCTTATTCTGGGCCATAGATTGCCCGAGTATTCGCAGAATTTTCTTGCAACCAGAGGCATGGCAGCATTGGTGGTATGGGTGAACGAATTGATTGGACGGGCGGTCATGCCTGTCACTTGCACATTCAAGATACCCAAGCCTGTCGATGCTCAGGAATTTGAAAAATGTTTTGGGCAGGGAATTCAGTTTGGGGCCAAGCAATATTCGATATCTTTCGAAAGATCGGTGTTTGCCGAGCCATTGAAATTTAGGAATAGATGGACGCGAATGCGGTCGGAAAATGAACTTGAAACAACGTTGGAAAAAAGACGTTCCACCGTAAGCAACAAGGTCAGAGACTTATTGTTAAATCTGTCGGATCAGAAATTGTCCACTGAACCAGCTGTCTGTGCTGCCCTTGGACATTCGACCAGCACGCTGCGCCGCAGGTTGCACGAGGAAGATTGCACATTTCGGCAGATACAGTCGGAAGTGATACATGAACGCGCCAGTCAAATGCTGCTGTCATCAACCATGACAATTGATCAGATAGCATATGCGCTGGGCTATTCAGAATCGGGCAGCTTTGGTCGCGCATTTAAGCGTCAGGCTGGGTGCTCTCCTGGAGCATGGCGTAAGAAACACACGCGTAAATTTAGCTAATTCATTCGAACAATTTGACTTTGTCTAGTCGCTTCGATCGACAGTGTTATCGGTACAAATTTGAGCGAAAATGACGACAGAAACCCGCAAAATGTCAATGACCAAATCTACACAGACATTCTAGCCTATTTTTAAGTGATAGCCAGTTCAGCTGCTTTATATAGTGGCAGATGCCATGTTCTTTGTTGGACTGATGGCCTTGCCCTCGCGCTAAAATAGGAAACTTGGAATGAAGAGGTTTGACTATGTTGTGGTAGGCGGGGGTTCAGCGGGCTGCACAGTAGCAAGCCGACTCTCGGAAAATGGAGAGTACTCAGTTGCACTCCTTGAGGCAGGCGGAACTCATAATAATCCACTCATTTCGATTCCATTCAATTTTGCTTTTACCGTTCCCAAGGGCTCTCACAATTGGAGTTTTGAAACGGTACCGCAACCTGGATTGAATGGGCGAATTGGCTACCAACCTAGAGGAAAAGTTTTGGGCGGCTCCTCGTCCATCAACGCTATGGTCTATATCAGAGGGGCCAAAGAGGACTACGATAACTGGCAAGCATTAGGGAACAGGGGTTGGTCCTATGAAGACGTACTGCCCTTTTTTAGAAAAGCACAAAACAGGCAAAAAGGCGCTAATGAATTTCACGGCATTGGTGGACCGCTAAGCGTATCTCCACCTCGCAGTCCCAATCCACTGAACGATACCTTTATCCAAGCAGGCGTGGAGTGCCAGATCCCACGCAATGACGACTTCAATGGTGCGACGCAAGAAGGTATTGGATTTTATGAATTGACTCAGGACAATGGGCGGCGTTGCTCAACCGCTCATGCTTACTTAACGCCAGCGAAAAATCGAGAAAATCTCACCATTTTCAAACGCTCCATTGCGGAAAAAGTAATGATCGAAAATGGACGCGCAATAGCGGTTAGAGCAAAAATCGATGGGCGGGCTCAGATAATCAGGGCGAACAAAGAGGTTATCCTATCTTGCGGTGCGTTTCAGAGCCCGCAATTATTACTGCTTTCTGGTATTGGTCCAAAATCCAAACTGGAAGAGCACAAAATCGATCAGGTCCTCGAACTTCCTGGAGTCGGTGAAAATCTGACTGATCATTTAGACTACAGTTTAATCTATGAATCAGATAGCGAATATTGCTTAGGAAGAAATGCCCGCTCAGTATTTCGTGTTGCTATGAATCAACTTCAATATCTGATTTTCAAGCGCGGTGTGATGACCACAAATTTTAACGAATCTGGGGCCTTTTACTACACTAATCCTGAAGAACCCTCTCCTGACATTCAACTGCACTTTGCCTTTAGCATGGTCGACCAGCATGGTCTGAAGAAACATGGGCGTGGCGGCTTCACCTGTCACATTTGTGTCCTGCGTCCGAAGAGCGTTGGCAGTGTAAAACTGGCAGATGCGAATCCGAATTCTCCACCTTTGATTGACCCGGCATTTTTAAAGGATGAGCGCGATCTTGATACAATGTTAGCTGGGGTGAAACAGGCTCAACAAATCATGCAAGCTCCGTCATTTGATGCACATAGAGGAAAGGCGCTCTACGCTGGCGCAAGCAACGATGACGAGGAGCTAAAAGAAGACATCCGCAACCGAGCCGACACGATTTATCACCCCGTTGGTACATGTAAAATGGGCCCAGATAGCGATCCGAATGCTGTTGTCGATCAGAGGCTAAGGGTGCGAGGAATCAAGAGTTTGCGAGTTATTGATGCCTCGATCATGCCAAAAATAGTTTCCGGAAATACAAATGCCCCATCGATCATGATTGGCGAAAAAGGCGCCCATATGATCTTGGAAGATGCTTGATCCATTCGGGACAAGACTCTTCTCTATTTGCAAAACGCAGTTGAACGAAAACGCTCTATTTCGAAATATTTCGTTGGTTTTTCGTAGGATGGCGCAACATTTTTCGAGCCGCATATTGGAATTGATTATTTCTGATCCGAACAGGTTTGTGACCCTCAATGCGAATCTTGGATGAATTGGTCGAAGATTTGTTTCATTCGGCTCTGTCTATCAAGTGCCGAATTTGTGCAAAGTCGATGTCCAAAGCGATAGGATTTTTGGAAGGAAACCGAGATGGATCGGACTGATGCGATTTCGAAATTGACTGCTCGAGGTGAGCAATTCGAGCTTCAGGATATTACGATCAATGGGAATGTGTGCAAATGGTTTGTAAACGCCCCGAGCACTTTGCCGCAAATGATCAAAGAATCGATCAGCGACCAAACTTTTTACGTTTATAAAACAGAACGATACACATTCAATGAAATGTATCAGCGGGCCTCGAGCTTGGCTGCCGAATTGATCGAAAAATATGGTATTTCGCCTGGAGATAGGGTCGCCATTGGCATGCGCAATTATCCAGAATGGCCAATCGCATTTACAGCGATCACATCAATCGGGGGCATCGTAGTCGCGCTGAACGCCTGGTGGGAATCCGATGAGCTCGAATACGGACTGAATCACACCGGAACAAAAGTTGCAATTGTTGATCAAGAGCGGCTTGACCGTATAATTGGAAATGACCGCTTGAATGAAATGCACCTCATCTCGGTTCGATCCGAACCTGAAGAGAGAGCCCAACCGATCGAACCTCTGCTAAGTCGCAAAGTCGATATGCCAGAGGTTGAGCTGGGACCGGACGATGATGCCGTAATTCTGTTTACATCTGGATCAACAGGTCATCCTAAAGGTTCAGTGTCCACCCATCGAAATATCCTCGCCTCATTACTGTCATGGGAACTTGATTTAACTTGCATGGCGGTTTTGAAAGGCAGGACGAAATCTAAAAAAAATGGCAGCAAAGCGTATACCGATTCGACGCTATTAGGGATGCCGCTATTTCATGTGAATGGTTTATTGGCAGTCTTACTAGCCAGTTACCGTAAACAGCGAAAAGTGGTTGCCATGTACAAATGGGATCCCATGCGCGCGGTTGAGCTGGTTGAACGCGAGAAAATAATCAGCTTTGTCGGCACTCCGGCCATGACGGGAGATATCATGCTGGCTGCCCAAGACACTGGTCATGATGTCGGAAGTTTGTTGGCCGTTGGCGGGGGCGGTGCTGCGCGCGCTGAATCGCAGGTCAAGGGCCTTGATGACACATTCAAAAATGCTAAGCCTGGTACCGCCTGGGGTATGACCGAGACCAATTCCATCGGCACATCTATCGTAGGCGATGATTATCTGAGCAGGCCATCGAGTTCCGGTCGCGTCAGCGCGGTTCTTGAATTGGGGGTGGTTGATGATGGCGGAAATTTTCTTCCATCAGGAGAGCGCGGAGAATTATTGATCCGAGGCACTTCAGTTATTCACAAATATTGGGAACGCCCAGACTCCATTGATGATTTTCTAGAAGATGGTTGGTTCCGAACTGGAGATATCGCATATATTGATAAAGAGGGCTTCTTGTATGTCGTCGACCGACTGAAACAGATCATAATTCGCGGTGGCGAAAACATTGGTTGTAGCGAAGTAGAGTCAGCTTTGGCAGGTTATCCGTCTATCATTGAAGCGTGTGTTTATGGTGTGCCTGATGAGAGGCTCGGCGAAGAAGTTGCGGCCACGATATACGCTGACAATCAGGTAGATGTTGCGGCATTGCAAGAAAGTTTGAAAAGCAAGCTCGCCAATTTCAAGATCCCGAAATATGTCCGGATTTCGGAGACCCCTCTGGCCAGAATTGCATCTGGAAAAATCGACAAGAAATCGATCCAGAAAGAGCATGTTCTCGAATTGGATACCAAAAAGACTTAGGACAATACCAGAGCTCTCAACACGAAAGCGGAAATCTGGCACCATACTCTATTGCACTTGACAGCGCACTAAACCTTTCTGCGATAATGAGGCGTATGGCACCCAGTTATTATGGCTGCACAATATGCTGCCTATTGTCGGTGCTCGGTTATTGTTCTGTCTTGAAGTCTGCGCAAATTTTCTTCGAAGTCCTCTTTGCTCAATTTGTAACTAGTCAAGGCGCCAATCATAACAAGATAGATCGCGGTCACGATTGGAACGAAATACGCGCCAAGATCCCAAATCGCCTGGTCCGAGACATCATCAACGCTCACCCCTTTTGGGAATTGTGCAAGCGTCAGTACGAAGGATGCCATCAACACACCCAAGCCCTGAACGCTCTTTTTCGCAAAAGTTATGGCCGCGGCCAATATCCCTTCAGAGCGCCGCCCGGTTTCCAGTTCTGATTGCTCTGCCAAATCGGCAAGCATCGAGGCGACCAAAATATTGAAACAAATTATTAGGCCAAGATCAACGATCCCAAAAATCAGGTTAAACCAGAATATGATCGGATCGCCGTTAGCCGGGAGCATATCAAACAGGCGCATACAAATAGGAATTGGCGCCGCCACAAACGCCACAAGCCCCACAATGATCGCGCCGTTCTTTTTGCCCATACGCTCAGAAACGAATGGCGCAATCTTAAAGCCGATAAAGGCCGACAGGAAAATCCCGATAGAAAGATAGCCGGTTTCCGCGGGCGTGAATTCCCAGAAATAGGAAACAAAATACAGATGCAAAGAGGCTTTGAGACCCAAACCCATAGCGCCGAGCATCGAAGCGGCAAAAATCGATACGAACGAGCGATTGGCAAGCGTTTCAAAAATCTCTTTGAAGATTTTGGGCACTGTAAGTTTGCGTTGTTGGGGCGGGCTATAAAGCGTTGGAATTCTTGAATGCGTGCCCGCCGATGACACCATAATAGAGATAAAAATCAACACCGAAGCGATAACGCCATAGGCAGTGTAAGGCGCCCGCGAGCTTACTGCCTCGGACATGGAGCCGGTTACGAAAAGTGGAAAGACAATGAAGAACATGGCGATGTTCATGAAATTGCCGCCCGACCAGGCAAAGAAATGAGCGTAGCTGATGAGCCTGCTTCTATCGTTGTAATCCTGAGTCAATTCAGGCGCCAAAGCTATATTGGGCGTTTCAAAAAATGTGATGCCGGTCCGTATCAAGACGGATAAACACAACAGATACCAAAAAGTCTCTGTGTCAGAGAAGCTTTCGGGGGGCATCCAAACTAAGAAAAAACACAGCGCAACCGGAATCGCAGCTCCATACATGAAAGGATGCCGGCGCCCCCATCTGGAGCGCAGATTATCCGACCAATAACCCACCAATGGATCGCTTACCGCATCAAAAAGCAGCGATATAAACAGAGCCAGCCCAACCAATCGGGGATCCAGGCCCACAACCTGGCTGTAAAACGCCAAGAGGTAATAATCGAAGCCGTTGGATTTGATACCAAAGGCCATAGCGCCCATCCCGTAAAAGACGCGCGTGTGCCAAGGAAGCGGTGGCGTAGGAATTGGCGATTGCGAGATTGGTTCTAACGGTGGATTAACGGTCGCCATGCCAATCTAATTTTTGATTTCTGAGCCGAGGACAGATTTGTATTCCAGAAATTCATCAAATCCAATCTCGCCCCATTCACGGCCATTGCCTGACTGCTTATAGCCGCCAAATGGTGCGTTGAAATCCGCATGGGCCGCGTTCACGAAAACTTGGCCCGTGCGCATCTTTCGAGCCACTTCGACAGCTTCTTGATGTTCGCCCTGAACATAGCCGGACAAGCCATAGGGCGAATCATTGGCGATCTCGATCGCGTTATCAACCGTGTCGTATGCAATGATGCTCAGCACAGGTCCGAATATCTCTTCTCGTGCAATTGTCATATCATTGCTGACATTTGAAAAGATCGTTGGCGCAATAAAATAGCCGCTCCTAACACCATCGGGCCTGTCTGCGCCGCCGGTTTCCAGCTTGGCGCCTTCTTTGACACCTTCTGAAATCAGCCGCACAATTTCTGCATGCTGACGTTTCGTCGCAATCGGGCCGATAGCCGGCGCCGGCGCATCCCAACTTGTCGCCAGCGGGATGGATTCGGCGACCTCAACTGCAATTCTAGTGGCCTCTGCCACTTTGTCTGACGGAACCAGGAGGCGCGTGCCCGCTGTACAAGTCTGGCCCACATTACTCATAATCCCTTGAACAGCCCTGCCAACAGCATCCTTCAAATCGGCACTTGGCAAAACAATATTGGCTGACTTGCCGCCAAGCTCGAGCGATACTCTTTTGATCGTATCCGCCGCTGCCTTTGAGACGTTGGCTCCGGCCATCGTAGACCCAGTAAAGCTGACCATATCAACATCTGGATGCTCAGCTATGGACGCACCCACTACTCTACCAGGTCCATTGACAAGATTGAACACACCAGGAGGCACACCAGCTTCGTGGATAACCTCAGCCAGCAACAGTGAATCCAGGGATGTTTGTTCAGCCGGCTTCAGAACGATCGTACAGCCTGTTGCCAATGCCGGCGCAACTTTGCACGCAACCTGGTTCAACGGCCAATTCCACGGAGTGATCAACCCGCAAACGCCAATGGGTTCGCGTCGTATGGCTGTAGTGCCTTGAATCTTCTGAAACTCAAAACTCTCCAGAACTTTGGCCGCGGTTGAATAATGGGCAATGCCGGCCGGGACTTGCGCCCTGCTTGACCACCAAGTTGGTGCTCCCATTTCCATGCTAATTGCTTCTGAAAACTCGTCAGCTCGAGCTTTGATTCCAGCCGCAATCCGTTCCAACATGGCCCTGCGATCTTCAACGCTAGATTGGGAAAACTCCTTGAACGCCTCCCTGGCTGCTGCCACCGCACGAGCGACATCATCTTCTCCACCGCCAGCAACGGTTGCACAAACTGTTTCGGTGAGGGGATTCACAACCTCAAATATTGACGGATTCAATGGATCAACCCATTCGCCGCCGATATACAGTTTGCTGTGTATTTTCATTTGATATGCCTCTTCTATGTGCTGCTTGCTCAGTCAAAAAAGTTGCGATCAGACTTTCGCCTGATCGCTAGTCTTTGCTCACCAAATTCCCAGCATCTGGTAGAGCGGAGAGTTCTACTAAAACTTGCCGCGCAGGGTCAGTCCATAGGTCCGTGGCTCTTGGACAAATGCACCACGTGCTTGTGTCGCCATAAATTCCTTGAGCCGAATAAGTGGCGGCGGAAGAATGTATAGACTTCATTCCTTGCAAACGTATCTTTGCCTCATCGGGAAGCGATTCAAACGAAATTTGCTGGTTAGAAAAATGAGTGTCCCCACCGACTGGAGGGATATCGACACCATACAGAACGGTACCTATTGGTGGGCTCTCCAGAAAGCTCCAATCTGAATGCCAGCCTTCCGCAAATATGCGGTTAGTATCAGTCGCTTCGCGTTTGACGGCCGCAGTATATTTTCGCGCCGGCAGAGGGTTAAAGAATGGGTCTTCACTGAGTTCGCCGAATTGGCGGCAAAATGCTTCTAGCTGGTCAATATCCAACTTCTGATCCGGAAATGCCAATACATGATGAGTGAGCCAAGCCTTGCGTACTTGATCAATTTCATCAGCCGCCAACGACTTGCTTAAATCAAGACCTCGGACAGTTGCCCCACAAGAGGCACCCGAAGGTGTTACTGCTATAGCCATCAAATTATTCCACGATATCTATTCAATTCTCAGGATCCGTGCCGCAAAAAGGGTGTCAGCTTGGAAAACGTGCTGCTGGAGCTCAGCCTGGCTGACTACTTCTTAGAGGCCGAAAACATGTTTTCCCATTCTTTGGAACCCGGCTTGGCATTCCATTTCATATTGTCCGAGAGCACGCTTAGGCCTTCAGAAATTGCCGGTCGCACTTTGATTGTATCGTACCACCGTTTCACATTGGGGTAGTCATCAAGGTTTTGCCCCTGCATCTTGCGCGGTCGGACCCAGGTAAATGTAGCAATATCTGCAATCGAATACTCGTCGGCCAAAAAATCATGGTCAGACAATCGATTGTCTAGGATTTTGTACAGGCGTTCTGCTTCTTTGGTGTAGCGATTGATCGCATATTCAATTTTTTCTGGCGCATAGGTTCTGAAATGATGGGTCTGGCCCAGCATCGGCCCCATACTGCTCACCTGAAAAAACAACCACTGGATAGCTTCTAAGCGCTTGAATTCAGATTTGGGTAGTAATTTCCCTGTTTTTTCCGCTAGATAGAGCAATATTGCTCCACTTTCGAATATCGTAACTGGCTTTCCGCCCGGACCATCGTGATCAATGATCGTAGGCACCTTATTATTGGGGTTGAGTTCAAGATATGCAGGATCAAACTGTTCTCCAGACAGAATATCAATTGGCGTAACTTTGTCCAACAACCCCAGCTCGGCCAGAGTAATAGTTGCTTTGTAGCCATTTGGTGTCGGCCAGAAGAACAGTTCAATCATTGTAACTTTCCAATACTCTAATCAGCCGACCATCTTGAAGTGCGCTGGTCGGTCAAGAATCATGCCAGGATTCATAATCCAATTTGGATCGATCGTGTTCTTCGCACCTGCGAGCATTGCGCGGTACAACGGATCCACTTCTTTGTCGTACCAAGGACGGAAGCTCCTACCCACCGCATGGTGATGCGTAATCGTTCCGCCAAGCTCGGTAAGCGCGTCAGAAGCTACATCTGAAAGTGCCTGATAATCTTCCAAACTCCTGCTGTGATCTGAAGGCGCAACAACTGTATAATATGGCGCCGGGCCATCCGGGTAGAGGAATGAGAAGCGCCGACAAACAATACCGCCGCCTGTGATCTCTTCCTGTGCCTTTTTGAGGCGGCGAATAACTTCGGTATCGATGGATTCGAACTTATCCCAAGTGTACGCGGTTTCGAAGGTAAAGCTAACCACGCCCATCGCTGCACGCGTATGCATCATTCGCGGCAAATAGCGAAACTGCTTGCGCCAGTTGCCTTGAGCCCCGGAACGGCTGGATTGAAGCGCATCGCCGCCCGAGCCAGTTTTGGTTTCAACGCTGCCGCCATGGTCCTTACAAATTTCAATGCCGCGCTCCAACCATGCGTCGACCGGATGATCGGCCGATTCAAAGCCCAACAGCAACACCGATTTAGAGCCATCGCCGGCGCCATAAAATTTGGCATCCTGTTCATCAAGATAGCGCGCATTGGCAGGAAAGAGGCCAGCCTGAGTGATTTCACGAACGGCACCAGCACCTTGATAGAAACTGTCAAAAGTAATGGTTGCATTGGCGCGGAATTTGACCCGCCCCTGAAGGCGCATCCAAGCCTCTGTAATAATTCCCAAAGAGCCCTCAGACCCTATAAACAGGCGGTCTGGATCTGGTCCAGCACCAGAACCAGGCAGGCGACGATTTTCAATTGTACCCTTTGGCGTGACTACACGCAGACTTTCAACCGATTCGTCAATATGGGTCAGGTGTGTGGCATAATGTCCAGAAGAGCGTGTTGCAATCCAACCACCAAGAGACGAGAATTCCCACGATTGCGGAATATGCCGCAAGGTAAGCCCCTTAGGCTTTAATTGTTCTTCCAGCGCTGGGCCTAATATGCCGGCTTGAATCAAGGCGCATCTAGAAACATCATCAACTTCAAGAATCTTGTTGAGATTGCCTAGATCAATAATCACTGCGCCCGGATAGTCTTCTGGACAACCAAATCCGTCGGTCACACTAGAGCCGCCACCAAAAGGAATAGCGGCGTAGCCCTTGTCGCCGCACCAATCCAACACAGCAGCAATGTCTGCCTCATCTTTTGGATAGGCCACAACGTCAGGAGCATTGTCAAAATCGCGGCGGTAAATCTTGGTTAGATCTTTAAAGCTCTTGCCATAGGTATGGAAAACGCGATCCCATTTGTCGGTTGTACAAAATGGCTGCAAAGAAGCCGGAATTTTGATCCGCGGCTCACGGAGCACAAGCTCTTCTAGTGTAGGATCTGGAAGAATAACCGGCTCATCGATATTGAGCCGTTGAGCCACCCTTTCCGCCATCTCTTTGACTTCTGCAGGCGTAATACCTTCATCCTCATAGCCCCAGCTGTGCCATTTCCGTCGCTTTCCGTAGTAACCTGATTCGCCGCTCATTGCGTTTTCCCTTGATTAGGTGATCCAAACTCCGAAGCAGTATTGACGATCCGTCAGCATTCTCCCATTGCCGCCAGCCTTCAATTATTGACATTTTCGATCAATTTGTTAGTCAGGAACCATGCAGAAGACCAATAACAATTTGATAATTAAGCATTTTTCTAGAAAAAGAGAAGCCACCGCCTTGAGGCTATTGCTTGACGTCGCCGACAAACGAGGGGTTTCGACACCACATATTCTTGAAGGCACTCAAGTGACTGAAGCTGACCTGAGCGACCCCTATTTTGAAATCGAGGCCTGGCAAGAGCTAGTGGCAATTCAGAATCTGGTAGAGAGAGATGGTGACGCATCCCTTGGTATAATGTCTGGATTGCAGCAGCATCTAACATGCTATGGCATTCTTGGTTTTGCCATGATGTCTTGTCGAAACCTTCTGCATGCGTTGGAGATTGCAGGGAAATTCAACAATATCTCTCTTTGGATAAATGACGTGGATGTAGCCAGGCACGGTGACACGATAAAATTTCTTATTCTGGGCCATAGATTGCCCGAGTATTCGCAGAATTTTCTTGCAACCAGAGGCATGGCAGCATTGGTGGTATGGGTGAACGAATTGATTGGACGGGCGGTCATGCCTGTCACTTGCACATTCAAGATACCCAAGCCTGTCGATGCTCAGGAATTTGAAAAATGTTTTGGGCAGGGAATTCAGTTTGGGGCCAAGCAATATTCGATATCTTTCGAAAGATCGGTGTTTGCCGAGCCATTGAAATTTAGGAATAGATGGACGCGAATGCGGTCGGAAAATGAACTTGAAACAACGTTGGAAAAAAGACGTTCCACCGTAAGCAACAAGGTCAGAGACTTATTGTTAAATCTGTCGGATCAGAAATTGTCCACTGAACCAGCTGTCTGTGCTGCCCTTGGACATTCGACCAGCACGCTGCGCCGCAGGTTGCACGAGGAAGATTGCACATTTCGGCAGATACAGTCGGAAGTGATACATGAACGCGCCAGTCAAATGCTGCTGTCATCAACCATGACAATTGATCAGATAGCATATGCGCTGGGCTATTCAGAATCGGGCAGCTTTGGTCGCGCATTTAAGCGTCAGGCTGGGTGCTCTCCTGGAGCATGGCGTAAGAAACACACGCGTAAATTTAGCTAATTCATTCGAACAATTTGACTTTGTCTAGTCGCTTCGATCGACAGTGTTATCGGTACAAATTTGAGCGAAAATGACGACAGAAACCCGCAAAATGTCAATGACCAAATCTACACAGACATTCTAGCCTATTTTTAAGTGATAGCCAGTTCAGCTGCTTTATATAGTGGCAGATGCCATGTTCTTTGTTGGACTGATGGCCTTGCCCTCGCGCTAAAATAGGAAACTTGGAATGAAGAGGTTTGACTATGTTGTGGTAGGCGGGGGTTCAGCGGGCTGCACAGTAGCAAGCCGACTCTCGGAAAATGGAGAGTACTCAGTTGCACTCCTTGAGGCAGGCGGAACTCATAATAATCCACTCATTTCGATTCCATTCAATTTTGCTTTTACCGTTCCCAAGGGCTCTCACAATTGGAGTTTTGAAACGGTACCGCAACCTGGATTGAATGGGCGAATTGGCTACCAACCTAGAGGAAAAGTTTTGGGCGGCTCCTCGTCCATCAACGCTATGGTCTATATCAGAGGGGCCAAAGAGGACTACGATAACTGGCAAGCATTAGGGAACAGGGGTTGGTCCTATGAAGACGTACTGCCCTTTTTTAGAAAAGCACAAAACAGGCAAAAAGGCGCTAATGAATTTCACGGCATTGGTGGACCGCTAAGCGTATCTCCACCTCGCAGTCCCAATCCACTGAACGATACCTTTATCCAAGCAGGCGTGGAGTGCCAGATCCCACGCAATGACGACTTCAATGGTGCGACGCAAGAAGGTATTGGATTTTATGAATTGACTCAGGACAATGGGCGGCGTTGCTCAACCGCTCATGCTTACTTAACGCCAGCGAAAAATCGAGAAAATCTCACCATTTTCAAACGCTCCATTGCGGAAAAAGTAATGATCGAAAATGGACGCGCAATAGCGGTTAGAGCAAAAATCGATGGGCGGGCTCAGATAATCAGGGCGAACAAAGAGGTTATCCTATCTTGCGGTGCGTTTCAGAGCCCGCAATTATTACTGCTTTCTGGTATTGGTCCAAAATCCAAACTGGAAGAGCACAAAATCGATCAGGTCCTCGAACTTCCTGGAGTCGGTGAAAATCTGACTGATCATTTAGACTACAGTTTAATCTATGAATCAGATAGCGAATATTGCTTAGGAAGAAATGCCCGCTCAGTATTTCGTGTTGCTATGAATCAACTTCAATATCTGATTTTCAAGCGCGGTGTGATGACCACAAATTTTAACGAATCTGGGGCCTTTTACTACACTAATCCTGAAGAACCCTCTCCTGACATTCAACTGCACTTTGCCTTTAGCATGGTCGACCAGCATGGTCTGAAGAAACATGGGCGTGGCGGCTTCACCTGTCACATTTGTGTCCTGCGTCCGAAGAGCGTTGGCAGTGTAAAACTGGCAGATGCGAATCCGAATTCTCCACCTTTGATTGACCCGGCATTTTTAAAGGATGAGCGCGATCTTGATACAATGTTAGCTGGGGTGAAACAGGCTCAACAAATCATGCAAGCTCCGTCATTTGATGCACATAGAGGAAAGGCGCTCTACGCTGGCGCAAGCAACGATGACGAGGAGCTAAAAGAAGACATCCGCAACCGAGCCGACACGATTTATCACCCCGTTGGTACATGTAAAATGGGCCCAGATAGCGATCCGAATGCTGTTGTCGATCAGAGGCTAAGGGTGCGAGGAATCAAGAGTTTGCGAGTTATTGATGCCTCGATCATGCCAAAAATAGTTTCCGGAAATACAAATGCCCCATCGATCATGATTGGCGAAAAAGGCGCCCATATGATCTTGGAAGATGCTTGATCCATTCGGGACAAGACTCTTCTCTATTTGCAAAACGCAGTTGAACGAAAACGCTCTATTTCGAAATATTTCGTTGGTTTTTCGTAGGATGGCGCAACATTTTTCGAGCCGCATATTGGAATTGATTATTTCTGATCCGAACAGGTTTGTGACCCTCAATGCGAATCTTGGATGAATTGGTCGAAGATTTGTTTCATTCGGCTCTGTCTATCAAGTGCCGAATTTGTGCAAAGTCGATGTCCAAAGCGATAGGATTTTTGGAAGGAAACCGAGATGGATCGGACTGATGCGATTTCGAAATTGACTGCTCGAGGTGAGCAATTCGAGCTTCAGGATATTACGATCAATGGGAATGTGTGCAAATGGTTTGTAAACGCCCCGAGCACTTTGCCGCAAATGATCAAAGAATCGATCAGCGACCAAACTTTTTACGTTTATAAAACAGAACGATACACATTCAATGAAATGTATCAGCGGGCCTCGAGCTTGGCTGCCGAATTGATCGAAAAATATGGTATTTCGCCTGGAGATAGGGTCGCCATTGGCATGCGCAATTATCCAGAATGGCCAATCGCATTTACAGCGATCACATCAATCGGGGGCATCGTAGTCGCGCTGAACGCCTGGTGGGAATCCGATGAGCTCGAATACGGACTGAATCACACCGGAACAAAAGTTGCAATTGTTGATCAAGAGCGGCTTGACCGTATAATTGGAAATGACCGCTTGAATGAAATGCACCTCATCTCGGTTCGATCCGAACCTGAAGAGAGAGCCCAACCGATCGAACCTCTGCTAAGTCGCAAAGTCGATATGCCAGAGGTTGAGCTGGGACCGGACGATGATGCCGTAATTCTGTTTACATCTGGATCAACAGGTCATCCTAAAGGTTCAGTGTCCACCCATCGAAATATCCTCGCCTCATTACTGTCATGGGAACTTGATTTAACTTGCATGGCGGTTTTGAAAGGCAGGACGAAATCTAAAAAAAATGGCAGCAAAGCGTATACCGATTCGACGCTATTAGGGATGCCGCTATTTCATGTGAATGGTTTATTGGCAGTCTTACTAGCCAGTTACCGTAAACAGCGAAAAGTGGTTGCCATGTACAAATGGGATCCCATGCGCGCGGTTGAGCTGGTTGAACGCGAGAAAATAATCAGCTTTGTCGGCACTCCGGCCATGACGGGAGATATCATGCTGGCTGCCCAAGACACTGGTCATGATGTCGGAAGTTTGTTGGCCGTTGGCGGGGGCGGTGCTGCGCGCGCTGAATCGCAGGTCAAGGGCCTTGATGACACATTCAAAAATGCTAAGCCTGGTACCGCCTGGGGTATGACCGAGACCAATTCCATCGGCACATCTATCGTAGGCGATGATTATCTGAGCAGGCCATCGAGTTCCGGTCGCGTCAGCGCGGTTCTTGAATTGGGGGTGGTTGATGATGGCGGAAATTTTCTTCCATCAGGAGAGCGCGGAGAATTATTGATCCGAGGCACTTCAGTTATTCACAAATATTGGGAACGCCCAGACTCCATTGATGATTTTCTAGAAGATGGTTGGTTCCGAACTGGAGATATCGCATATATTGATAAAGAGGGCTTCTTGTATGTCGTCGACCGACTGAAACAGATCATAATTCGCGGTGGCGAAAACATTGGTTGTAGCGAAGTAGAGTCAGCTTTGGCAGGTTATCCGTCTATCATTGAAGCGTGTGTTTATGGTGTGCCTGATGAGAGGCTCGGCGAAGAAGTTGCGGCCACGATATACGCTGACAATCAGGTAGATGTTGCGGCATTGCAAGAAAGTTTGAAAAGCAAGCTCGCCAATTTCAAGATCCCGAAATATGTCCGGATTTCGGAGACCCCTCTGGCCAGAATTGCATCTGGAAAAATCGACAAGAAATCGATCCAGAAAGAGCATGTTCTCGAATTGGATACCAAAAAGACTTAGGACAATACCAGAGCTCTCAACACGAAAGCGGAAATCTGGCACCATACTCTATTGCACTTGACAGCGCACTAAACCTTTCTGCGATAATGAGGCGTATGGCACCCAGTTATTATGGCTGCACAATATGCTGCCTATTGTCGGTGCTCGGTTATTGTTCTGTCTTGAAGTCTGCGCAAATTTTCTTCGAAGTCCTCTTTGCTCAATTTGTAACTAGTCAAGGCGCCAATCATAACAAGATAGATCGCGGTCACGATTGGAACGAAATACGCGCCAAGATCCCAAATCGCCTGGTCCGAGACATCATCAACGCTCACCCCTTTTGGGAATTGTGCAAGCGTCAGTACGAAGGATGCCATCAACACACCCAAGCCCTGAACGCTCTTTTTCGCAAAAGTTATGGCCGCGGCCAATATCCCTTCAGAGCGCCGCCCGGTTTCCAGTTCTGATTGCTCTGCCAAATCGGCAAGCATCGAGGCGACCAAAATATTGAAACAAATTATTAGGCCAAGATCAACGATCCCAAAAATCAGGTTAAACCAGAATATGATCGGATCGCCGTTAGCCGGGAGCATATCAAACAGGCGCATACAAATAGGAATTGGCGCCGCCACAAACGCCACAAGCCCCACAATGATCGCGCCGTTCTTTTTGCCCATACGCTCAGAAACGAATGGCGCAATCTTAAAGCCGATAAAGGCCGACAGGAAAATCCCGATAGAAAGATAGCCGGTTTCCGCGGGCGTGAATTCCCAGAAATAGGAAACAAAATACAGATGCAAAGAGGCTTTGAGACCCAAACCCATAGCGCCGAGCATCGAAGCGGCAAAAATCGATACGAACGAGCGATTGGCAAGCGTTTCAAAAATCTCTTTGAAGATTTTGGGCACTGTAAGTTTGCGTTGTTGGGGCGGGCTATAAAGCGTTGGAATTCTTGAATGCGTGCCCGCCGATGACACCATAATAGAGATAAAAATCAACACCGAAGCGATAACGCCATAGGCAGTGTAAGGCGCCCGCGAGCTTACTGCCTCGGACATGGAGCCGGTTACGAAAAGTGGAAAGACAATGAAGAACATGGCGATGTTCATGAAATTGCCGCCCGACCAGGCAAAGAAATGAGCGTAGCTGATGAGCCTGCTTCTATCGTTGTAATCCTGAGTCAATTCAGGCGCCAAAGCTATATTGGGCGTTTCAAAAAATGTGATGCCGGTCCGTATCAAGACGGATAAACACAACAGATACCAAAAAGTCTCTGTGTCAGAGAAGCTTTCGGGGGGCATCCAAACTAAGAAAAAACACAGCGCAACCGGAATCGCAGCTCCATACATGAAAGGATGCCGGCGCCCCCATCTGGAGCGCAGATTATCCGACCAATAACCCACCAATGGATCGCTTACCGCATCAAAAAGCAGCGATATAAACAGAGCCAGCCCAACCAATCGGGGATCCAGGCCCACAACCTGGCTGTAAAACGCCAAGAGGTAATAATCGAAGCCGTTGGATTTGATACCAAAGGCCATAGCGCCCATCCCGTAAAAGACGCGCGTGTGCCAAGGAAGCGGTGGCGTAGGAATTGGCGATTGCGAGATTGGTTCTAACGGTGGATTAACGGTCGCCATGCCAATCTAATTTTTGATTTCTGAGCCGAGGACAGATTTGTATTCCAGAAATTCATCAAATCCAATCTCGCCCCATTCACGGCCATTGCCTGACTGCTTATAGCCGCCAAATGGTGCGTTGAAATCCGCATGGGCCGCGTTCACGAAAACTTGGCCCGTGCGCATCTTTCGAGCCACTTCGACAGCTTCTTGATGTTCGCCCTGAACATAGCCGGACAAGCCATAGGGCGAATCATTGGCGATCTCGATCGCGTTATCAACCGTGTCGTATGCAATGATGCTCAGCACAGGTCCGAATATCTCTTCTCGTGCAATTGTCATATCATTGCTGACATTTGAAAAGATCGTTGGCGCAATAAAATAGCCGCTCCTAACACCATCGGGCCTGTCTGCGCCGCCGGTTTCCAGCTTGGCGCCTTCTTTGACACCTTCTGAAATCAGCCGCACAATTTCTGCATGCTGACGTTTCGTCGCAATCGGGCCGATAGCCGGCGCCGGCGCATCCCAACTTGTCGCCAGCGGGATGGATTCGGCGACCTCAACTGCAATTCTAGTGGCCTCTGCCACTTTGTCTGACGGAACCAGGAGGCGCGTGCCCGCTGTACAAGTCTGGCCCACATTACTCATAATCCCTTGAACAGCCCTGCCAACAGCATCCTTCAAATCGGCACTTGGCAAAACAATATTGGCTGACTTGCCGCCAAGCTCGAGCGATACTCTTTTGATCGTATCCGCCGCTGCCTTTGAGACGTTGGCTCCGGCCATCGTAGACCCAGTAAAGCTGACCATATCAACATCTGGATGCTCAGCTATGGACGCACCCACTACTCTACCAGGTCCATTGACAAGATTGAACACACCAGGAGGCACACCAGCTTCGTGGATAACCTCAGCCAGCAACAGTGAATCCAGGGATGTTTGTTCAGCCGGCTTCAGAACGATCGTACAGCCTGTTGCCAATGCCGGCGCAACTTTGCACGCAACCTGGTTCAACGGCCAATTCCACGGAGTGATCAACCCGCAAACGCCAATGGGTTCGCGTCGTATGGCTGTAGTGCCTTGAATCTTCTGAAACTCAAAACTCTCCAGAACTTTGGCCGCGGTTGAATAATGGGCAATGCCGGCCGGGACTTGCGCCCTGCTTGACCACCAAGTTGGTGCTCCCATTTCCATGCTAATTGCTTCTGAAAACTCGTCAGCTCGAGCTTTGATTCCAGCCGCAATCCGTTCCAACATGGCCCTGCGATCTTCAACGCTAGATTGGGAAAACTCCTTGAACGCCTCCCTGGCTGCTGCCACCGCACGAGCGACATCATCTTCTCCACCGCCAGCAACGGTTGCACAAACTGTTTCGGTGAGGGGATTCACAACCTCAAATATTGACGGATTCAATGGATCAACCCATTCGCCGCCGATATACAGTTTGCTGTGTATTTTCATTTGATATGCCTCTTCTATGTGCTGCTTGCTCAGTCAAAAAAGTTGCGATCAGACTTTCGCCTGATCGCTAGTCTTTGCTCACCAAATTCCCAGCATCTGGTAGAGCGGAGAGTTCTACTAAAACTTGCCGCGCAGGGTCAGTCCATAGGTCCGTGGCTCTTGGACAAATGCACCACGTGCTCGCTGGCCAGAGAATCCTCTAAGCGGAATATGGAATGTCAAAAACCTTGTCCGCACATCAAAAAAGTTGCGAGCCCAAGCCTCAATGGTGAACTTCTCATTTGCAGTTCTAAAACCAAGGCGAAGATCCAACTTCGCGTTCGATTTCTGGATATCAAATGGTGCCGCAATGGCGGCTGCCACCGCGTCCCGTACTTGAGCTTCGGTCGTCAGACCAAAGGTCGCAGGTCTTTCAGTAGGCAAAGTACTGGTGCGCCTTTTTGATTCATAACGAACCGAGAAACCTGCGAACATCGAGGCGCCGCTTGTGTTAATCTCGGTATCAACATTGGCACCACCAATCACAACCAATTTTGGCGCATTCGTGAATTGCTGACCGCACAATGCAGTGACAGAGCCGTTGAAATTCGCATCTGTCGGATCAAATGTGGTGCAATCATCGGGATATTTGGCGTCTGTATAAGTGGCAGCCAGGTTTAGGGATAATGCGTCAGACAACGCATAGGCTGATTCAAATTCCACACCCTTGGAGCGCGCTTTATCGACATTGAATGTGCTAAACCTTGTGCCATCAAATTCCAGCACCTGAAAATCCGAAAGATCAGAATAGAACAAGGCAATATTTGCCCAGGCCCGGTTGTTCAGGAATACGGATTTGAAACCCAATTCAAAGGCATCAATTTTCTCTGAGCGGAATCGCGGATCTGCACCGCCAACCGCAGCGGAAACATCAAGGTTAAATCCACCGGACTTAAATCCATGCGTAAATCCACCATAGACGAAGGTTTGATCTGCAACTTCGTAGCTTAAATTTGCAGTATAGGTGAGCTGGTCATCCTTGAAATCTCTGTCAAATGGTTGTGGGATTAGATTCAAGTATGAAGTCACAAATGTATTTGCCGCGTTCGTATTTGCAAATTGGGTGAAGAAATTATTTGGGTCGCTAGGATCATATAGACCGGAATTGAATATCCAACAGTTCGATTGAACAACTGATGCCAGTCGTGCGGGTCCCCCTGCGCCAAAGAAACCATTCGTCCCATTGTACAGACCAAAATTAGGTGAAGTTAAGCTTGTCAAATTGTTGAATGTTGCCTCGCAGGCGTTGTGCTGTCCGGGAACTTGGTGGCCGACTTGGGCATCTTTCTTTTCAGTGATGTATCGAGCACCAAGCGTCAGATTTAGCCCGTCAGTAAGCTCCAGCACATTGTGAGTGAAGACCGAAAAAGAACTGCCATCTTGCTGTGCCCTTGGCGCGGCATAGTCGCCAGCTGCATCTACGCCGTTAGAAGCAAAATTTAGCTCATTGAAATCTGCAAAACCAAACGCACCGACGCTAACGCCCGCCTGCATATCCCGCAAAAATACCAAAGCATAACGTTGATCGATCTTCTCATGCGAATAGTATGCCCCAATTAACCAATCCAAACTGTCTTCAAAGGCATTCCCTTGAAGCCTGAGCTCATGCGATGTCGACTTAATCGTGGTGCCGTTTAGCGCATCCAAGTCCACATTTGGTAAGATAGCTTCAGCTTCGGGGCAGGGACCAACAGCGTATATTTCAAGCGAAGTGTAATCGCCGCGACAAGAATCAGCATTCGATTCGCCATAATAACCTAGATAAGAGAGGTTTGCGAAAGGCAATTCCACATCATACGTGGCGCCAACATTCCAACCGTTATAAGGGTTGGTATAGTTGCTGTCGTTCGCCAACCCTTCTTTTAGGGCTCGGCGACCAACAAAGTCAGCCCCTGCTGTTCCGCCAAATGCAGAAAATGGTGCCGAGTTAGCCTGAATAAAGGGTGAGTGATTCAACCACACCGCCGAACAACATTGATCATCCCCTCGAGAATAACCAGCAAATAGACGCAAAACGCCTGCATCTTCTAAGTCAAATAGCAACTGTCCGCGAACGGAAGATCGGTCTATCGAGCTAGAATCATATCCGTCCGGGCCAATAACATATCCATCACGCACAGCATGCGAGCCAGAGACCCGAAGAGCTACTTTTCCTTCAGAAACCGGAACATTAAACCCGCCGCGAACCTTGAACAGATCGTAATTGCCGGCGGAAACATCGAAGAATGCTTCTGTATCATCAAGGTTTGGCTTGTTGGTCTTTATGACCAAAGCGCCTGCCGAAGTGTTGCGACCAAAAAGCGTACCCTGCGGGCCCCTTAGGACCTCAACTTGCTGAACATCATTCAATTCACCAAGGACCGCACCTGGGCGCGGGATGTAAAACCCATCCACAAATGCGCCGACCGAACTTTCAATACCAATATTGTTACCGGTGGTTCCAATCCCGCGCAAACGAAGCGTCAGCCCGCCAGTCGTACTATCCGAGGAGTTCATCTGGTAGCTAGCGGCGGCCCGCTCCAAATTTGTAATGTCTGAAACGCCGGTACGCACCAACATTTCGGCATCTACGACTGTAACGGCAATCGGCGTCTCAACAATGGACTGTTCGCGCTTTGTAGCGGTGACGATTATTAGATTTCGGTCGCTCTCTGGTTCGCTCTGCGCTTGCGCAGAAGGGGCCTCCTGCTGAATATCATCATTTGCCGATGCAATCCCAGGCGCGCCCATATAGCCAAGGGCGGATGCAATCAAAGCAAATCTTGAGGTTTTGCCCCAAAAATCAGATTGATCGCCCAAGTTTAGTTTGTTGTGATCGTTGTTGCTCAAGATACCCTCCTCAGGTGCCGCAAAATAATTTTGCTTATTTCTATAGCTATCAGAGCACGTTCACGGAGGTATGATCATAATGATCAATTTTCGACAAATTCGATCTGCCACACATTCCAGTTGGAAAACCTAACACAATGCCTTCGTGGCTTCGCCCCATTGCGCGTACTTCAACAGATTCACACCTTCAATCGGCTTAAATTGAGATATTGGTGCCGCCGTAAAGCCCTGCAAACAGCTAGAAATCGGCCAAGAGAAAGCTTGCAATGTCTTCAGCATAGTTGGCGATATCCTCGCGAGCAGCTCTGCATTCGTCTAAAGTTATTGCTGTCTCAAAGGTATTATTTTCCGGATATTCCATCTAGGTTGCGCGTGGGCGGTTTGGTCAGGCGTTGTTGAGATGCCACCCACAATGTACTTATGAGTCCCGGTCAAAGCCCCTTTAATCACTCGATAGCTTGCTAATGACCGGCATTTATCGAGCTTCTTGTTCGCAAATTATGAGGACCGAGCTCATCAAGACTTCTTATTCCCATCAGTTTCATATCTCGTTCTATTTCTGTCCTCATGTTTCCAAGGGCGCGTTCAACTCCAGCTTGGCCTGAGGCAGCCAATGCATACAGATAGAATCGTCCTCCTGATACCGCTTTTGCCCCCACGGAAAGCGCTTTTAGGACATGAGTGCCGCGCTGCACTCCTCCTTCACAGATCACATCAATCTTGTCTCCAACCGCATCACAAATTTCTGCCAGCTGATCAAAAGGCGCACGAGCGCCGTCAAGTTGACGTCCACCATGATTGGAAACCATAATTCCTGTGCAACCAATTTCGACAGCTCGTAGCGCATCCTCAACACTCATGATGCCCTTCAAAGCGAATTGCCCTCCCCATTGGGAGCAGAGTTTTTCAGCGTCGTCCCAACCCATCGATTGGTCCAGCATAGTGGAGAAATAGTCTCCAACGGATACTGCCAAATTTGTGCCCTGTCCCACGTGACCAGATAAATGGGGCATGTCGAATTTCTCTTTCGTCAAGAAATTCCAAGCCCACATCGGGTGGGAGGCAAAACTAGCCAAGGAAGATAGAGTCAGCTTTGGAGGAGACTTGAAGCCGGTGCGCAAGTCTCGTTCACGATTTCCTCCCGTTATTGTATCCACGGTTAAAGCCATGACCTCAAAATTTGCATCCCGTGCACGCTCCAAAAGTGTATCGTTAAGGTCGCGATCCTTGTGGAAATAAAACTGAAACATTTTGGGGCCCGATGCGATCGGGGCGATTTCTTCCGCTGAAACCGTTGCTAACGATGAGATCCCAAACATAGTGCCATATCTTGTCGCGGCTCTTGCAACAGCACGCTCTCCCTCATGATGGAACAAGCGCTGCAGCGCGGTTGGAGCACAATAGAAGGGCATGGCTAGTTTTTGCCCCATCACCTCGACGCCCATATCAATTTGTTCGACGCCTCTTAGTACATTCGGAACCAAGTCCACGTCTTCAAATGCTGCGCTATTTCTGCGGTATGTCACTTCATCATCAGCAGCGCCATCAATGTAATGGAAGATGGGACTAGGGAGACGTTTTTTCGCTAATCGGCGGAAATCTTCAAAATTATGACAGTCTCTAAGGCGCAACTCAATATTCCTTGATTTTGGCTCGCGTGTCAAAGCACCCAACGTTTGTTAAGTGTCCTTTTTGCGGTTTCATTCTTTCGTCATCCTCGCGCATTACAAATTGTGAAAACCTGATTGGCATTCGACTGCTGGGGTTTCGGGCTTTGTTGCCTACACCTAAGAATATTGAAAAATGGCCAAATATTGAAATCTCTGCACTTATCACTCTACCCAAACTACCATGAGAGTCTTTGACGAATTGCTTCAATAATTGTCAGTTTGGTGCGGCCAGTCAGTCAACTTCGGGTGCGGTCCCATGCGAAAAATGACGGATAACCGCCATTATGTGAAATGTCGGAAAGTGGGCCGCTAACAGAAGGACCGCTTTTGAAAAATCCAGGCGCCAAGCGGTCTCCGCGAGATCAAATCCATATCTCTAGGACCGCTAGTCGAAAAGATTGAAATCGAAAGGGAAGTTTAGATCGTCTCCATAAGCAGAAGACGCCACTGCGACTCAAAGCCTCACCTTGCCTTTGAACTACTTAGCCACTAGTGTTCCACGAATGTTCTCGGAGGCAGATCATGTCTGACAACAGCGCAATCGAATGGACCGACGCCACTTGGAACCCGGTGACGGGCTGCACGAAGATTAGTCGAGGCTGTGACAACTGCTACGCTGAAAGATTTTCTGAGCGGTTCCGTGGAGTTCCGGGCCATCCGTTCGAAAGCGGTTTCGACCTTACACTTAGACCTGCTCGGTTAGAACAGCCACTTGGCTGGCGACGTCCCCGAATGATCTTCGTCAACTCGATGTCAGACCTATGGCACAAGTCAGTTCCGTTCGAATACGTCGATAGAGTTTTCGATACGATGGAGAAGGCCGATTGGCACGTTTATCAGCTCCTGTCGAAGCGCAGCTCTCTCATGTCGAAGTACCTCCGAAAGCGGTATCGAGATCGGCCCTGCCCTCAACATATTTGGTGCGGGGTTTCAGTCGAGGATGCCCAAGCTAAAAGTCGAATTTTGCACCTCCAAGGCTCGCAAGCGGGCGCGCGTTTCCTGTCGATTGAGCCATTGATCGGCCCGGTGGGAGAATTGGACCTCTTTAATATTGACTGGGTGATTGTGGGCGGAGAAAGCGGTCCGCGGGCAAGGCCAATCGATCCCCGTTGGGTTCGAGAGGTGCGAGACCAATGCATAGAGCAAGACGTCGCCTTCTTCTTCAAGCAATGGGGTGGGTTCAGGCCCAAGGACGGTGGAAGGAAACTCGACGGGCGAGAATGGAACGACTTCCCCCAAAAATTCAAGGCTGCGGTGGAGAATGCTGACTAATGGCTCAGCCTCCGGTGCTGCCGCGAGAGTACCACGATCGCGAGCAAACGTTCGTCAAGCACATTATCTTGCGAGGCTATTTGCAAAAAGTCGCTTATAATATCCTCTCGGCGTGGGACGACTTCACATTCGTTGACGGTTTTTCAGGTCCTTGGGAGGCGAGGTCAGAAGAGTTTGCTGACACATCATTCGGCATAGCGATCAGGGAGCTCCGAGAGGTTCGGGAGTCCTTCCGCCTTCGCGGAAAAACGAAGTGTTTGCGCTGTGTATTCGTGGAGAAGGAGGCGGAGCCCTTCGAACGCCTCAATGGCGCCGCTGGAGGCGCAGCGGACCTTCACGCCCGCGCCATCCACGGCACGTTTGAGGACAATATCCCGGAAGTCCGTCGTTACGTTGGCTCCTCATTTGCACTGACGTTTGTAGACCCAACCGGGTGGAGCATCGACCTCAGCCGCATCGCTCCACTCCTAAGACAACGGGGGGAGGTGCTCATCAACTTCATGTACGAGCATTTCAAAAGGTTTGTGGAGGACGAACGTCCCGAAATACGCGCTTCGTATGACAAGCCCTTCGGCGGCTTGCCTTGGCGCAAGATGATTGACGAAGAGATGTCCAACGGCCTTTCTAAGGAAGAGGCCATTCTGGAGGTCTTCAAAACCGCAGTGAAAGAGGTATGCGGTTTCGACTACGTCGCTAGCGCCCGCATTCGTCATCGCAAACTGGACAAGTCGCATTTTTATCTCGTCTACGGCACGCGGCACCAGAAGGGCTTGGAAGTATTCAGGCAAGTTGAACGCACAGCCCTTAGCGCAGAGGAGTTCTTCCGAATTGAAGCGAAGGACCGCGCAATCTCCGCGACTGGGCAACAAGGACTCTTCGAAGATTTGCCGCACAATGCAGAAGAGACTGCAAAGGTTCATTGGCACGAGGAAGTGCGAAAGGCGCGCATGTGGAGCGAGCAATTTATTGGCGGGGAAGCTGTGGTTCTTTTTGAGGTGCTGGCAAGGCGCATCCAACAGCGCTTCTCTGTTACCCTTCCGGAGTTGAAAGACCTGCTGGTGGATATGAAGAATGAGGGGCTGATCGAGTTTGACGGCCTAACGGGCCAACAAAGAAAGCCACGCCCTGGCGTAACCGTCCGTCGAACCGAGAAGCTTGAAAACGCAGTGCAGAACTGACGCGATCCCAATCCTGGCGTTGCCCACTTCGCACAGTTTGTCGCAGTAGATCCTATAGCTGGTAGGCAGCTCGAATGCTCATCGCGCAAATTTGTTTGGTGGCTGCTTTCAGGCGGAGCCAATTGGCCTTGGAATGTCCGAAACTGAGGCGC
>Ga0316204_10002626_pt1 | contig 39776 bp, 40 predicted proteins | sample 6monrhotite_MG_2_FD_205661 | JGI IMG/M metagenome (GOLD analysis project Ga0316204, IMG submission 205661) | Microbial mat bacterial communities from mineral coupon in-situ incubated in ocean water Damariscotta River, Maine, United States -... | ecosystem: Environmental > Aquatic > Marine >...
ATAGCATTTTGAGAATGAGAACATCGATTCTTGTGATGAATTTCATCTAAAAAATTGATGTATGGCTGCGTGAACGAGCAATCATTGAAATCCCGCATCGTCTTGAAAAAAATCCCTTGAGTCCAAGAGGCTTTCTTCTGCGAAGACGTGAGCATCATCTGACGGGAATTCCCGTTGACCTTTGGTCGCGACATTCATCTGGTGTCCTCTTTCTTCTATTCCAAGGCTTCTCATCCAACGGCATGAATACGATTTTAATTTGCCAATTCCCGACGCCATTCTCAAAGTTTCGATTTCGTTCTCTTCAATTCTCCCACCTTCCGTCTGTTCTCTCCCATATCATCGGCCGTCGCTTCGTATTTTCTTCGACCTGTAGGAGGCTACATCTCATGGAGCCTCGTTTTGTTTGATCGATGATAACAAGCCTATTCCTAGATTGCAAATATATTCAAATATATGCGCTAAAATATAATATAATGCATAAAATCGAAAATAAATGTATTTTTCGATACAAATCGATTGTCATGCCCTGTTTCAACGCAAGCTGCGCCGTTTCTGTAAACCACTCGTGGGGCGGCGAGGCATGAGTGAGAGAGGGGGTTTATCGTCGAAAGTATAGAATTTCTCTGACCATTTCGGGTGCGCAAGCTGGGGCATTATGGCATCAATTTCAATTCGATACCCACTGTAAGCGCGCACGGTGCTGAACCTTTCGGGGCATTCGCGGACGGTTAGCATGGGTATGCGACTAGGCACTTACAAGCAGCTGAAAGATGCGGTGGAATGGCTCAAAGGGGAAGGGGCACGTTTACGAGCAACTGCCAGAACTCAATCCCGGTATCGATTACGCTGCTTTCGGTATTGATCCGGATGGTTATGCGATCCCGCTATACTGCCCCATGGAGCAGCTTGACTGGGAAGGTAAGCACCGTCCGGTCGAGCATCGCCGCAAGATCGAGACACCCTGGCCCGAGATGCGCCTCGTGCTGGAGGATACCTATGCCGATCAGACTTCCATGGGCCCCCTGGGATAGGGCACGGACATAAGTATCGCGGCTATTTTGATGAATGGGTGAGCCGTACCTTAGGCGCCCTGTGCTGTCTCAGGTGCATGTTTCACGAGCCCGTTGACTAGGGCAAATAGTGCCGTTTTGAATGCTTGATCCAAGTCGAAAAATCTCTTGAGATAGGCGCTTGTACCCTCATGCGAATGGTCAAGAGCCATGCCCATCGCAAGAGCTATTACAGCTGCTTGCATTTCAATGGCTGTATTGAAGCTATAGCCTGCATCTGTCAGAGGAGTGGCTGCAATTTCTGCCGTTACCACTTCAGAGCGTATCGGTGGTTGGGAAAAGGCGAACACACGTGCCGCATCACGCCGGGTCTTGAGGACGTTGTATAAGGTAAATCCGAATTTTCTGAGCCATTCTTCAGCCGAGGCCCATTCATAAACAGCATTTTGAGCTTCTGAGAAATGATGGGCCGCAAGGTCGGACATCAACTCCGACTTATCGCGATAATGCGCGTAGAGAGATGGGGCCTGCACCTTCAACGTCTTCGCAAGCGAGCGCATGGTCAACGCATCTACCCCGTTAGTGTCGATAATCTCAAGTGCCGCATCGCAGATCATCTTTTGCGAAAGCACGATATCGGTTCGTCTAGCCATCTTTCCACCTTTACAATCTAACGGTGTTAGATTACCTTCATCTGCCTTGGCAACGAAATTAAGTTCGATGCCGCGCTGCAGCAACCGCTGGCGTCTAATTTAGGGAAGAGGATAAAGCAAATGGCGTTTTTGAAGAATGTTTGGTATTGTGCGGGTTTCTCGCATGAGCTGGACGATGGGAAGTTTCTCGGCCGTAAATTGGTTGGAGAACATGTGTTAATGTACCGCAAAGAAGACGGCACGGCCATCGCGATGTCCAACATCTGCCCGCACCGCTTTGCACCTTTGAGCGAAGGACGGCGCTATGGCGATAACGTGTCGTGCCCCTATCACGGTCTCGAATTTGATGCGACGGGACAATGCACGCGCAACCCCAACGGCGACAAAGGCTCCAGCACCGACATTAACCCGCCCAAAGTGGCGCGGCTGAAATCATACCCGTTCGAAGAACGTTGGGGCATCATGTTCATCTGGATGGGCAAGCCTGAAAAAGCGGACCCGTCGCTGATCCCTGATTACTCAATGACGGAAGAGCGCCCGGGTCACAAAACTGTATTCGGCTTCCACAAACTTGATGCGCATTACCAACTTGCCGTCGACAATTTGCTGGATCGCACCCATGTGCAATTCCTGCACCCACGATTGGATCAAGGCGATACGTTCGACGAGAAATTTGAGCGCAAATACAGCACGGAGCAGACAGGTGATTTGATTTGGGATTATCACTGCGAACTCAACGCACCCAAGATGCCTCTCGTTGCGCTTCTTTGGCCTGAAGCCCCCGATCTTATGGAATATTATTTCGATGTGCGCTGGGAAGCACCAGCCAATATGTTGCTTGATTCTGGTTCTGTCGCTCCAAACACCAATCGGGAAGTGGGATCACACTCACCCGGAGCCAATATGGTGACCCCGATTGACGAAAGTTCCTGCTATTATTTCTGGAATCTTTGCCGCGACAAAAACCTCGATTCTCCAGAAACTGATATGGGTATTCAAAAAGGCGTCGGGGATACTTTCGCCAATGAAGATGGTCGCATGGTTACTTTGTGTCAGGAAATGATGGAAGGTGAAACCGACCTGCTCTCCATGAAACCTCTGCTCCTTCCTAGTGACGAGGCGGCTGTGCGTGCGCGCCGTATTGTCGCCAAAAAGCTGCAGGCAGAGGCAGATGAAGAAGCCGCCGAAAAGGTGGCCTTAGAAGCTGCGGAATGATAGCCTCAGGTCTTCAAAGATAGATAATGACGGGAGGCGACGTATGGGTGAAAATAAAATGGGTTCACCTACTGCGAAAGAGATTGCGGAAATGATCGATCGGTCTCCGCCCACTCTGAGCGAACTGGAGACGCTGTTGTTTCCCGTCATCCAATATTTCGATCCGCATTATCACTACGCCGAAAAGGTCGGGACGGACAGGCCAACCATGTTCGTCGCGAACCATTCGGTGTGGAGCATCGCCGATCTCATGCTGCCTTATGGTCTCAAGAAACATCTGGATCAGGATGTGAGGCCGCTGGGTGATCGCATGCATTTCGCCAAAATGGCACCGCATCGCAAATTGTTCGAAAAACTCGGCGTGGTGCTGGGTACACGGGCAGTTCTTCGCGCTTTGATGAAAGATCAGCAGAGCATCTTGATATTTCCGGGCGGCGCGCGTGAAGTGCTCAAGCGCCACGATGAAAAATACACTCTGCAATGGAAAAAGCGCGTCGGCTTCGTGAAGCTCGCACTGGAGGGTGGGTATACTATCACGCCTGTCGGGGTCTCGGGGGGCGATGATATTTTCGATATTCTGCTGGACGCAGGACACTTCCTCAAAACTCCTCTCGGCAAGTTCCTTGGCGGCACTGATTTTGCCAAGAAATATCTGCGCGGGGGTGAGGAGCTTCCACAGATGGTTCGAGGAATGGGCTTTTCAACTATCCCCAAACCCCAACAGTTTCACTTCGTTTTCGGCGATCCCATCTCTCTCGATGATTATCAGGACCGCATCGAAGATGATGAGGCGATGCTGGAAGCCCGAAGCCTGGTGGCAGAACAATTGTTAAGCCAAATGGAGGTTGCACATGAATTCCGCGCAAAAAGTATGAAAGAGGGGTCCTGGATACGCCAAATGGCCGCAAATTTTTAATCACCGACCGATCACGCTGACAACAGAAGAGACACGACACCTTGCCAATCGATATCAACAAAATCCGCGCCATTGACGTGCACGTCCACGCCGAGGTGTCATGCCACGATCCAGAAGACCCGGTCATGGGCAGGTTCTTTGACGCTGCCAGTGCCTATTTCAAAGCCCCGCGCGAGCGACCCAAAATGCCGGAGATTATAGAGCTTTATCGTGAAACCAACATCGCCTTTTGTATGTTTACCGTTGACAGCGAAAGCGGATTGGGGGCCAAGCGCGTCTCGAACTACGAAGTTGCAGAGATCGCTGCCAAGAATGACGATATCTGTATGGCTTTTGCCAGCATTGATCCACATAAGGGTAAATATGGCGCACGAGAAGCCCGCGACCTGATTGAAAACTACGGGGTGAAAGGCTTCAAGTTCCACGGCATATTGCAGAACGCTCACCCCGCCGACCGGATGGCCTATCCGATTTATGAGGTGATAAACGAATATAAGCTGCCAGCAATTTTTCACACCGGTCATTCAGGCATGGGAACAGGCATGCACGGGGGTGGCGGGGTACGGCTCAAATATGGCGAACCTATGCTGATCGATGATGTCGCGGTCGACTTCCCTGACATGAAGATCATTCTGGCCCATCCCAGCTGGCCCTGGGTCGATCAAAGTTTGTCTATGGCTCTTCACAAACCGAATGTCTTCATCGATCTGAGCGGTTGGAGTCCCAAATATTTCCCCAAACAGGTTGTCCAATATGCCAACACGCAATTGAAGGAAAAGATGCTGTTCGGTTCCGACTTTCCTCTGATCCACCCGGATAAGTGGATCGCCGCCGCGCAGGAAGTGGGCTTTCGGGAGGACGTATTGCCCGGGATCATGAAGGACAATGCCGCGACGCTACTCGGCCTGCGCTGAACCTGAGCGTTCGATTTGCCATCACAATGACGTTAATATCATCGATGGATGGGCAAAATTTGCTCTTTGCCCAGCTATTGGAAATCATACGAACGAAGTAAGGACATCCCCCAGACCACTGTCGAAGCGGGCGATGACTTCATCGCCTTTCTTGACCGGCATAGCGCGCACGAACGATCCTGTGAGGATGGTATCACCAGCTTGGAATTCGATACCAAATTCCCCCAACTTGTTCGCAAGCCAAGCGACCGAAGTAACGGGGTTGCCGAGCACGGCAGAGGCATAGCCTTCCTGCTCGACTTTGCCATTGATCAGCATCTGGCCGTGGACCTTGCGGATATCCAGATCTTCGAGCCGGCATGGATTACCGCCAAGAACTGCTGCACCGCATGCTGCAAGGTCGGCAACAGTATCGGTAATCGTCATGCCCTGTGCTGGACCGACCCGGAAATCGACAATCTCGATCGATGGTAGAACGAAATCGGTTGCGCGGATTACGTCAACTGGCAATACGCCGGAACTAGGCAGCGCCTCTTTCAAGACAAAGGCGATTTCGATCTCAATCATGGGGAAGAAGAACTGATCGCTGTCTAGCGGCGTTTCTTCGGGGAAGAAAAGATCGTCGGTCATCGTGCTGAAATCGGGTTCAGAGCTGTTCATCGATTCTTGCATGACCTTTGAGGTCAACCCGACCTTATAGCCTCGGATAACCCGGCCAGCTTCGACGCGCTGGCGAATAAAGGCTTCCTGGATCCGATAGGCGTCTTCCACCTCGATATCCGGATAGGTCTGTGTCAGCAGTGGCAGGGCCTTACGCGTGACATATGTCTCATTCAGATCGGCAACGATTTTGTCGCGTGTCGCTTGATCAAGCATTATTTACACTCCCCGAGATAGATTCGCGCGCTGTTTCGAGACTGGCTTTAGCTGCCATACTCAAAGCTACGCTGTCATTGATAACAGAAATCATACGAAAACCCTGTTCGGCGCGCCGTGCCGCGAGCTGTGGCGTCGACATGACTGCTGTAGCAATACCGTTTGCTCGAGCGGCGTCGTTCACGCGCTTCAGCGCATCGTCGAATAAAGGTTCCCCGTCATTGTCTCCTGGCATGAGGCCAAGCGCAAAAGACAGATCGAACGGGCCCACGAACAAGGCATCCACACCTGGCACAGCCGCGATTTCTTCAACCGCGTCGAGCGCTGCGACCGTCTCGATCATTGGAATCACGCATATATTGTCATTGGCGACCGGAACATAACCGAGGCCCTGATGTGCACCCACCCGGATCGGTCCGAGGCTGCGTCCACCAAGGGGCGGATAGCGGCAGGCCTGAACCAGCGCGCGGCATTCATCGGCACTCTGGATCATTGGTGCAATGATGGACATTGCCCCTGCATCCAGCATTTGGCCGACAATGCCAGGTTCATTCCAGGGCACGCGAACAGCAGGCGAGATGCCTGCCAGATCGATTGCGCGAATCATTTCAACCGCAGTTTCATAGCCCATCACCCCGTGTTGCATGTCGATCAAGGTCCAGTCGAAACCACTGTGGGCAAGTATTTCGGCATTCAGGCTGCCGGGCATGAAACACCATGCGCCCAGCGTCACTTCATCGCGCTTCCAGCGCTCCTTTAAGGGTTCAACCATTCCTTCAATCCTCTCCAAGTAAAAGCTGTAATTGGAGCCGCAAGAGTTCGACTGATTCATCACGTTCCTGCGCTCCACTGATCCAACCAACCAGCGAATAGTAATAGATAGCGAACGCGGATCTTGCGGTCACTTCTGGGTTTTCGCGGGCGACTCCGGACGAGTTGCTGCTGATTCGGGCCAGGCCTTGGAACACCACATCCATTAACTGATCAATATCCGCGGTGCGCTCTGATGAAGAGGGGATGTTGACTTCCCTCAGCAGCACTTTGGACACTTCGATGTCTTGCCCATGGTACAGGTACATTCCTTCGAAAATCGTCATCATCTGGACCGCTGGCGATGCGCCTTCGGGGAGCGTGTTGAAAAGGTTACGCGCCGTTTCAATCATTTCGTCCTTAAAGACCTGCACCAGCAAATCCTCTTTCGAGCGGACGTATAGAAACAGAGTGCCAGTACCTATGTCGGCGGCTTCGGCTATCTGCGCGGTTGTGGTTTCCGCGAAACCGTTCGTGCGGAAGAGCTCGCGAGCTGCAGAAAGAATGCGTGCTTGTTTCGCCCGTTTGTTGCGCTCTCTGCGCCCCATTTCCGGAGGTGTAAGCGCATTATCCCCTAGCTGTGCCACGCTGCCCATTTCGTCGATCCTCAACCTTTGAGCAAATGCCGAATGCAATAGCCCCTTGACTGAAGCTATCTAATCTATAAAATGACTGCAGTCAACAATGATGGTGATCGGTTTTATTCCGAGTCACGACACTTTTGGGAGAGATAAAATGACTGAAGTTTCGGCATCAGTAGCCGGCGTGGATGTGTCCCTTGATCACTGGATCGGAGGCAAGCGAGTCGCTTCTTCAGCGCGTTTTGCAAACACCTCTCCTATCGATGGGACTGATCTGGGTGCGGTTTCAGCTGGTGGACAGAAAGAGGCCGACATGGCTGTTGAAGCTGCATCGGCCGCGTTTCCTGAATGGGCTGCCTTGGGCGCGGAGGGTCGAAAGCCCATTCTCGACAAATTTGCTCAGGGCATTCTCGATCGGGCCGAGGATCTGGCCAAAGTCGAATGCTTAGACAACGGTTCCTTGTTGATGGGCAATATCCATCGGCTTGTGCCGCGAACGGCGCAAAACATCTCGTTCTTTGCTGATTGGGCAATGAGCCTTCAGGATCATGTGATCGATCATGAGGAAGTAACAAACAATGTTCGCTATGATCCCTCGGGTGTGGCGGCGCTGATTACCCCGTGGAATGCACCGTTGATGTTGACCACGTGGAAGATTGGTCCTGCTCTCGCGGCTGGCAACACGATTGTTGTTAAACCGCCCGAGTGGGCGCCGCTTACGTGCTCGATGCTCGCCGATATTGCCCATGAGGCCGGTCTCCCAGCTGGGGTCATGAATGTGGTGCAAGGAATCGGGGAAGAGGCTGGTGATGCCTTGGTTAACAATGACGGTCTTGCGCGTATCAGTTTTACCGGTTCGACCGATACGGCCAAGATCATTGGGCAGGCGGCTGCCCGGACGATCACGCCGATGAGCTCTGAACTGGGCGGGAAGTCGCCCTTTATCGTGTGCTCAGATGCCGACCTTGATGCCGCCGCGCAAACAGTCGTCATGCAGTATATGAACGCTGGCCAGGTCTGTCTTGCTGGCACACGAATTCTAGTCGAGTCCTCGATTGAGGCTGAGTTCCTAGAGAAAGTCCGCGGCGCTTTGGGCATGATGGTTGTGGGTGATCCAAGGGACGCTGCGACCCGTGTTGGCCCACTGATCCATCCAGAGCACTTCGCGCGCGTTTCCGGCTTTGTCGAGCGCGCCAAGGCTGCAGGCGGCGAAGTTCTATGGGGCGGTGAAAAGGCAGAGGCAGGGGATCTCTACTTCCAGCCCACGATGTTCACAAACGTTGGGCCTGACGCCGAAATCTCGCAATGCGAAGTGTTTGGCCCGGTTCTGACATGGCAGACATTCGATACCGATGAAGAGGCGATTGCGATCGCCAACAACACGCAATATGGTCTCGCGGGAACGCTGTTCAGCGGCAACGAAGAGCGCGCGATGCGCATCGCCTCTCAGGTGGTGGCTGGAACGCTTTGGGTGAATTGCTTCTTCGTGCGTGACCTTTCGGCGCCATTCGGCGGCAGCCGCATATCAGGCATCGGCCGTGAAGGCGGCACGCATAGCTTCGACTTTTATTGCGACATTAAAAACATCGCGGTGCGCAAAGGCTCGTTTTTAGGAAAAGGAAACTGACATGACTCAAGTCACTGAACTTGGCTATCTCACTTTGGGTGTGAGTGATTTGGAAGCCTGGGAGAAATTCGCAGGTACCATCCTTGGTGCTGAAGTGCGGCCGGGTGATGATGAGAATTCGCGATACCTTCGGCTTGATTACTGGCATCACCGCGTAAAGCTGGTGAAGGATGCCAGCGATGATGTGCTGGTAACTGGACTGCGCGTCGCTGGTGTGATCGAATTTCGCGAGATGGCACAGAAGCTGACAGATGCAGGTGTTTCAGTGCGCATTGGCAGCAAGGAAGAAGCCGTTGAGCGTCATGTACTGGAGGTTATGTTTTTAAAGGATCCCAATGGATATGATCTGGAGATATTCCACGGTCCGCTGGTGCTCTATGATCAGCCAGTCCATCCGGGCAGAATGATGCATGGCCGATTCAAGACTGGATCTGGAGGCCTTGGACACATCTTCCAGAATTCACGAGTGGGCTTTGATGAGACCCACGCTTTCTACACGCTGCTCGGTTTCCGCGGGTCAATTGAGTACAAGATGCCCGTCCCCATGGCGCCAGAACCAATTGAACTGATGTTCCTGCATTGCAACGAACGTCAACACAGCATTGCATTTGGACCGCCATCTGAAAAACGCGGCAACCATATCCTTTTCGAAGTCGATCGCATGGAGGATGTTGGCCTAGCCTATGACCTGGTGCAACAGGCAGGTATTTCGGTGATTATCCATCCCGGCAGTCACGCCAACGACCAGATGTATTCTTTCTATTTCAAAAATCCGTCAGGTTACATGAACGAGATCGGCTGGGGCGCTCGCCAGCCGTCAGGTCAGTCAGAATATTATCACGGCGATTCATTTGGTCACGCACCGCAAATGGATTCAATGAAAGACTTTATGATCCCGGCCTAATGCCGAAGCGATCGCGAAATTAGGGAGAATAACTATGTCTGTACTTGATGGCCCCCGCGAAGAATGGCGCCGGATTCAATATGAAGGAACCCAGCAATGGGTCCGTCCCGAAGGTGACATGCTCAAACTGGGTGATGGACGAACGCTGGCTGAAAAGGACGCGCTGTACCTCGCGCCTTGTAATCCAAGCAAGATCATCTGCATCCACTTGAATTACGATTCTCGCCGGGTTGAATTTCGGGCGCCCGAACTGGTTACGCCAACCTATTTCCAAAAGCCGCTGACCACGCTCAACGGCCACCGCGGGATGCTCTCGCGCCCGGCCGATTGCCAGTATCTTAATTACGAGGGTGAGGTTGGCGTCATTGTCGGCAAGCCTATGCGAAATGTTGGGCCTGCTGATGTGTGGGATCACATCGCTGGCTTTGCTCCGGTGAATGACGTGGGTGCCCAAGACTTCCGAGATACTGATGCCGGTTCGATGCTTCGGGTGAAGGGACAGGACGGCTTTTGCCCGATCGGCCCTGGCATCGTAAGCGGGATTGATATCCGCAAAGAAGTTCTGCGCACCTATATCAACGGGAAAGTGGTGCAGGAGGGCGCGCTCGAAGAGATGACCTTCGACATTCCTTACATTCTTGCCGATCTGTGCCGCCATATAACCTTGTTGCCGGGTGACCTGATCCTTTCGGGGACGCCTGCAAACAGCCGTCCGATGAATATCGGCGATGTGGTCGAGGTTGAAGTGACCGGCCTTGGCCGCCTCACCAACACCGTTCAGGAAATTCCCGCTCCGGCACATGATGTCGGCCATGGTCCGACCGACACCGATGCTGTCACCCGCGTGGCGCTTGGCGGTGACTGGTGGGATGCTCAGGAAAAGAAGGACTGAGCAGACCAGTCAATATCAGATGGGGAGAGAGCCGTGAATGACGTAACGTTGGCTGATAACATAATCGATCCGAGCATATTCCCAGCACAGGAGGGGCCGCCGCACGAGCTGTTTGATAAATGGCGGGCGGAAGATCCGGTCCACTGGAACCCGGCTAATCCTGATTATGTGACACCGGTCGAAAGTTCGACTGGCGTTTCAGGCTTCTATGTCCTCACCCGGTATCAGGACGTCCTTGATGTCTCGATGGATCAAGATCTGTTCAGCTCATATGAAGGAGGGATCACGGTCTGGGATTGGACGCCCGAGCAAATGCCTATCCAGCGGTCCAACTTCATGGTTATGAAGCCGGATGATCACAAGGCGGTCAAGAAGGTTGTCATGCCGCCTTTTATGCCGCGTGCGCTACAAGCTATCGAACCTCAGGTCGACAAGCTTGCAGCTGAAATTATCGATTCCGTCGCGGATCGCGGCGAATGCGAATTTGTTTTTGATGTCGCATCGCGCCTACCCGTCTACACCTTTTGTGAGCTAATGGGGATCCCCGAAGAACTGCGCGACACAGTCGCCGAGCTGGGCAATGGGATCTCGGACGTCGAGACCCGATCAAGTCATGAAGTCGACCCGATGATGGGGCTGTTCCAGATTGCGACCGAGTTGGCTGAAGAGAAACGCAAAAATCCCGATGAGGGTTTGATGAGCGCAATGGCCAACGATACTACGCTCAATCTGGACCCGATGCAGATCAATCAGTTCTTTATTGTCTTTGCTATGGCGGGGCACGAAACCACCCGATCGACAGCGGCGCACTTTATCAACCTGATGCATAAATATCCCGATCAGTATGCACTGCTGACAAGCGATTTTGACGCGCATATCGACAATGCGATCGACGAGGTGCTGCGCTACACATCGACCACGACGAACTTCCGCCGAACGGCGACCGAAGATACGACGATTGGCGGTGTCGAGGTTAAGAAGGGCGCAAAAATCTACATGTCCTACGCCGCGGCGAACCGTGATCCCGAAGTGTTCGAGGACCCGCATCGTTTCGACATCACGCGCAGCAATGCCAAGCGCCATCTCGCGTTTGGCGTTGGGCCCCATATTTGTGTCGGTGCGCGACTTGCAAAAATGCAGCTGCGAGCGTTGTTGAAAGAGATTGTAGAGCGCATCCCGGATATCCGGCCGTCTCAGCAGCCGGAATGGATGCCATCGATCTGGTTCAATGCGATCATCAATATGCCGGTGCAATTTGCACGGGAAAAAAAGACATAGCGGTCTCGCAATTGCGGCGACCTTTGTCGCTGATTGCTCCTGCCTTCTTTCCGTGCCGCTTCAGCTCGACCGTGGGGAGATTACTGACAAGGGTAGTATTAACCAGAGGGCCGTCAAACAGCACCGGTCTGAGGAGGTGGACGCCCTGTATAATGGGTCCGCGGATGAGTGCATTCTTCCCATCTGAACTAGAGGACTGGCAGTTCATTTCTGGATGAGCCAGATTTTCGAAAAAATGAATATATAAGAATAAAAGCATTTATTTTCCAAAATCTATGTGTATTATCTATCCAATTGGCAAATGGAGATGTGGTCGCAACAGATCGCTCCTTTTTCCGGTACGGTAGAACAGCGACAGACTGGACTGCACTGACGTTATCGAACGGCGGGCTAGGCCAGTGGAATTCAGGAGGAAGACATGCAGTTGGCGCATTTTTGCCACAAAGGCGACATTTCGCTCGGGATGCGAGTTGGCGACGAATTGGTTGATATTTCGGGAGCGGGAGGGCCCGCAAGTTTGGATGAAGTCCTCGCGGCCAATGACGGTTCGCTAGCTAGTCTTGAAGAGTTTGCAAACTCTAATGCCAATCGCATTTCCATTGATGCTGTTGAAAAGTGGTTGCCCCCGATTCTTTCTCCTTCAAAGGCGCTGGCTATCGGTCTGAACTATGTCGATCACGCCGCTGAAGGGCAACAGGAAGTGCCAACTTACCCCGTGATTTTTACGCGCTATCCATCTTCATGGGTGGGGCACAAACAGCCAATCATTCAGCCAAAAGTTTCGAAAATCCTCGATTACGAGGGCGAGATGGTCGTCGTAATCGGTAAGGGGGGCAAGGCTATCTCCAAGGAGAAGGCGCTTGACCATGTCGCTGGCTATTCAATTTTCAACGAAGGTTCGCTCCGCGACTACCAGATGCGCACGCATCAGTGGGGAATTGGCAAGAACTTTGACAAATCCGGTTCCTTTGGACCGTTTTTTGTAAGCGCTGACGAGCTTCCCGACGGTGCTGTCGGACTTCAACTCAAGACGGTTCTGAATGGCAAGGAAATGCAGAACGCCAATACGCGTGATATGATTTTCGATGTCGCCACACTTGTAGTCACACTTTCCGAAGTGATGGCACTGAACCCGGGCGATATCATCATCTCCGGGACACCCGCTGGTGTTGGCGGCGCGCGGAAACCGCCTGTCTTCATGCAGCCTGGCGATGTTTGCGAAATATCCATCGAAGGCATTGGTAAGCTTTCGAACGCGATCGAGCTGGAGCAATAAGTCGCTTTAGCTGCGCACGTGAAATTTTTTGGAGAGATCTATGTCTGAACATTCTGTTGAAGTTGCGATCATCGGTGGTGGCATCGGCGGGCTGACCTCTGCGGTTGCTCTGAACCATGCTGGCATTGATGCTCATGTATTCGAGCAGGCCGAAGTCTATGGCGACATTGGTGGACACCTGACTATCGATGATGCTGCTATTGCGGTTCTGGCACGTTGGGGTCTTGCGGAAAGCTTTGCCGATATATCGTGTCGCCTGCCGCAGATGCAGGTGAAGAAGCTCGATACCGGCGAAGAAATTGTCACCATGCCGTTCCCCGATCTGGGGTCGATGGGAGTGAGCGATGATGGCCGTATGGGGACCCGTGTCGTGTACTCTTTTTTGCGCGCTGACTTGCTAGACCTGCTGGTTAAGGCCATGCCCGAAGGCAAGGTTCACAACGGCTATAAATTGAGCGGTCTGGAAGGCGGCGATGACAGTGCAACTGTTGTGTTCGAAAATGGCGAATCAGTTATGGCGTCGGCCGTCCTTGCTGCTGACGGTGTGCGTTCACTTGCACGGCGGATGTTTGACGATGTGCCAGTGACCAAGGCTGGTCACAGCGTTCTTCGTACTATGTGCCCGATCGATGCAGTTCCGGAAGCGTTGCGCACTTATCAGATGCATTTCTGGGATGGCTGGGCGTTTGGCAATAAGGAAGCGCAAGAGGGTGTTCACGCGCTCACGGTTCCAGTGCGCGATGGAAAATTCCTGAGCGTTGATCTCCAGTTTATAGGCGGAGACCAGCTAGAGGATTGTAACCCGCATGATCTTCCAGTTGACCGGGTCATGGCTCGTTATCCCGATACGCTTGACCCCGCCGTTCAGGCGATGATTGATGCGCGGGTTGAGCCGATCGCGGCCTACCCATTGTTCGATCGCCCCGTGGCTGAAAAATGGGTCGATGGCCGGATTGCTATCCTAGGAGATGCGGCTCATTCCATGCGGCCGAACTTGGGACAGGGTGCCTGTCAATCGATCCACGACGCCGGTGCGATTGCTGATGCTTTTGCTGAACATGGAGTCAACCATGCGGCACTCCAGTCCTATGAGGCGGTGCGTAAGCCCTATACCCAGTCGATAGTCGAGGCTGCTAAGAAAGTAATGGTAGACCCCAAGGCGTGGAAGGGCGGTAAAAAGCCCGGATAACGGCATTTTGAAGGCGTGAATACAGATTTAAGGAGAATAGAAATGAGTGATGCAACACCCAATCTTAAAAGCATTTGGTCCCACCTCGATACCCTTGCCTTTACACAAGGCTATGTCGATGCAGCCGGTGTGAAAACCCGTTATGTGAACGCTGGCCCCAAGGATGCGCCGGTTGTGGTCATGATCCACGGCATGGGCGGCAGCTGGGAAAACTTCACCGCGAACTTCCCGGTTTTTGCGCAGCACTTCAACACCTACGCATTCGACCTTGTCGGGCACGGCTACTCGGAAAAGCCCGACCGTGTTCATGATGTGACCGCGTATGTGGCGCAATTGAAAGGTTTTATCGAGGCTTTCGGCCATAAGAAGGTGAACCTGTTCGGCCTGTCGATTGGGGGCTGGACTTCGACCCGTTTTACTGTCGAATATCCAGATATGGTCGACAAGAATATCGTGATGTCGGCCTGGGGGCGCCCGCGCGGAAACATCACTCCAGAACAGCAAAAAAAGGGCATGGCGATCAGAGCTGACCGACTTGCGGCGGTCGACAACCCAACTTTCGAGGCCATGGACAAGGTGTTCAGCGAACTTATCGCAAAGCCTGAAGACCGTATGACGGACCTGTTGGCGCTGCGACTTCGCATCTATTTGCAAGACGGTATGTCCAAAGTGATGCGCAATGTCTTCGATGGTATTTCACCGGAAGGCTGGACGAAGAACCAGCTCGATGATGAAGCGCTCAAAAGTGTCAGCCGCCCGACTATGGTCATCGCCACGCCGGACTTCCCAGATTTGTTTTTGAAGAATGCTCATGAATACAAGGAGCTGATTCCGGGGCTAGTCTGGAAAGAGGTGTTTGGGGCCTCGCACTGGCCTCAATGGGAAGTCTCTGATGACGTCAACAAGATCGCGATCGAGTTCTACAATTCTTGATAGCCAACTCGCCCAACAGGTAGGGAGAACGTAATGACTATGCCATCACCAGCAGAGGGGAACCGGCGTTGGGCCGCAGCTCGTAAAATCATGACATCTCGCGATGTTGATGTGATCGTCGCCTTCAGCGATTTCGGCGATCAGGCGAGCTTGCAGCGCTACTTTACGAACTTCCGTTCGTCATATGATTATGTCGCATCGCTCCTCTATCGCGAGGAGGGGTGCGACATGATCATGACTCATCCGGGCGGCATTCCGATTGCGACCCAATTGTCATGGGCAACCGACGTTCTGCCTATGGCGGTCCCTGAAACCATGGCCGGGCACAACAGCGGCAAGGGGCCTTCAATCGGCGGACAGATGGCCAACCGGCTCAGTGCGAAAGGCGTTAAGCGTGTCGGCGTTCTGGGCATGGAGTATTTTCCGACTGGCTGGATCGACCTGATCCGTGCCGCCACTCCCGAAGTAGAATTCGTCGATATATGGCAGGACATTCACCTGCTGCGCCTGGTAAAAGGAGAAGACGAGCAGGCTCTGGTTCGCGAGGCCTGCCGGATTTCGGATGTTGCATGGGCGCAAATTCCTGAAATCGTGAAACCTGGCCGCAAGCGCTACGAAGTTCTTGCAGATATCGAACATATCCTAAGGCTCGAAGGATGTGAGGATTCCTTCAACCTTTGCATGTCACTGCCGATGCTAAAGGAACCTTTGGACAGGAACCCCTATTCCGCTCTTCCTATCGAGGATGACAGCGTCTATCTGATCGAAATATCCCCACGCTATCTCGGCTATTTCGGACAGCAGACGAACCTTGTCGCCACAGGCGCGATGCCAAAAGACATGCTGGACGTTCACAATGCGGTCAACCGTGCACGCCAAAAAGGGCTCGAACTAGTTAAGCCCGGCGTCGATCTGATTGAGATTGGACAGGCCATAGCCGATCAATTTTCTGCCGACGGTCTGGAGCCAGCTTCTCCGTCGTTCGGTCATGCGATCGGATTGGAACTCGAAGACCATCATATCAACGGTGCATCGCTTGTGCTGGAAGAAGGCATGACCTTCATTTTTCACCCGATGGCAGCCGGTCATCCGGCAATTATGCGGGCCGACACCTATCTGATTACCGAAAATGGATATGAACGCCTAACTAACGGTGATCCGGCAGCTATGGAACTTTAAACGATACAATCTATCTTTCGCGTTGCCACTTTTGACTCTGCCGCAAGCCAACCGTTCCGATCGGTCTGTTCACAATCGGATGCATCAGCCCCTCTCGCAACTGAGACCAAGAGCGAACTGTTGGTTCTACTCGGGACGGCTGGGAGGCGGAAGTAGTAACATCCTATCACCTTCTAAGCAAAATCACACTTCTCAAACTGGGCGCAACATCGGAAGAATGGTCCGTCTATCGTGACAAGCATGTTCGGTTTCACGACACCCGTGTAGCATGTTGTTGCTCTCCATGGCTGACCTTCTCCCGCTCGGCACTACAGTTGCAGGCTTTACGATATCAAGCTCTGGCTATGTCGGACCGTGATAAATTGATTCATCGCGCTGCGGATGAACATCAGGCGATTAGTCAGGCAACAATCGAACGAGATGAAAAAAGGCTACCACTCTCATCGCCAAGCACATTCGAGAAACGGCTGATGACGTCAAAATTCTGCTCAATCAGAAGGGCGTTATAAACAAACCCAATAGTGACATAGGTCAAAAGCGGGTACCTCTGCGACGCGGAAGGCCTCGGAAAACAGCTTGGTTTTGCCAAGGGATGGTATGTTACAATCTACTTCAAGACAGATATTGCAGAGGATTAGTGGGCGTAATCCGTAACAATTCTATCCAGACCAAAGAGCTTTTAACGCAGGCATCAGATGGTCGCGATGAGTTTCGGGAATCCGGGCCATTAGACTTTGTTCGTACTGTTCGATTACACACTTCACCTGTTTGCAGATATCTTCACCTTCCAGGGTCAAATTGAGCCCAAATGATCTGCCGTCTATAGCGACGCGCTCAACCCAGCCGATTTTTTCTAAATGAGCGACCAAAGGAACCATATTGGCGCGTTGAATTCCCAACAGCTGTCCCAGCGCACTGGGAGTGATATTTGGATTTTCTCTGATCAGAACAAGGGTTGATGCATCAGTAGGGCGCAACTTCAACGGTGAAAGTTTCTCTGTAAACTCAGCAAGCATGGACGCTGAAGCACGGCGAAGCAGATAGCCCGGAAGGTCTGCAAGAACATCTATCATGATGAAGGCTCTAACAAATGCTATTGATCATAGCAACATAGATTGCTATGTGTTATAGCAATTAGGAGAGACTCGATGCAGTTTGAGCGTATTGATCCACTATCTGGTGAAGTGGCATCCCGTGCCAAAGCAATGCAAGCCGATGAAATGGGGGCAATTGCCGATCGCGCTGCGAATGCTTTTCCAGCCTGGTCAGCAATGGGCCCCAATGCCCGCCGTGCCGCGCTCCTGAAAGCGGCTGCTGCGCTGGAGGAACGCAAAGAAGCTTTTGTTGAAGCGATGATGGGGGAAATTGGTGCGACAGCGGGCTGGGCAATGTTCAATCTGGGCCTGGCGGCAGGCATCGTGCGCGAAGCCGCGGCGCTGACAACTCAGATCAGCGGAGAAGTCATTCCATCAGATACACCCGGTTGCCTTGCTATGGCTTTGCGCGAACCGGTCGGTGTCATCCTGGGCATCGCACCCTGGAACGCGCCGATCATATTGGGCGTGAGGGCAATCGCAGTACCGCTCGCTTGCGGGAACAGTGTCATTCTGAAAGCCAGTGAAAATTGTCCGCGTACACACGAACTTATTATCGAAGCATTTGCTGAGGCGGGCTTTCCTGATGGTGTCGTGAATATTGTCACAAATGCTCCGGCAGATGCAGGCGACGTGGTGGGCGCATTGATCGATCACCCGGCGGTCAAGCGTATCAACTTTACCGGATCGACAAATGTTGGTCGTATTATAGCCAAGCGCGCGGCCGAAAATCTAAAACCGTGCATATTGGAGCTCGGCGGCAAGGCGCCTCTGTTGGTGCTCGAAGATGCCAACCTGGACGAGGCGGTCAAAGCCGCTGCCTTTGGCGCATTCATGAACCAGGGACAGATATGCATGTCTACGGAACGAATCATTGTTGTCGAGACTGTTGCTGATGCCTTCGTAGAAAAATTTGCTGCCAAAGCGAATAGTTTGGCGGCGGGAGACCCGCGTGAAGGCAACACCCCGCTGGGAGCGGTCGTTGATCAGAAAACCGTAGATCATGTCAACGGCCTGATCGATGATGCCGTCGGGAAAGGCGCTACGCTGCTTTCAGGCGGCAACGGTAAAAACGTAATAATGCCAGCCACAGTAGTCGATGACGTAACAGAGCATATGAAAATATATCGCGATGAAAGTTTCGGTCCTGTTGTCGCAGTCATTCGCGCCAAGGATGAAGCCGATGCTGTCCGCATCGCCAACGATAGCGAATATGGATTGAGTGCATCGGTTTTTACACGCGACACCGCACGCGGCCTAACTGTGGCGCGTCAGATAAAATCCGGCATATGTCACGTCAATGGCCCAACTGTTCATGACGAAGCACAAATGCCTTTCGGTGGTGTTGGTGCATCCGGTTATGGTCGCTTCGGCGGCAAGGCAGGTATCGAAAGCTTCACTGAACTACGCTGGATCACCGTGGAAACCCAGCCCGGCCACTATCCAATATAATGAGTTTAGAGGAATGTTTATGCCCCTCGATAGTGCAGAGCTTGCCAATGTTTCCTATGAAGTAAAGGACGGCATTGCTTAGGTTAGATTCAACCGCCCCGATAAGCGTAACTGCATGTCGCCGCGACTCCGTCGTCAAATGGGATGAGTTCTGGATGGTCTTGAACTAGAGGACCATTATATCAACGGTAACTCCTTAGTGCTCGAAGAGAGGATGGTATCTATCTTCCACCCCATGGTGGATGGGCATTCAACTCCTATACGAGCCAACGTCTATCTGATTGCGGTAAATGGGCATGAGCGCCTAACCAGCAGCAACCCGCTGCCCTAGTGCTTTAGTCTCGCAATTTTGTCTCGGTCCTGGGCGTTGTGCATTGTGTTTAGCATGGAATGTGTCGCATATCTCAGTGATTGCGGTTTGCCGAAATATAAAAAATATTCGATAATAATAGATTATACGAATATAAATTTATTTGCTATCGGCAATGGGTCTATAAGGAAGGTTCTATGTCAGATGAGGGTGACTGTAATGATTCCTCTTCTGGCTGAAGCGAGGAGAGAGAGTGCCTATGTCAGCAGTACCGGTTTATTCGGGCAATCCGTTTTCGGAGGAAAACCTCCGCGATTCTAAGCCCCTTTACAAAGAGCTACGTGATCTGGGTCGATTGGTCTGGGTACCTGAACTTGATCTTTATGTGGCTGCTAGATTTGAGGATGTGCAAAAAGGTCTGCGCTCTCCGAAGGTCTTGATTAGCAGCAATGGGGTAGTCGCGAACCCGGCGGTGAACACGATGTCTGCGGTACAAGCCTCAACGATCTTAAGCGATGGGCAGGACCATCTTCGGTTCAAGAAAGTGTTGTCTGCCCCCCTCATGCCCAAACCGATTGAGGGTTTGCGGGGCCGCCTCACGGAAATGATAGATGAAAAGGTAGCGCAGCTGGTTAACGCAGAGCCCTTCGATGCGATGAGAGAGATTGCATCCTTGTTGCCTATCGGTGTTGTCGCGGAAATGATCGGGCTACGCGGCTTTACAGCCGATCAGATGTTGTTCTGGTCAGATGCGATGTTTGATGGTTTTGCGCCGCCTAGTGCTCGCAACGAAGAAAAGACCCAGACGGCAAACGTGGAATTCTTTAAGTTCTTGATGAGCCAGAACAGAGACAATCTCGTCCCAGGCAGTTTGGGTAGTAAGCTTTTTGAGGCGGTTGATGCTGGAGAGCTGGTCGAGCAAGAGGCGCTAGGATTGCTGGGGGATTATATCGTCCCATCTCTGGATACGACCATTCTTTCGACCGGGGAAATGCTTTACCGTCTGGCCGTTACCCCTGGTGCCTGGGATGCCTATGTTGCCAATCCGGATTTGGCCCCAAAAATTATTCTGGAAGCGGTTCGTATGGCCAGCGTTATTCGCGGATTTACGCGCTATGCGGCTGAAGATTACCCTGTTGGAGATTTTGTTGTGCCCAAAGGCGCGCGAGTGTGGCTGATAAACGCCGCAGCCAATCTCGACGAACGCAAATATCCTGACCCGGACGACTTTAAGGTCGACCGCGATCCTCGAGACCAACTGGCGTGGGGGCATGGTGTGCACCTTTGCGTAGGGAAACACCTTGCCCAATTGGAAATGGAAACCATCCTCGGTTCTCTTCTGAGGAAAGTTGAGAGACTTGAGGTTGTTGGTGAACCGACACCGCTGATCAACTCTGGGATTCAAGGATTTGAAAACTTGCAAATGCGTCTGCATGCCAAGGCATAAAGTGTTGGTTTGATGACCTGAGCGACCGGCATTCTGCAAATAATTGACTGGGTTGAAATATTCGAAAAAATATGTTATATTCAAAAAAGATGTTCACCGCCTCTAGTTCACCGCCTCTAAATGCTTCTATCGTTCCCGCTGATTCGACGGTTTGTGTCGCATAAGAAATTTGGGAGAAAAACATGCAGTTAGCTCACTTTCGTCATAGTGACGGTGTCTCGCTTGGCCTTCGCGTGGGAGATGAGTTGATCGATGTGACCGCCGCTGGCGGGCCTGCGACACTTGATGCGGTTCTTGCGGAGGGCGATGGCGCGATTGAGGCGTTAAGGGCCTATGAAAATTCAACGGATTCGCGGGTCATGTTTGATGAGGTTGAGGAATGGTTACCTCCGATTCTGAACCCGTCAAAGGCATTGGCCATTGGTCTGAACTATCACGATCATGCCAGTGAATCTGAGCAAGAGGTGCCTGACTATCCTGTGGTTTTCACTCGTTACCCCAGTTCTTGGGTGGGGCATCAGCAACCCTTAATCCAGCCCAAGGTTTCAAAGATTTTCGATTTTGAAGGTGAGTTGGTGGTGGTGATCGGCAAGGGTGGTCGCGCGATCTCAACGGAAAACGCGCTGGATCACGTTGCCGGTTATTCAGTCTTCAACGAGGGGTCTATCCGTGACTATCAGTTTCGGACCCATCAGTGGGGCATTGGAAAGAATTTCGATAAGTGTGGATCGTTTGGCCCCTTCTTTGTGAGCGCCGATGAATTGCCGCCGGGTGCTAGCGGCTTGCAGCTTAAGACTGTCCTGAATGGCAAGCTGATGCAGGATGCCAACACTAGGGATATGGTTTTTGATGTCGTTACCTTGGTTGCGACATTGTCTGAGGTGATGGCTTTGTCCGCGGGTGATATTATCATCTCGGGTACGCCATCAGGCGTTGGTGTGGCGCGTAAGCCTCCCGTATTCATGCAGCCAGGCGATGTTTGTGAGGTATCGATCGAAGGTATTGGCATTCTGTCAAACGCGGTAGAATCTGAGGTTTAGCGGCATGCAGACCAGCGGAACGAAGCGAAGCAAATAAATTGGTTTTGGAGAAGAAACTCATGTCCAATAATGATGTGGATGTAGCTATAATCGGAGGGGGTGTTGGAGGTCTCGCGACCGCGGTTGCTCTCAACCATGCCGGTATTGATGCCCATGTTTACGAGCAGGCCGAAGCCTACGGAGAGGTCGGCGGGCACCTCAACATTGACGAAGCAGCCATTGCGGTTCTAGCGCGCTGGGGGCTGGAGGATGGCTTTCGAAAAATCGCATGTTGCATGGATGGCATTCAGATGAAGAAGTTGGCAACAGGCGATGACACATTTACGGTTCCCTTCCTGGATATTGGCTCTTTGGGTGTTGATGACCATGAACGCGTTGGAGCGCGAATCTGCTCCTCTTTCTTGCGTGCTGATCTACTGGCGTTGTTGTTGGATAATATCCCGAAGGAAAATGTTCACATCCATCATCGCCTTGAAAAAGTAGAAAACCGAGGCGATCGCGCGATTGCAAACTTTGACAACGGTAAAGAAGTTTCCGCTTCTATTCTGATTGCAGCAGATGGCGTGAAGTCAGTCGCCCGGCGCCTGCTTGATGACGTGCCGCCGACACCGGCGTATTATTCCATCCTACGCACGATGTGCCGTTTGGACAAACTGCCCGATCAGCTGCGTGAATTTAGATTGTTCTTTTGGGACGGGTCTGAGTTTGGTGACATTATGAAAGGTGAGCCAGGGGTTGGCCTGCTAACTGTGCCGGTGCGCAATGGTGAATTCCTCAGCATTGATCTGCAGCTGCAAGGCGGTGATTTGTTCGATGATTGCCCACCCCACGATATACCCGTCGAGCGGGTAATGGCGCGTTATCCCGATACGATTGATCCGAGCGTCCTCACTATGATTGAGGAGCGGGTTGAGCCCATCGCGGCCTATCCGCTGTTTGATCGTCCCGTGGCTGAGACATGGGTTGAGGGGCGGATTGCGCTCCTTGGCGATGCTGCGCATTCCATGCGGCCAAACCTTGGTCAAGGCGCCTGTCAATCGATCCACGATGCGGGCGCGATCGCAGATGCTTTTGCAAAACACGGTCTAAGCCATGAAGCGCTCAAAGCCTTCGAAGCAGAGCGCAAGCCTTACACTCAATCGGTCGTCGAAGCGGCGCGCAAGGCTCCAACAAATCCGAAGGCCTATGTGCCTGATGCGCCGAAGGCGTAAATCGTCAGAATAGCGGTGAAGCCGCAGTCCAGGAGAAGTATTATGAGTTCAACCGATCACGATTTGCGCAGTATTTGGGCGCACCTTGATAATGTTGCTTTCACGCAAGGCTATGTTGATGCAGGCGGGATTAAGACCCGCTATGTCAACGCCGGTCCCAAGGATGCGCCAGTGGTTATCATGATCCACGGTATGGGCGGAACCTGGGAGAATTTCATCGGAAATTTCCCGGCCTTGGCTCAGCACTTTAACACCTTTGCTTTTGATCTTGTCGGTCACGGTTATTCTGAAAAACCCGACCGCGTGCATGATGTGAATGCATATGTCGCCCAGTTGAAGGGCTTTATCGATGCGTTCGGCTTCGACAAAGTCTCGCTGATGGGGCTATCGATCGGTGGTTGGACCTCGACCAAATTTACCATCACTTATCCGGAGTTGGTTGAAAAGAACCTTGTGATGTCAGCATGGGGCCGGCCACGCGGTGCCATAACGCCTGAAATGCAGAAAAACGGCGAGGCTATTCTTGCGGACCGGCTCAAGGCTGTTGATGATCCAAGCTTTGAGGCCATGGACAAGGTGTTCAGCGAACTTATCGCAGATCCAAAGGACCGGATGACCGATTTCCTGACCTTGCGCCTGCGGGTCTATCAGCAAGAGGGTATGCCAGAGGTAATGCGCAATGTCTTTGCTGGTATCAAGCCGGGAGGATATGACCGTAACAAGTTGGATGATGATGCTCTCAAGAGTGTCAGCCGACCCACAATGGTCATTGCGACACCTGACTTCCCAGATCTGTTCCTCCAGAACGCTCGTGAGTATAAGGCATTGGTGCCGGACTTGCAGTGGAAAGAAGTCTTTGGGGCTTCGCATTGGCCACAATGGGAAGTTTCGGATCAGGTCAATGAGATTGCCGTCGAGTTCTTCCAATCTTGATTGCAGTTTCCGGAATGTCAATGCGAGCGCAGAGCGGGCCTGGAGGAAAACTATTTGAAGCTTGTCCTTTTCTATGCGATTGATGATAGAGACGGCTGTAATACGCATTTGAGAGCGGCTATCGCCGCGTTCACCATGCACCTAAGTAGTTTATGAGGAGGCGATCAATGGACGGAATTACCACAGCGAGCAGGCAGCGCGCAGGTTATTCTTCAGCCCCTCAAGATATTGCCTTGGAAGATGCTGCCAGTTTCGACGTCTATCGCCAATTGCGCTTTGACATTACGTCATGCAGTTTGCAGCCAAATGAAAAGCTGCGCTTTGATGCCTTGCGTAAGGTCTATAGCGCGAGTGTGGGCACTTTGAGAGAAGCGCTGTCTCATTTGGTCTCAGATGGCTTGGTTAGGATCGATTCAGGAAAAGGTTTTCGGGTTGCTCCTGTCTCTCTGGAAGATCTGGAGGATGTCACAGCCTGGCGGATCGAATTCGAGTGCCGGGCAATTGAAGAAGCGATCGAAAATGGTGATGATAATTGGGAGGCCAATATTGTCTCCTCTTTTCATCTTTTGAGTAAGCTTACAGCGCCGGTCCCCGATGCCCCGGATGAAGAAAAAGCAGTTTACAGGAAAAAGCATGCGCAGTTTCATGATGCCTTGGTTGCCGAATGCCGGTCACCATGGCTATTATTTTTCCGATCTGCCTTGCAATCACAAGCGCTTCGTTACCAATCGCTTGCAGTGAAGCATCATCAAGCGAAGGTTCTTCGTGTCGTAGATGAACACAAGGACATTATGGATGCGGTTATTGGCCGTGATGTAAAGCTTAGCAAGAAGCTGTTGTCGGACCATATCCAGCACACGGCGGACATCGTGAAGAAGATGCTGATGAAGGAAGGCGTGTTCGAACAATTGGATGTGCAGCAAGCGCAGCAAGTCAAGTCGCGTGGCAGGGGACGCCCAAGAAAACTGCGCTAGAACAGTCAGCGCACATCAAGAATTGCTATCCAAGCTCCGCTAGTGCTGCTCATTGCTTACTTCATATTCGTGTGGCCGCCATCCAATGGGATTGTTGTACCCGTAATGTTCGGCTGCCTGTGAGGTCAGGAAGGTGGCAAGACCGATCCTGTCATCGATTTCACCAATATGGCCGAGAGGCATTTGCGAGTCGATCGCCTCCTTGCTTTCCATACTATGAGAGGGCGGCGGCGGTCTGCGTGCAGGCTTCCCGATCCCTTGAGGTAATGTATGTTTAGATACCGGCTTTCCCGAACCCAGTTGCGATCATTTCGCCTATGTCGCGAGTCCCTCCCGTGGCTACCGCGATTGCGTTGGATAGATGGAAAAGATCCATCGGACACATACTCATTCCTTTGCTTTGGAGGCTCGCCGGTCAAGTAAATCGAATATTCAAAGATTTTTCGAATATTCTTGTTTCGGTTATTGGATTATGGCATCAATCATACAGGTTTGCTGGGTGGTGTGGTGCAAAGTCTCGCGCTCGGCTCAAGGATTTATCAGAGAGGTTTCAAGCAATGTACAATATTGAGGGAGTCGAATTTCCGCGCCCGTTCCGAATTCGAAGACTCGGGCATTTCGGGTTCAATCTGAATTCCATTGATGACGGCATCGATTTTTATGGCCGCCTGCTCGGCTTCGACATGACTGACATGGTCGAGCTCAAGAAACTTGCCCCACCAGATGTGCCGACCGATTTTATGGTCGATGACCGCGTACCGTTCATGACCTTCAATTCCGATCATCACGCGATGATCATTGCCCATCCTTCGGTTGGCCCGATCATTGGCAATCCCGAGAACCACCCCGAAGTCACCATGTCGCACTTCACCTGGCAGGTCGGCTCGCTGGAAGAAGTGGTCAATGCGCGTGAATATCTGGTTGGCAAGACCTCCATTCACCGCACCGGTCGTGATATGCCGGGAAGCAACTGGCACACCTATTTCAGTACGCCAGAAGGTCAGACCTGCGAGCTCTATTACGGAATGGAGCAGGTTGGGATCAATGGACACAGCAAGCCGCTCCCATATTATGAACGCCGCTTCGACGGTGAGTTTCCGATGCCGCAAATCTCGGACTTTACCGAGCGCGATAAAATGGAAGCACAAGGCGTTTCCATGGAGGATGGCTTTAAGCGCAAAGAACTGGGTGACGATCGGCATCACAATGTGGGCGGCGTCATGCTGTGCCGCCCGTTCAAAATCACATCACTTGGTCCGGTAGGCGTATTTGTCGAGGACATGGCCGCTTCTGTTGCATTCTATACCGACATACTGGGCTTTAAGGTCACGGAGACGGTCAATTATGGCGGCCATGATTTCACGTTCCTGCGCCATGGCAATGAACATCACAGCCTAAAGCTCTATCCCCTTGCTGCGCGTGAAATGCTGGGCCTCTCCTCGCACTCACGCACGGTCAGCATGGGTATGCGTGTTGGAAGCTACAAGCAGCTCAAGGACGCGGTCGAGTGGCTCAAAGGCGAGGGCGTGACCTTCATCGAACAGCCAACCGAGCTGAACCCGGGCATTGACTACACAGCTTTCGGTCTCGATCCCGATGGCCATGCGATCCAGCTCTACTATTATATGGAAAGTGTAGATTGGGAGGGTAAGCGTCGCCCAGTTGAGTATCGCCGCAAGGTCGAAAACCCCTGGCCCGATGCGCTTCCTGCTCTGGAAGACACTTACGCGGACCAAACCTTCATGGGCCCACTGGGTTAAGGGTGTCAGAGATGAGCAATGCAACACCTATTGCCGATGAGGCGCTGAACCAACTATTTCATTCTGCCCGCAGCCAAAACGGATACGCCGAAGCGCTTGTTTCGGATGATGAGCTAGAACGCTTGTTCGATGTCCTGAAAATGGGGCCGACTTCGATGAATTGTCTGCCGGCGCGGTTTGTTTTTGTTCGTTCAGAGAAGCAGAAGGAAATGCTGGCCGCATGCGCCGCACCGCCCAATCAGGATAAGATCCGCAATGCCCCAGTGGTTGCGATTATCGGCATGGATATGGATTTCGTGGAAGAGCTGCCAAAGCTGTTTCCGCATGCTGATATGCGCGGCTTTTATGCCGGCAATGACCAGCTCGTATACGATACAGCGTTTCGCAATTCGAGCCTGCAAGGCGCCTATCTGATCATTGCCGCGCGTGCGCTTGGTCTTGATTGTGGGCCTATGAGCGGGTTCAATCCGGAAGCTGTTAATGAAGCCTTTTGGTCGGGAACGAATGTGAAGACCAACTTCATCTGCACTATAGGCCACGGGGATCCCGAAAAGATATTTCCCCGCTTGCCTCGATATGATTTCGATGAGGTGTGCAAGGTAATCTGAAGAACGGCAGACTGGATTCCGCGACCGTTTCAGTGGCCAAATGATGGGGCAGTCAGTTGCAGGACGACATTGTTGAAGAATGCGTGCAACTAATAAATATTCTTACGGGAGGGTGTGAAATGACGGACGAAAACTTCTCTGATCTGGATAAGCTAGGGCCGATATCCAGGCGCGGAGTAATTGCGGCGGCAGGTGCCTCTGTGCTGCTATCAGCCTGCGATGACGCAGTATCGTCAAGGGGCTCCAAAAGAGCATCGAGCGATGATCAACGTCCCAATATCATTTTTATTCTGGCCGATGACCTTGGTTTTGCAGACCTATCGTGCTTTGGGCGTCGTGATTATGAGACGCCAAATATAGATCGCTTGGCGGCAGGCGGTCTGCGTTTCACCGATGCTTATTCAAATAGCCCGGTGTGTTCAGCAACGCGCACAGCGCTAATGGCGGGGCAATATCAGTATCGTTTGCCGGTTGGTTTGGAAGAGCCTTTGGCGGGTAGGAATGTGGGCTACGAAAAAGGCCGGATGTCCATGCCCTTAGCGTTTCAGCAGGCTGGCTATCAGACCGCTTTGGTCGGAAAATGGCACTTGGGGGACCTGCCTGACTACAATCCACTAGAAAGCGGATATGATCACTTCTGGGGGATCAAACCGGGCGGTGTCGGCTACTTCACTTACAAATCTATGTCCGGCGACGTTGATCTATGGGATGGGGAAACTCGCATCGAGGAAACCGGCCACCTCACCGATTTGCTCGGAATACGCGCGGTGGAAATGGTGGATCGGTTTGCGCAGTCAGACGATCCCTTCTTCCTGAGCCTTCATTTTACCGCCCCCCATTGGCCGTGGATTGGCCCAAACGATCAAGCTGAGTCGGCGCGGATTGAGCAGAGTCCCAATCCGTTCGCGCTGGTCCACTATGACGGAGGGAACTTGGAAACCTATGCCGCAATGGTGAACCAATTGGATGTGCAAGTCGGCAAACTGCTTGATCGGCTCGATCAGCTTGGCCTCTCAGAAAACACAATCGTGGTGTTTTCATCCGACAATGGTGGGGAACGTTTTTCGGACACCTGGCCGTTTTCTGGCCGTAAAACCGAGGTTCTCGAAGGAGGTATTCGTGTGCCCACGATCATGCGCTGGCCTGCCGGATCTTTGCCATCCGGCGTTTCAGAAGTTCCGATAATGTCGATGGATTGGTTCCCGACCTTCTTGGCAATGGCCGGGATAAATGCACCAGCCGATTATACATTTGACGGACTCGATATGTCGGAAAACATAAGCGGCGGCACGTTACCTGAGCGCGACCTTTACTTCCGCTATAAACTTCACGATCAAGCTGCGGTGCGCCGGGGCAAATGGAAGTATTTGAGGATTGCAGGCAATGAATTCCTTTTCGATATCGTTGCCGACCCGCTTGAGCGAGGCAATTTGAAGCTTAGAGAACCTGTCATATTCGCCGAGTTACAGGCCGCATACGCTGCGTGGAATGAAACGATGCTTCCCTATGATGAAGATTCTATGTCGGCCGGGCAACAAGGCGCCACCAGCGCCGACCGCTTTGGCCTGGAACCGTCAGAAGGGGCGGTTGGCCGCTTCAACTGGGGAAGGTAAAGGTATCAAGCTGATGGTACTGCACAGGATTTATTGTTTGCGAGATCGAAAAAAAACCAAAAATGAACCAGCCGCTGCATTCCAAATTCTTCACGGCAAGGGTGCGCATGGCAATGGAATATGGAGAGTTAACCTGATCCGATCTGCTGGACATTCTATCCACCGCCAGCATTTTTAGAAAATGGCTGAAAACTGTTCGGGACGAGAGGATTCGAACCTCGAACCCCCACACCCCAGGCAAGGCCGCCGCCAGATCATCGACATCGCCGACGTCTGCTTTTATCGCTCTTCTGTTGGTCCGTTCGGTAAGTTTGGAGATGTCACGAACCGCTGCCTTTACTTCATGTCCGCGAAACAGCAACTCTGTATTAATGCGCTGGTCTAAGGGTCTGGTAGCTCCAGCTGGGGGGCTTCCCTAGTTCATCCTCTCCACAAGCGTTGATCAGGATATTTCGTCAGCCCAATATAATTTCATCGGATTGGTGATAAGCAATTTGCGCTGCAGTTCATCGGTTACTGCAATGCGCGGTATCATGTCTACCAGATGACCATCGTCGGGAATATTGTTCTGCATATTGGGGTGGGGCCAATCCGTGCCCCAGATGACGCGATCCTGATAATCCTCAACGAGCGGGGCAACCGCGTTAGCAAAATCATCCCACGGGTCATTTCGGGCATCCAGTCTGTCGGGACAGGTTGCCTTGAACCATATATCGGGGCGGGTATCGAGCAAACTCCGAAAGGCTTGCATGTCGGGGCCATCAGGACCCAGACTGACATCGGGCCTACCCATATGGTCGATGATAACCGGCACCGGAATTGCGGCAATAAATTCGCGCATTTCATCCAGAATGTCGGCCTCGAAATAGATCACGACATGCCAGCCCGCTGGCAATCGCCCAGCAACTTCCAGGAACTTATCCTTGGGCGCATTATCGACCAGGCGTTTCAGGAAGTTAAACCGGACAGCGCGGATGCCGCCCTTATCCAGCTGTTCAAGATCAGCGCCGCTAATTTCAGGATCAATCACGGCCACGCCCCTGGCTTTTCCTCCAGATTTCGCGATGGCATCCAAGGTGGCGCTGTTGTCTGTCCCATGACAACTGGCCTGGACGATTACGTTGCGGGAAAAACCAAGATGATCGCGCAATGAAAACAGCATGTCCGGACTGGCATCATTGGGAAGATATTTTGCATTCGGGCTGAAAGGATATTGTGCTTGAGGGCCAAAGACATGGCAATGGGCATCAACTGCGCCGACTGGTGGTATAAATTTTGGTTTTGACGGATGGGAGTGCCAACTTGTTATGCGCTTACTCATACGTATATTTCTCCATCCATCAGTTTACGAGCTGTCCGCAGCATCGCGGCGCTTTCGACATTCCCGGCTGCATCCATTTCCATGATGCAAGTTGTTTCCCCCGTGGGATGTTCGACCGACATGATTTTGCGATTGCCTTCGGGAATGTTTGCGACTTCTGCGGCCGGGGAATTTTCGATTAGGCTTGCCGTTGCCACTGTCACTGCAGCGAGCACTCCGACGCTGGCATGCGCACGTTTGGGAATGAAACTGCGGACGGTCAACGCTCCGCCGTTTCTGGGCTGGGAGACCAGCATCATTTTGGGTACTGATTTCTCGGTTACGTCCCCAAGGTTCATCCGTTCTCCAGCGGCTAGCCGTATAGCTTCGATGACGGATTTTAATTCATCAGCGGCATCGAGTTCTTCGCGGCTTTCATAGCCAGAAGCCCCGACATCGGCCGCTTTCATAATGATGCAGGGCATGCCGTTGTCGATCAATGTGCAGCGGACGCCTTTTATTTCATCAACCGCGTTTCCGGTGGGGAGCAAGGACCCGCAACTTGATCCTGCGGTATCGCGAAATTCAAGCGGTATCGGCGCCGCTGTTCCCGGCACGCCATCTATGCGTGCATCGCCCGCATATACCGGGATACCGCCTGGCGTCTGAACCGTTGCTACGGCTGTTTGTCCGGTATTCTCCATATATATGGAGATTTTCGTTTGCCCGTTTTCCGCTGGCACCAACTGCCGCTCAATCGCAAAGGGGCCCACGCCGGCCAGAATGTTACCGCAATTTTGGGCATCGCTCACCAAAGCCTGATCGACGAATACTTGTAGAAAAAGATAATCAACATCAATGCCTTCGCGATCAGATTTTTTAACGATCGCGATCTTGCTAGTCAGCGGATCACCGCCCCCCATTCCATCTATTTGCCGGTCATCAGGCGAACCCATGATGCGCAATAAAAAAGCATCCCGTTGCGCCCGGTTCGCGGGCACATCCTCAGCCAGGAAATACCCTCCTTTTGACGTGCCGCCGCGCATCCACATGACGCGAGCCGATGACGGAATGTCATCAGACATATTTCAAACCCTCTTTTTCGAGACGTCCGCGCATATCATAAATATCCAGTCCCAAAATACCGTTGGCCAACTTCTGCCTTTTGTCTTCTTCATTGACCTCGCGCGCTTTTGCTTTTTCCAAAACTTCCGCCGCTCTATCCCGTTTTACCACGCAAACGCCATCATCGTCCGCAACTACGACATCGCCAGGGTTTACCAGCGCACCCGCACAGATGATCGGTATGTTGACTGATCCCAATGTGTTTTTAACCGTGCCTTGTGCGAAAACCGCCTTTGACCAGACAGGAAAGTTCATTTCAGTCAGGTCGCGAACATCCCGGACACCGGCGTTAATAATTAAACCGCGACCCCCACGCGCTTGAGCCGAAGTTGCTAGCAGGTCGCCGAAATAGCCGTCTTCACAGGGGCTGGTTGGTTCCAAAACAAGGATATCGCCATCCTGCATCTGCTCGATTGCGACATGGACCATCCAGTTATCACCAGGTGCGGACGATATGGTCACGGCATTGCCCGCCACGCGTGCGCCGGCATAAATTGGCGTCATGTGAGATGCCATAAGTCCAGTCCTGTCCTGTGCTTCATGGACAGTTGCCACACCGCATTTTGCGAGCGCATCCACTAGTTCCAGATCAGTCCGCTCGACATTCTGAACAACAATATTCGCCATTTTAAGTTCCTCCAACGATAGAGCAAGTGTTGCAGGCTCGGCTCGATTTGGCAAATTTGAAACTTGGGCACTGCTATAAGTTTGTGCTAACTTTACTGTCTCCTGATTAGGTGGCAGTTGAACTTGAAGCAATTGGTTATCGCAAATTGATTGCTCTCTTGTGCGACTGCACCACAGCATCGGTATTACAACGCGCACGGACTGGTTGCTGGCCAACATGCAACGGGTTTTTGTCGAATTGGGAAGACCTGGAGAAACCATGAATTCGCTTTAGCTTATAGGTTGGTTCCCTTTCTAATTGGAGGTTGTGATCGACTGAGCCTAGCATCGCTTCATTATGCAACCAGTCTCTCTTGTCGGTTTTGGTGAAGCAGGCTCAACTTTTGCGAAAGTCGGCCTCTGGGGTGCCGCTGCGCGGGTATTTGATATCAAAGACAAGAGATTGGAATATGATTCAGCGGGCGTAAGCGGATGCGACAGTCTGTCGGAAGCAATCCGGAATTCCTCAGTGATTATCAGTCTGGTAACAGCCGACCAGGCGGCAAAAGTCGCAGAAAGTGTCGCACATTTTATTGCGCCCAATACACACTATTTTGATATGAATTCGGTGGCGCCGCAAACAAAACAGGTGGCTGCAGATCATATTGGGAAAGCCGGTGGTCATTATGTTGATGTCGCGATCATGGCACCGGTCAATCCAGCGCAGCTTTCTGTGCCGCTGCTCCTTTCAGGGAGCGATGCGGAAGATGGATCGGCCGTTTTGGCTCAACTCGGGTTTGACAATGTTCAAGTTGTTCCCGGTGACATCGGAAAAGCAACTTCGATCAAAATGATACGATCGATCATGGTAAAAGGCATTGAGGCATTGACTGCCGAAATGATGTTGGCGGCACAGGAAGCTGGCGTGACAGAAGAGGTGCTGCAGTCGCTGGGCGCTGATTGGACTGAAAAAGCCCACTATAACATCGAACGCATGACGACCCATGGCCTTCGTCGAGCTGCCGAGATGGAAGAGGTCGTTTTGACTCTGAATGCACTGGGAATTGAGCCTTTAATGACACGCGGTACCATCGCTCGTCAGCGCGAAATAGGAAATAGCGGGGATTTGAAATTATGAGTCTGATTATCGATTGTCACGGTCATTACACAACAGCGCCGGCTGCCCATAATGAGTGGCGAGAAGCGCAGAAATCAGCATTTACATCGGGCAACACGGTCTGTGCTTATCCCGATATTTCCGACGATGAAATTCGTGATACATTGGAAGCCAACCAGATAAAATTGCTCAAGGAGCGCGGCGCGGACATGACGATTTTCAGCCCGCGTGCATCTGCTATGGCGCCGCATGTCGGTGATGAGAATGTGGCCAAGAAATGGGCGCAAGTGAACAATGATTTGATCAAACGCTGTGCCGACCTCTATCCGGAAACCTTCGTGCCTGTGTGCATGCTGCCGCAAAGCCCGAAGGCTGATATGCATGGCAGTATCGAAGAGCTGCAGCGGTGCGTGGACATGGGGTTTGTGGGATGTAATCTCAATCCCGACCCCGGTGGTGGCAAGTTTGAGCATCCGCCCCTGACAGACCATTTCTGGTATCCGTTCTACGAAAAAATGGTCGAATTGGACGTGCCGGCGATGATTCATGTTTCCGGCAGCTGCAATCCCGCCATGCATGCTACAGGAGCTTATTATATTGCGGCAGACACGATTGCCTTCATGCAATTCATTCAGGGCGATCTGTTCAAGGACTTTCCGGAATTGCGTTTCATTATTCCGCACGGTGGTGGAGCGGTCCCTTATCATTGGGGGCGCTATCGCGGCCTTGCCGATATGCTCAAACAACCGGATCTATCCGGCCATGTGATGAACAATGTGTTCTTCGATACCTGCGTTTATCATCAGCCAGGCGTCACATTGCTGGCAGATGTAATAGACAACAAGAACATCCTGTTTGGTAGCGAAATGGTCGGAGCCGTGCGCGGCATCGATCCACAGACAGGTCGGTATTTCGACGATACCAAGCGCTATGTTGATGCACTCGATATTTCCGAAACCGAACGACATGCGATTTTTGAAGGCAATGCCCGCCGGGTTTATCCCCGACTGGATGCCCAATTGAAGGAGAGAGGATTGTGAGTAAATCACCACAACAAGATATTCACGAATATTTGGCGGAATTTGACGATATTCCCGGTACGCGCATTTATACAGCAGCGCGCGCGCGCAAGGGGTATCATATTAACCAGTTTGCGATGAGCCTCATGAAAGCTGAAAATCGCGATCGTTTCAAGAAAGATGAAAAGGCTTATCTTGATGAATGGCCGATCAATGATGATGGCAAGGAGGCCTTGCTAGCCCGAGACTATAATCGCCTTCTTGACCTTGGTGGTAATGTCTATTTCCTTTCAAAGCTATTTTCGGCCGACGGTCTGAGCTTCGCCGAGGCGGTGTCATCGATGACCGACATGAGCTTTCCCGAATATCGCGAAATGATGCAAAATGGGGGGCGTTCACCTGAAGGCAATCGCTCCATTAAAGGAGGTAATTGAAATGGCGAAAATTTCAGCGGGAGTCGGATCGAGCCATGTGCCCTTACTGGGTGTGGCCGTTGACCAAGGCAAATCTGATGATGACTATTTTTCACCGATTTTTGAAGGTTATGAGTGGACAAAACAGTGGGAAAAAGAAACCAAGCCTGATGTCGTGATCTTGGTTTACAATGATCATGCCTCCTTTTTTGACATGAAGCTTATTCCCACTTTCGCAATCGGCTGCGGTGAGCATTTTGGTATTTGTGACGAGGGTTGGGGCCCGCGTCCCGTGCCGGATGTCGAGGGACACCCGGATCTCGCGTGGCATATTGCCCAGAGTTTGATCCTTGATGAATTCGATATGACGATCATCAATGAAATGGATGTTGACCACGGCCTCACCGTTCCTTTGAGCATGATGTACGGTCAGCCTGAAGCCTGGCCTACCAAGGTTATTCCTCTCGCGGTCAATGTGGTTACCTATCCCCCTCCATCTGGAAATCGCTGCTGGGCGCTGGGTGAAGCGATCAAGCGCGCGGTTGAAAGTTTTCCCGAGGACCTGAATGTCCAGATATGGGGAACGGGTGGTATGAGCCATCAGTTGCAAGGACCGCGCGCCGGTCTGCTGAACCGGGAGTGGGACAATAAATTTCTCGATGCGCTGGTGGGCGATAGCGATGCTGTCCGTGATGTCCCGCATATTGAATACCTGCGGGAAACGGGCAGCGAGGGCATTGAAATGGTGATGTGGCTGATCATGCGCGGGGCTTTGGGCAAGAAAACCAAATGCCTGCATCGCCACTATCACATCCCCTGCAGCAACACCGCGATCGGGCACATTGTACTCGAACCTGACAACGAAATTTGACGGAGCATAGATCATGAGAATTGCACTCGCCGGCGGCGGCGCTTTTGGTGAAAAACACCTTGATGGCCTGAAAAATATAGAAGGCGTGGAAGTTACGGCCCTGGTTGGTCGGCGTCAGGAGCCAACACAGGCCATGGCTGACAAATATGGTGTTGGTTTTGCAACCACCGATTATGAAGCCATGTTGCAACGCGACGATGTTGATGCCGTGATACTGGCAACGCCAACACAAATGCATGCGGATCAATCGATCAAGGCGATGAATGCCGGCAAACATGTTGAGGTGGAAATTCCGCTCGCCGACAGCTGGGTCGATAGTCAGGCAGTTTTGGACAAGCAAAAGGAAACCGGCCTGGTCTGCATGGTTGGCCACACACGGCGCTTTAATCCCTCGCATCAATATGTGCACAATCTGATTGGCGCCGGTGAATTCAACATCCAGCAGATGGATGTGCAGACCTATTTCTTTCGCCGCCAGAATATGAATGCAAAGGGTGAAGCCCGCAGTTGGACCGACCACTTGCTTTGGCATCACGCCGCCCATACGGTTGATCTATTCGCCTATCAGGCTGGCCCGATCGTGCAGGCCAATGCGATCCAGGGGCCGATCCATCCGGAGCTTGGCATAGCAATGGATATGTCGATCCAGTTGAAGGCCGAGAGTGGCGCGATCTGCACCCTATCGCTGAGCTTCAACAACGACGGACCCTTGGGCACATTCTTCCGATACATCGGTGATACGAATACCTATATCGCGCGCTATGATGATCTGGTGAATGGCAAGGAAGAGGCCATTGATGTGTCGAAGGTCGATGTGTCGATGAACGGCATCGAATTGCAGGATCGAGAATTTATCGCAGCCATCAGAGAAGGCAGAGAACCGAACAGTTCCGTTGCGCAGGTTTTGCCATGCTACAAGGTTCTGCACGATCTCGAACAGCAGCTAGGATGAAAACCCAAGTTGCCATAATCGGCGCCGGGCCGGCCGGATTGCTCCTGGGCCATTTGCTGCGGGCTGAAGGCATCGATTGCGTCATCGTCGAGCGCCAATCTCCGGACTATGTGCTGGGCCGGATCCGGGCCGGCGTGCTGGAACGGACGACGACGGACCTTCTGGATCGTCTCGGGATTAACGAACGGTTGAACAACGAAGGCCTCAAAGAGTCAGGCTTTGCGCTCGCCGATGGCGAACGGTTGATCCGGATCGATACGCTCGGCCTCACCGGCAAATATGTTACTATCTATGGGCAGACCGAAGTGACGCGCGACCTGATGGACGCGGCTCCTGAGCGCGGTCTTGAAATTATCTATGAAGCCGGTGACGTCGCTCTCCATGAAATTGAGGGCGATCATCCCTATGTTACCTTTGAGAAGGAGGGAGCGGTTCAGCGCATCGACGCCCAGTTTATAGTGGGTTGCGATGGATATTATGGTCCGTCCCGCAAGGCGATACCGGCGCATGTGGCCAAGGAATTTGAGCGGGTCTATCCCTTCGGCTGGCTCGGAATTCTGGCTGATGTGGCGCCCTGTCATGAAGAGCTGATCTACGCCAATCATGAACGCGGGTTTGCCCTTGCATCCATGCGTTCCCGGACGCGCAGCCGCTATTATATCGACGTGCCGCTGACCGAGAAAGTCGAAGATTGGTCGGATGACCGGCTCTGGGATGAGCTTGCCATCCGGCTGGGTCCAGAAGCCGCTGCCAATATTACGCGCGGACCTGCGCTGGAGAAAAGTATCGCGCCGCTGCGTTCTTATGTGTTTGAACCGATGCGCCACGGTCGCTTGTTCCTTGCGGGGGACGCTGCCCATATCGTTCCACCAACCGGGGCCAAAGGCCTCAATCTTGCTGCGTCCGACGTTGCTTATCTGTCCGAGGCTTTGACCGGTTTTTTCAACCATGATGACCATGATGCTATTGCAGGCTATTCCGCCAAGGCTTTGGCCAGAGTTTGGAAATGCGAACGCTTTAGCTGGTCATTGACCAAGTTGATGCATCGTTTTCCGGAAGACGGTTCTTTTGAACGGCAGATGCAAATGGCAGAATTGGACTATATCGCGAGCAGCGAAGCGGCGCAGACCAGCATTGCTGAAAATTATGTAGGGCTACCCTTATGAGCATTTCCAAACGCAAAATTAATGACCGAGTCATGAACCCCATCGGATTGGGCTGCATGTCTCTTTCCTGGGCTTATGGTGTGCCGCCGTCGGAGGAGGACGCTACACAGCTGCTGAACCGTGCGCTAGATCTTGGTTATGATCATTTGGATACGGCCAATATATATGGTCTTGGCCACAATGAGACTTTGCTGGGGCATGCACTGCAAGGACGCCGGAGCGAATTTTTCCTAGCGACCAAAATGGGACTTATTATTGATGGCGCGAAACGGGGTGTGGATTGCAGTCCTGCCGCGATCCGGAAATGTGTCGATGAATCTTTGGCCCGATTGCAGACGGATCATATCGATCTCTATTATATGCATCGCCGCGATTTTAACGTGCCGATCGAAGAGTCTGTGGGCGCTATGGCCGACCTGATCAAAGAAGGCAAAATCGGCAGCATCGGACTGTCCGAAATGTCCGCAGAGACGTTGAGAAAAGCAGCGGCCGAACACCCCATTGCGGCGGTCCAAACCGAATATTCGCTTTGGACCCGCAATCCAGAAATCGCGGTGCTGGAGGCTTGCGCTGAACTGGGCACGACATTGGTGGCTTTCTCTCCGGTTGGCCGTGGCGTTCTTGCCAACGGCGTGCGCGATATTGAGGTGCTCGCGGAAAAGGACCTTCGTCGCAATATGCCGCGTTTTAACGCAGAAAATTGGCCGAAGAATCTGGATCTGATTGATCAGTTCAACCTGATCGCTGAGGAAGAAGGCTTAACACCCGCACAATTATCATTGGCATGGGTCCTGTCGAGAGGGGAGCATGTTGTGGCCATCCCCGGAACCGCATCCATCACTCATCTCGAAGAAAACCTAGCGAAATGGGATTGGGCTATCTCGCCAGATTCAGAGGCCCGGCTGGATGCCCTAATCAATCAGGAAACGGTCTCTGGGCCGCGCTATGGAGAGCTGATTCAAAAAACCATTGATACCGAGGAATTTGCATGATCAGCGTTGATTGCTGCAGCCGACAAGGTCAGTTCTTAAAAACGATCGTTTTATTGTCGTTTAGGAACACGCGATCTGCAAGATGGTAGTGCACTGCCTGTCCTAAGACCCGGCGTTCGATGTCACGACCTTTGCTGACAAGTTCTTCTGGAGTGTCAGCGTGACTGATGGCTTCAACATCTTGATGGATGATTGGGCCTTCATCAAGATCAGCGGTAACATAATGCGCGGTAGCCCCGATCATCTTGACGCCGCGTGCGTGTGCCTGATGATAGGGTTTTGCGCCTTTGAATCCAGGAAGAAAGCTGTGATGAATGTTGATGCAGCGGCCAGATAGAAAATTGACGAGATCGTCCGAGAGAATCTGCATGTAGCGAGCCAAAACAACCAGCTCTGCGCCGCTTTGCGTCACAAGTTCTTTAATCTGCGCTTCTTGTTGTGGTTTGGTCTCCTTTGTGACCGGCAAATGGTGAAAAGGAATGTCGCCAATAAGCGATATTTTGAGAGCGTCACGAGGGTGGTTGCAGATAATCCCAACCACATCCATTGGAAGTTCTCCAATACGGTGGCGATACAAAAGGTCGCCCAAGCAATGGTCGAATTTTGAAACCATTAACATAACTTTGGGGCGTTTATCACTTTCGCGGAGCTTCCAATCCATCTGGTTTGTTAGTGCAAAAGACTGAAGGGTTTCTGCAATAGCCGTTGCATTGGCGCTTTGAGCAATCTCAAAAACAACGCGCATGAAAAAACGTCCCGTTTCGCTGTCATTATATTGCTGCGATTCGGTAATGTTCCCGCCGTTGTGTGCCAGTATTTTTGCAACATATGCCACTAGCCCGGGTTGATCCGCACAGGACAATGTCAGAATCTGCTTATTTGCCGACATGAATTTCTCTCCCAATTCAAAAAAACGTTTGTGTTACATACAAATATTGATATGGTCTGGCTAGTATATTTTTGAAATGAGGAGGGCGATTTGGCTCATAAAAATCTTGAAAGCGTTCTGGCGGATGCTGGAAATACCGTGGAAATGCTGCGCAATTCAAAAATTGGTGCTTATGTATACCCAGTTGTCGGTTACGAATTTTCAAATTGGCGCACCGAACAGCGCGCATGGCGCGAAACGGCTGTTTTGTTTGACCAGTCACATCATATGGTCAATATCTATGCCAAGGGTCCGGATGCGGTGAAGTTGATGAGCGATTTGTCTATTAACGGCTTTGACAACTTCCCAATCAACCGCGCCAAACAGATGGTCCCAGTCAGCCATGATGGTTATGTTATCGGTGACGGGATTTTGTTCCATCTCGAAGAAAACCACGTTGTTTTCGTCGGCCGCAACCCAACGGCCAACTGGATCCAGTTTCAGGCAGAGACCGGCGGCTATGATGTCGAAATTACTTACGACAACCGCTCACCTTCTATCCCTGATGGGAAACTGGTCACGCGCGAGGAATATCGTTTCCAGATTCAGGGACCAAATGCTTGGGCAGTCATAGAGAAGTTGCACGGCG
>Ga0316204_10002628_pt1 | contig 39756 bp, 37 predicted proteins | sample 6monrhotite_MG_2_FD_205661 | JGI IMG/M metagenome (GOLD analysis project Ga0316204, IMG submission 205661) | Microbial mat bacterial communities from mineral coupon in-situ incubated in ocean water Damariscotta River, Maine, United States -... | ecosystem: Environmental > Aquatic > Marine >...
ATGATGAAATGATGATTGCTGCGCCAAAGATCGTATATTTATCAGGCACCTCTGCAAAAATCACCCAACCGAGCAACGCCGCATAAATCAATTTGGAATACTCGATATTGCCAACCACACTGGCCTCACCCAGTCGCAAGGCCCGCACGCCGATCCATTGACCTGCGGTTGCCAATACGCCCATCGAAACCAAAAGCGCCAGCCCCGCAAGATCCGGTGTTTTCCAATACCAGAACATTGGCAGAGCCGCCGCCGCGCCAATAAAGACAGATTGGTAGACCAAAAGCGTCGCGGTTGTCTCCGTCTGGGAGAGGCGCCGCACGGCAATAATGGCGACGGCTGCGCCAAATGCCCCAATGACAGGGATCAGGGAATTCAAATCAATCAAACCGTCAACGCCGGGCCGCATGACCACGATCACCCCGACAAATCCGACCATGACGGCCCCGAGCCTGTGCACTCCAACCGGTTCTCTCAAGAACCATGCCGCTAGAACCGCCACAAAAAACACCTGTGCAAAGGTAAGGGTTGTTGCCGTTGTCAAAGGCAAAACAGCCACGGCCCAGATGCCGGTGGAAAGGGCCACAAATGCGCCGATCAGGCGCAAGGCATGCAGACCCGGTTGCCGTGTTTTGAGGCTTTGGGGAAAGGCCTTCAGGATGTCAGGCACTGAAGACATAAACACAAAAATCTGGCGAAACAGCAGGATTTGCAAAACGTGATAGTCAACCACAGCCACCTTTGCCAAAGCAATCACCGCAGAAAACAAAGCCGCGGCCAGCAGAGCCCATAAAATGGCTTGGGAATTCGTGGACATGTTGAACCGCCCGATCTTTTGGATGCAGTCTTGGTGTCATGATCCGCATTTGAGGTAAACTCTCGTCTTTCTGGCCGTGCATTTGGCACCATTTCGCCCATGAGGCTAAAGCGCATGACAAGGGGCGAAAACCCGCCTATGATTGCGCCTAAGTCGGGGAAACCGGCAACAGGCAACAAACAGGCAAATCAAATGAGCAATCCGATTTTTTCACGGCGTGCGTTTACCCTCGGCGCAATGGCGTCTGTCGGGGCGGTTTCGGCCTGCGGCAACGGCATTGGCGGGCGCGGCCCGCAGACCATTGACGCGCGGGTCGACGCCACGATCAACGAAATGTACCGCAGTTTCCCCAACACACAGCAACTGGCGGCCAAGGCCAACGGGATGCTGGTGATGCCGCTGGTCACGGAGGCCGGTTTGGGCCTTGGCGGGGCCTACGGGCGCGGCGCATTGCGGGTCAATGACATCACGGTGGACTATTATTCTGTCGCCAAGGCCTCTGGCGGGTTGCAGATCGGCGCACAGCAATACGCGCATGTTTTGTTTTTCATGACCGAAGAAGCGCTTGGCGATTTCCGACGTGCGCCCGGTTGGGCCGCTGGGGCGGATCTGGAATATGTGATCTCTGACAAGGGCGACAGCGTCGCGGCAGAGACCACAACGGCCCTTGCGCCAGTGTTGGCAGCGGTCTTTGGCCGCGCCGGTCTGCGGATCGGGGCCACCCTTGAGGGCACAAAATACACCCGCATCATCCCCTAAGGGGGCGCTTTGGCCGAACAAACAACTGGCAATGGGCGCTATGCCGCCCGTTGCCGAGATTGAGTCAGGCGCTCCGCGGCCTCAAGGATCTGTTGAACGGCGCCGTCCATCTTGCTGAGCAAATGATCAAGATCAGTTTGCGCCTTGCCCAGCTGTTGAACAATCTCGTCCAGACCATCGACCCGTTCTGCGATGCGAGATCGTTCGATTTTGCACATCACCCGCGTCATTTCCAGACCGGCCTTTAGCCGTCTGACATCATTGCAGATTTTTGAAAAAGCGCTGACCCGATCAAACACTTCCACCACGGCTTTATGGGCCATGCTGACAAATTCCATTTGTTGACGGGACAACAGGGCTTTTTCCTGTCCCTTGTCCTGCCCGTCAATCACCGGTTCCAGCCCGAATGATTGCAAAAGGTCATACTGCACCCGTGAAACCCCATGCAAGAACTCTGCCTGCATCAGGTAATCATTCCCGAGCAACGATTTCTCGCTAAATGTAGCGACTGCATCGGCCAGTGATTGGGTCATTTGTCGGTGATTGTTCGAGATCACGCTGATCGGCCCGTCTGTCCCCTCAAGCCGCCCGGCCTGAAGGCGCATGTTATAGGGGATCTGGTTGGTTTGCTTAAAGATCCGCACGACATCACCGGCATGATCTTCGATCTCCTTCACACGCTCCTTGATGGAGAGGATCGACCTGAGCCGCCAATCCGCAGGCCGTTGCAATGCAATGTCGCGATGTTTTGTCTCTTCGGTCAGGGCCTTGGTCATGAAACTGGCGTAATCGCTGTAACCTGCGCTTTCGAAAGCCTGCAAAAGAGCGTCGCTGCTTGCCTCCGGCGGCAGGTTTTCGTTGCGCTCGCGGTGGCGCAGATCGGTATAAATCTGCTGTGCCTGGCGAAACATTTCGGAGCCCGGTTTGATCCGCACAGAAAGAAACCCGTCTTCCGAAGGACAGGCCACTGCAAGCACCCAATAATGGCTACCGTCCTCTGCCTTGTTCTTGATATAGCCGCAGAACGGTTTGCCGTCCCCCAATATTGACCACATGAGGTGAAACACGCCGCGGGGCATGTCGGGATGGCGTATCACATTGTGCGGCGCGCCAATCAGATCGGACCAATCATAGACCGAGACCCGCTGAAACACCGCATTGGCCGCCAGAATGATCCCGCGCCCATCGGTGCGGGAATAAAAGATATCGTCGATGCCGAAATGCCGGGATTCAAACCCGCTTGGGTCCAGCGAAGCGTGAGTGGGGGCAGCGGTCATGGATCATCTCCCGAAACTGCCCCCGTGATGTCAAAGAAACCTTTTCAAACAGTTAAGTGCCTGTCGATCCATCCAGCGCCCGCAATCGCTGGATCAGGCTGGAGGTGTCCCAACGCCCGCCACCGATCTTTTGCACGTCTTTATAAAACTGATCGACCAGCGCCGTGATCGGCAGGCTTGCCCCGGTTTCATCGGCTGTCGCCAGACAGATCCCAAGATCCTTGCGCATCCAGTCCACTGCAAACCCGTGGTCAAATTCGTTATCCAGCATGGTCTCATAGCGGTTTGCCATCTGCCAGGATCCAGCGGCGCCCTGACTGATCACTTCGACCACGGCCTGCCCGTCCAGCCCGGCTTTTTCGGCAAAATGCAACGCCTCAGACAGGCCCTGCACCACACCGGCGATGGCAATCTGGTTGCACATCTTGGTCATCTGGCCCGCGCCACTGTCGCCAATCCGGCGGCAAATCTTGGAATAAACCTCCATCACGGGGAGCGCGCGATCAAAGGCGCCCTGATCGCCACCGCACATGATGGACAGCTGGGCGTTTTCCGCGCCTGCCTGCCCGCCAGAGATCGGCGCATCCACAAATGAGATCTGCGCCGCATCCGCCGCTGCATAAAGCTCTCTTGTGACTGCCGCTGACACGGTTGTGTGATCCACAAAGATTGTTCCCGCACCCATTCCGGCAAAGGCCCCGTTCTCTCCCAAACAAACAGAGCGGAGATCATCGTCATTGCCCACGCAAGCCATGACAAAATCCGCCCCCTCAGCAGCCTCGCGCGGGGTCGCTGCCGCCTGCCCGCCATGGGTCTTGGCCCAATCCTGCGCCTTTGACGCGGTGCGATTGTAGACCGTCACCTCATGCCCGGCCTTTTGCAGATGCCCCGCCATGGGTCCGCCCATTACTCCAAGTCCCAAAAATGCGAGCTTTGCCATCTGCTTTTCCTTGTCTGTCAGTTGCGCTATTGCGACAAGATACCTAACACCTCGTGCGCCTTGGTCAATCGGTGCCGCCATATCGGAGCGTTCAATGGCCCTCATCTTTCGCTGGCTGGTCCGGCTTGCTGTTTTGTTGATCGTGATGAGCGTGCTGAGCGTGACCTTGATCTATTGGATCGCGTCCCGATCCTTGCCCGATTACGATGACAAGGTGGCGGTGCGCGGGTTGGGCGCAGAGGTTGAGATCGTGCGCGACAATGCCAATGTGCCGCATATCTTTGGCCAGTCCGATGCGGACGTCTTTTTTGGTCTCGGCTTTGCCCATGCCCAAGACCGCATGTGGCAGATGATCAACCTGCGCCGGACCGCGCAAGGGCGGCTGAGCGAGGTCTACGGCAGTGCGACGCTCAACATTGATAAACTGCTGCGACGCTTTGATATCTATACACTTTCCGTGCAATCGGTTGAGGCATTGGCGCCCGAAACACGTGCCGCGCTTGAGGCCTATTCCGCCGGGATCAACGCCCGCCTGGCGCAGATCAATACCGAAGCGTTGGGGCGCGGCGCCCCTGAGATGTTGCTGTTTAATGCGCCCATGGCCCCATGGCGCCCGGCTGATTCCGTCGCCATCGGCAAGCTAATGGGGTTGCAGTTGTCGGGCCATCTGGAGGCCGAAGTGATCCGCGCGCGCAGCTCGCTGGCCTTGCCGGACGCGGACCGGTTGTCCGATATCCTGCCCGATGCCCCCGGCACCGGCGTGGCGGCCCTGCCCGAATATGCGGCACTGGTGCCCGGCACCAAACGATATTCCGCCAATCTGCCGCTTGATCCGCACCCGCTGTCTCCGTTCAAGCATATGGCTTTTGCCGGCGCATCCAATGCTTGGGCGGCAGCGCCCTCCCGGTCGGCCTCTGGCGGCACATTGCTGGCCAACGATCCGCATCTTGGCTTTACCGCCCCGGCCATCTGGTATCTGGCCCGGCTTGAGCTGCAATCGGGCGGCGTGATCGGCGGCACCATTCCCGGTATGCCCGCGGTGATGACCGGACGCAGCGCCGAACTTGGCTGGGGGCTGACCTCCGCCTATGTCGATGACCAAGACGTTTATATCGAAGAGCTGAACCCGGAGAACCCGCAGGAATACCGCACGCCAACAGGGTTCAAACAATTCCGCACACGGTCCTCCATCATCACGGTCAAGGATGCCGATCCCGTCACCCTGACCCTGCGCTGGACAGACAATGGGCCGCTGTTGCCGGGCAGTCACTACAATCTGGCGTCCATCACCCCGCCCGGCCATGTGGCTTCTGTCAACTGGACCGTGCTCAGCGGCCGCGACACGACGCTGGACGCCGCTATGGGCGTGATGGAAGCCAAAACCGTAGAGCAAGCGATTGATGCTGCCCAAAGCTATATCGCACCGGCGCAAAACCTGACGTTGGTGGACCGCAAGACCATCGCGATGAAAACAATCGGCGCGATGCCGCGCCGCGATGCCAACCATCAAAGCCAGGGGCGCATGCCTGCCCCCGGCTGGATCGGCGCAAACCGCTGGCAGGGCATGCTGCCTTACACCGCCAACCCCGAATTTGTCGCACCCGCAGGCGGCATTCTGGGCAATACCAACAACAAAACCGTGGACCGCCCGTTCCCAAACCATGTCTCCTTTGTCTGGGGCGACACACAGCGGGTGCAACGCTGGAACCGGCTGATGCAAACGCGGCAGGTCCACACCCGCGACAGCTTTATCGAGGCGCAGCTTGACACCGTGAGCTTTACCGCGCGGTCGCTTCTGCCGCTGATCGGGGCCGAACTGTGGTTCACCGGAGAGGCCGCCGCAGATGGCACAGCCCAGCGGCAGCGCCAGCGAGCGTTGATCCTGCTGGCGGCCTGGTCCGGCGAGATGAACGAACACCTGCCGGAACCGCTGATCTACATGGCATGGCTCCGGGCGCTTCAGGACCGTCTGATCCAGGATGAACTGGGACCATTGGCAGCGGAGTTTGACCATGTGGAGCCGCTGTTTATCGAACGGGTGTTCCGCGATGTGAACGGTGCCGCGGCATGGTGCGACGTGCTGCAATCGGCACAAACCGAAAACTGCTCGGAAATGGCCCGCCTTGCCCTCGATGACGCCCTGCTGTGGATCAGCGAAACCTGGGGCGGAGAACTGGAAAGCCTGCGCTGGGGCGATGCGCACCAAGCCACCCATGACCATCAGGTGCTGGGCGATGTGCCGGTGCTGCGCTACTTTATGAACATCCGCCAATCCACCTCGGGCGGCGACAACACCCTGCTGCGCGGCCGCACCAAAGGCAATGACCCAGACCCGTTTCACAATGTGCATGGGGCGGGCTATCGCGGGGTCTATGACTTTGCCGATCCGGACAGCTCGGTTTTTATCACCTCCACCGGACAATCGGGGCATTTTCTGTCGCGCCACTATGACGATCTGGCGCAACTTTGGCGGCGCGGTGAATATATCCCCATGTCATTGGACGCCGATCTGGCCCGCGCAGCCTCGGTTGGCATCACAATCCTGACGCCGGAGACCCCATGAACCGCGTGATCCTCTTCAACAAACCTTTTGGCGTCCTGTCCCAATTCACCGACAAAGGCACCCAAGGCAGTGCCCGTCCCACGCTCTCGGGTTTCATAGATGAGCCGGGCTTCTACCCCGCCGGACGCCTCGACAAAGACAGCGAAGGGCTGCTGGTTCTTACCGACAACGGCGCCCTGCAGGCCCGCATCGCCCATCCAAAATACAAACGCCCCAAAACCTATCTCGTTCAGGTCGAAGGCACACCAGACGCCGCCGCCCTGGATGCCCTGCGCAAAGGCGTAACGCTCAAAGATGGCAAAACCGCGCCAGCCACCATCACCCAGATCGATCCGCCCGCAGACCTGTGGGAGCGTGATCCCCCTGTGCGCTTTCGCAAATCCGTGCCGGATGCCTGGCTGGAAATCACCATCCGCGAAGGCCGCAACAGACAGGTGCGCCGCATGACAGCCCATGTAGGCCTGCCCACATTGCGGCTGATCCGCAGCCGGATCGGTGACTGGCGCCTCAACCAGATGCGCCCCGGAACATGGCGTTGGGCCAGCGAAACCGGCGCCTGACCCTCCCCCTTTTTGGCTCTTAAATATTCCGGGGGAGTCCGCAGGACGGGGGCTGGCCCCCTAACACGCACTCGTCACAAAACAACATGAACAAATGCAACGCCCCGGAAAATTCCAAATTTTCCGAACAAGAATTTCCAAAATTCTTGCCTCACAAACGCTGAAACTGCGCCTCTTGCTGGGCCGACCAGCGCACGGTCAACTCAAACCCGTCATCGGTCTGGCGCTCTTCTTGCACCACGTCCTGCGCAAACAACCAGGCGCGTTTCTTGCCCTCGGCAAAGCCCAGCGTCAGGTCTGCATCGCGCACCGCCCCCTGCAGGGCCTCGGCCACGACGGCTTGCAATCCCTCAAGTCCCTCACCGGTGATCGCAGAGATCGCCAGAACATTCTCATCCCGCTCGGCCCGCTGGCGCATGGCGTCTGCGGCCTCGGGCGTCAGCTGATCAATCTTGTTCCAGATCTCAAAGGTTCGGGTCTCTTCCGGCACGCCAAGTGAGGTCAGGATCTCCAGCACATCGCGGGCCTGCTCTTCGGTTTCGGCATGGGAAATATCGCGCACATGGCAAATGATATCGGCGGCCAGAACCTCTTCTAGTGTCGCGCGGAAGGCCGCGACCAGCTCGGTTGGCAGATCGCTGATGAACCCAACCGTGTCGCTGAGAATGATCTCTGGCCCATCGGGCAAGACCAGCGACCGCATGGTCGGATCCAACGTGGCAAAAAGCATGTCTTTCGCCATCACCTCAGCGCCAGTCAACCGATTGAAAAGCGTTGATTTTCCGGCGTTGGTATAGCCCACGAGCGCAACAATTGGATAAGGCACCTTGGCCCGTGCGGCACGGTGCAATGCGCGGGTTTTCACAACCTTCTCAAGCTGGCGGCGCAGGCGCACCAATTGTTCGTCAATGGCGCGGCGGTCCGCCTCGATCTGGGTTTCGCCGGGGCCGCCCACAAAGCCCAAACCGCCCCTTTGGCGTTCAAGGTGGGTCCAGGCCCGCACCAGCCGGGTGCGCTGATAGTTCAGCGCGGCCATTTCGACCTGTAAAACACCCTCTCGGGTTGCCGCACGGTCGCTGAAAATCTCCAAGATCAGACCGGTCCGATCAAGCAACTTCACGCCCCAGGCTTTTTCCAGATTGCGTTGCTGCACCGGGCTGACAGGACCGTCCACCAGCACCAGCTCGACCTCTGCGGCCTCCAGCAAGTCATGGACCTCTTTGATCTTGCCAGAGCCAAACAGCATCCCTGCACTGACACTGCGCAGCGGCACAACATCGGCGCCGACGACCTCAAGCTGGGGCAAGGCGCGCGCAAGCGACACCGCCTCTTCCAAGGCGGGTTTGGGATCACGGCGATCGGGATTGGACCGGATGTCCGGGTGCAGCACCCAAGCGCGGGTCACCCGCGGGCCATCCGTGTCGTCAATTTGAAATTGCGTGCGGCTCAAGAAGCGTCTTCGCCCTCATAAAGGCTGATCGGCTGGCTGGGCATAATGGTCGAAATCGCATGTTTGTAGACAAGCTGCGACTGGCCATCGCGGCGCAGCAGCACGCAGAAATTGTCAAACCATGTGATGACGCCTTGCAGTTTCACACCGTTGATCAGGAAAATGGTAACCGGTACTTTGGTCTTGCGTACGTGGTTCAGGAAAGCATCCTGAAGGTTCTGTCTGTCTGACGCCATGGTTATTCTCGCTTTTTTTCTTGCTGGCGTCCACGCATGGACCCCCCCATTCGGATCAGTATGAAGCGCCCAAAGCGGAGATTCCAGCCCCATATCAGGGATTTTTGCCTATCACGCGCATTGCCGTGTCACGTGCGCCACAGGTGGGCCGTCAGGTGCGCCACAAATCCGGGGTCAAAAGTGCAATAATCGCAAGGGTTTCCAGCCGCCCCAAAACCATCGCCCCGCACAGCACCGCCTTTGCCGTCAGGCTCAGTTCAATGAGATGAATGGGCGTATCGGTGGCATATTGCACCAAAGGTCCGGTGGTCGAAAGGCTGGCCACGGAAAGCACAAGCGCGGCCTCGAATTTTGTGCCTGCCAAGGTCAAAAGCAAGGTCACTGCGGCCAGCGACAGGGCAAACAACATGAAAAAGATCCAGGCGATGAACGCGCCGTTGCTTTGCAGCCGCCTGCCCGACAGCCCCGCGCCGCTGACGGATGACGGATGCACCAGCCGCTCCATCTCGCGGGTACCATTTCGGTAGAGGGCAAAAACCCGCAAAAGTTTCACCCCGCCTGCGGTTGTCGCGACCCCGCCGCCGATCAGGGCCAGTCCCATCAGGATCAACCCGGGCGTGGCGAGCCCCGACCAGCTTTTGGCCTCGCCCCAGTATTCAGAGACAAACCCCGTCGTGGTCAGGAAGGACATCACCGTAAAGACCGCCCCCCAAAGCGCGTAACCGGCTTGGGTCAGGTTCTCCATTGCGGCCACATCAAAGGCGCCCAGAAAGTGCCGGCCGAACAGCAGCAGCGGCACCGCAATCACCACAAAGATGCCGATGCGAAATTCCGGGTCGGTCAGCAGCCCACCTTGGGTGGCCGTCACTGTGTCCTTGGAAAAGGTCAGGCGCGACAGGGCGAACAGCATAAAAAGCACCATCACCGCCTCGCCGGACAGGCCGGTTTGCGCGTGCTCTACACCGCCCACAGGCGAGATGCCCGATGTCGCCATCACCGACATCGCATGGCACAGCGCGGTCAGCGGCGTGGCACCCCCGACCAGCAGCAGCACCCACAACAGCAAGGTCAGCCCGGCGTAGATCGGCAAAAGCGCCCGCGACACCCTGAGCAGCCGCTCGCGCGGGTCGATAGGGGCCATGCGGCCGCTGGCCTCGGGGTCAATATGGCCCGGCTCTGCCTGTGCCGTCACCTCAAAACCGCCCAAATGCAGCGGTGCCAAAATGGCCGATGCCGCCACCCACATCAGCAAACCGCCCATCCAGCCCACCTGCGCCCGCCACAGGTGCAATGTCCCGCTCAGCCGGCCCGGATCATCAAACATCGTCGCGCCAGTGGTGGTAATGGCGCTGACCATCTCAAAATAGGCATGCAAAAACCGCGTGGTGGGCAAGGCTTCTATGAAGGGCACGGCAAGGACCAAGGGCAGGAAAACAAAGGCTGAGAACAGCGAGATCAGCGGCCCCAAAGCGGTGGAGCGGGATGGCCGCCCGGACAGGGCAACCGCCAGCAACACAAATACAACTGTGCCCAGCAATCCTGCGTAAAAGAATGCCCGCGACGCCTCGTGATCATGCACCACAAGCCCATGCAGGGCCGGCACTATCATCGAAACCGAGGCCGCCCCGAACAACAACAGGAACAGCGGCAGTTTCAAGAGTTCAGCGCGGATGTAGCTTTGGCGGCGCAAGGGCGTTCTGTCCTTTTGCGGTTAGAAGAAGTCGATGGAGACCTGCATCAGCTGTTCGACCTGCGGCACGTCCTTGGCCAAGGCAAACAGTACAATCACGTCGCCTTCGTCAATGCGGGTGCTGCCTTTGGGGCGGATCACCTCATCGCCTTTGCGAACCATGCCCATGAGCACCCCTTCGGGGAAGTCAATCTCGCTAACCAGCTTGCCTGCCATGGGCGATGTGGACAAGACTTCGGCCTCGATCACCTCGGCCTCCGCATCACCGATGGAATAGACCGCACGGACCCGGCCATGGCGGATGTGGCGCAGGATCGAGCTTACGGTGGTGGCGCGGGGGTTGATATAGGCGTCAATGCCCAGCGGCGTCATCAAAGGCACCAGCGTCGGATCATTGATCAGCGCAATCACGTAATCGCACCCTTCGGCTTTGGCCCGCACACAGGCCAGCATGTTGGTTTTGTCATCATCGGTGACGGACAGCATGGCATCGGCGCGGGCAATCCCGGCCTCAGCCAACAGCGCCGCATCCAGTCCATCGCCATTAAGAACGATGGTGCGTTCCAGCGCCTCGGCGGCTTTTTCGGCGCAGCGGCGGCTTTTCTCGATGATCTTTGTGCGGATGCGGCGCGCGTCGGATTCGAGATGTTGCGCCACGGTCAGGCCGACATTGCCGCCGCCAACCAACACCACCCGTTCCTGTTTGGAGGTCTTCTTGCCAAAGATTTCCATCGTGCGCGGAATGTCATCGCGGTGGCAGAAAAGATAGCAATCGTCGCCGACAAACAACTGATCTTTGGATTCAGGCGCAAACAATGTGCCATCGCGGCGCACACCCACAACCACGGCCCGCAGGGTTGAAAAGAGATCTGTCAGCTGACGCAACGGCGTGTTGACCACCGGGCAATCGCCATCCAGCGTGATGCCCAGCAGATGCGCCTTGCCGTCCATGAACACCTCGGTGTCGAAAGCCGCCGGGGCCGAAAGGCGCAGCAGCGCGGCGTTTGCGACTTCCTTTTCGGGGCTGATCACCACGTCGATGGGCATGTGATCGCGGCGGTAGAGATCGGAATAGATCGCATCAAGGTAGGATTGGCTGCGCAGGCGGGCAATCTTGCGGTTGATGCCAAAGACCGAATGGGCGACCTGACAGGTCACCATGTTGACCTCGTCCGAATGGGTTGCAGCGATGATCATCTCGGCATCGCGTGCGCCGGCACGGTCCAGCACATCGGGATAGCTGGCAAAGCCCGCAATCCCCTGCACATCAAGCGTATCGGTGGCGCGGCGGACCAGATCTGCGTTGTTGTCCACAACGGTTACATCATTGCGTTCGCCGCTCAGATGGCGGGCAATTTGCCAGCCCACCTGCCCTGCACCACAAATGATCACTTTCATGATGGCGTCCTCACGCTGTTTGTGCGGCCCTTGGGCTGCACAGGTCTAGTGTCGGTTAGAGGGCATGACAGCGCCCAAAGCAAGGGTCAAGCGATTGTCATAACGCGCGGTCCGGTGCAAACTGGACAGATGCAACGTAAAACCACCCTTCTTGTGATCGCGCTGGCCACTGTGGCGGGCTGTGCGCCGCTGAACACCTATTACCGCGCTGGCGTGAGCGTTGAGCGGCTGAACCGGGACACCACGACTTGTGAGGTAAAGGCCCTGCGCGATGTGCCTGCATCGGTGCAGGTGCGGCGCATTCCGCCGGAGTTTGTGCCCGCCTACAAACGCTGCGATTCTGCGGGCAATTGTACGATTGTGCCCGGTTATGTGATCCCCGGTGAGACCATCACCTTTGACCCCAATGATGGGTTGCGCAAACGGGTCGAGGGTCAATGTATGGCCGACAAGGGCTATGCGCCGGTGACGATCCCGCCCTGCCCGGATCATGTGGCCAATGCCGCGCCGGTTGGCAAAACACGGACCCTGCCGAAACTGACGCCAAAATCCTGTGTGATCCGCAACCGCGATGGCAGCTTTCAGATCGTCTCGCGCGGGTGAGTTTCTAGAAATGTGAGCGCTTGGGGCCGATCGGCGGGGGGCCAGCCCCCCGCGCCCCCCGGAATATTTAGGGCCAAAAAGGGTGAAGATCAGTCCTCTGTTTCGCCGTCGTCATCCACATGGGCCACGCGCACCCCGGATTTGGCGGAGGTGACCACCCCCAGCGATTTGAGTTTGCGGTGTAGTGCGGAGCGTTCCATGCCGACAAAATTTGCCGTCCGCGAAATATTGCCGCCAAACCGGTTGATCTGGGTCAGCAGGTATTCGCGCTCAAAGGCCTCGCGGGCCTCGCGCAGCGGCAGGGTTGCCAGAGCGCCGGACAGGACCACGCGGCCATCATCCTCGCCTTTGTCCTCTTCTCCGGGCAGTTCGCGGGCCTCAATCGGGCCGGTGCCATCGCCCAGGATCAGCACCCGTTCCACGAGATTTTTAAGCTGGCGCACGTTGCCGGGCCAGATCATGGTTTGCATCAACGCAATGGCATCTTCGGACAGACTGCGCAGCGGCAGGCCTTGGGTGGCGTTGCATTCGGCGATGAAATGTTCGGCCAAGAGCGGGATGTCCTCGCGCCGTTCTTCCAATGACGGAACCGCAATCGGCACCACGTTGAGGCGGTGATAGAGTTCCTCGCGAAAGGTTTCATCACGGATCGCGGCTGCTAGGTCGCGGTTGGTGCTGGAAATGACCCGCAAATCCACGCGCAGTTTGTCATTGCCGCCGACGCGGGTGAATTGTTGGTCAACCAGCACCCGCAGGATTTTGGATTGGGTGCCCAGCGGCATATCCGCAACCTCATCGAAATAGACCACCCCGCCGTGGGCCTGTTCGAGCAATCCCGGCTCAATTCCGCGGTCACCGCCCTCGCGGCCAAACAGCATTTCTTCCATGCGGTCCGGCTCGATTCCGGCGCAATTGACGGTGATAAACGGCGCCGCCGCGCGGTTGGATTGGGCATGAATATACCGCGCAGCGATTTCCTTGCCTGCCCCTGCCGGGCCGGTCAGCATGACCCGGCCATTGGATTTTGTCACCTTATCAAGCTGCCCGATCAATGCGCGGTAAGCTGCTGAATTTCCCAGCATTTCGGCGCTGGATACGTCGCGTTTCTTGAGCGTCAGGTTCTCGCGGCGCAGGCGCGAGGTTTCCATGGCGCGGCGGATCACCACCAGCAACTGATCAATATTGAACGGCTTTTCGATAAAATCGTAGGCGCCCTGTTTGATCGCCGCAACAGCGATCTCGATGTTGCCATGGCCGGAGATGATTACCACCGGCACATCCGGGTAATCCCGTTTGACCGCCTTGAGAATATCGATGCCATCCATCTGGCTGTCTTTGAGCCAAATATCGAGGATCATCAGCGCGGGCTGCTCTGAGGTGATTTCGGCCATGGCATCATCGGAATTGCCTGCCAGCCGGGTTGCAAAACCTTCGTCTATCAAGATGTCCGAGATCAATTCGCGGATATCGCGTTCGTCGTCTACAATCAGAATGTCACTCATGCGTTGTCTCCATTCTATTCTCATTACTGTCACGTGTTGGACCGATGGGCAGCGTGATCACCGCCATCGCACCAAAATGGGTTTGTCCGTCAAATACCGGGGCGTTTTCGAGGGTTAATGTTCCGCCATGTTCTTCAATGATTTTCTTAACAATGGGCAGGCCAAGACCGGTGCCTTCGCTGCGGGTGGTCACGTAGGGCTCAAACAGGCGGGCGCGATCTTCGGGCAGGCCGATGCCGTTGTCGGCGATGGTCAAACGGGCGCTGTTGTCTGTTTGGGTCAGGGTCACTTCGATTCTTGGGATCAGATCATCCTGAGTGCCCTTTTTGGTCAAGGTTTCAATGGCCTCTCCGGCGTTCTTAATCAGATTTGTGAGCGCCTGAGAGATCATCGTCGCATCAATTTCCGCCACCACTGGGGCATCTGGCAGGTCTGATACGATCTTGACCTCCGGTTGCCCTGCCTGCTGCAAAAACACCGCATCGCGCACCAGCTGGGTCAGGTTCTGATCAGAGGTTTCCGGCTCTGGCATGCGGGCAAATTTACTGAACTCATCGACGATGCGGCGCAGATCGCCGGTCTGGCGGATGATCACCCCTGTCATTTGTTCGAGCTGATCGCTTTCTTCGCCCAGTTTGGGAGCAAACTTGCGGCGGATCCGTTCGGCGCTGAGTTGGATCGGGGTCAGCGGATTCTTGATCTCATGGGCAATCCGGCGGGCCACGTCGCCCCATGCGGCCATCCGTTGCGCGCTGACCAGATCGGTCACATCGTCAAAGGCAACCACATAGCCCTCAAGACGTCCGTCGTCGGACCGGCGCGGTGCCATGCGCACCAGCAGGTTCTCCTGCGCGCCCTGCCGTGAAACCTTGACCTCGCCCTGCACAGCTGTGCCGGAGCCGGAGGTCAGCGTCTCAAACAAGGGGCCAAATTCAGGAACGGCGACGGCCAAGGCCAAGGACTGCTGATCCTCGTGCCAATCCAGCAGACGTTTGGCAGAGCGGTTTACAAAGGCCACTCGCCCCTCGGGATCAAGGCCGACCACCCCGGACGTGACCGAGCTGAGCACAGAATCAAACAACCGGCGGCGGCGTTCGATCTGGCGGGTGTTGTCGAGCAGGGTTTCACGCTGACCGCTCAGCTGGCGGGTCATCTGGTTGAAATACCGCCCCAGCATTGCGATCTCGTCGTCGCCCTCTTCTTCGCGGACCTGAACGGAGAGATCCCCTGCGCCGACCTGCTGCGCCGCCCCCGTGAGCCGCCCGACAGGGCCAGAAAGCCGTTCGGCAAACCACAGCCCAAGCCAAACAGCGGCCAATATCAGGATCACCGCAAAGCCCAGATAAACAAGGGCAAATTCAAACAGGAGCCGCCCGCGATCTGCTTCGAGCTGTTGATAGAGCCGCACCGTCTCTTTGGTTTCATCAAGCAGCGACAGGATCTCTCCATCAACCTCGCGGCTGACGTAGAGGTAACGGTCGACAAAGCTTTCCATCGGGACCAGTGCGCGAAACTCGTTGTTGGTCCAGTCTTCGATGATCAGCACGCCATCCGCGCTGGCGATCTCGATCTGATCTGCATTGGGCTCTTCGTAGTCAAACAGGTAAGACCGGTTTCCGCGGGCCCGAATTTGGGCCGTTCCATCAATAAGATAGGCCTCGCGCAGACCCCTTTGAATTTGTCGCTGGCCTTCCCCAAGCAGGGCGCTGTCGCTGAGGTTGATGCCATTCTTGCGGGCGTTGTCGATGCTACGGGCCAGACTGCGTGCGTCCTCAACCAGATCTTCGCGTTGCTCGGTTTCATAGGCCTGAGCGGCGGCCAGCGAATTGCCAACCACACTGCGCACACGGTCCGAAAACCAGCCCTCGAGCCCGACATTCACCGTCAGACCGGCAAACACCGCAACACTGACGGTCGGGATCAGGGCCATCAGGGCAAACACACCGGTGAGGCGCAGGTGCAAGCGCGATCCGGCGGATTTGGCCCGCCGCGCCGCGATCAGACGGGCGACTTGCGACAGAACCAATGCCGCGACCAGCAGAACATAAACCAGATCGGTCAGCAGGATGAGGCGCAGCCCAAAGGTATTGGCGCCCTGCCCCAACGGACCCAGCGCCAGGTAGGTGGCCATGGCCAGAACCGGCCCCAAAACAACCAAAGACAAGGTTGCGAGGTTGCGCACACGGCGCATTCGCCGGAATCGCCCCAGCTTGTCCAATGTGATACTGCGTGACCGGGTTGCCACCCGTTGCCCTCACTCATGATGTGGTGCGCAATGGCACCAACCGCCATATTTTGTGGTCCTGATCAGGCGTGATACCCGATGGCCACGGTTATGTGGCGGTTTTACATCATTTTACGACCCCGTGTCACCTCTATATCGAGGTCGGTGATTTTCTTGCGCAGCGTATTTCGGTTGATGCCTAGCAAATCTGCGCATTTTGCCTGATTTCCGGCGGTCGCACCAAGAGCGATTTCGATCAACGGCGCCTCCACTTCGCGCAGGATCCGCGCATAGAGGCCGGGCGGCGGCAGCATATTTCCGTGTTGGTCAAAATAGCGCCGCAGATGCCGTTCCACGCTGGCGCCCAGACGTTCGGTGCTGGCATGGGCCCGCAACGGCTCGCTTGTGGGCTGTGCGCCCAGTACTTGTTCGGCCTCGGTTTGGCTCACTTCGCTGGCGCGGCTGGTCAGGGCCAGTTGCCGCATGGCATGTTCCAATTGCCGCACATTTCCCGGCCAAGCATAGTTCGACAGAACCTTTGCCGCCGCATCAGACAATTGGCGCAGGACGCCCAGACCGCTGTCTTCGGCCTGTTGCAGGAAATGGTCCGCCAACAGCGGGATATCTTCAACCCGGTCGCGCAGGGTTGGCACGTGCAAGGTTGCGCCCGACAGACGATAATACAAATCGCGGCGCAACTTGCCCTCTTTCATGGCGGCCGCCAGATCCGATTGGCTGGTGGCCAGAAAACGCGGGCTGTATTCCCCCGGCGCATCCATCATCCGCGAAATTCGCGCCTGCACTTCAGGCGGGATATCGGCGATTTCGTCAATCAACAGGGTACCGCCACGCACCTTGGCCAACAGACGTGCAGGCGCATCAATATCCACCAACTCGGTGCCTGTGACCGTGACAAAGGGCAGATTGCGGCGGTCTGAAAAATCATGAATAGCTTTCCCGATCAATGACTTACCTGTGCCACTTTCGCCCCAGATCAGAACCGGTAGATCGGTGTTCATCACCCGCGCCACAAGCCGGTAAAGCGCCTGCATTACCGGCGTGCGCCCGATCAGCGGTAGATCATCACGGTCTTCCTCCGGCGCTTTGGCGGCGGACGCCCGCGTGGCGGTGCCCCCTTTTTCCAATGCCCGTGCGGTGCGTTTCATCAAATCCGGCAGGTCAAAAGGTTTGGGCAGGTAGTCAAACGCATCGGCCTCTGCGGCCTTGATCGCTGTCATAATGGTGTTTTGCGCCGAGATCACGATCACTGGCAGTCCGGGCCGGTCGGCGGATATTTTCGGCAGCATTTCCAGACCGTTACCGTCCGGCATTGCCACATCTGTGATCACCACGTCACCCTTGCCTTCGCCCACCCAGCGCATCAGCGTTGTCAGGCTGGACGTCGCATGGACCTTGCAGCCTGCACGGGTCAAGGCTTGGGTCAGAACCGTGCGGATTGTGCGATCGTCATCGGCGACCAATACCGTGCCATCCATGATTATTCCTCTTCTTTTTGTGCGGCCGCGCGGGGCAGTGAAATGCGGAAGACGGTTTGCCCCGGAACCGAGGTGACCGAGATCCAGCCGTCATGTTCGGAAATGATCTTGCTGACCAACGCCAGCCCCAGCCCGGTGCCATTCTCGCGGCCCGAAACAAAGGGATCAAAAACATCCCCCTTGATGTGGTCAGGCAAGCCCGGCCCGTCATCGATGATCTCAATTTGCAGCGGCAGTGCCTGACCCGTCCCATCAGCGCGGCGCAGACGGAACGAATGTTCGTAATAGCTGCGCAGCCGAATGGTTCCACCACCCTCGCCCGCGGCTTCGGAGGCGTTTTTCAGAAGGTTCAGAACCACTTGCAGCAATTGATCCTTGTCGCCTAGCGCCATCGGCAGTGATGGATCGTAATCTTCGATGATTTTCATCTGGGCGCCGAAACCCAGCAAGGCAGAGCGCCGCGCGCGGTCCAGCACATCATGCAGGTTGACGGCTTGGCGTTGTGGCGGGTTGAGGTTGCCAAACTGCTCCACTTGTTCGAGCAATTTCACGATCCGGCGGCTTTCCGCGACGATCAGATCAGTCAGCTCCAGCTCATCAGCGGGCAGGTTCATCGACAACAGCTGCGCCGCGCCGGTGATCCCTGCCAGCGGGTTCTTGATCTCATGCGCCAGCATTTCGGCCATGCCGATCGCCGATTTGGCCGCCGATTTCACTGAGTGGTTCTGGGTCATCCGCCCCGCCAGCTCACGCGGCGAGATCATCATCAACATATGCCCCTCCGCCCCGCTGAGGGGGGCAATTTGCAGGGCCGATTGCAGCGGCGCACGTTGGCCTGATCCCACATCAACGTCATTGACAAACAGCGGCGTGCCACTGGCGCGGGCGCGGTCGAATGCATCCTCAAGTGGGTCGTTGACCGCGATAATGTCCCAAACCGGCACACCGATCACCGATTTGGCCGAAACGTTCAAAAACCCTTCGGCGGCGGGATTGATGTCTTCGATGCCATCGTCCGGGGCGATCAGAATGGCGGGCACCGGCAGCGACACCCAGATGTTGCGATCATGGGTCATGCGGCTTGTGCCCCCGCGCCATATTGCATGGCCTGCCGGATCAAGCCTTTGGTTTCGCTGGGATCTTTGCTGGTTAACACATAGCGGCGCAAGCCGGTTGGCGTTGCGCATGTGTCCATGTACCAGCCCAGATGTTTGCGGGCGACACGACTGCCCAGATCCGCGCCATAAAACCGCAACATCTCATCGTAGTGCTCTTCAACCATCGCGGCAAAGGCATCGCCCATGGGCACATCCGGCGATGGGGTGCCAAACAACGCGTGACTGATCTCGGCCAAAATCCACGGTCGCCCTTGCGCCCCGCGCCCGACCATCACCCCATCCGCGCCGGATTGATCCAAGGCCTGCTGCGCCGCATTGGCGCTCACGATGTCGCCATTGGCCACCACAGGAATATCGACCGCATCGCGCACGGCGCGGATCGCCTGCCAATCGGCGGTGCCTTTGTAGAACTGGCATCGGGTGCGCCCGTGTATCGTGATCATTTTGATGCCCGCATGTTCGGCGCGGCGGGCAATATCGGCGGCGTTGAGCATCTGATCATCCCAGCCCAACCGGGTTTTCAGGGTGACAGGCACATTGACCGCCTCCACCACGGCCTCAATCAGGCGCAGCGCGTGATCTGGGGTTTTCATCAGGGCCGAACCGGAGGCGCCTTGGGTCACTTTCTTGGCCGGGCATCCCATGTTGATGTCGATCAACCGTGCGCCCTGCGCTTCGATCATGCGGGCGGCTTCTGCCATCGGGGCGGCCTCGCGGCCCGCGATCTGGACGGAGGTGCCTTCGACGCCCAGACCCAGCTCGGCCTTTTCGCGGGTGCCGGGACGGCACGACAGCAATTCCTGACTGGCAACCATTTCAGACACAACCAGCCCCGCACCAAAGCGGGCGACCAATGTGCGGTAGGGCAAATCGGTGATTCCAGCCATCGGCGCGAGGAAAACCGGTGGGTTGAGATCAATGGGCCAGACCGGCGGGCGCATGTGCTTAATCCTTGTGCAGTTATGAAGGGTTTAGCGGTAACCCCGACGTTACTCAATAAAAACAGACGTATTTCCCCTGCGGCACGAGGGTGTATGCCTAATTTTTGTGCATCCACCTGAATGATTGCCTGTGCCGCTGCCATTGCCTAGACAGGTGCTAGAAACTGCGGACAAGCCTATGACCATCACTGCCCTTATCGTTGCCGCCGGGCGCGGCACCCGTGCTGGCGGGGCGCTGCCAAAGCAATGGCAACCGCTGGGTGATGCACGGGTGATCGACCATACGATCGCCGCCTTTGGCCGCCACCCCAAGATTGATCAGATCGCTGTGGTGCTGCACCCGGACGATCTGGATCTGGCGCAGACCTTTGATGTGGCGGGGCTGATTGTGGCCGTGGGCGGCGCAGATCGGGCCACATCGGTGCGCAATGGGCTGGCGATGTTGCCCGAGGCCGGTCAGGTGCTGATCCATGATGCAGCGCGCCCCTGTGTGCCGGCGCAGGTGATCGATGATGTGTTGGCCGCCTTGAGCGATACCCGCGCCGCAGCGCCGGGGCTGGCCGTGACCGATGCTTTATGGCGCGGCGCGGAGGGTCACGTGACTGGCCCGCAGGACCGAAGCGGTCTTTTTGCCGCGCAGACCCCGCAAGGGTTTGATTTGGCGGTGATCAAACAGGCCCATGCGACCTATCAGGGCCCTGCCGCCGACGATGTGGAGGTCGCCCGCGCCTTTGGTATTCCGGTACGGATCACCGCGGGCCACCCTGATAATATCAAGATTACCACCGCTACCGATTTTGCCCGCGCGGCCCGCATATTGGAGAACAGGATGGACATTCGCACTGGCAACGGCTTTGACGTGCATGCATTTGGCCCCGGCGATCATGTGATGCTTTGCGGCGTAAAAATACCGCATGATCATGGGCTTGTGGGGCACTCCGATGCAGATGTGGGCCTGCATACCGTGACCGATGCAATCTATGGGGCCTTGGCGATGGGCGACATTGGCCAACATTTCCCGCCCTCAGATCCGCAGTGGAAAGGCGCAGAGAGCCATGTTTTTCTGCGCCATGCCGTGGGGCTGGCACGGGAAGAGGGCTTTGATCTGACCCATGTGGATTGTACGCTGATTTGCGAACACCCAAAGGTCGGCCCTCATGCCACGAAGATGCGCGAAGCCGTGGCGGGCATTCTTGAGATCGACGTGAGCCGCGTATCGGTCAAGGCCACCACTTCAGAACGCCTTGGCTTTACCGGGCGCGGTGAAGGGATCGCTTGTATGGCCACAGCAACATTGGTGAAATCATGACACTTGCAAAACTGATCGGCACATTCATGGGCGTCGGATATATCCGTCCTGCACCCGGCACATGGGGATCGCTGGCGGCGCTGCCCTATGGCTGGCTGCTGCATGTGATTGGCGGCTTGCCTTTGCTGTTGGTCGGCATCTTCGTTGGCTTTCTCAAGGGGTGGTGGGCGACGGCGCAGATGACCAAAGGCAGTGATGATCATGACCCATCCGAGATCGTGGTGGACGAGGTGATCGGCCAATGGATTGCGCTGATCCCGCTCAGTTATGCGGCGGGATCTATGGGCATCAGCATTCTGAACATGTGGCCCGGTTGGATCGCGGCCTTTATCCTGTTCCGTTTGTTTGACATCACCAAACCCTGGATCATCGGCTGGGCCGACCGGCGCGGCGATGCCTTGGGCGTGATGCTGGATGATGTGATTGCGGGCGTCTTTGCGGCCATAGGGGTGGTGGTTCTTGCAGCGCTGTTTCACGGTGCAATGTAGATGAACATCGCCGCTGAACTCCTTGCCTTATCTGTAGAAAAACAGATCATGCTCACCTGCGCGGAAAGCTGTACGGGCGGCATGGTGGCGGCCGCCTTGACCGATTTGCCGGGGTCTTCGGCGATGTTTGATCGGGGGTTTGTCACCTATACCAATCAGGCCAAAATGGATCTGCTGGGCGTGCCGGAACAAGCGTTGATTGATTTTGGGGCGGTGTCTGAACCTGTGGCCGCCGCCATGGCAGAGGGCGCGTTAAATGGCTCCGCAGCCGCATTAGCGGTCTCAATCACAGGCATTGCCGGCCCCGGCGGGTCAGAGCACAAGCCCGAAGGCCGCGTGTGCTTTGGCGTGGCAAGCCGCCGCCGCACCGCAACACAAACCATTGAGTTTGGACCGCAGGGCCGCGACGCTGTGCGGCGTGCAGCGCGGGACCATGCATTGGCCTTGTTGCTCGAAGAACTTCAAAAACTGCCTGATTAATGGGCAAATGCCCCGGCGGCGCGTTCAAATCCTCATCAAAAACCAAAACTGACCGAATTTTCCGCAGCCAGCGCTGTTCTGGGCGGCGGGGCTGCGCAATCTGCGGGCAGAGCTGAAATTTCTGTTGGAGAGCCCGATGAACGCCGCTGATTCCGCCTGGATCATGACCGCCACCGCCCTTGTATTGTTTATGACCCTGCCGGGGCTGGCCCTGTTTTACGGCGGGCTTGTGCGATCGCGCAATGTGCTGAGCGTGTTTATGCATTGTTATGCCATTGCTTGTCTGATGTCGGTGCTGTGGTTCTTTGTCGGTTATTCCATTGCCTTTGGCCCCGGTGAAAGCGGTCTCTGGGGCGGGCTGGCAAAGGTCGGTCTGGCCGGTGTCATCGCTGAAAGCCTCTCTGGCACCCTGCCCGAGGTTCTGTTCTTTGCGTTTCAGATGACCTTTGCGATCATCACACCGGCGCTGATCGTGGGCGCCTATGTCGAGCGTATCGGCTTTGGCTTTATGCTATTGTTTTCGGCTCTTTGGATGCTGATCTGTTACGCCCCTGTGGTGCATTGGGTCTGGGGTGGCGGGATGCTGGCCGATGGCGGGATCTTTGGCGAAACAGGCGTCAAGGACTTTGCGGGCGGCATTGTGGTGCATGAAACTGCGGGTCTGGCCGCTCTGATCCTTGCGGTCGTGCTTGGCCCGCGCAAGCATCAAACGACACCGCCGCATAACCCCGGCATGGTGATGATTGGTGCTGCGATGCTGTGGGTTGGCTGGTTCGGATTTAATGGCGGCTCGCAACTGGCGGCTGACGGCGGCGCGGCGATGGCAATCACTGTGACCCATATCTCTGCCGCCACGGCTTCACTATCTTGGGCGCTTTGGGAGCGGATCAAATTTGGCAAAGCCTCACTGGTTGGTATCGTCACAGGCACCATTGCGGGTCTTGCCTCGATCACGCCAGCGTCAGGTTTTGTTGGTCCTTGGGCGGCGCTTTTGATCGGTGCGGTGGCTGGTATCCTGTGCCAAGAGGCCGTGGTTTTGATCCGCAACCGGGTAAAAATCGACGATACGTTGGATGTTTTTGCCGTACACGGCGTTGGCGGGATCTTCGGGACGATCATGATCGCAGCTTTGGGCGCAGGCTCTTGGGCGGCGCAGCTCGGATCACTGGCGATTGTTGGGGTGTTCACCACCGTGGTAACCGTGGTTCTGATCTACGTTTGCAAAGCGATCTTGCCCATCCGTGTCGATCTGGAAACCGAAACCAATGGCCTTGATCTCAGCGTTCATGGCGAACGCGCCTACGACATCACCAGTTGATCACAAAGCGCGCGCAGGTCATCACCCTGCGCCGCCTTCCACAACATCTCGCCGCGGTCCTGCCCCAGCAGGTCCGCGGTTTTCTTTTGCAATTTGGCACTGCGGTCTTCGAAACTCATCGGTGCCATCAGATCATGACGCAGCCGCCGCATCCCACCGCCCGTGAGGCTGACGGAAATTTCTGTCTGGGTTTCGCTCAGCCGTTCTTCTTCGCTGATCCTTATTGAGGACCGCAGCTCAACCACTTGTGGGTCTTTGGTAATCTCGTCTGTAAAATTTGAAATAGCGCCCGTCGCATGGCCAAGCAGTGCCATCGCGGCGGTTTGGGCATAGCTGAACTTGGCGGCAAGACCGGTGGTCGGCTCGGCAATGTTGCACACCGACATCCAGCGCGGATGCGTGCGGATATGCACCGATGCGATTTGATCTGGGTCCAGTTCGGATGTGCCAAGCGCCTCAAGCATCGCGTGAAGGCCATGACAGCATGCATGAAACTTGTGACTGATGCTCAGCAAATGCCAAGTGCCTTTGCCCGGTTTGATCTCTGCCGCCTCGCCATGATGCGTGGCGCCAAACCCAAGCGGTCCGGCCAATCCGTCCTGCGCGGCGGACATGCCCCCCTGCGCCCAAAGCGCGGCCTCAACCCCGCTGCGGGCGGCCAATCCGGCGTTCAAGGGTTTGCCCATCGTGCCAAATTGCGCCTTGATCCCAGAGGCCATGCTCGCGCACAGGCCAAGCGCATGGCGCAATTCATCCTTGTCCAGCCCAAGCAGCCGGGCAGCCCCCATTGTGGCCCCAAATGCCCCTGCTGTTGCGGTTTGGTGGTAGCCGATTTGATAATGGGACCGACCCAGCCAAAGCCCTGTTAAGATGGAGCTTTCGACACCAATTGCCGCGGCATCCACGGCGACATCCAATGGGGCGCCGACATCTTCGGCCAAGGCAATGACCGCCGGCAGAACCGCCACGGAGGGATGGCCGATATGGGCAAAATGCGTGTCGTCATAATCCAGCGCATGGCTAAGCGTGCCGTTGATCAGCGCAGCTGTCGCCGCAGGGGCATGACCGCCTCCTAGAACCGAGCTTTGGCCCGTGCCAAGCCGTTTCTGCATCTTCACAAAATCGGCAAATTCCGGTTCCTTCGCCCCCGCGATCCCGCAGGCGGCCCAGTCGAATAGTGAAAGACGCATCATCGCCAATGCGTCATCAGGAACGGTGGCCTTGCGAAACTTCAACAGCTGGTCCGTGACGGTCTTGTCCATCACCCCTGCGCCCCATAAAGCGCCTCTGCCCGTTGTTCGAAAGCCCGCACAACCCGTTGCATGGCCTCATTAAACACCACACCGATGATCTTTTGCAGGATCGCATTGCGAAACTCGAAATCGACATGGAACTGAACGGCACAACCGCCCTCAATGTCTTCAAATTTCCAGTTGGAATGCATGTATTTGAACGGCCCATCCAAATATTCGGTGTCGATCTTGTGCTGCGCGGGCCACAGCACAACGCGGCTGGTGAATCGTTCGCGGAACACTTTGAAACTGATCACCAGATCGGCGTCCATCACCCAGTGATCGCCGCGATCCTCATTGGACCGGATTCGCGCGGCGGCGGTCCAGGGCAGGAATTCGGGATATTTCGCCACATCTGCCACCAGATTGTACATCTGCTGGGCGCTATAGGGCAATTGGCGGGTTTCAGAATGGGTTGGCATTGCTATCCGGGTCTTGTCACGTTAGCCCTATGTCTCTGCTTGGGGCTGTAAATTCAAGGGCGAAGCCATGACAGATCGTCGCTATGTGATTGATGAAATGATCTCTGCCAAATCGATCGCGGCGCGGATCGAGGATTTGTGCAAAGAAATCCAGAAAGAGTTCAAAGGCACCGATAAACTGGTGGTTGTGGGGCTGCTGCGCGGATCTTTTGTGTTTATTGCCGATTTGGTGCGTGAATTGGACCTGCCGATCGAGGTCGATTTTCTGGAGGCCTCCAGCTATGGAGACGGCATGGAAAGCAGAAGAGAAGTACGCATTCTCAAGGACTTGCGCGGCGCAATTGAAGGGCGCGATGTACTGGTTGTTGAAGATATTGTTGACACCGGGCACACGCTTCATCACGTCACCGCTTTGCTAAAGTCCCGCGAGCCGGGGCGGCTGAAGTCGATTGCATTGCTCGACAAACCCAGCCGCCGCGAGGTTGATCTCAAGGCCGATTGGACCGGCTTTGAAATTCCGGATGAGTTTGTTGTGGGCTACGGTATTGATTTTGCCCAACGCAACCGGAACTTGCCGTTTATCGGGAAAGTGCGGTTCGTGTGAACCCAAATTGGCTGTTTCGCATGTCCAGATGGGCGCGCAATCCGCCCTCGGCCAAGCGGGTCAAACTGGTATTTGGTATCATCGCATTGGCGTTTGTGATCTGGGGTATTGAATGGCTGGGATACTGGCCGGATTGGGCCACGGCAGAGCGTATTCCACGCAAATTTTAACTGCGGGTTTCTGTCTGTTCACAAAAACTTTAGACACGTCTGACGGGTGCTGTGTTACGCTGTTTTTGTATAAGGGAGGAAACCATGAAATCGCTTAAAAAACAAACACTTGTTCTAGGTTTGAGCGCCGCTTTGATCGCGACAGCAGGATATGCAGCCAGTCACGCGGCGAAATCAAGCAACAAGGCAGTCGGGGCGCGGCATGCCCAGATGCAGATGATCGGCTATCACACTGGCGTTCTGGGCGCGATTGCCAAGGGTGAGGCGGAATTTGATGCCGCCACGGTCAAGGCGGCCGCTGGCAATCTACATGCGTTGGCCAAGATGGATGGATCCACGCTCTGGCTGGAAGGCACCGCGCAAGGTGAGGTAGACGGTTCTCGCGCCAAGGCGGAAATCTGGACCGATGCGGCAGGCTTTGCCGCCAAGTTTGCTGCGCTTGAGAAGGCCAGCATGGAGATGATGAACGCGGGTGATGCCGCCGCCGTTGGCGCTGGCATGGGCGGTATTGGCGGTGCGTGCAAAGCCTGCCACGAGACCTATCGCGGTCCGAAAAACTAAACTTTGCGGGGGTTGGTAAAAATTCTTGGGGCCTGCGCCGTGATTGGCGCGGGGTTGGGCTGGTTCCTAACCGCACCTGATCCGCTTGATCCCGCTTTCGGGGCAAGTTTGACAGCCGACCCAGAGGCGGGCGCATTGGTGTTTGCGGCAGGTGGCTGCGTCTCTTGTCATGCGGCGCCGGGCGCGGAAGGTGATGATAAACAAGTGCTTGCCGGTGGATTGGCCTTTGCTAGTGATTTTGGGACATTCTATGCGCCCAACATTTCGCCAGATCCCAATGCCGGTATTGGTGCATGGTCCCTGCCCGGTTTTGCCCGTGCCGTGACCCGCGGCGTATCTCCCGAGGGACAGCATTATTACCCCGCCTTTCCCTACGCGGCCTACCAACACATGCAGGATCAGGACGTTGTGAACCTGTTTGCCTATATGCAAACGCTGCCTGCTGATCCGACGCCCAGCAAGGCGCATGACGTCGGTTTTCCGTTCAACATTCGCCGGTCTTTGGGCGGATGGAAGCTGTTGTTTATGAAGGATGAATTTGTGCTGTCCGGGAATCATTCGACCGAAGTGACACGCGGGCGATACCTGGCCGAAGGGCTGGCCCATTGCGGCGAATGCCACACGCCGCGCAACGCCTTGGGCGGTTTGGACCAGTCGCAATGGCTGGCAGGCGCGCCCAATCCCTCGGGCAAGGGGCGCATTCCCAACATCACACCGGGCAAGCTTGACTGGTCCGAAAGTGATCTGGTCGCCTATTTCGCAACCGGTTTCACCCCAGATTATGACAGCGCAGGCGGTGAAATGGCCGAGGTGGTCAGCAACCTTGCCCAATTGCCGCAAAGCGACCGCGAAGCCATCGCAGCCTATCTCAAGGCAGTGCCTGCGATCCCTTAGGCCTTTGCCAGCTTTGCGTTGCGTGCGTCACGCAGCTTCGCAAAATCATCGCCTGCGTGATAACTGGAACGGGTCAGCGGTGTGGCCGAAACCATCAGGAACCCCTTGCCATAGGCCGCCTTTTCATAGGCGGCAAATTCATCCGGATGCACAAAACGATCCACCCGGTGGTGTTTCGGGGTTGGCTGCAGATATTGGCCGATGGTCAGGAAATCAATGTCTGCGGCCCGCATGTCTTCCATCACCTGAATGACCGCTTGGCGGTCCTCGCCCAGTCCCACCATGATGCCGGATTTGGTAAACATCGAGGGGTCCATTTCCTTGACCCGCTGCAACAGGCGCAGCGAGTGGAAATACCGGGCACCGGGCCGCACTTCCGGGTACAGGCCCGGCACGGTCTCAAGGTTGTGGTTGAACACATCAGGCCGCGCCTCAACCACTTGTTCCAGAACTTTTGGATCACAGCGGATGAAATCAGGCGTCAGAATTTCGATTGTGGTGTCGGGGCTGCGATGGCGCACGGCGCGGATGGTCTGGGCGAAATGTTCGGCACCGCCATCCTCGATATCGTCGCGGTCCACGGAGGTGATCACCACGTGATTGAGCCCAAGTTTGGCAACAGCATCGGCAACGCGCCCCGGCTCAAAGCTATCCAGCGCCTCGGGCGGTTTGCCGGTTGCGATGTTGCAGAAAGTACAGGCGCGGGTACAGACCTCGCCCATGATCATCATCGTGGCGTGACCTTGAGACCAGCATTCGCCCACGTTCGGGCATCCGGCCTCTTCGCAGACCGTGACCAATTTGTTGTCGCGCATGATCTTTGCGGTGTCGGCATAGCCTTTGCCGCCCGGTGCCTTGACCCTGATCCAAGCCGGTTTCTTGGGCTGGGCATTGTCAGGCTTGCGCGCTTTTTCGGGGTGGCGCTGTTCGGGTATCTTCAGATCACGCATGATGTCCTCCGGGCATTTTGCCTTATGTAACAGAAAACTGGGCGTGCAAAACCCCACCCGCTGCAAGGCTGCCATGCACGCGGCGCGTCATGATGGCGCAATTATTGCCACCAACGCGGCCCCATCCGGCGGCGCAACCAACCGCCAAGGGACCAATGATCACGGGCGATCATCAACAAAAGCGCAACAAAAGCCCCCATCACCGCCAGATCAATCACCTGATTGCGGTGGATCGGAAACCCCTTACCGTTCAGGGCAAAGGGGTCAAAGAACCCCTCCCAACGGCGGGTGATGGTGTAGAAATGCATCACCGCCAATGCGCCATAGCTGGCAAAGCGAAAGATCCCCAAGGCCGCCAAAAGGCACAGCAATATTTGCACCGATCCTGCCAGATAGATCTGGCTGATCTCTACCGTCACCCCGTCAAAGTGTTTGGCAAGCTGTTGATATTGCTTGGGTGTGATCAGTTTATGCGCGGCCCACAGAAACATGAACCACGCCAGCCCAAGGCGCAGAACCAACAGTGCGGCGGCGTCGCGCCGGTCTTGTGATGTCATGCCAAGGTTCCTGTAAGCCGTTCGATTTCTACGGCCCCCACCCTACAATTCTACGCGGTTTTGGGAAATCACATTAGGTAATGTCCGGACCCTATGTCAGATCACCCGGCGCATCCGCGATCAAGCGGTGCAGCAGGTCAGAAAGCTGGCGAAGGTCCTCATCCGTCCAGCGGTCGCGGAACACATAGCCCGCTTGTTTTGCAAAGGTCATACGCGCCTCGGTCACCCTTTCAAGGCCCGTTTGGGTCAACACAACAAAGGCCAAGCGTGCATCCCTGCTGTCCGCCTGACGCGCCACAACGCCAATTTTTTCCAAAGGCGCGGCCATTCTTGTGACGGTAGAGGCGCTGACATGCATACGTTTTGCAAGTTCGACCCGCGACAGACGGTGCAGCGGTGCCTGCTCCAGATGCATAAGCAAAAAGACCTCGTTCACGGACAAGCCGTGGACCGATGAAAAATCACCTGAAAGGCGGGCTTTGATCTGATCTGCCGATTGTAAAAGGCGCAGGGTGTTCTTGAGGCATAAATCTTCCATGTTCCAATTGTATCCGAATCGCTTGCGTACGCAAGTAGTTTGCAATAGATCGGGCCAATGATTTTAATGTGAAGGACGCGCGCGATGGATCTGGAACTCATTTTTTCGCTGGCTGGCGTGCTGGCCATGGCGGGCTGGGCAATATTGCTGGTGTCGCCGCTTATTCCGGTTTGGTCGGATCGCATCGCTGGGCTGATCATTCCGGCTTTGTTGTCTGTGGGATATGTCGTGCTGGCCGTCTTCTTTCCCGCACAAGGCGATGGCGGGTTCATTAGCCTTGCCGAGGTCAGCGGCCTGTTCTCCCAGCCGAGCGCATTGTTGGCAGGCTGGATCCACTATCTTGCCTTCGATCTTCTTATCGGCGCGTGGATCTGCAAAACCGCCAGACAGGAGAACATCCGATTTTGGTTTGTTATCCCCTGCCTGCCGCTGACTTTTCTGTTCGGTCCGGCCGGATTCCTGGCGTTCTTGCTGTTGCGCCTCATTGTGCGGGGCAAACCGAGGGCGGCACATTCATTGTAGGGCTCTCTCGCCTAGCCGATCATAGGGCCGCCTGCCCCAATCGTTTCGTCATAATGCCTGCGCAGGCGGATCAAGGCGATCCGCAACACCACTTTCCCCGACCGCGCGGACCACCCAAGACGTTTTTCGGTGGTCTCCAACCCTTCGAGGTAGCAACAGCAGCGCAAAACAACATCTGACAGTCCGGGCCCCAAATGCGCCAGTGCCGCCGACACACGGGCGCGGGCCTCATGGGGGGCACCGTCGCCGCCCTGAGGGGCGCTGCGGCTGGTCGATGTTCCGGCGGTCAAGAACCCCTCCCAGTTCTGGGTGACTTTGTTGTCCATCTGCGCCAACTCAAAATCCTCGCGCAGGCGCTCTCCGGCCTGAACCAAAGGCTCGCTCAAAAACGGTTGTCCGTCTTTGTCTTTGCGCCGCGACAGGGCCGACAGCGGGCTTTCAGCCAGACAATACCGGATGCGTTGGCGGCGTGGGGCGTCTTGCTCGGGGTCATCGCTGTCTTGCCAGCCGGGACCGGCATGTTCGAACGGGCCCTGCGCCTCGGCCAAACCGTTGGCGGCCTTGGGCGGATGTTTCAGCATCGCGGTCAGCTTGGCCCGCCCGGCGCGGGTGATCTGATACCGCGTAACGCGCCCCGTGCTGATCGATGTGATCCAGTTTTTCAGCGCCATTGCCTGCGCCACACCGCTATCGACCACCGCAGTGCGGGTACTGCCACCCCCTGCGATATCGCGCACCACAACAGCCTTTTCCATCTCGGGTGCCACCGCCAACACCGCACCCGTCTCCGCCAATCGCCGGAGCACCCGCAACGCCTCACGCTGCAAGGTTGGTTGATCAGGAATTGGGGTCATCTGCGGTTGCGCCATTGCGGTTGTATCCTTTTGTCTGGGTCTGGTCGTCGGGCGCTTGGCACGCACAGCGCCAAGCCTGCAAAGAGCCGCATCAATGAGGGGGTCATCGCGGCGCATCTCGATCTTGCGAATGCGGCGCAAAATGGTCGAAGCATGGCACCCCGCCTCACGCGCCAAAACGCGGATCGGGGCGCCCTCTTCGGTATGGGCCAGATAGTTACGTGCGCCGATTGGCACCCACTCTGGCAGTTTCCGTGAAACCCGCAGATTGCCCATCTCGTTTGATGCACTCATGCCATCCCCCTCCATGATCTCTGGCAGCAGATATCCACAGTGTTATCCACACAACTTAAAAGTGCATTGGTTACACGATCGTTAAAATCTGCCCGTTTGTTAAGGATTGTCTCCAAATCGTAAACAATTGGAAACGCCCCGTCCGGCGCTGGTCAAACCCGCGCAACACATGGGTTTTGCCGTCAATATGCGCCCCGCGCGGGCCTGATTGTCAGCTGCGCCAATCCCGGAGGACATTAAGAATGAGAGATCCCCTATCCATCCTGGCCACATTGCACCGCCCGGCCCTATTGATGCGGGCGGCGCGGATTGGTGCGCAAGATTACAAACGCCAGATCCACCTGCCCCGATTGCTGGGCTACGGGGCGTTGCCGCGCCATGGGGCGGCGCTTTTTAAATTGATTGAGCTGGAGGCAGAACTGGATGAATACCGGAAAACATCCGATGCCGGCTATCACTTACTGCGCCATATAGACGTTTTGATCGCCGTGGTGGGTGAGGCGCAAATCTTGCGCGCCTCACTTGATCGTTCAGCGGCCCAAAAGCCGGACCCGGATCACATAAAGCTATCAGGCTCCGCTGCTTTCTTTTCCGCGACATAGGCCTCAAGGGATTCGCGGATCGCAGGGTCAAGCGCAGGCTGCTGGTAGTCGGCCAGCATTTTTTCGACCCGCAGACTGGCAAGGGCTTGGGTGTCCCGTGCGCCTTCATCTTCCCATGTCTCGAACGGTTTGTAATCGAGCAGATCTGATTTCCAGAATGCCGATTTGAAGTTCTGCTGGGTGTGGTCACAGCCAAGATAATGGCCGCCCGGCCCCACTTCACGAATGGCGTCCATCGCCTGGGCATTGTCATCCACCGACACGCCTTTGGCCAAATGGTGCAATGTGCCAAGCTGATCGGCATCCATGACAAACTTCTCGAATGAGCTGACAAGCCCGCCTTCGAGCCAACCACAAGAGTGCAGCATAAAGTTCACACCGGACAGCAGACCCATGTTCAGGCTGTTCGAGGTCTCATAGGCCGCCTGCGCATCCGGCAGCTTGGAGCCGCAGAACGACCCCGCTGATCGGTAAGGCAAGCCCAGACGCCGCGCCAATTGGCCCGCACCATAGGTGATATGCGCAGCCTCCGGCGTGCCGAATGTCGGTGCGCCGGAGTTCATATCAATTGAGGTCACAAAGGCCCCCATGATCACCGGGGCGCCCGCACGGATCAGCTGGCTATAGGCAATGCCGGCCAGTGTTTCGGCCAGAACCTGCGTCAGCGTGCCCGCCACAGAGACCGGCGCCATCGCGCCGCCCACGATAAAGGGCGAAATGATACAGGCCTGATTGTTCTGCGCGTAAACTTCGAGCGCCCCCATCATCACATCATCAAAGGTCATCGGAGAGTTGATGTTGATCAGCGAGGTCATCACGGTGTTGTCTTGGACAAAATCCTTGCCAAACAACAGTCCGGCCATATCCACAGAATCCTGTGCGCGGCTTGGCTCTGTCACCGACCCCATAAACGGCTTGTCGCTGAGCGTCATATGGGCAAACAACATGTCCAGATGGCGCTTGTTGACTGGCACATCTGTTGGCTCACAAACCGTGCCGCCCGAATGGTGCAACCACTTGGACATATAGGCCAGTTTCACAAACTTGTTGAAATCCGCCATCGTCGCATAGCGGCGCCCGCCCGCGGCATCGCGCACAAAGGGGGGGCCATAAACCGGTGCAAGCACCAGATTACGCCCGCCAACCACGACAGACCGCTCAGGATTGCGCGCATGCTGGGTAAACTGCGACGGGGCGGTCGCGCACAATTTCCGGGCCAGACCGCGCGGGATGCGCACACGCTCCCCGTCTACGTCTGCACCTGCATCACGCCAGCGTTGCAAGGCCGCCGGATTGTCGAGGAAATTCACGCCGACCTCTTCCAGAATGGTCTCTGCGTTCTGTTCGATGATCTCAAGCGCCTCTTCGGTCAGCACTTCGAAGTTGGGAATGTTGCGCTCGATATACCGTGCTGTCTCAAAAGAAACCGCGCTGCGCTCTGCCCGCCGTGCTGCGCCGCCGCCCCCACGTGTCCGTCCGCGCCGTGCTTGTTCCGCCATTGATTTTATCCTTCACAACGATTGTTGAAACAGTGCCTATCGGATTCCCGACAAGACCCTCGCGCAGATAACGTCCCGCTCGGGCAAAAAACGACATCTGCCTGTCTCTCCGCGCCCCTTTTTGGCCTAAAATATTCCGGGGGTTTGGGGGCTGGCCCCCATCCGCCCTTGCCACGCAGATCAACCGCGCCTAATCAGGCGCTATGACAGAGATCGTATCCCCCACCGACCATGACCGCCTGCTGATCATTGATTTTGGCAGCCAGGTAACCCAGTTGATCGCCCGGCGCCTGCGCGAGCTGAACGTGTTTTGCGAAATTCACCCGTTCAACAGCGTTGATGACGCCTTTCTGGCAGAGTTCAAACCCAAGGCCGTGATCCTTTCGGGCGGGCCATCCTCTGTGATTGACGCCGGCTCTCCGCGCCCCCCATCCAAAGTGTTCGAACTGGACGTGCCGATCCTCGGCATTTGTTACGGCCAACAGGTGATGATGGAAGTGTTGGGCGGCAAGGTTGAGCGCGGCCACGGGACCGCCGAGTTTGGCCGTGCCTATGTGACCCCCGGCGCGGAAAAGCTGGCGCTGCTGGAGGGTTGGTTCGAAGACGACCGCGAACAGGTCTGGATGAGCCATGGCGATCACGTCAGCCGCATCGCGCCCGGATTTGAGGTTTTTGGCACATCGCCGAATGCGCCTTTTGCAATCACCGCTGACACCAGCCGCAATTTTTATGCGGTGCAATTCCATCCCGAGGTGCACCACACGCCCAATGGCGCAAAACTCTATGAAAATTTTGTGAAACTCGCCGGGTTTGAGGGCGATTGGACCATGCGTGCCTACCGCGAAGAGGCCGTGGCCGCGATCCGAGAACAGGTTGGCGACAAAAAGGCGATTTGCGGGCTCTCTGGTGGAGTTGATTCTTCCGTGGCTGCGGCGCTGCTGCACGAGGCCATCGGCGATCAGCTGACCTGCGTGTTTGTCGATCACGGGCTGTTGCGCAAGAACGAGGCCCAAGAGGTCGTCACCATGTTCCGCGATCACATGAACCTGCATGTGATCCACGCCGATGAAGTCGAATTGTTTTTGGGTGAATTGGATGGGCAATCAGACCCTGAAACCAAGCGCAAGATCATCGGTCGTCTGTTCATTGACGTGTTCCAGAAATACGCCAATGAAATTGAAGGCGCGGAATTCCTTGCCCAAGGCACGCTTTACCCGGATGTTATTGAATCGGTGTCCTTTTCCGGCGGTCCTTCGGTGACGATCAAAAGCCACCATAATGTTGGCGGGCTGCCTGAAAAGATGGGGCTCAAACTGGTCGAGCCGCTGCGCGAATTGTTCAAGGACGAAGTCCGCGCATTGGGCCGCGAATTGGGTCTGCCGGACAGCTTTATTGGCCGCCATCCTTTCCCCGGTCCGGGTCTGGCGATCCGGTGCCCCGGTGAGATCACCCGCGAAAAGCTTGATATCCTGCGCGAGGCCGATGCGGTCTATATCGACCAGATCCGCAAGCACGGTCTTTATGATGAGATTTGGCAGGCCTTTGTGGCGATTCTTCCTGTGCGCACCGTTGGCGTGATGGGCGATGGCCGTACCTATGATTTTGCCTGCGCATTGCGAGCCGTGACCTCGGTTGATGGGATGACAGCGGATTATTACCCCTTTAGCCATGAGTTTTTGGGCGAAACCGCAACCCGGATCATTAACGAAGTGCCGGGTATCAACCGCGTCACCTATGACATCACGTCCAAGCCTCCGGGCACCATCGAATGGGAATGATCACCCCGTGACACTGGCCGCATCTGCCCCGCCAACCCGCGTATTGGGTGCGGCCCTGTGGATGCTGGGCGCTATCGGATCGTTTTCGACCATGGCGGTTGCGGGGCGCGAATTGGGTCCGATCCTCGATACCTTTGAAATCATGATGTATCGCTCGTTTTTTGGTGTGATTATTGTGGTAGCGCTCGCCTTCGGCAGCGGCACATGGCGCGAGATCAAAACGGACGCGCTTGGCCTGCATTTCATCCGCAACATTGCGCATTTTGCGGGGCAAAACCTGTGGTTCTACGCGGTCACAGTGATCCCCATGGCACAGCTTTTTGCGCTTGAATTTACCAGCCCGCTTTGGGTGATTGTTCTGGCGCCCTTTATCCTTGGCGAACGGATGACGCGGGTGCGTGTGACCGCCGCTGTGATGGGGTTCATTGGTATTTTGATCGTCGCGCGGCCTGATATGGACGGGATCAACAGCGGCATGATCGCCGCCGCCAGTTGCGCGATTTTCTTTGCCCTTGTGGCGATGTTCACCAAACGTCTGACCCGCAGCCAATCCATCACCTGCATCCTGTTCTATCTCACTGTTATGCAACTGGTTTTTGGCATCATTTGCGCCGGATATGACGGCGATATTGCCCTGCCGGGATGGTCCAACATGCCGCTATTGGTATTGATCGGGATCTGCGGTCTGGTGGCGCATTTCTGTATCACCAAGGCCCTGACCATCGCGCCTGCGACCGTCGTGGTGCCGATTGATTTTGCCCGCCTGCCGATCATCGCAATTGTTGCTATGCTGTTTTATGGCGAGGCCTTGGATATCTGGGTATTTGTCGGGGCTGTGATCATTTTTGCGGGCAATTATTTCAACATCTGGCACGAGACCCGCAAAACCGCATGACAATGCGCAGGTTTCGGGTCGATGACAGTCACGCAGGCGGGCTAGATCAAAGCCATGAATGAACAAAAAACAGTCTCGTCACGTGCATGGGCGGAAATGCTCTTGCTGGCCGCCATCTGGGGTGCGTCCTTTGTCTCTATCCGCATCGCGCTGGATGAGGTTGGCCCGCTGACATCGGTGGCGCACCGGGTTGGCTGGGCCGCGTTGGCGCTCTGGATCGCGGTGCTGGTTATGGGCCTCAAGATCCCCCGCGACCCACGCGTTTGGGGTGCCTTTTTGATGATGGGGCTTTTGAACAATGTGATCCCCTTTGGCCTGATGGCGTGGGGGCAATTGCACATCGAAAGCGGGCTGACCTCGATCCTGAATGCAGCCACAGCGATCTTTGGGGTTCTGGCCGCGGCGCTGTTCTTTGCCGATGAACGGCTGAGCCTGCGCAAGCTGGTCGGGGTTGGTCTTGGCTTTGCCGGTGTGGCCACGGCGATCGGATTGGACAACTTTCGCAGTTTTGATTTGCGTTCGTTGGGTCAGCTGGCAATCATCGGCGGCACAATTTCATATGCGCTGGCCAGTGTTTGGGCGCGCAAACGCCTTGCTGGTCATCCACCGCAAGTTGCGGCGGCGGGCATGGTCACGGGCAGCACATTGATCATTCTTCCTCTGGCATGGCTCGTCGAGGGGCAGATAACCCTTGCGCTTGAACCGCGCACTATGGCCGCCATTGGGTATTACGCCCTGATCGCGACGGCGCTCGCCTATCTGCTGTATTACCGCGTTCTGGCCATGGCGGGCAGCGGCAATCTGATGTTGGTCACATTGCTGATCCCGCCTTTTGCCATCGTTCTTGGCGCGGCCATGCTCGGCGAGGCCCTGCGCCCGGCGGCCTATGGCGGATTTGCCCTTTTGGCGATAGGATTGCTGGTATTGGACGGGCGCGTCTGGCGTTACTTAAAAGGCTCCGTTAGGTAAGGAAAAACACTGAACCACGGACGCGAAATTATGCTGTATCCCACCGCCCAAGCATGGCGTGACGCCCCGCACCGCAAAGTGCTTATCTTTGGTATGTCCGGTCTGGGCAAAACCCATCTGTCCGGTCTGCTGCGCGGATCGGGGGATTGGTTTCACTATTCCATCGATTACCGGATCGGCACCCGCTATCTGGGAGAGCTGATCGCCGACAACGCCAAAGCAGAAGCCATGAAAGTGCCGTTTCTGCGCGATCTGCTGCTGAGCGACAGCATCTATATCGGGTCCAACATCACCTTTGAAAACCTCAGCCCGGTTGCAACATGGCTGGGCAAACCGGGTGATCCTGCCAAAGGCGGATTGCCCATGGCCGATTATGCCAAACGCCAAGAAGCGTTTCGTCAGGCCGAGATTGCGGCCCTCGAAGACACCGCGCATTTTGCGGCGCGGGCGCAGGATCTGTATGGTTATGATCACTTTATCTGTGACACGGGCGGGTCGATCTGTGAATGGGTTGATCCCGAAGATCCTAACGATCCGCTGCTGACCAAGCTGTCAAAGGAATGTCTGCTGGTCTGGATTAAGGGCGATGAGGCCCACACCCAGGAATTGATCCGCCGCTTTGACCGGGCGCCCAAACCGATGGCCTATCAGCCGGAATTTCTGGCTGAGGCTTGGGCGCGTTACCTGAAGGAAAACAACATGGTAGAAGGCGACGTTGATCCGGATGCCTTCATCCGCTGGACCTATGCGCAGGCGCTATCGCATCGCCAACCGCGCTATGAGGCGATGTCAAACTGGGGCGTCACGATTACGCCTGATGACATCGGCGCATTGCGGATGCAGCAAGATTTTGTCGACCTGATCGCGGGCCGCCTGCCGTCCTGACGATGTCCCTCGATCACGGCCCCGCGACCGCCCCCTTGGCACCATGCCTTGGTCGGTCTATCTAATCGTCTCTGAGTTACGGAAGTTTCGCCATGCCCATCAAGATCCCCGCCACCCTGCCCGCCTATGACGTGCTGACGCGCGAAGGCGTTATGGTGGTTGATGAGGAACTCGCGGCGCGGCAGGACATTCGCCCGCTCAAAATAGCGCTGCTCAACCTGATGCCGAAAAAGATCCAGACGGAGAACCAGTTTGCCCGTCTGATCGGCGCGACCCCGCTTCAGATCGAGCTGAGCCTGCTGCGCATGTCCGAACATCGCACACGCAACACTGCCGCACAGCATATGGAGAGCTTTTACCGCCCCTTCGAAGAGGTCGGCGATGAAAAGTTTGACGGGCTGATCATCACCGGCGCTCCCATCGAACATATGCCGTTTGAAGAGGTCACCTATTGGGAGGAACTGGAGCGGGTGATGAACTGGACCCAAACCAATGTGCATTCCACCTTTGGTGTCTGCTGGGGCGGCATGGCGATGATCAAACATTTCCATGGCGTTAAGAAACACATGTTGGATCACAAGGCGTTTGGCTGTTTTCGGCATAAAAACATGGCCGCCGCATCGCCCTATCTGCGCGGGTTTTCCGATGAATGTGTGGTTCCCGTATCCCGCTGGACCGAGGTCAAGCAGGACGAAGTTGATGCAGTGCCTGCGCTCAACACCCTGCTGGCCAGTGACGAGGTTGGCCCCTGCCTGATCGAAGATCCGGATCATCGTGCGCTTTATGTGTTCAACCATTTTGAATACGACCGGGACACGCTCAAGCAGGAATACGACCGCGATGTGGATGCCGGAACGCCGATCAACGTGCCGTGCAATTACTACCCGCAAGATGATCCCAGCGTGATGCCCACCAACCGCTGGCGCAGCCATGCGCATCTGCTTTATGGCAATTGGATCAACGAGATATACCAATCCACGCCATTTGAGATGGACCAAATTGGCCGGTAAACTTGCCCTCCTCCTAATCCTGCTGGCCGGGATCGTGGCGCTGACCCAATGGCGCGCAGCCGTGCAGGAACGCGGCGCGGTTGCGGCGCATCCCCCCACCGGCGAGATCGTGGATGTGAGCGGCGTACCGGTGCACTATCAGATCATGGGAACCGGCCCCGATCTGGTGATGATTCACGGGGCCAGCGGAAATCTGCGCGACTTCACCCTCAGCTTTGCCGCCCGCCTGTCAGACAGATACCGCGTGATCCTCTTTGACCGCCCCGGTCTGGGCTGGACCGGTCGTTTGCCCGTTGCAAAAGGTGCGTGGAATGCCCGCGCCGAAAGCCCGCAGGAACAGGCCGCATTGTTGCAAGGTGCCGCAGATCAGATCGGTGTCACCAATCCCATCGTTCTGGGACATTCCTTTGGCGGTGCGGTGAGTTTGGCCTGGGGGCTGTCGCGCCCCGATGAAACGGCGGCGCTGGTGCTAGTCTCGGCGGTGTCCGAACCTTGGCCCGGCGATCTGGGCTGGACCTACAAGGTCACCGGATCGTCACTTGGTGGCGGATTGGCTGTGCCCCTGATCACCGCCTTTGTGCCCGAACCCTATATCGCCAGCAGCATCGAAAGCATTTTTGCCCCGCAATCGCCGCCCGCGGGCTATGCCAGCCATCTGGGTGTGGACCTCAGCCTGCGCCGAAGCACCCTGCGTGCCAATGCACAACAGGTCATGTCATTGCGCCCCCATGTGGTTGAAATGCAAAAAGAATACCACAACCTGACCATGCCGATCGAAATCATCCATGGCGATGCCGACACCATCGTTCCGGCGGTTGTGCATGCAGAGGTGTTGATTGGCGATGTGCCGCAAGGAAATCTGACCATTCTGCAGGGCGAAGGGCATATGCCGCAGCACACACAGCCTGAGGCCGTGATCGCCGCAATTGACCGCGCGGCAGCCTCTGCGGGTTTGCGTTAAGCCTGTTAACATCCCATATTAAGATCAACAGTGATCAGGAGGCCCCATGGACCTGCCCTTTGACGGCGCGATCAGCGCCTATTTCGAAAACGATGCACCCGAGGCCATTCGCAACGCGATCCGCCGCGCCGACAAGGACGATATCATAACCGCCAGTTACCCGCATCCCGAACGTATGGCCCGCAAGGTTTACGACCGGCAGATGGAGCGGCTTCAGATCGAAGTGGTGAAATTGCAGGCCTGGACACGGGCGAGCGGCACCCGCATTGCCTGCCTCTTTGAAGGGCGTGATGCGGCTGGCAAAGGCGGCACGATCGGGCGTTTCCGCCA
>Ga0316204_10002629_pt1 | contig 39751 bp, 50 predicted proteins | sample 6monrhotite_MG_2_FD_205661 | JGI IMG/M metagenome (GOLD analysis project Ga0316204, IMG submission 205661) | Microbial mat bacterial communities from mineral coupon in-situ incubated in ocean water Damariscotta River, Maine, United States -... | ecosystem: Environmental > Aquatic > Marine >...
CTTGCATAGGCCATGCCTGCCAAGTTTTTTGCAATCGAGGTAGACAGAAACACGCCTCGATCTATTTCTGATTCAACATTGCAAGCCCATTGCTCAACTCTGACTTTAGTTTTGAACGTTTTGGATTAGACAGAGCAGCCCTCCTCCTTGCGAACTTCTGCCTGCCATTGGCCCTCACCACGTTTAGCGACTGTCCCGTTGTGGGGGGACACTTAGTATGCGAAATATACGGGATTGGCCGGGAACAGAGCGGATTGGGCGGGATAGTGTTTAATAACGGGGCTTTCAGGAGGATTTGAAGCCCCGTTTAATAGCTTGTTATGAATTGCGAAAAATTGCAGCATTCATGGGTGACGCCACTTAATTTGCGAAATCAGTCATTTTTCATTACCGCACATTAATGTAACTGAATAAGGCTGTGCCCGTTAATAGTAGCCACCCAATACCATATAAAACCAAGCCAATATGCATTTTGAGCCAGCACTTGTGTCCGTGCAGGACAATATTAGTATTGTGAATGTTAATGATTGGCGCAGTTTTGGTGGAAGTAATGCTTTTCAGCGCCTCATCAAGTTTCCCCATATTTTTGTTTTTATTAGTGTTTTTTTTCATTTATCCCTCACGAAACTAATTTCAAATAACTCGCAAGAGAGTCCAGTCCGGGCCTCCCTTGCCCCTCAATTTTCTCCTCGTACAATAGCCGAACTAAAACCGCCTTTTTATCAGGTGAAATTGTAGCATCCGCATTTTTCAGTTTAATTTCAATTTCTTCAATCAAAGACTCCAATATATCGAAATCGTTTTCAATGGTCGATGACTGACCTTTATGGGGCTTCATTTGGCCTTTTCCTGTCGCCAGCCAGCTCAGTGAGACGTCGGCAGCATCAGCCAATACAACGATAGGGCCGAGGGAGGGGTGAACTTCTTCTCTGATATAGCGCTGTAGCGTATCAGTTGATATCTGGGCAGTTTTTGCCGCAAATTTTCTAGTCCCTATCATGCTAGCAACCGCAGAAATCCTGGTTCCGATTCCCTCAATGCAAATTGGAACTGAGTTCTGATTTGCTTTATGTGGTTCTGATTCTATTTTTTTGTCTGACATATCAATTAGTTACTTATTTGTTTGCGCATATATTCTAGCCATTGGAATCGGAACATAGAATATGTGCTTGTTTGAATAGAATATTTGCGCTATGTTTATAACCATCATGAAGATTGACAACACTACAAAGCGAATCCTCAGAGACCCGAAAAAGCGCCGGGACTGGATCATTTACCAAGTACGCCTACAGGACCAGTCACTGGCACAAGTGGCCAGAGACGCAGGGGTATCGAGGCAGTGTCTGTATCAGGTCTTTAATCGGCAGTACCCGCGAATGGAAAAAGTGCTAGCCGACACCCTTAGCCTTGAGCCAAAAGTCTTGTGGCCAGAGCGATATACCTCTGAAGGCCTACCCATTCGCGGTACCGGTTTAAGAAACACCCGTTTTTATTGCCAAGGTAATAAGGATACACGCGCCTCGGATGATAGCAACGTCAAAAATGCAGAGGCTTCTTGACATGGCAAAAATCAAGGATTCTTTGACTTTAGATATGTTTGAAGTCCCGCAACCAGCCGACGACATCCCCGGCAGCATGGACTATAGCCAAACGGTATCCGGTCTTGTCAGTAGAATGCTTAAAGACGCTGATGGCGACCGTTTTGATGTTGCCGCTCGTATGAGTCGTCTGGCAGACAAAGAAGTCACCAAGCACATGCTGGATGCTTACGCCTCTGAATCTCGCGACAACCACAATATGCCCTTCTATTTAGTGCCCGTGCTTGAGTCAGCATGTAGCAGCTATGAACTGACCAGCTGGCTGGCCGACGTGCGCGGTGGTCGCCTGCTGGTGGGCCGCGATGTGTTGCATGCACAACTGGGGAAAATGGAGCGCATGAAGGAGTCGGTGGCGCGCCAAATCCGCGACCTCAAGAAACACATGGGGGAAATGGAGTGAACGGCGAATGTTATTACGCTGCCTCCACCCTGGCGGGCCTTTGCGGAATGCCGGGAACTGACAGAGGGATTAGTAAAATGGCGGAGCGCGGCGAGTTGGATCGCCGTAAAAAATTAAAAGGCAAAGGGTGGGAATATGCGTTTTCCAGCCTGCCGACAGAAACCCAGGTTGAGCTGCTTCAGCGCGAAACACCAGCCCAAACTATTCAGCACGAGCGTCACGACAAGGACTGGCTGAAATCTTTCATCTATGACCCCGATCACCTCTGGTCACACTTTGATAAAAAACCGCAAAAGCAAAAAGACCGCGCGAATGACCGTTTAAAGGCCATTCTCTCGGCGCTGGCTCTTATCGACAACGGCACACCAAAAACGCAGGCATGGTCTGCTGTTGCTGCCGCAAACGGCCTTAATAAATCCACGCTTTACGGTTGGTACAACGGCCGCAACGGCACCCCCGGTGTTAAGGAATATGCTCGGGCTGACTGGTTGGCGGCTCTGGTACCCGGCTTTACCGGACGCACCGTCACCGCTGAGTTCAGCAATGAGGCATGGGAGTTTTTCAGAGCTGACTACCTGCGGTTAGAACAACCCGGAGCTGCTGCCTGCTATCAGCGCCTGATGCGGGTAGCCAAAAAACACGGCTGGCAAATACCGAGTTTGCGCACCATCGAGCGACGCATTGCCAGAGAGATACCACGCACCATGCTGGTGTTGCTGCGACAGGGTGAATCCGCGTTAGTGCAGATGTACCCAGCACAGCAGCGTAGCGTGCGCGACATCCATGCCTTGCAATGGATCAACGGCGATGGCTATCAGCACAACGTATTTGTGCGGTGGCCCGATGGCACCATCGCCCGCCCAAAAACATGGTTTTGGCAGGATATACACAGCCGCAAATACCTGAGTTATCGCACGGACCAAACCGAAAACACCGATATGTTGCGACTGAGCTTCGGCGACCTTGTCGAACAATTCGGCATCCCAGAACACGCCACTATTGATAACACGCGCGCCGCTGCCAACAAATGGATGACCGGCGGCGTACCCAATCGCTATCGCTTCAAAGTTAAGGCCGATGACCCGCTGGGCATTATGCCCATGCTCGGCGTGCAAGTGCATTGGACATCGGTGATCGCAGGCAAAGGCCATGGTCAGGCAAAACCCATTGAGCGTTCCTTCGGTGTTGGTGGTATGGGTGAGTATGTCGATAAGCACCCGGCATTTGCTGGCGCGTTTACCGGCAACAATCCAATGGCCAAGCCTGCCAACTATGGCAAAACCGCCGTACCGCTCGCAACGTTTATGCAAGTGCTTGCAGATGAGGTCGCCGCCTGGAATGCTCGTGATGGACGACGTACAGAACTGTGCGAAGGTGAACACAGTTTTGATCACGTCTTCGCGCAGAGTTATGAGCGCGCCACCATCCGCAAGGCCACTGCAGAACAGCGCCGCCTCTGGTTGATGGCCGCTGAAGCCATTAAGGTTGCCGCCGATGGCAGCATCACACTCGATGCAGGCAAGGCCCATGGTATGGGTAAAAACCGCTATCACGCCGATGCACTGTACGAATTCACAGGCAAAAAAATCGTTGTACGGTTCGATCCTCAACAACTGCACGATACCGTCCACACCTACACATTAGATGGCCGCTACATCACCGAAGCAGCATGCATTGTTGCCACTGGTTTTGGCGACACAGAAGCCGCCCGCGAACACAACCGCGCCCGCCGAGGAATGGTGAAAGCGAGCAAGATCGCCGCTAGGGAAGAGCAGAAAATGGATGCCATCGAAGTTGCCGGTATGCTGCCAGAAACGTTAGCGGCAGACATTCCCGACGCCAAAACGGTAAGAATGTTTAAGCCCGCCAAGCATCAATCATTACCGCCACAACAACGCAAGCTCACACCATCTGAAGAAGCCCTGCGCACCGAGATTGCCGCCGAACTATCGACACAGGCAGCAACACCGGTTGTGCAGGCAATGAGTGATTTTGAATCTCCCAAAGACCGCTATGCCCGCTGGGTACGCATCGAGCAACAAATCGCCAATGGCGAAGCCGTCAGCGAAGCGCTGCAGGCACAGCTGGGGCGCTATCAGACTGGGCGTGAATACACGGAAATGAGGGAGTTTTTTGAAGAATTTGGCCTCTCGATTGGAGAGGCCTAATTCAAGTTTGAAACGCACCGCTGCTACAACAGCGGAACAACTACAACTGGAGGGACAAGAATGACTGAAGACAGTCACACCGTCAATACCATCGCCCCCATCACCAATGTCGCCCTGTGCGCATCGGTGTTGGGCCATGCGGTCAACCGACCGCCACACTTACCCGGCATCGTCGCTTTTTACGGGCCCAGCGGGCTGGGTAAATCATCCAGCGTGGCTTTTGCGGCCAACAAGTTCAACGCCTACCACGTAGAGTGCAAATCTAACTGGACGCAGAAAGCCTTGCTGTCCAACGTACTAAAAGAAATGGGTATCAAGCCTGCCAAAACCAATCCTGAAATGACCGATCAGGTTTCTGAACAACTGGCCCGCTCACAACGGCCATTGATCATTGATGAGTTTGATCATGTCGTAAAAAAGAAAATTGTCGAGCTGGTTCGTGACATCTATGAAGGTTCTCACACCGCCATTCTTATCATTGGTGAAGAGCAGCTCGAAGATAATTTGACTCACTATGAGCGTTTCCACAACCGTGTGCTGAAATGGGTAGGCGCACAACCGGCCAGTATAGAAGATGCCCATCTGCTGAAGGCTCTTTACTGCGACAAGGTTGATGTAGGTGATGACATCGTTAGCGCCATCATGAAAGCCAATCGCGGCTGTACCCGCCGCATTTGTATCAACCTTTATAACGTACAAGAGTTTGCCATCGAGCAAGGTCTTGATCGCATCTCGATGACCGAATGGGGCAATCGTGCCTTTTATACCGGTAAAACTGAAAAGCGGAGACTCTAATGGCTGCAACCAAAACTAAACGCAAACCTGCAGATAGCCAACTGCGTCACGGACACCTGACTCATCGTGACGCCATCTGGTCGGCAATACGCAAATTACAAGAATTCGGTATTTCTGACATTGAAAATTTAACGCGCGTCAATCACGGCACAATTGAAACCTACCTACTCGGCCTCACTCGTGCTGACTACCTAGAGCGCACTGCTCATCAAACTCGCGCACAGGGTGATGGTAAATTCCAGCGAAGTCGCTGGCGTCTCATCAATGATGTTGGCGTAGACGCCCCTCGCGTTACTCGCCACGGCAAGCGGGTCACTCAGGGACAGGCTCGCGAAAACATGTGGCGCACCATGCGGATCATTGGTGAGTTCAACGCACGTGAACTGGCCATACAGTCATCCACCGAAGACGTGACAGTTAAAGCATCGGATGCCAAAGATTACGTCCGGCATTTACACCTAGCGGGTTATCTTAAATTGACCGCTGAATCCAAGCCGGGAAACAAACCAGGTACTGGCACCTTGGCACGGTATCGATTTATAGCAGCCTGCTACACCGGCCCACGGCCACCCATGGTGCAATCCGTAAAACAGGTCTTTGATCCCAACCTGGGCAAAGTTATGTGGCCAACAAATGGTGGCACAGGCGGTAACAAATGAGTGCGCTGAGTAAATCGCAAACCGCCTGGGGGGATGCATTGCCTGAATGGGTATCGGTCATGGCCGATGCATGTGATCAATCGTCACAGGCACAATTCGCCAAACAAATCGGCTATTCACCCGCCGTGGTTAATACCGTACTGGCTGCGAAATACAACGGTGATTTAGGTGCCGTTCAACAGGCGGTTGAAGGTGCGTTAATGCACGGCACCGTGCAATGCCCTGTGTACGGTGATCTGGAAGGCCACCGCTGTCTCGAATACCAGCGGCGTACATTTGCCGCCACCAACCCTATCCGCGTCAGGCTGTTTCGTGCCTGTCGCCAGTGCCCCAACAATCGCACCGGGAGAAACACATGAGACCGTCTATCGAACACCCCGCCGCCAGCATCGGCCTTCAAAACAAACATGCATTGGACACGCTGGGTGTTGCGTACAGCTGCGCACTGCGTCTGGCTGAAAACGGGTACACAGTAATCAGGATATTGATCGAAAACCACAAACCCCTAATCTGGATACAGCCCTGTAACCATTGCAGCCAATTGGGTGGCCATGAATACAAATGGAACCGCCGTGAGTGCATCCTGCAGGCCGATGTGGATGGCTGTCGGGTGCACTGGAAAGTGATGCGTTAATCAATTAATGGAAGGAGAAGAATCATGTGGGACAAAGTGGATTTATTGGTATTCGTATGCGGTTTTTTTGCCGGTGGTTTTTTGGGTATGGTTTTGATGGGTGCGCTGACGATGGCCAAAGATGATGATGATGAAAAAATTAACCGCATCAATAACCGATAGATTATTAACCGGAGAGATATCAATGAACACAACAGAACAGATTCCTGATGGCTACATGCTTAACGCGCAGGGCCATCTTGTGCCCATCGACACAATCAAAAAAATTGATATGGAACGCGACAAGCTGGTTAAGCAAATTGTCGGTAATGCAAAAGCACAGCAAGCCCAGCTCGCAGCATTTAAATCAGCAGCGATGGGCAGTGTAGAAACATTTATTCAACGATCCGTTGAACAGTATGGTGTTGAACTCGGCGGAGCAAAGGGCAACGTCAGTCTGGTTAGTTATGACGGCAAATATAAAGTCCAACTCGCTGTTAGTGACCGCCTGACGTTTAGCGAGCAAATACAGGCCGCAAAAGTACTCATTGACGAATGCCTGCATGAGTGGACAAAAAACAGCCGTAGCGAAATAAAGGCGCTGATTGAAAATGCCTTCCAAACGGACAAAGAAGGGAAAATCAATATCGGGCGAATCTTTGGCTTGATGAAGCTGAACATTAATGAGCCGAAGTGGAAGACAGCGATGGATGCTATTCGTGATTCGATACAGGTCGAGGGCACCACATCATACCTGCGCATTTATGAGCGACAAGGCCAAACAAATAAATACGAACAAGTCACTCTCGATATTGCCGGTCTTTAATAGAAATTCTGAGCGATCCAGCCCCCTCTCATCTGAATCGCTCAGTGCGCGACACCTGCGAAGCCCGCACAGCCAGTGGTGTGACAGCTCGGAGAGACGAGCACTAATTTAACAAGGTGGAATAACCATGAATAAAGTTTTGATAATTTTTCTGTTCAGTTTATTGATCATCGCGCCAGCCAATGCCAGCGGTGAATGCAACAGCTTTGCACTACAAATCAACGGCGCATCCAAACACCTCGCAGATGGCAAACAGGCGAAGAAAGAAGACTTCCAGAGCAACAACCCAGGGCTAGGCTTGGTATGTCAAAGCAATAGCTCGGATTGGGTGGTGGGCGCCTATAAAAACAGCGTCTTCCGCAATAGTGTGTATGTTGCTAACAACCGCTATCTGCGGTTTGGCGGCTCATTAAAAAACGCTTGGCATTTTGACCTTGGTATTGCTTATGGCCTAGCCACAGGTTATACCGAACAAAAACGCATCCCCGGTCCCGTCGGTGGCGTCAGCTTGCTTAGCTTCATTACCGCATCTATAGGCCAAGCCCACATTGGCAAAATCAATATCGCTTGGCTACCAACAATAATGGTTGCCGTGAATCTCGACATCAGGATTAACTGATTATGAGCACACTCACCAAGCAACAATGGGATCAGGTAAAAACAACGCTCATGCATGTGGGCAATACCGTGACTCTTGACTGCGACGGCTACACGGTCGCCCTAAGACTGGCGCAGAGTAGTCATTTTAAAAATGCAATTCGCGTCTACGTAGACGGGTACATAAAAGGGATCTGGGTATTGATAGAAAAAAACACCGAGGAAGGTCGGCGTTTTTTTCCAACAATCAGAAAGCCACTACATTCTCAGAAACAAAAAAAAGAGCTGATAGCCTGCCTTGGAAAGCGTGAGGCTAAAAAATTTCCCGGCTTTAATGAAGTGATGGAATTTAGAAAGCTTGAGTGGTCATCATTTAGCGCACTAAAAAAACACTTCATCGCCAATAATGAAAGCATTAAATTGGTAAAAAATAATGAGTAAGCCGCCGCGCAATATTGAACTGGGGAAAATCCACATGGCAGCCAAACAACTGGGTTTGAAAGATGACGTTTACCGGGACATGTTATGGAATGTCGCTGACGTGCGATCATCCAAAGACCTCGACGAACAGGGCCGGAAGAAAGTGCTTGATCACCTCAAAAAATGCGGCGCTGTTTTTAAATCAAACAAGCGCATAAAGCCTACGACCAGCAAGAAAGCATTGGTCGGCAAGGTACGCGCATTTATGGCTGAAGCAAAACGGCCTGACAGCTACGCAGACGGTATGGCAAAGCGCATGTTCAGCGTTGATTGCTACGAATGGCTGGACGCAGGCCAGCTACATAAACTGGTTGCTGCATTAACTTACGATGCCAAACGACACAACAGGAGAACATAATGAATACCGAATGGATTAGCAAATTTACCGGTCCCCGCGAAGCTCGGGCGATTTGCCATCAATGCTATCGTATTAATGTAGACACCACCTCGTGGGTATTTGCCACCAATGGTCACGTAATGCTCGCTATGGAAGCGGCTCTCGGCGACTTTTCTTTTGCTCCTTGCTGTCAATCGGTCATTACCAGCTGGTTAAAGAAAGAGTTGGGCGACCGCATTACTACGGTAGCCAATCTGCGTGCCTGGGCGGGCCCGGACACCTTTGAATATTGTACCCATTGCGATGAGAATGAATTGGATGTGAATGGTGAGTGCCTCCATTGTGAAGGGTATGGATACATCGACTTTGAATACCGCAATGGCCGTATTAACGATGTGCTGATCAATCGATATTTGATTGCCAAGGCGTTCTGGCACCTACCAGACGGCCCTGTGCATGTGGTGACTGACGGGCCGGAAAGCGCTGTATTTTTTATAGGTAGTGGCTGGCGCGTGGTGGTAATGCCTATGCGTTATGCATCCGGCCCTATTGAAGTCGTGGAGTTTTCTGCCTGGGATAACGTCGCCTGATGCAACTTGGTCGCTGCCCCATTTGCCATTCGCGAATCGATCTCACCGCACTGTGCCAGGATGAATCAGGGCGCGAACTGTTGGGATTGCTATCTCAACTCGACACCTTGGCAGGCACGGCGCTGGTTTGTTATCTCGGCCTGTTCCGACCCGCCACCCGTGATCTGGCCAACGACCGAGCATTACGGCTGGCTCGTGAAGCGCTGGCCTTGCACAGCAAGCCAGCAACCCTGGCGGCAGCCATGCATGAATGCGTACAGTCCATGCGTGCAAAGCAGGATCAAGGCGCCTTTAAACCCCTCGTTAATCACAATTATTTAAAGCGCATCCTGGAGACCATTGCCGTGAATGCATTACCCGCAGCATTGATGTCTGCGAGTAATGTTATCCACGCACCCGTCAGGCAATCAAAAACGGCGCAGGTTATCGGCATGCTCAAAGATTATCCCGCGCCGGAGGGTATCCCCGAATGGTTTACTCGTACTGTGTGTGGCTCGCTGGCTGAACTGGTAATGATGTCGTTGGATGGAATGCCAGCATACGACACGCTGTCGTTGCAGGCAGAACGATGGCTAAAAGAGCTGTGGCCAAAACGCAACTGGCGACAGCAGTGTCGATTCCGTGGTGCAAAACGACTGCGACACTCATTCGTCAGTGCCACTGAAACAAAAGAGCGCTGGCCCTCTGTGCGTGATGTGCTAAGCCAAATACCACGCGAATGAGCATGAGTTTGCATAACATCGATATCGCTCATTTGCCTCCATCCATCCAAGATATGGTAGCCGTGACTGGCTTGGCCGCCGCTCTGGTCATCGTCGAAGAGCGCGGCGGAATACGTCTATGTGTACCTGCACAAGTGCGGACGGATCACTGGCTCATGCAAAAGATCGGCGCTGAGGCTTTTGTCCGGTTGGTGCAAGTCTATGCCGGAGAAGAAATCGAAATACCCAAATGCGATGCCGCTTTGCGCGCATTGAGAGAACATGAAATTGTCAGCTCTGATGAATCCAATGCAAAACTGGCGCGACGTTATGGTTATACCGAAAGAGGTATTCGTAAGCTAAAGCGACGCGTGCGAAATAATACTGCGCTGGATGACCAACAAAGCTTGTTTTAGCATCTGGGCATTGCCGACCACTATTCCATGCTGTAGTGTAAAAAGCACCTCTTAAGACGCTCCCCGGAACCTGTTCCCCCGTTACCTCTCTGGCTCATCCCGCTAATTTGTGGGCATGAACCGAATAAAATTATCTAATAACTTTTACCTCGACGAATTCACTCGTTCGGAAACTGCTGCGCGCAACGGCATCACTATTAATGTGACTGAAGGCAGCGAGGTATATATAAACCTCAAGCGCCTATGCACATATATATTGCAACCATTGCGCAACAATCTCGGCCCTGTACATGTGCTGTCGGGCTATCGCCCTGCATCAATCAATAAATTAATTGGTGGCGCTAAAATATCACAGCACATCACAGGCCAAGCAGCAGATATTGTTGTAAGCAATCGCACGCCTCTGGAAGTCGCCAAATGGATTTATGCTAATTGCGAGGATTACGACCAGCTCATCAATGAGTTTGGTCAGTGGGTCCATGTATCTGTTTCCACGCCAGACCAATCGCCACGCAATCAAATCATTACCGCCTTCAAGAAACCCCGCCTATTGCAAAAGCCAAAAACAATATACGTGGCGGGACTGTCCAGCATAGAAGATGCAATGAGGTTATCCGCATGATACCAGCATTGATGGGTTTGGCGCAGTTTGTTCCGGGGTTGGCGCGCATTTTTGGCGGAGATAAGGCTGGTGATGTAGCCGACACAGTATTAAATGTCGCTCAGGATATTACCGGTACAGGCAATGCTAATGATGCCGTTGCGAAAATAAATAATGATCCTGAATTGCAAATCAAACTGCAACAAGCAATGACACCAATCGTGGTGGCTGAGCTGGAAGCTGAAACCAAACAGTTGGAATCAGTCAACGCAACCATGCGTGCTGAGAGCCAAAGCCAGGATAAGTTTGTTCGCCGTTGGCGACCCTTTTTTGGTTATATCGTTGGCATCGCCTGGGGTTTGCAAATGATGGCAATCAGCATAGTGATTGTTATCAAGCCAACTGATGCAGCAACACTGATTACCGCAATGAGCGGACTATCTGTTATCTGGGGTGTTGCACTTTCTGTGTTAGGCATTTCCGTTCACAAGCGCAGCCAGGACAAATCTGTTGCTGCAGGAAACCGTTTACCGTCCGGAATTGGCGCTGCATTAGCCCAACGTCTGGCAGGAAATAAATAACATGGATGACGTAGACCGCGCCAAGCAATATGAAATGCAGCATCGCAAGCGATCACTAAATGCCGCGTTATCGGTACCAGAAAAAAGCGCTGATGAAAAACAAGCAGCTGATGGTCAGAGTCGCATCATTTGTATCGATTGCCAGTCTGTAATCCCGTTAGAGCGATTGAACATGAGACCTGACATTGTGCGCTGTGTTGACTGCAAAGCGGCATGGGAGAAGAAACAAAAATGATCGAATGGAATACGGTTGCCGTTATCGTCGCTATTGCAGTTTCTGCGGCAGGGTTGTTGAAGTATGTGTTTTATTTGTTGGATAAACACAAAGAGCATGTTGCTGAGCGCTTCACAGACCATCATGAAAAAATACAAAAAAACACCGAGGCGATTAAAGGCACTGAGGAAAGCATTCAAAACACTCGTGATGAAATGCATAGAGACTATGTGCATTACGACGTTTATAAAGACGACAAAAAAAACATGCACGATTTGTTTGGGGACAACTTTAAAGCGCTGTTCAAAAAAATGGATGCAGTAGCCAGAGACCTGAATCAACTCATCGGCTCACACAACGGGAAAGTCAAAAGCAATATCGACGACGATGTCAAAGATAACGACAAATAACAATCAAGATCGTCTGCGTCGCCTGCGTGTATTGCAGGCATTGCATCGCGCATACCCTGATCCAATGGGTGAAATTGCAATACTGAATATTGTTCAGGCAGACCCGGAGCTGTCACCCACTATTGAGCGGATACGGCACTCGTTGTCATACCTGGGAGAAAATGGTCTTGTTAAGGTTATACGGGTTGATAATAGTGACTGGATGGCTGGCTGTGTCACCAGCTGTGGTATGTCCTTCCTCGCTGCCGATGCTAAAGACGCAACCGGTGTGGAGGGTGTTTACCATCCCTCCGAAAAGCCCGCACCCGCTACCAACAAACAGCATGGCCGCAACTCTAGCGTCACGACTCTACCGGCAGAAGTTAAAGCCTGGCTGGACCAGGAGTTGGTCCGGCGACAGTTTACAGGATACATCGATCTGGCCGCACTACTCGAAGGCCAGGGCTATGAGATCAGCAAGTCGGCTATTGGCCGATACGGCAAAAAATTTAAGGAAGAGCAAAAAGAGCTAAGGCAGTCCATTGAAATGGCCAAGGCGTTTGCAGAAGTCGTGGGTGACGACGGTGCCGCTATGAATCAAACGCTCACCGCCCTGGCACAACAGGAGCTGATGTCAGTCATTCGCAATGGCGAATATGATGAAGAGATTAAGCTGCCTGCATTAATTCGCAGCATCGCCAGCCTTAACCGCTCTGACGTTAACACCCGAAAATTCCAAATCGAACAAGCTGCTCGACACAAGGCGCTGGACGACGCTGCCAATGCCGTGGAAAAAGCCGCGCAGCAACAAGGACTCACCCGCGACCAGGCGCAGTTCTGGCGTGAACAAGTGTTGGGGGTTAAGTAATGATGAATGATTTTACACGGTTGAATATTTGCGGAGCCAGCGGCTTTGTCGTAATTGCTAGCAATGCTGGCATGTTGGCCTGGTGTGCTTGCGTGGCGGGTGCCGTTTTTTTTTATTCCTGCATCAAAAAGGGCTGGTGATATGCTTGCGCCATCCGATGTCATTCGCACCGTCAGCTGGGAAGAGCTGCCAGCCTCAGTGCGCGAGATCCCTGCTGACCATAATCCATTAGCTGATGGCCTGTTAATGAAGCATCAACAGCAATGGCTAGCATTATGCAATGAGCATGATCTGACCATTTCCGAGAAAGGTCGGCGCACGGGTATTACCTACGGCACCGCATTGGACTCATCCATTACCTCTGCCAGTCGAAAAGATGCAGGCGGAGACAACACCTACTACGTGGGTGACACCAAAGAGAAAGGGCTCGAGTTCATCGGCTACTGCGCCCACATGGCGAAGGTAATGGCCATGGCAATGGCCGAAGGCTGGCATGGCATTGAAGTTTTTTTATTCGAGGACCAGCAACCCGATGGCACCAGCAAAAACATCACCGCTTATAGAATTCGGTTTGCATCCGGTTTTCAAATTGTCGCGCTGTCATCCAACCCCGCAAACATCCGTGGTCTACAAGGCATCGTGGTTATCGATGAGGCGGCATTCCACGCCAATGTGCAAGCGGTTATTGATGCTGCTACTGCATTGATTATCTGGGGTGGCAAGATCCGCATCATCTCCACCCACAACGGCAGCAGTAACCCGTTTAATCAATTGATCAAAGATGCACGCTCAAAGCTCAATGCGTTTAAAGTTTTTTATGTATCGTTTGATGATGCCGTGGCCAACGGTCTCTACGAGCGCGTGTGTTTTGTTAAAGGATGGCAGCCAACTGAGGAAGGCAAAAAGACCTGGTACCAGAAAGTGCGTAAAGGATATGGCGCCAACAAAGCCGCGATGCGCGAAGAACTGGACGTAATACCTAAAGACGGCTCAGGCGTTGCAATACCCGGCATATTGGTCGAAAACTGCATGCACGAAAAGCGGCCTATCCTCCGCTTGGCATTGCAAAATGATTTTGCGCTGAAGTCAGAAGGGTGGCGAAAGTCGTGGTGTGAAGAGTGGATTAAGATCAATTTAAAGCCTCTTTTAGACGCCCTTAATCCCGAACTTGAACATGTCTACGGATCAGACTATGCACGTCATGGTGATTTCTCCGTAATTGCACCAATGGAGATTGGTCAAAGCCTCGTGCGCCGTGTTCCGTTTCTCGTGGAAATGCACAACGTGCCAACGCGGCAACAAGAGCAAATCCTGCACGCCATTATCAAGGCGCTACCGAAATTCAGAAAGGCCGCAATGGATGCCACCGGCAATGGCGCCACCATCGCTGAGTATGCCGCAGGTGAATTCGGCCATACCCGCATTGACCAGGTGATGCTTAACAACGCCTGGTATCGCGAAAATATGGTGTCATTTCAAACGGCATTCCAAGATCAGATGTTGGACTTGCCGCAAGATGCGGATATCAAGAATGACATCCGTGCGCTGCAATTGATTGACGGCATCATCAAATTACCCAGTCTGCGTCAAGCTGACACCAAGAATGCAGAATTTAAACGCCACGGAGATTCGGCGATCGCCATAGCGTTGGCATTTTACGCCAGCAACCAGGATGCCGCACCCATCGAATTTACTGCCGCACCCAGCAAGGGGAGTCGGTGGGATCAATGTAGTGATAATGACAGTGATATATCTGTAGTTAGCAACGGTGCTTGGTAGGCAATGTCACCCAGCCACTGGATGATAGTCGCTGAGCCTGACACAACATAAAAAAGGAAAAATCATGACAGCGTCATTAAGTAAATTAAAGACTGAACTTGCCAAACCTGATTATACGCTGATGGCCGACCCTGACGTGGCTGCCGCATTTCGCGTGCCCGGTTCCGGCGGGAATATATTGCACGACATCAGCGTCGGTGAACTGGAGCGTTATCTGGCATCCGAAGAGGGAGATATCTTGCTGGCTCTACGTGATGAGGCATTGACTGGCGGATCGAATAACCCAGTTGCTACTGCCACAGCGCGGAAATTGGTAGCACTGATAGATAGTCCAAACGTTGATGCATTTGATATTCATCATACTAGCGCCGCGATGGGTTTATCTGCATTGGAGTCCGTCAACATCATCAGCGATGTACAACATGCCGCTATCACCAAGCTGGGTACCACTCAGCAAACTATCTGGCAGGAAATCGGCATACCCAACGGCACGGCTGACGATGTCATGCGCGCAAGGACACTGTAATGGCAAAAGCAAACCAAATTGTAACGTGGCCGATTAATGCCAATGTCGCGCCCGCTTCAGTGCGAAAAGAATCAGAAGTCATGCCGCAGGTCGCCACTGCCTACGAGGCTAATTGTGATCTGGCGGTGATTGGCAACGGTGGTGGTATTGAGACAGGCTATCAGGTGGATTTTTACGCGCAATACACAAACGCACCTGGTGTGTATGAAGCATCACCACTAATCGGTCGCATGGAACTGCTGGGCAGCATTGTTGTGGATGTAACAACGTTTCCATTGCGGCTACCCGCTCGTTTGTTTGAGCACATTCCCGCAGAATATAAAATCATTGCGCTATCCAGCGCGGTAACGGACACAGTCACTGTTGACGTCATTGTGCGGACTGACTCGCCATAATGTCCCGCAGACCGAACAAACGTCTGTGGGCACAAAAGCCCGACAAGCCAGCGCCGCTGAATACCCGGCACTGGCTTTATCCGTATCTCAAAATAGTCACATTTCCAGGCATTGGCCAATATGGAAACCTGATTAACGATGGGTTTGTTTTTGATACATCAATAGGGTCAGTCGGCGGTATTAATGGCAACAGAATTCGACGGTTTGACGGAACAACCAACGCAGTTGATCGCGGTACATTTAATCAATCTGTTATTAACGGCGCAGGATTTATTGCCCGCATTGCTCCCAACGCACCAATAAACGGGTCAGCAACCAAGGTTGGTTTGACATTTAATTCGCTAACCTGTGGTGTCGATCACACCGTTGCTAACCCGTGGCAATGGTCGACTCATGTTAAAGCTGGTGGGTCATGGAATGCAGTTAAATATGGGACGCCACCAGGCGTTGGGGAGATGGCTACAGTTGCAGGTGTTTGGGATGATATCAACCAACAAATATCATCGTATCAGGGTGGCCAGTTAACGGGAGCATCATCCGGCCTGGGAAATTACGATTTTGCATCGCGCAGTGCAGTTACTATTGGCAGTGGCGTGGATAATAGCAACAACAATTATTATTGGACGCAGATGGACGTTGACTTTGTGTTGTATTTCGAAGGCATTGTCCCAACTGACGCACAGATTGAATCGCTCAGCAACAGCCCCCTGCAATTGTTACAGCCTCGAACTATCTGGGTGCCCGTTGGGGTGGCAGGCGGTCAACAAACCATTACCCCATCCGCTATTACCAGTACTGAAGTTTTTGGCGCACAAAATGTTATGCCTGGCGCAATAACATTGCAGCCTAATAACATTGCCAGCACAGAAGCCATTGGATCGCCTGATCTGTTTAACGCAGCCGTTATCATCACACAAACCATTGCGTCATTGGAGTCTGTGCCGACTCCCGCATTATTTTCGGGCGCCGCAACTGTTCAGCCTAATGCAATCAATAGTGATGAGGTAATTGGCAGCTGTATATTTTCAACAGGCTCGGTATCGATCACGCCAAACCCAATCATCAGTAACGAGAGCTTCGGTTCAGCAACTATTACTATTGGTGCAATTTCCTTATTACCGTCCAGCATTATTTCTGCCGAGAGCGTTGGCAGTCCACAAATCATTACTGATAGCTTGTTGCTTCCCTATGGTATTGCCAGTGCCGAGGCAGCGGGTGTGCTTAATGTGCAACCTGGTGCAGTGAATATTGATGTCGCTGGCATCGATAGCGGTGAAGCCTTCGGCACACAAATAGTACATCCGGGCTCTGTAATTATAGTGCCTGACAGTGTAGTAAGCGCTGAACTGTTTGGCGGCGCGTTAGTAATTCCTGACGCCACAGTTATCACCCCATCCAGCATAACGAGTAACGAACAGTTCGGCACTATTGTGATTCTGGGTGGTGTCGAGTTTATTGGCTGGCTATTGGGTGAAATCACTGCATATCCAGCATTGACTGGGAAAATAATTACCTCGCCAGCAACTGATCATTAGAGCGTCATGTGACCTCTCAGGAGAGAAATAGTGAGTGGCAATATTTTAGTTTTAAACAGTGACAATATTATTGAAATACCTGCGCTCACTAATGGACAAACGGGTGAAGCAGTAAACAATGCCACTGTACAACTCACACTACAGGACAAAAGCGGTGACAACATAGCTGGGCAAACATGGCCATTGGCAATGAATTATGTTGCAGACAGCAATGGAACTTATCGCGCTATAGCAACTTACACATTAACGCTCACGCATAGGCAGAAAGTGAAAGCGAAAGTAATTGCTGATGCTGGCGTGGGAGCGCATCGTGAATGGGAAAAATATTTCACTGTATTAATTGGATCAAAATAAGGAGAAAAAACAATGGCAAATGCATTGTATGACAAAGGTCGTGAAGGGTTTCTCGACGGTACCATTGATTGGGATACCGATAATATAAAAGTAGTTTTGGTTGACGCGGCTGATTACGCCGTTGATCTGGCTAATCATAATGATCTGGACGACATCCCTGTTATCTCTCGCGTTGCAACGTCAGCAAATCTGGGTACTAAAACGGTAGCGGCCGGGGTAGCTGATGCAGCTGATATTACCTTCAGCGCTGTTGCTGGCGACCCATCTGAAGCCCTGATTATCTATCAGGATACCGGTGTGTCCGCAACCTCCCGGCTGATTGCGTATATCGATACGGCGACGGGTTTACCAGTAACGCCCAATGGTGGTGACATTCAGGTGCAATGGGATGCCGGTGCTAACAAAATTTTCAAGCTGTAAAAAGACGGAGAAAATTATGAAAACGAACTATGGCGATATGACTATCGAACAGCTTGAAATTGAGAACCAGAGTCTCATGCAAAAAAAGACGGCGCTTCGTGAGCAACAAAAAAAACTGGCAAAGGTGCTTGATGCTAAGCGGCTGAATGCAAGCTTGGCAAAAGACGTGAAAAAACTGGAGGAAAAACACAGCGCAAAACTGCAAGTGGTTAATCCTGGCGGAATCGATACTGCTGAAGGTGTCAACGGAGAGTAACAGTGGCCACACACACATCCCGCATCCTCGACCAATCCGGCCAGCCGTTTAAGCTCAGAGAAATCGAGGAGCCACAAACAGCCCGGCTTGGCCACCTGCATCAAGAATTTGCCTCTCACCCGGTGCGCGGACTTACGCCGGGTAGACTCGCTCGCATACTGGAAGAAGCTGAGCAAGGCGACCTGCGTGCGCAGTGTGACTTGTTCGAAGACATGGAAGAAAAAGACGGACACATTTTTGCCGAGTTGGGCAAGCGCAAGCGCGCCCTGCTGGGGTTGGATTGGGACATCGTGCCGCCACGCAATGCCAGCAAACAGGAAGAAAAAGACGCCGCCTGGGCCAGAGAGCTGATACAGGATCTGCCCAACTTTGAAGACATCCTGCTGGACATGGGTGACGCTATTGGGAAGGGATTCGCCAATCTGGAAATAGAATGGCAACGGACAGGTAGCGAATGGCTGCCCGATATCCAATACCGGCCACCCAGCTGGTTCAAGGTTCAGCCAAACAACCGTAACGAACTGCGCCTGCGCGACAACACCATGGCAGGCGCAGCCCTGCGACCGTTTAACTGGATCAGCCACATCCACAAAGCCAAAAGTGGCTACATTACCCGCGCGGGCTTGAGTCGCGTGCTCGCCTGGCCCTTTCTTTTCAAGAATTACAGCGTGCGAGATTTGGCCGAATTCCTGGAAATCTACGGCCTGCCCCTGCGCTTGGGCACCTATCCGTCCGGTGCATCAGACGATGAAAAAGCGACTCTACTCAGCGCTGTGGTTAACATCGGTCATGCTGCTGCGGGTATTATTCCCGAAGGGATGATGATCGACTTTAAAGAGTCTGCAAAGGGTAATAAAGACCCCTATGAAGCGATGATGGGCTGGTGCGAACGCACCCAGTCCAAGGCCATCCTGGGCGGCACACTCACCAGCCAGGCGGACGGCGCTTCTTCCACCAATGCTTTGGGCAACGTTCACAATGAAGTGCGCCACGACCTGATGGCCGCCGATGCCCGACAGTTTGGCTCCACGCTCACGCGAGACCTGGTGTACCCCGTGCTGGCCCTCAACCGCACCGGCATTACCAGCCTGCGCCGCTGCCCGCGCTTTGTGTTTGACACACAAGAGCCAGAAGACATGGCATTGATCGCGGATGCCGTGCCCAAGCTGGTGGATGTGGGCATGCGCATTCCTGTCGAGTGGGTACACGAAAAACTGCGCATTCCCGAAGCCGAGGACGACGACGAAGTGCTGAGCCGTGCCGCACCAATTCCCGCAGTCTTGAAATCCGGCCTGGCTGCATTGAAGGCGCATACTGATAAAGGCGACGTGGCTGATGCTTACACTGCCCAGCTGGATGCCTCCACCCAGGCGGCCCTGGCTGGGTTGATCGACCCGGTGGCCGAGCTGGTGATGGAGGCCAACAGCCTGGAAGACATCCGCGATGGCATCGTCGCGCTCAGCGCCCAGCTGGACGAATCCACCCTGGCCACGCAAATGCAGTTAGCGTTTGCCGCTGTCGATTTGGCTGGCCGTTTTGAGGTACAAAATGGCCAGTAAGCAAAAGCCGCCTGAGAAACGCTGTAAGCCGCGCAGCGGGAAAATGGCTACGCTGACACGAACCAAAATCATTTAAACGTTTACGCAGAGATTTAAATGGGGTTTGTGCCGATTCGGCATGGGGTGGGACAGGCAATTCAAACAAAAAAGGAAAAATCGATGAAATGGATGGTAATGACTATTTTCGCGTTGATTTCTGTAGCCATTCAGGCCGCCGAAATTTATGGACCCTATCGCGCCGACCTGGTGCGGGTCGTTGACGGCGACACAGTAGTGTTAAATATCAATATCTGGCCTGGCCTGATACAGCGCGCCCGCATCCGGTTGGCTGGCATTAATGCCCCGGAGACTCGTGGGAATTATTCAGAATGTGAAAAAACAGCTGGCAAAAAAGCAACCAAATTCGTGAACGAATGGTTTACTGCTCATCCTCAGTTTGTTGTTACGCAGCTCAAGAAAGGGAAATTTACGCCGGTTGCCAGAATTGTGTCTGGTGCTGATGATTTATCAGCCGACATGCTGAAAGCCGGGCACGCTGTACCTTATTCAGGTAAAGGAAAGAGATATTCCTGGTGTCTTAATAATGGTAATGATCGAAGAATAGATCATCAACGACATGCCTGAGCAATACCAAAAACTCCCCTTCCAGGAAGCCATCGACTTTTTCCGCCAGAAAATCAATCTGCCCACTGAGCAGTGGACAGATATCTGGGAAGGCATGCATGCCCGTGCCTTTGTGGTAGCCGGGGCCATGAAGCAGGATCTGCTAACCGACTTCAGGTCTGCTATTGATAAGGCCATCGCAGATGGCGTGACCCTCAAAGATTTCCAAAAAGACTTCGACAGCATCGTACAAAAACACGGCTGGGCCTATAAAGGTGGGCGTGGTTGGCGTTCGCGGGTGATCTACAATACCAATGTGCGTCAGGCGTATAACGCAGGGCGTGAATTACAGATGGTAGACCCCGCCCTGCGCGCATCCCGGCCTTATGGTCTGTATCGTCATGGAGACTCTGCCACACCTCGGCCGCTGCACCTGAGTTGGGATGATTTGGTGTTGCCCCTGGGCCATCCCTGGTGGCAAACCCACACGCCCATGAATGGCTGGGGCTGTTCGTGCAAGAAATTTTCTATCAGTGCAGAAGAAGCCCGGCTGCGCGGTCTCACCGTGTCATCATCACCCCCCGGTGACGGCAACTACAAATGGGTAGATAAAGTCACTGGCGAGCAGCACACCATCCCCAGCGGTGTCGATCCGGGCTTTGCCTACAATGTGGGTGATGCCGCCTGGGGCAGACAACTCAGCGAACAAACCATGTCCACCTGGAAGTCCTCCGGGGAGAAAACATGGCTGCCGCTAACCCCTGGTAACTGGAAAACTGCCAGTCGCCCTGATCGTATCCCCCTGGAGGCACCTGTCGCCACGCTGGGGCATCGTGCCAAATCCGTCGAGGAAGTGCAGGCCACACTGGAAGCCACACTAGGCGGGCCGGAAAAAGTTTACACCGTTGCCGGGCAACCCCTACTGGTTAATGCACAAAGCCTGGCGCAACACATTGATATCAACCGCGCCGAGCTTATACCCCTGATTAATGAGGCATTAAACGACCCGTTTGAAGTGTGGTTAAGTTTTGAAGAACACCAGGCTACCGGCAAAGTGGTGCTGCGTCAGCGTATCATCAAAGCTGTGGACATTGGCAAAGGCAAGGGAATGCTGGTGGTCGCCAATGCCGTCAAAGGCATGATGGAGGCCTGGACATTTATCCCTATTTCCAAAACGCGAGAACTGAACAAACGGCGACGCGGGCAGTTGATGTACGGAAGATAGAAAGGAATGGGGCCATTGACTCCCACGGCAGAGCCCGGCGGATGATCGGCTCAAACGGGGCGCGGCCCTCACTGGATCACCAGAACCAATAATATAGGTAAAGCCATGAGTAACGTCAATATCGACATGACCTACGATGACAGCGAAGTGCAAAAGCTGTTTGCTCAAATGCTGGCCAGAGGACGGAACACCGAAACGGCAATGAAGGACATCGGTGAGGCTATGCTGATCTCCACTGATAAGCGATTTCGTAATCAGGTAGATCCGCAAGGCCAGTCCTGGACCCCCCTCAGGCCACGCACCCTTAAGCGTAAACGCAACAAAAAGACCCTCACCGAACGTGGCTATCTGCGCGGCAGCATTGCCTATGATGCCAGCAAAGATCGAGTGGCCTGGGGCACCAACTCACCCTATGGCGCGATCCACCAGCACGGTGGTGAGATCAAAAAAAAAACCCGCAACCAAACCCTGGCGTTCAACAAGCGCGGTCGATTTCTGAGCCGTGCTGGCGCTGATCGTCGCAAGCGTGGAGCCATCGGCGTGGCCTTTACCAGCATTGGAGCTCATATCGTGAATATTCCCGCCCGGCCTTATTTGGGGGTTTCCAGGCAGGACCGTGCAATAATATTGCAGATATTACGGCGTCATATAAGGGCTGCGCGCTAGGACCACAAAAGCAATAAGAAAGTTCTTACAACACTTCTCAAGGTTAATATAACAATTTGTAAGAAACGAGCTATTGATCTAAGAGCAAATAGGTATAGAATCTGTATTGACAGCGGGTTTATTAATACCTTGATGGCCCGTTTGATGTATGATTGAATGTTTCATGTTTCGCTCTATGATGGCATTCAGTCGTCAAAATTTTTTTTGGATTTTCTTTAAAATTAGTCGATATAGCAAGTGACGGGCAGTTTTGGTTGCACGAGGTCAATACCTCAATGATAACTGAAACCCGAACTGCCTCGAATTATCTTAACTTTAACACAATTTATATTTTTATTGGTCATATTACGGACAAGAAGCCTAGTTAGTATAAACCGTTTCGGTAAATGCTCAGAGGTAAGGTGTAAAATGGATACGTTTGAAGAACGTGTAGAGAAGTATAGGAAACAGGAAAGCGAAACTCTTATCGATAACGCAGCTTGGGATCATGCGCAATTGCTATTCAAGAATTTATTGGAAGTGGCTGCTGAAAAAGGTGAACCTGTTCGTATTATTACAGGCCACATGAATAACAAATTCTACAGTTCCTTAGTTAAAGAATTGCAAGATTGTTTAGACAAAGGTATTTCAGTGGAGGCAATCATTACAGATGCCCCAAACATTGATCTTTCCACTAATCAATTTGCACGCATATTGAAAGAAAAAGGTGCTTTGATCCTTGCTCAGAAAGGGGAAAGTATTGTTGCGCCGCATATGCTTCTGATTGGAGACAAAGCACAACGATTCAGGCTGGAAGTTGATCATCAGCAAACTAAAGCCGTTGCCAGTTTTGGAAATAAGAGCATGGGTGCAATGCTGATTTCAGTTTATAAAAATGCAAAAAGGGAATTGCTCGCCTTACACTCAGTAACACAAAAAAATAAAGAAAAACTTGCAACAGTATAGTTTTTCGATGCGCTGCAACTTTGGAAATAAGAGCATGGGTGCAGTGCTGGTCTCAGTTTATAAAAATGCAAAAAAAGAATTGCTCGTCTTACACACAGCAACACAAAAAAAATAAAGAAAAACTTGCAATAGTATAGTTTTTCGATGCACTGCAACAGGGAGAGGGCTTGGGGGGAATGGAGTATTTAAATGGGATGTTAATCATCGCATCGGCGTTTAGTGTTTTCGGACAATACATTGATACAGGCCATCGCCATGAAATCCAATGCCTTAAGGATTCTTTGGAAAAACTGGATTTTGATGACCCAGATGGCGATGATGGTTTGAATGAGTGTAAGGTGGAGTGGGATCGGTTACGCATTATCGAACCACTGAGAACACAGTTTTTAATTGGAGTGCTAGCTGCATACCTCGTGAGCTTGGTTATTTATTTCACCGCATACCATCTCGGCATTCTTTTTTTCTCGTGGCCAGTAGAAAAATCAGCCTATATAAATAATTTAGCAACGGCTTCGGCTGGTGTAATTCTCGTGCTAATCTCAATTAGCATGTTTGTTCGCGTCTACAAAATGGCATCTCAAAAGAAAAAATTCAAAGACAAATGCAAATCATTATCCGTAATGCTGAAAGTTATTCGCAAATCAATACACTCTCGAAAAAAATGATAGAGCAGGATAAAAAAGTAGGAAAACCCCAGTCTGGCTAGAGGTCCGGAATCTGGCCGCCGCAAGCGTGGAACCATTGGCGCGGCCTTTACCAGCATTGGAGCCCACACCGTGAATATTTCTGCCCGGCCGTACTTGGAGATTTCCAGGAAAGACCGGGCAATTATTCTGCGGCGGCATCTGAGCCAAGGATAACAGCGGTTCCGCTGGCCACGACAAACAGCATTGACTTTCCTTTGCCGGATATCTCACTGTAATCTAAGTCTACTGCAATCACCGCATTGGCTCCTGCCTCGTGAGCCTCTCTTTTTAGTTGGTCGAGCACAGTTATGCGGGCGCCTCGCAATACCTTTTGTGTTGCCACGCTGCTACCGCCAACAACATCTGTCACGCTGGCGAAAAAGTCTCGAAAAACATTCATACCAAAAACAGCCTCTGCAGTAATGATTTCCAAACGTTTTTCAATAGGCAGGCTTATACTCATCTCGGTAGTGAGCATAATTTTTTTGTGTGGAGCTGGTTGTGCTTTAGGCGCTGGCTCACGGACTATCTTCGGGTTGGTTTTGCATCCGTAACAAATGCCCTCGTCTTCTTCTGTTGGAATTAACCCCAATTCACACACGCGGCAATTAGCCATTTAATTTTCCCTCTGGATGATTAACTTGTTACAGTTACGATTGATAACGTAAAAAAGCATACCCTATCCAGAACGCCCCCGGAACCCGTTCCCCCGCAACATTCCAATCCTGTACCGCTAATCTGGCGGCATGTACGGAACCCCCAAAGCAAAACCACCCGCTCAAAAAACAACCGACTTGATCGGTTTCGCCGCTTGTGCGATTAGCGTCAAAACCGCGAGCACGACAGTACAGCTATTTCCCGCTGGGTATTTCCGTGCCCGCGACGGCCGACCGCATGAAGTCAACGACTGGTACATTGATGCCGCCATCGCACAACGGTTAATCACTGCAGCTGCCAATCGTGGCACGCCGTACATGCTGGACTATGAGCACCAAACACTGCTCTCCGAAGAGAACGGACAGCCAGCGCCACGCTCCGGCAAATTCACTCAACTGGAATGGCGTGAGGGCGATGGTCTCTACGCCACTGACGTGGCGTGGACGAACCGCGCCAAAGCATATATCGAAAACGATGAATACGAATTTATCTCGCCAGTGTTTTCTTATGACAAGCGCACCGGTGCTGTCCTCGAACTGCGTCATGGCGCACTGACCAACGACCCCGCCCTGGATGGCATGAAGGGCGTCGCTGAGCTGGTGGCCGCTCGATGCCGCATGAACTCTGACCAACCCATGGAGAATAATCCAATGAAGAAAGAACTGCTCAAACTGCTTGGCCTGCCAGATGACACAGATGAAGATGCCGCTATGGCAGCCTTGACAACGTTGACCGCTGACATAACAGGCATGCGCAAAGCACTAAACATTACGGAAGACGTTGATGCCGTTGCAGCCATTGCTGCACTAAAAACCAACACCAATAACAAACCTGACCCGGCAAAATTTGTGCCGGTAGATGTCGTGCAACAGCTGCAGACCCAAGTGGCGGCATTAACGACCCAGATCAACGACAACACAGTGGATGATCTGGTGGAAGTCGCGCTGAGTGAAGGCAAGTTAATGCCTGTCCAGGAAACGTGGGCCCGTGACCTAGGCAGCTCTGATATTGCTGCGTTGAAAACGTATCTGGAATCGGCACAACCCATCGCAGCATTAAAAGGCAAGCAAACCAAAGGAGAGCCAAAAGACGCCGGTGGTGCTGCCGAATTGAGCGAAACCGACTTGGCTGTTTGTAAGCAGATGGGCATCAGCCCGGACGATTACAAAAAAACACTGTCTGCCTAATCGCGGTTCATTCAACCCAACAAAGATAACAAGGAGTACAACATGGCACTCAGTGAAGATCGAAGCACACATATGCAGGACGGCGAACTGATCCCGGTTCCTGTTGCGGCTAATGCCGTTTGCTATGCCGGTGGTTTAGCTGCGGCAAATGCCACAGGTTATGCCGCACCAGGCGCGGTGGCCACCACGCTGACCTATCTCGGCCGATTTGAAGAAAAGGTGGATAACACCGGAGGCGCAGATGGTGCTGTTAGCGTGCTGGTACGCCGCAAGAAAGCGTTCAAGTTTAAGAACTCAAGTGGTGATGCCGTCGCCCAGGCCAGTTTCGGTAAAGTCTGTTACATCGAGGATGATGAGACCGTATCCGCGACCAACGGCACGGGTACGCGCTCGGCAGCAGGTATTGTGATCGGCATCGATAACGATGGTGTGTGGGTCGAATAAGCGCACACCATCGTGTGTTAACACGTTTTAATTATTCATTACTGATACGGAGAAAGTGCCATGAAGCGCATGATGATTTTTTTAACAGGTATGGCTGCATTCGTCGGCGTGGTAATTGCTGCCGTCGCGGGCGTCCCACCAATAGACTTCCAAGCAACGATTACTTCAAGTGGTTTTATGGGTGAGGCTGGATTACCGATGCTTGGCGTTGCTGGAATGATCATTAATAAAGAAAACCTGAGTTCAGTTTTTACTGGGCTGAAAACCATTTTTAACAATACGTTAAAAGCAGAGCCGGGCAATTGGCAGAAGACTACCATGCAGGTGCCATCGACACGCTCAGGTGAAGACCATGTGTGGCTATCGCGATTTCCCAAATTCCGCAAATGGATCGGCGACAAGACCGTCAAGTCCATCAAGGCGGGAAAATATTACGTCAAGAATGAAGACTGGGAGACCACACTGGAAGTTGATCGCAACGATATCGAAGACGATGCGCTGGGCATTTATCAAACCCAGGCATCTGGAGCGGGTGAAGCGGCGGGTGAGCTAAACGATATTATTTCCGATGATCTGAAAGACAAGGCATTCACCGAAACCTGTATGGATGGCCAGTTTTACTATGACACAGACCATCCAGTTAATGATGCCAGTGTCTCCAATAAAGGCACGGCCGTATTGTCTGCCGCCACTCTAGCGGCCGCAAAGGCAAGTTATGGCTTAGGCCGAGAAGCCATTATGGGTTTCAAAGATGAAGAAGACATGCCACTGCGCCTGGTGGGCGACACTCTAGAGGTTGGGCCTTCCCAAGAGGCTGTTGCCAAAATCCTCATGACCGCCGACAAGCTCCAGGATGACAGCCCCAATCCGTATAAAGGCACTGCCACGGTGGAACTTAATCCAGCAATTACCGATAACCGCTGGATGCTACATGTTACCAATAAGACCAGTATTAAGCCGTTCATGATCCAGATGCGAAAAAGCCCCGTTTTTGTCCAACAGACCGGCATGGACAGTGACGATGTTTTCAACCGTCGCAAGTTCAAGTTTGGTGCCGAGGCGCGCGCCACAGGTTTTTACGGTTTTTGGCAATTGAGTTATGGCTCAGACGGTACGGTGTAATCCTACCCCTCATAGCAAGCAATAACAGTCCATAACAAGGGGGCGAAATAAGCCGCCCCCTTTATGAAACACACAGGAGAAACAGCATGGCTGAATCAAAACCAAAACCAAAACCAAATACCGTGAAAGGCATACGGGTGACCACCAAGGTGGATGGATTCCGCCGTGGCGGTCGAGCCTGGACAGGCACCACTGAAGTACCTGTGTCGGAATTTGACAAAGGACAGCTTAAGCAGATTAAGAGCGAATCTTTATTGGTAGTGCAAGACATCAATATTCCCGTTGACGACTAATGCTTTACTGCACCGAACAAGACATGATCGACCGGTACGGTGAGGTGGAGCTGATCCAGCTCACCGACCGGGATGATCTCGGTATCATTGATACCAACGTACTGACGGTGGCTATCGAAAACGCCAGCGCCCTGATGGATGGTTACATCGGCAGCCGATATGCGCTGCCCTTGTCAACGGTGCCTCGCGTGTTGGAACTCTACTGCGCCGACCTCACACGTTACTACCTCTATGATGATCGCGTCACAGAAACGGTGGGGCGTAATTACGATTCGGCAATGGATTTCCTGAAACAGGTTTCCAATGGCCGCACCAAGCTGGGCCTGTCGGACTCTGGTGACAAACCCACAGCCAATAACGGCGCAACGATGACATCAGGTGGTCGTGTCATGGGTCGGCAAGATAAAGGCTTTTTGTAGTCATGCATGATCTCGCTGCCCTGGATGACGCTGTCATCAAACAACTCAAGGACAAGGCGGACGTATTTCGCCAAGTTTCAACCCTCGACAGTGAGGAAGACTTGCTGGATTCAAAGCTGCCAAACGCCACCGCATTTGTATTAATTGGTCGCGGCCAATTTCAGCCACCTATTGGCAACACAAACTATCAAGAAGGCACTCTGGATGTATCGGTGTTTGTGGTTGCTCGCAATGTGCGCGGCAAAGGTGCCGCGCGTAAACGAGTTGCTGGGGCCTATGAATTGATCACTGCCACGGATGCTGCCTTGTTGGGTTTTGAGCCAGCCAATGGTTGCGGAGCTTTGTACCTGGTATCTGTTGCGTCGGTACTGGTGGATAAAGTTTCTGCTATCTATGAAATTATTTTTAGATTCGATATATCGGAGGAACCCTAATGCCTATTCGTCATGGCCGTAACACCCAATTGTTATTACAGCGCAACACTGGTATCTATCGCGCTGTGCCCGCACCAGTCGGCGCATTTGCGATGAAGTTTTCTGAAATAGAAATGGGTCGTGATCCACAACGACAGGAAGACCCGACGATACAGAACACACCGCTGGCCGTAAAAAAGGATGACGGCGAACCCACATTCGACGGTAGCCTGAAGGGCATTTTGTGTCTCAATGATATTGGTCAGTGGCTGTCACTGTTATGGGGCACACCGACCACTACCGGTGTTGGCCCGTACACTCACACATTTACACTCGATCTGAGTGAGCGACCCGATGCGCTGCTGCAACTGGGTTATCTCAACGCCAGCAAATATCCACGATGGCTGGGCCTAATGGTAGGCAGCATGAGTTGGGACGTTAAAGAGGATGACCAGTCATTCAACGTTGAATTAATGGCCGGTGAAGAAACCAGCCCCGAGCCGGTTACTGCATTTGATGCAGCGCCCACAGCCTATGCTAAGAATCGCGCCGTCAGTAAACGCGGTAACGTTTACGATATTGATGGTGCCACAACACTGGGCCGCATAACCAAAGCATCCGTGAGCATCGTCAACGACAACGAAGGCCAGAACGTAGCCGATGGTACTGAAGGGTATGGCGAAGTGTTGGTAGGCCAGCCAGCCATCAGTGGATCGGTGTCCGCACTGTTTGATGACACCGTAAATATTTTTGACCACGGTCGTGACCACGCCACTAAGCCCATGACATTAATCAGCGCCAACAAGGCCGGTGATAACTGGCTGAAGCTGATTCTGCCTGCCGTGGAGTTTGGTGAAATCAAACATAAAGTGGCGACCTCCAAGGGGCTGGTTATTGATACGGAATGGAGCGCCCATGCCGATGCGACGCCCCCCACCATCGAACTGGTTAACGGCATTGCCAGTTATTAGGAGCGAATCATGGCCAAAGAAAAACTCAACACGCTGCAAAAAAAACAAAAGCCGGTGACGTTTCGTGACACGAACCATGTACAGCGCATCATTATTATTGGTACGCGAAAACTGACAGTAAAAAATAGTTTAGTGACCGTGCAAGCCCCGGCGTTGATTGATGCGCTGGACAATCTGTACGGCATGGAAAGGGAGAAAAAATAATGTTGATGTTAGGTGCGCCATCACAAGTGGCAAAGTGGTCACAAGCCGATATTGAGCTGGACTTGATTCCTCTGTTTGAAGATAAAGACCAGGAATTTATCGCGAAAACAACCACCGAAGTACGTGATAAAGAAGGCAAGCTGATTAACATTAAACGCGATGTCGCCAAATACGCACAACTGGTCGGAAACTATTGCATTAAAGGTTGGCGCGGTGTGGTGGACCGCAAAAAGAAACCATTGAAATGCACAGAAAAAAATATCAATGAATTTATGCTGATCGGTGTGGCCCAGGATTTTGTTTTTGGAAAAATTAAAGGCTTATCTTTGATCGTAATAAAAGAGACCGAAGCAGCAAAAAAAGATTAAACGCCCTGGTCAAGTGGATTCGCTCCGGTGGCCCACAAGCAATCGAAGCGCTGGAAGATCTCGGCGAAAAACCTAGCATAGAAGACCTGCCACCGCTGTTGCTCTGGGAAGCGCCCTTATGGCGGCTTTACCAGCAATTAAATAGCCAGTGGCGCTATGTTGAAGCAACGCCCGTGGGGCTGGAGTTGAGTGTTTTTATGCAACGTATTAAGGCTAAAGGCTGGGATATGGACTTGGCGCTGGATTTATTGAAAAGCATTGAGACGGCATTTCTGACAAAGGATGTTAGCGATGAGTGAGCCAGAAGTAAATATAGTCCTGACCATTAATGGCAAGCAATATACTGCCGCATTAAAAAAAGCAGGCGAGGAAACTGATAACTTCGGTGACCAGGCAAAAGATACGGCAGCAGACATTGGTGGCTTGGCTGCACAGGTTAAGAAGTCTGAAAAGGAAGCCGATAAATTAGGAAAAACCAGTAAAAAAACTGAACACAGATTGTTCGGTTTTGCGAAATCCATAAATAGTACAAAGGCCAATATAAATCAGCTCTCAGGTGCGGTAAAGCTATTGGTTGGGGGGTTTGTTGGTATTCAGTTGGGTCAAGTTATATTGGATGTGAAAGATACGGCTTTGCAGTCTGAGGCGCTGGGTAACAAGCTGCGTTTCGCCGTTGGTGGTTCTCAAGAAGCCGCTGAAGCAATGAATTTTGTGCGTGACGAGTCCAATCGTCTGGGGCTGGAATTATCAAGTCAGGCGGATGCCTATGGATCTATCGCCGCCGCCTCCAAAGGCACTCGTTTAGAAGGTGAAGCAACGCGGGAAATTTATCTCGGGGTTGCAGAGGCTTCTGCCGCACTGTCGTTAACAACCGATCAATCCACTGGCGCGATGCGCGCGCTGGAACAGATGATGAGCAAGGGCACTGTGCAAGCAGAAGAATTGCGTGGACAGTTAGGTGAGCGTATCCCCGGTGCGTTTCAAATCGCCGCACGATCCATGAATGTCACCACCGCTGAGCTGGGCAAAATGTTGCAGCGCGGCGAAGTGATGTCGGATGAATTCCTACCCAGGTTTGCCGCTGAATTGCGTCGGACATTTGGTGAAGATGCTATTAAAAATGCCGACAGTGCTCGCGCGTCTTTCAATCGTTTAAACACCGCGTTTTTTGAACTCAAATCCACCCTCGGCGAAGATCTAAACGAAACATTAAGTGACACGGCTGACTGGCTAACCACATTAATCGAAAAAACGAATGAATTAGTTGGTGGTGGCAAAGACAGCTCCGCTGGCCTTAATGGCTGGGAACGACAGATCTCTGATATTTCTGAACGGCTAAAGGAAGCCGAAGCCGAACTGTCAGACGAAAAATCAGACCGCTTTTCGTTCAACCCATTTGGCCCTGACTTTCATGAGCGTGTTGCCGCTGCCCAGGCGAAGGTCGATGCGATCGCGAACATGATGGCGGAGGTTAACCGTAACTACAATCAGTTTGGTAGATTCAATCAAAGTGATAGCCCGCAAGCCGAAAACGCCACTGTTGAGTCAGTAGTAGATCCTGCCGCTGTTAAATCCGTAGACAGTTTACAGCAAAACCTCCAGCGCCAAATCGCTCTCTATGGCCAAGTAGGCAATGCAGCGAAAGTGCGTTACGAAACAGAACATGGCGCACTGCTTGGGCTCAAGCCTCAACAAAAAGAAAAACTCATTGATATGGCGGATGAGCTGGACTTCATCAAAGCCAATGACGAAGCCGTGCGTGAAGCCATCGCCACACAAAACGAAGCCATTGAGGTTGATCGACAATTAGCGGCAGCTAAACAGGAAATAGTGGCTGCGAACCTGCAAGCCATTGAGTTGAATTCAGCAACGGAAGCCGAGGCGGAAAATGCGCGTTATCAATTAGCCCTGGAGCAATTACAGGCCGCCGAAGATGCCAAGCTCAACACGCTGGTAGGTTACGACGAACTACGCGAACGCCTGAAGATTGAACATGAGAGCCGCCTGACACAGATCGAGATGGGCGCATCTAGCCAGCGGTTACAGATACAACAAAGGGTTGAAGCACAAGTCGTACAAATGAGGGCTGCAACAGTAAATAGTGCTGTTGCATTACTGAGTGCGCTGGGTGCAAAGAGTAAAAAATTTGCGGCTACAGCAATCCTGCTGGAAAAAGCCACAGCTATTCAGCGTGTGTTAATACAATCAAAAGTGGCGGCGATGGCAGCACTAACACCACCACCAATAGGACTGGGGCCAGTCGCAGGCGCGGGCCTTGCTGCAAGTATCACATCTGCCGGTTATACGAGCGCCGGTTTTATTACAGGACTGGGTGCTGTTCAGTTAGCCGGATTGAATAGCAATAGCGGTGCAGGCGCATCTCCGGTTTATTCTGTTGATCCATCCACCGGCTTACCCGCGAATGTCAACCCGTATACCGGTTCCTCTGCCGCCAACAATACCGGCAATAATAATAGTGGTGGCGTGACTGTTATCGAAGCCGTAGGTCGCGACACTGATACAATCACCTTGGCGCAAATGGAACAAATATGGAAAATGCAAACGGACGCCATTGAGCGTGGCGACAGAATATTGTTCCGTCGTAGCTCAGCGCAAGGGCTGGAGTTAACGGAATCCGCCGCATGAGCAGTGTTATCTATACTGCCACGCGATCAGTCACAGGGTCTCACGTCGCGGGTAACAACTACGCGCTCGATTTCAGCGCCGGTAAACTAAATCGCAATAGTAAAACAGCCCAAAAAACACATATTGCGCGTGGTGGCCAGAGCGAGACACTGCGCTACCGTCAAACCATTACCTGGGACATCACCACCACGCGCGTTACCGGCCCTAACATACCGTTACTGCGCGAGTTCCTGGACTCCGTTGATGGCGGTGAGGCATTCACGTTTGACCCCTACGGTACTAACGCCGCACCTGACAATCCGGTTAGCTGCAAATTAGATAGCGATAGTTATAACGAAAACCGTCACGGTACTACTGACTCGTTCCGGGTGTCTTTTCGCGTGAAACAACTTTAGGAAAATTAATGCGCGTTGATAATGTCACCTATGCAGCATTCCGCCGATCTGAAGCCAAGGATGTCCGTTACGTCATTAGCGTTAACTTCGGTGATGATGTTGATCCCCGGATGCATTATTTTACGTCACACGCTGACTGTGCTGTGCCTGCGACTGCTACCAGCGTCAGTTATGATGTCATCGAATCTACTTCCGGGCAGGCCCAACGTTTGGATCTATTGCGCTCACGTTCAGACATCGGCGGCGTGCGATTTAGTGTTATTGACCCGCTAGGGGCTGTGACCACTGTGATTACCGCACAGCTCGCTGCTGGTTATAGCCTGCGGCAAAAAGAAGTGGTGATTTATTTAGGCGGCAAAGATTTCGCCTGGTCAGATTACGTGACTGCCGCGACGGTTATTATTGATGATCGCGAGTGGCTGGAAGGTTCGCATGTGTTTAGCTGTTCAGATATTTTGCGCACAACCCGCAAGAATATTTGCGATCAAAACCGCACAAATTTACGCAACAGCATCACTCAAGACGACACAGTATTAACTGTCTATAGCGCAGCAAAATTTGAGTTTAATACTCATGGCAACGGCTACTCTGACGCCCCTGGGCTGCGCGTTATTTATATCGATGTGGATGATGAGACCGTACGCGCTACAGATAAAGTGGACGCCCCTCTCAGTGTTACCGGTACTGACATTAGCATCAACAGTGCTGACAATTCTATCAATAGCATTACCACTGATTTTTCCGGTTTTTCTCAGGGCATGCAGATTGTTTTATCGGGTAGCAATGACGGTATTTATCATATTGCCCAGCCACCTACGGCCACTAAAATAATTACCGTCGAAAGTTTAACAAATACTGCTGCAGGCTCCAGCGTTAATGTACTTGCTGATATCCAGTTTTATAATTGTACTCGTGGCGTACTCAATACCAAACCTGCGGCACATGATGTAGATGCTACTGCTGACGCCGATCAACGCACCAAAGTCACGGAGCGCATTTATTTTGAGCTGCCATTGCTCAAGGCCGCGTATGCCATTCTCACAGGTAATGTTTATGGGCAGGCTGATCCGTTCCCTAGCAATTGGCACCTGAATATATCCACAAAGTGGATTGCCACCAGTACATTTACCACTCACCCGGATTGGTGGGATATTGCTGACGATGCAACCGGTCAATTGGTACGGTTCAACGGATTAAAAAAACGCGATGGCAAAAAGTTCGTTGAAGAGCAGCTCATGCGATTGCAAGGTGCATTCATGCGCGTGCAGAGTGATGGCCAGCTCGCTCTGCGTCGCAAAACCAGAGTTTCAGAAAAGGCGGCTCATATAAGAGTGCTGGATGACTCAAATTTGGTCGAATGGGGGGCTCTTAAGGAGGATATGGATGCTGTTTATGATGCATTTACCTTTAACTGGAATGCTGATCCAAAAACAGGAAAGCCAAACAGGCACATAACATTGCTGAACCCCGATTCAAACAACGTTCAAGGAAAGCCTAAAACGTTAGAGATGACATTTGAAGGGCTGAGCGGCTACACAACCACTCAGGCTACCCTTTCTTTATTGCGTGACTCCACACGAGATATGTATGCCGGGTCACCCTTTCTCTGCCAGGTTAAAGCGCTGCCGTCCATGAATGATCTGGAAATTGGCGACATAGTACGCTGGCGCACACCATCAGTACGCGATCCGGTAAATAACAACACACTGGATCGGTCGTTTATAATCGTGGCAAAAAACGATGACTGGATGACTGGCGGCGTGGTCCTTGATTTGTTTGGCAGCTCACGTCAGGCCACACCCGTTAATGATGCACAAAGCAATCGTGTACTGACAACTGCTGCCTATGAAGTTGGTCAAGAGCTGTTGGCCTATCTTGACGCCACATATACCAATGCAAACGGCACAAAATACCAAATAGTTAACAGCGTCCTGCACATCATAGAAAGCATTGACTTGATTGGTAATGATGACCTCTCTCTTGGGGGGAATTATTATTATCACGGTGATGTAACAATCAATCAGTTAGATGGCTCATCCAATCAAATTGAAGTAACCATTAATAAAAATGTCGGATTATGGATTGATGGGCACTTCACAAATAATGGTTATATCAGCGGTGTTGGTCGTGGCATTAGTGATGGCAGCGTTGGGTTTATTGGTGCAACCAAGGCTGGCGGCGGATTTAACCACAGAGAGATTTTAGGCTGGGGTACGTCAGCCAGTATTGATAGCGACGTAATCGCCGCAGAAAACCATTCGATACCAAATTTCAACATTCAATGGGATGGAAATAATATTTCAGGACTGCCAAGCAACCTGCTTGGCACCGGTGGTGGCCAGGGTAAAAACACAACATATTTTTCAGAGGATGACGAAGGATTTACGAAAGGCCCATATACAGCGCAAGGTGGATTATATGGTGGTGGTGGAGCTGGGCTACGAATTGTTACCCACAGCCTGTCTATGGGGTTATCCGCAAATATTAATTTAAGCGGTGGCGATGGCCAACTGGGTGATTACGTAACATCCCTTGGTCCTGGTGGGGTTGCCAATGGCAGCTTTGGTTATAATGCTGGCAGCGCGGGTGGAGGTGCGGGTGGCGCGTTACTGGTAGTCCTGGATGGCAACGGCGCATTTGAAACCGGATTAAGTAATGGATTCATTTCGGCTAATGGGGGCTCACCAATTTTTGGTGGCAGGCTGACAAACAAATCTGGATCAAGCCCCTGGAGACCCGAGTATGCCAACGGCATTAATAGCTATTACGCAGGTTATCAAGCCAGCGATTCATCGGACGCCAATTACCGTGTGCAATACCTCATGGATGACATTGCCCCATCCCCTGAGCCACCAACGTACAGTGATCGACCGTTAACGATTAATGTTCAAGAACAAGTATCCAGCTCAAACAGCCTAAATCAGTCAGGTCTGGAAATATCAGTAAACCCACCTGGTGACCCAACATATCGGGGGGCAAGATTAACGATTTCCAAAGTTTCGCAGGATTCGTGGGCCACTATTGGTGATGCCTATAATACGGAAGAGCTGGTATATACAGTGTTAGCTGATGGCAGCACGTATAGAATCCGCGCACAAGCCATATCAATAAACGGTAGCGTCTCCAGCGAATATGTCGAAACAACGTGGACCGTTACTGTTGCAGCTGGCACAGCCGTCATAGGCTCCGGCAATGTTATCCAAAGCAGCCCTACTGTTGGCCAAAGCACCAATGGTCAGGGCATTATTCATCGCACGGAATCTATTAGTGGTTACAGCCCGACGGGCGTAGAAAAAACACGCATTGATGCAAGCACTGGCAAGATCACTGCCACAGATGTCAACCTCACTGGCTCCATCACCGCATTGGCAGGCGCTATTGGCGGCTGGGATATTACATCAGCAGCGCTAAAAACAGGCGTTGGGGCAACACACATAGAGCTTGCGCCAGCATCAGGCATTTGGTTTGGAGCCGATACCCTGGGTGCTGCACCATTTAGTGTTACGCCTGCGGGAGCATTAAAAGCCAGTTCCGGTGAGGTCGGCGGCTGGAATATTGGTGTATCTTCCTTGAGTATTGGTTCAGGCGCTTCTCGTATCGAGCTGCACCCAACATCCGGTATCTGGTTTGGTAATGATTCATTTTCCCTTGCACCTTTCAGTATTACGCCTGCCGGAGCACTAAAGGCCAGTTCCGGTGCTGTCGGTGGTTGGAATATCGGTGCATCTTCCTTGAGTATTGGTTCAGGCGCTTCTCGTATCGAGCTGCACCCAACATCCGGTATCTGGCTGGGTGATAATGCATTTTCCAATGCGCCGTTTAGTGTGTCACCGGCGGGGCTACTTAAATCCACATCGGGCATGATCGGCAGTTGGACAATTAATGTCGCAGGCATTAGTGCAGGTGCTGGTGCTTCACACATTGAATTCAAACCCGCTACTGGCATCTGGTTTGGTAATGATTCATTTTCCCTTGCACCTTTCAGTATTACACCTGCCGGAGCATTAAAAGCCAGTTCCGGTGTAATCGGTGGCTGGGCTATTACGGCCGACAAGCTGTCTAGCCCCGACGGAAAAATAGTGCTAGATGCCGGACAAGATCGAATTCGTGTCAGCCAAGGTGAAAACTACTTTGACATTTCTGGCGCTGGTTTGGTCGGTGTCGACTCAATCCTCGGCACCACTATTAACTTCCCTACCGATGGCAGCGGGCCGACAATTTCCAGTGGAATTATTAACAGCACAGTATTCAATATTACGTCGGCGGGGATAATCGAAACCAGCCCCAACGCTGGTAATGGTGGTGCTAATGGTCAGGGAATTAGAATAAATAACACGGGAATCAAGGGTTGGAAAAAGAATGATCCGGCGCCCGTGTATCACCTGGATGCCACCACGGGAATCATCACCGCATTGGATGCTGTGCTCACGGGTGGTGGTATCACGATAGATGACGGAGGTGCGTTTAAAAGTATTGGAAAAGTACCAGGGGCTGGAAGTGGCGTTTTCCTTGGATACGACACCGCCGGATACAAGATGGATGTTGGTGACCATGATAACGAAAAATTTATATATTTTGATGATGCCGACCTTCATATTGGACGTAATACTCAATTGCGTGGCACGGATGCTTACAATAATAACAATGATTATTACCACAACTGGAATAACGAGCCGATTGAAAACTATGGAGCTGTGCTTTCGGGGGCAAATTTTGTTGCCGAAACTGATTATGGTCTCACTGGTTTGCGGATTGCTGGAAGTCAGACAGTAGGCGAAAAAGCGTATTTAGCTAAAGATTTTAAATGGACATCAAATTTTACATTTTTTAATAGCGGGTCTTGGCGCGCATTTCGCGGACGCATTTATTTTTCAGTATGGGGTGATGCAAGTTCATCATCGTCTATATGGCGCGCTGGAATTGGCAATGCGCAGCTAGCTGAAGGGTGTGGTTTTCTCCTAAAGAGCAATTATAAGGTTGTCGGTTACCTATACGATGGTACGACGTATAGAGAAACAGCAGAATTCTCTAAAGTGTATAACAATAACGGTGGTGCCTACGGTGCATTAATTGAGGCCTATGTTGATCCAGCAGCAGGGACAACGACATTTATAGCTTCTGGAGCTAGCGGCCAAGAAACAAAAACGCTCGCATATTTGCCGGAGTTTTATGGATTCCACTACGACGTTAATTATGGTGACGGTGATTTTGTGGGTAATTTTCCAGTGTGCCTGTATTTAGAAGCGATTAAGGCAGGGACATACACCAGCACCAAGAGATACGACCCTCAAATTAAATGGGGTGATTGGAGATTTTTGCAAGAAGGTTAATCGTCATTAACCGTAAACGTCATGCTTGAAAAAAACATAAATCATGAATTCGATAAATCGTTACAACAGGAGTGAGTATGAATATTGAAAACGTAAAAAGTATCAGAGACCAGCACCTGCAAGAACAAGCGCAGCTGGCCGCTGAATTATTTCATACCGACAAACGCTGTGAGTTTCTTCGTACCCGGCTTAATGAAATCAGCTGCATCCTGCAGACCGTGGATCATATTGCACCTCAGAATCCGGTTGAGAAGGATGGCGAAAATAAAGACAAACAATAGCCAGAAAAAAAGGGGCGACCAAGCCGTGCGCCAACACGGCCTGGACCCCAAACCACGGTGGATAATCACTGTGACCCAGGCAAAGCCCCCCGCCGCGTCGACGCAGCCGGGCTAGCGTAGCACATGAATTAAGAGGTGCGCACGATGGATCACAAACCGATTATTCCCTGGATGGGTGGCAAGGGTCGATTAGTTGACCACATATTGCCCAAGTTCCCGGCTCATACCTGCTACGTAGAAGCGTTTTGCGGAGCAGCGGCTATCTACTTTGCCAAGAGGCCATCAGATGTAGAGGTAGTTAACGATATCAATGGCGAGCTTATCAATTTGTATCGAGTCATCCAGCACCATTTAGAGGAATTTGTTAGGCAGTTTAAATGGGCTTTAAGCAGCCGCCAGGTGTTTGAATGGGAGAAAGCCAAGCCGCCGGAAACCATGACCGATATTCAACGCGCGGCCCGCTTTTATTACCTGCAGCGCCTAGCGTTTGGTGGCCGGGTAAATGGCCAGAGTTACGGCACCGCCACTACGTCCGGCCCAAGGCTGAACCTGCTCAGAATCGAAGAAGATTTGAGCCAGGCGCACCTCCGATTGCAGGGTGCCCAGGTAGAGAACCTGTCCTGGGTGGACGTGATCACTCGGTATGATAGACCTCACACGCTGTTCTACCTAGATCCGCCTTACTGGGAGACGGCTGGCTATGGGGTTGATTTCGGTTGGGATAACTTCGAGCGCATGGCAGTGCTGGCTAGGGAGGTACAAGGCAGCATGATCATTAGCATCAATGACCACCCTGACATCCGCCAAGTGTTTGACGGCCTCCACATGGAGTCTGTGGGCATTACTTATACAGTTGGCGGCGGAGAAAACAGCTCAAAAGCCACTGAGTTGATCATCTGGAACGATCATTGTGAGCAGGGCCGGAAGGAAACCAACACAATGGAGCTTTTCTAGGCCATTACAGAGGCGTTAAACAGAGGTAAAAGCCCCTTTTGGGTATTCGCACACCAAGTGGCGCGCTGTCGCAAATTAAGCGACGCGTTACACCCGTGGTCACTACCCCCTTACTAAACAAATCAGCACTATCCCGGATAATTCCGAGTGTCCCATTGTGTCCCAAAGAGGTAGATTGAAGATGGCGCGCCCGACAGGAATCGAACCTGTGACCCCCGCCTTCGGAGGGCGGTACTCTATCCAGCTGAGCTACGGGCGCAGAAGGCGCAGTTTAACAGATTTTAC
>Ga0316204_10002630_pt1 | contig 39750 bp, 32 predicted proteins | sample 6monrhotite_MG_2_FD_205661 | JGI IMG/M metagenome (GOLD analysis project Ga0316204, IMG submission 205661) | Microbial mat bacterial communities from mineral coupon in-situ incubated in ocean water Damariscotta River, Maine, United States -... | ecosystem: Environmental > Aquatic > Marine >...
AACCCGACAACCGACAACCGACAACCGACAACCGACAACCGACAACCGACAACCGACAACCAACAACCAACAACCGACAACCGACAAACCAAATCAGTCACCCTGACCAGGAACCTCACCCCGAGCCAACCCCAGATGATACCCCGCCGCCGCATCAGAAGGATCAACCGCCAGAACACGCTCAAAGGCCGCGATCGCCGCCCCCCCATGATGGGCTCCCAGCGCACGGATACCGGCCTCGAAGTCATCGCGGGTGGCGAGGCGCGCCTTGCGGGTCTGATCGTCCTCGGCCGCGAACAGCTCGAAGATCGCCAGCGGCTGCTGGCGGCCTCGGAGGAGCACCTCGCCCATGTAGCGACAGGGGAGCCCCACGTTGTCGTCGAGCTGCTCCAGCACCGCCTCGCTGGCGATGATGGGGGCCAGCAGGATCTTCGTCATGCCCTGGAGGCGGCTCGCCACGTTCACCGTGTCGGAGATGACCGTGCCGTCCATGCGCTCGGGCTCACCGATGGTGCCCAGCATCAGCCGGCCGTGGTGCAGGCCCACGCCGATCCGCATGGGCTCGGCGCCCTGGGTCTCCAGCTCCGCGTTGAAGGCCCGCAGGGCGTGCATCAGGTCCACACCGGCGCGCACCGCGCTCGGGGCGTCGGGGAAGAGGGCCATGATCTCGTCGCCGATGTACTTGTCGATGAAGCCGCCGTGGCGGCGGATCACCGGGCCGGCGTGGCGGAGGTAGGTGTTCAGGAAGGCGAAGATCTCCGGGGGGGACATGGCCTCCGAGCGGGAGGTGAAGCCCCGGATGTCCGAGAAGAGGACCGTCATGTCCTGCTCGGTCGCCTCGCCCAGCTCGACATCCACCACGGACTCCCGGCCCAGCAGGCCGAGGAACTCCGAGGGGAGGAAGCGGGCCATGGAGCGGGTGAGCGCCTTCTGCTCGTCGAACAGGCGCGCGTTCTGGATGGAGATCGCGGCCTGGGAGGAGAGCACGTCCAGCACCTCGCAGCGCTGCGGGGTGAAGGCCTCGGAGGTCAGGTTGTTCTCCAGGTACAGCACGCCGACCAGCGCGCCCTGGTTGATCACCGGCTGACAGAGCACCGAGCGCGGGCGGGCGCTGCGGACGTAGGGATCGTTGCCGAAGCGCTCGCTGGCGACGGCGTCGCTCAGCACGACCCGGCTCTTGGAGCGCGCCACGTAGCGCACCACCGTCCAGGCCAGGCCCTCGGACTCCACGCCGGGCACGCTGGCCTGGGCGCGGATCTTCAGGCCGGGGCCGCGATCGGGCATCATCAGACAGACGCGCTGGGCGCCCGCGTTCTCGATGACCTTCTCCAGGAGCGTGTTCAGGAGGTCGTCCAGGACCAGCTCGGTGGAGATGGCGCGGGTCGCCTGGAGCAGCGTCTCGTTGTCGAAGATCTGGTTGGAGTTGGTGCGGGTGGCTGAGCGGGTGCGGTCCCGGTGGTGGGCCATCATGGGCCCGAGGATCGGGAACTCGGCGTCCATCGACTCCACCTTGGCGGAGGCGCCCCAGCGGACCCAGGCGTAGCGGGAGTCCCGCAGGTAGCCCAGCGAGCGGCGGGCGTTGCCGGAGCGGATCCAGAAGCGGCCAGCGCGCTCCAGAGCCAGGGCGATCTCCCGGTGGGTGCCGCCGTCCTCGGCGCGGGCGATGGCCGCCTCGTAGCCGTCAGCGGCCTCGTCGAGGCGCCCCTCGACGGACGCGCGCTCCGCGGCCACCAGCAGGGGCTTGGAGCCGTGGACCGACGGGTTCAGCGCCGCCCAGTTCTCCAGCATGGGCATGGACGCGTCGAGGTGAGCGGTCCAGGCCGCCCGGGTCTCCTCGTCGGCGCTGTCCCAGCTCGCGAGCATCGCCAGGCAGGAGAAGTACCGCCACTGCAGGAAGGACACGAGGCCCGGGCCGTGGGTGATGGTCTCGCTGGCCTGCTCGTAGCCCTTCAGGGCGGCGCGGTAGTCGCCGAGGATGTAGTCGGCGATCATGCGCCAGGTGTAGAGCGGGCCGCGGATGAGCGGGTAGTGCTCCAGGCTCTTGTGGATGGAGGTCTCGTCGTAGCCGTCGATGAACTGGGCGGTGACGGCGTCCCGATCGCCGACGAGGCGGTACATGGGCAGCAGCGCGCCCCGGCCGATGGTGAGGCAGTCCGCCACGTTGAAGCGGTTCCCGCCCACCCGGTAGTAGTGCCGGGTCTCCTCGATGGCGTCCTCGAGGTCGCCGACGCCCTCCATCCGGAGCCCCGGCAGCACCATGGTGGTCCAGGCCGCCCAGTTGGTGCCCGCGCCGGTCTCCAGGGCGGCGCTGATGGACTTCTTGCCGTGGGCGATGGCCTCCTCGAGCGGGTGCGTCCAGTGAGCCACCCAGTTGGCGTTGACGAAGCCCACGCTGGGCCAGTTGGAGAGCTCGTTGCGCTTGTCCGCCAGCGCGGCGGCGAGCTGGCCGAAGCCGTCGGCGGCCGCGTACTGGCCGAAGGCCGAGAGCTGCATGGCGTAGCCCGCGTAGGCCGCCGCCGAGGCGCTCGTGTGGCCGTAGGTCGCGTAGGTCCGGATGAGCCAGGGGTTGATCACGGGCACGGTGTGCAGGTTGGCCCAGATGACCGGGGAGAGCACCGCGAGCACGTCCGTCGCCAGGCGCGCGGTCTCGTCGGTCATCTCCGGCAGCTCCAGCAGCGCCGTGGGGTTGCGGCCGGCCATGGCCTCGGTGAGCTTCTGGGCCTCCACCTCGCCGCGGGCCGCCCACGCCTCGGGGGCGCCGGGGATGTCGAAGCCCAGCAGCGCCAGCGCCGAGAGCCCGACCTCCATCAGCCGCTGGTGCTCGCCGGTGCGGGCGTGCAGCTCGGACTCGGCGGTCAGCAGGTTGACCTTGTCGGCGTCGGTGCGGGCCTCGCCCAGCGCGGCATGGAGCACAGTCAGGGCGACGTCGTAGGCGCCGCCGCTGTCGCAGGCCTGGGCGAGGGCGCGGTGCAGCTCGAAGCTGGTCTCGTAGTGCGCGTCCCAGCCTTCACCGCTCAGGATGTCCACGCCGGCCTGGAGGTAGCGACGGGCCGCGTCGTAGGCGACCGAGGCCGAGGCCCGGCGGCCGGCGAGCAGGTTCAGATCCGCCAGCCGGCGCCGCTCGGTGACCTCGACGATCAAGCCAGCGCCCGCGTTGAGCTGGTCGACGATGCCGAAGATGCCGTCGGGCTCAGGGCTGTCGCTGGAGTGGGCCAGCAGCCGCCGGCCGATCTTGAGGTGGGTGGAGGCCCGTCGGTCGTCGGGGATGGCGGCGTAGGCCGCCTCCTGCACGCGATCGTGTACGAAGCGGTAGGTGATGTCCTCGGGCGTGTCGTCCAGCAACCCCACCAGCCGATAGGCGTCGCCGATCGGATCCAGCAGCCCGGCGCCGAGGGCGGGCCAGAGGGCCTGAGCGACCTCCTCGGCGTCCTGCCCGAGGGCGTGGGCCAGCGTGCCGAGCTGGATGCGGTTGCCCACGCAGGCGGCCACCTCGATGGCGGCCTGACAGTCCGGCGGGAGGCGGCCGATGCGGCGGCCCATCAGCTCGGCCACGTTCTCGGAGATCCCGAGCGCGGCGATGTCCTCCAGGCGCCACTGCCAGCGCCCGCCGTCCTCGTCGAAGCGCAGCAGCCCCTCCTCGCCGAGGAGCATCACGAAGCGCGCGACGAAGAAGGGGTTGCCCCGGGTCTTCTGATGGACGAGCTTCGCCAGGGGGCCCACTTCGTCCGTCGTCTGGTGGAAGCTGTCAGCCAGCCAGCGGGTGACGCTGAGCCGAGCCAGCGGCTTCAGCGCGAGGGTGGTGACGGTGGCGCCCATGCGCTCGAGGGCGACGACCGTGCGGGTCAGGTCGTGCTCCGGGTTGACCTCGTTGTCCCGATAGGCGCCGAGCAGCAGCATGTGACCGCCGATGGGATCCCCCACGAGCCGCTGGATGAGCGACAGCGAGGAGGGATCGGCCCACTGGAGATCGTCCAGGAAGAGCACCAGCGGGCTGTCGGCGTCGGCGAAGGCGTGGAGGAAGCGCTGGAAGACCCGCTGGAAGCGGGCGCGGGCCTCCGTGGCGGGCAGCGGCGCGGGGGTGTCCTGCGGGCCGAGCAGCAGCTCCACGGCGTTGGTGATCTCGGTGATGACGCCGCCGTCCTTGCCCACGGCCGCCCGGACCCGGGCGGCGATCCGCTCGACGTCCTCGGCCGAGTCCTTGAGCACGTCGTCGACCAGCTCGGCGACGATCTCCACCAGCGCGCCGTAGGGCGCGCGGTTGAGCTGATCAAACTTGCCGGCGGCGAAGCGGCCGCGGCTGGCGGTGACGGGCTTGTGGATCTCGTGGACCAGCGAGGACTTGCCCACGCCGGAGTAGCCCGCGACCAGCAGGAGCTCGACGTGCCCCGTGTCGGCGAGGTCGCCCGGGGACCGGCCGTACGCGGCCCGCTCGAACGACTCCATCAGCGCGTTGACCTCGGCCTCCCGGCCGTAGAGGTGCTCCGAGAGCTTCAGCTCGGGGGAGACGTCCCGCAGGCCCAGCGGGAAGGCCGCGATGGGCTGCCCGGCCTCCACGGCCTGCAGGCAGCGCGCCAGATCCGACTTCACGCCGGAGGCGGACTGGTAGCGGTCCTCCGGGTTCTTCTCCATCAGCTTCATGACCACGTCGACGAGCTGCTGCGGCACCCCCGTCAGCGCCGGCGGGGTCACCGCCATGTGCGCGTGCACCAGGGCCATGGGCTCCTTCTGGAGGAAGGGCAGCTCCCCGCGCAGCATCTCGTAGAGCGTGACGCCGAGGGAGTACAGGTCGGTGCGGTGATCCACCGCCCGGTTCATGCGGCCGGTCTGCTCCGGGGAGATGTAGGCGAGGGTGCCCTCGAGGCCGCCCGGGTTCACGAGCTCGGTGGTGGTGCTGAGCAGCTTCGAGGCGAGGTCGAAGTCGATGAGCTGGACGTGGGTCTGGTGCGGGTTGTAGACGATGTTCGAGGGGTTCACGTCCCGGTGCACCACCCGGCGGAGGTGCAGCCGCGAGAGGGCGCTGGAGACAGCCACCCCGATGCGCAGCACGCTCTCGATGTCCAGCGCCGAGCGCTTGAGCAGCTCGCGGATGGAGTGACCGCCGATGTCCTGGGTGACCATCAGCGGCCGCCCCTCGTGCTCCAGCAGATCGTAGGTCGGGCAGATGCCCGGCAGCTCGAGATCGCGGGTCAGCTCATAGGCGAAGCGATACCGCCCGAGGTCGCGGGTCGTCGGCGCCGAGGCGGTCAGGTACTTCAGGATGACGGACTGGCCATCGCGGCTTCGCACGCCGCGATAGACGGTCGACCGTGGGCCGCGGTCAAGGACCTCACGGACCTCGTACCCGGGGAACTGGATCATCTGGTCGGTCTCCAAGAATCTGGAGGCCACCCTATCATCCCCGGGGCATTAAAAGGAACAGACGTTCTGAGCGCCCGCAAACCGGCGAAATAACCAAAGCCAAGTTGAAAAGTATATTTTGATGACACCAATCGCACTTGTAATGTTGGCATGCGCCAAAACCGACGCCGACACGAGCGCCCCGGTGGATCTCCTGACCGAGCTGACGGCGCCGGGCGACTGGGCGGTCGCTTACACCCAGACCGAGCTGACCTACGCCGATCCGCACACCGCTGACGATCGGACCCTGCGTCTGGCGACGTGGTTCCCCACCGACGAGCGCGGCGAGGCGTCCGGCGTCGACTACTTCTACGGCACCATCGAGGCCCCGGGGGTTCACGGAGGCGCGACCCCGGCGGAGGGCCCCTTCCCCCTGGTGCTCTTCTCCCACGGACACACCGGCTACGCCGAGAACAGCGCCTTCCTGATGGAGCACCTCGCCTCACACGGCTTCGTGGTGGTCGCCCCGGATCACACGGGCAACACCATCCTCGACGGCGACGAGCGGGCGTCGGAGATCTACCTCCAGCGCCCCGGGGACATCGCCGCCGCGCTCGACGAGGCGCTGGCGACGCTGCCGGTATCGGAGGGCGAGGTCTTCGCCGTGGGCCACAGCTTCGGGGGCTACACCGTGCACGCCCTGGCCGGCGCCAGCTACGACGCCGCGCTCATCGACGCCTGCCTGGCCGGCGAGGACACCTCCTCCTACTGCTCCACGATGACCGCGTCCCTCGCCGAGGCGCTGCGCGGCGGCCTCCCCGACCCGCGCATCCGGGGCTTCATCTCCATGGCCCCAGGCGACTACCGGCTCTTCGACGAGGGCCTCGCCGACGCGACCGGCGGACCGGTGATGCTGATGACCGGCGACATGGACGACCGCACCGGCCCCGACGCCGACGCCATCTGGAGCGCGCTGAGCGGCGGCGAGAACCTGCACGTGCGGATGTCCGGCGGCGGGCACCAGACCTACACGGACTACAGCGGCGTCCTGGAGAGCTTCGACGGGCTCATCGCGCCGGAGGAGGGCTGGCGCATCACCAACGCCTACGCCCTGGCCTTCCTGCGCTACCACCTCGGCGACGCGCTGGCGCTGCCGGTGCTCGATGGCTCCCTCACGGTCTCGGACGCGGCGGAGCTGATCCAATGAACACCCCCGAGCAGCCCGAACAGATGGAGATGCCCGACGACGAGGCGATCTCCTTTGACACCATCGCCGGCGACTGGGGCATCCACCAGCTGAAGCGGGGCCACCGCTTCTCCGCGGACGACATGCTCACCGCGTGGCTCGCCTGCGAGCTGTCCCCCCAGACGAGCCCGCTGCTCGATCTGGGCGCGGGCATCGGCTCGGTGGGGCTGATGACCCTGTGGCGCCAGCCGGCGGACGCCAGGCTGGTGATGGTGGAGGCCCAGACGGTGAGCCACGAGCTGGCGAAGCGCACCATCGCCGCCAACGGGCTCGGCGATCGGGTGGAGGCCCGGCTGGGGGATCTGCGGGATCCAAGCTCGGTGCCCGAGCGCGACCACTTCCCGCTGGTGACCGGCTCCCCGCCCTACATCCCCTTCGGCCACGGGGTGCTCTCCCCCCACCCGCAGCGCGCCGCCTGCCGCATGGAGCTCCGCGGCGACATCTTCGACTACGCCGCGACCGCCGCGCGCGCCATGACCCCGGACGGCCTCTTCATCTTCTGCCACGCCGCGGGCGACCCCCGCCCCGAGGAGGCCATCGCGGCCGCGGGGCTGCACCTCCTCCTCCGACAGGACGTCTGCTTCCGCGCCGCCCGGGCCCCGACCATCGCCCTCTTCGCCGCCGGCCGCGCCCCCCGCGCCCTCTCGGCGCGCCCGCCGCTGCACATCCGCGACGCCGACGGTCGCTTCACTGACGCCTACATGGAGCTGCGGGAGGCCATGGGCTCCGAGGTGCGGCGGGGCTGATACCTCTTGCGACTTATCCGCCCTCCGCCGCGAGCCGATGGGGTCCGGTGGGGGTGGGTGCTTGCATCGAGGGGGTGACAACCGGGCGCGCCGGGCGTGGCGTGTGCTCTGGCACTCGCTGGACAGCTACATCCCGGCGTCGGCGCGCACGGGCGAGATCGACGAGGACTGGAAGCTCCGGCTCCTGCTCCACAGCTCCTTGCTGCTCGGGCTCCTCCTGCTCAGCCTGTTCGCCCTCCTCTTCAGCCAGATCGGCTTCTCGGTGCTCACCGTCACGGTCGCCTGGGCGTCCGTGCTCGCGCTGAGCAACCCTGTGCTGCTGCGCTACACCGGCTCCAAGCGGCTCTTTGGCGCGGTGATCCCCTTCGTCCTGCTGGCCATGGACGGCGCCATCGCCACGGATCAGTACGGCCTGCTCTCCATGCTGGTGGGCTGGAACGCGATCATCCCGCTCATCGCCGTGCTCTTCGTGGGCGCGCGCTTCGGGCTCTTCTGCCTGGCCGTTGTGCTGGCGCAGCTGCTGACCTTCGCGCACCTGAACACCAACCTCGAGGTCTCAGCGTCCAACCTCTGGATCCCGGAGTTCATGCAGGCCGCCTTCGCCTGGGGCTTCGCGCTCATCTACGAGCGGACCCGCGCCAAGGCCACGACGCTCATCGACGACGCCCGGCGCGACGCCCTGGAGGCCAACCGCGCCAAGAGCGAGTTCATGGCGACCATGAGCCACGAGCTCCGCACCCCGATGAACGGCGTCGTCGGCATCAGCGAGCTGCTCCTGGACACACCGCTCAGCGACGATCAGTGGTCGCTGGCCATGACGGTCCACACCTCGGCGCTGGCGCTGGTGAAGTCCATCGACGACGTGATGAACATCTCCCGGCTGGAGCTGAAGCAGCAGATCCTGGAGGACAGCGCCTTCCTCCTCGATCGCGCGCTGCGCCACACCTGCGCCCAGGTCCGCCGCGACCTGCCGGAGGGGCGGGTGCTCCGGGAGTCCTTCCAGCCCTCCCTCGCCGCCGCGGTCCGCGGAGATGAGCGGCGCCTGCGGCAGGTGCTGCGGTCCCTCCTCTACCACTGTATTGAGACCTCCGACGCGGGAGAGATCGGCCTCGAGGGGAGCGTCACCAGCGACAGCACCGGCGCCTCGCTCTCCCTGAAGCTCCACCTCTCCTGTCAGAGCACCTCGCTGAACAGTCAGGCCCTGGAGGCGCTGTTCGAGCCCTTCTACTACCCCGAGCAGGGCAACGCGGTCGGGCTGGAGCTGTCGCTGGTGGGCGCCCTCGTCCGCGCCATGGACGGCGACATCAGCGCCTGGCGGGAGGGCGACCAGACCCACTACGTCGCGCAGCTCCGCCTCGCGATGTGTACGCGGAGCGCCCGCGCCCTCGGGGGCGACAGCAAGCCGCGGGTGCTGCTCGTCGACGACAACCCCGTCAACCGGAAGGTGGGCAGGGGGCTGCTCACCCAGCTCGGCTGCGAGGTGACGCTGGCCGATGATGGACAGCAGGCGCTCGCGGCGCTCACCCGAGGGCACTTCGACCTCGTCTTCATGGACTGCCTGATGCCTGTGATGGACGGCTTCGAGGCCACCGAGGCCATCCGCGCGCACCTGGATCCCGCGGTGCGCCGCCTGCCGGTGTTCGCGCTGACCGCCAGCGCCATGCCCGCGGACCACCAGCGCTGCCTGGCCGTCGGTATGGACGAGGTGTTCCTCAAGCCCGCGACCCGGGATCTGATGCAGCGGGCGCTGGGGCTGCTCGGCTGTCCCGGCGAGGCGCCCCGAGAGGCGATATAGGTCTGCCCCCCAATGGGAGGAGCCCACGCCGATGCCCTACGCCGAAGAACGCCGCGTCGCCGTCGAGGCCGTCGCCCGCGCCAGCCGCCTCTGCCGCGCGGTCCAGTCCACCCTCGTCGCCGGCGGCACCCTCGCCAAGGGCGACCGCTCCCCCGTCACCGTGGCCGACTTCGGCGCTCAGGCTGTGGTGAGCAAGCTGCTGGCCGACGCCTTCCCCGACACCCCGCTGGTGGGCGAGGAGGACGCGGACGAGCTGCGCAAGCCCGAGAACACCGCCCTCAAGGACAAGGTGCTCGCCGGCGTCGCCAGCATCGATCCCGGCCTGAGCGAGGAGGCCGTGCTGGCCGCCATCGATCGCGGCACCCACGCGGGCGGCCCCAGCGGGCGCTTCTGGTGTCTGGACCCCATCGACGGCACCAAGGGCTTCCTCCGCCTCGATCAGTACGCGGTCGCGCTGGGCCTCATCGAGAACGGCGAGGTCGTCGCCGGCGTGCTGGGCTGCCCCAACCTGCCCCACGACGCCAGCGACCCCGAGGGCGGCCGCGGCTGCCTCTTCATCGCGGTCAAGGGCGAGGGCGCCTACATGCGCACCCTGGACGACCCCACCGAGACCCGCATCTCGGTGTCGGACATCGGCGACGTGACGAAGGCCCGCTTCTGCGAGTCCGTCGAGAAGGCCCACACCTCCCAGTCCGACTCGGCGAAGATCGCGGAGCGCCTCGGCATCACCGAGGCCCCCTTCCGCATCGACAGCCAGTGCAAGTACGCCGCGGTCGCCCGCGCCGACGCCTCCATCTACCTGCGCATGCCCACCCGCGAGGACTACGTGGAGCGCACCTGGGATCACGCCGCGGGCGTGGCGGTCATCACCGAGGCCGGCGGCAAGGTGACGGACATCTACGGCAACGACCTCGACTTCTCCCAGGGCCGCGGCCTGGAGAAGAACAAGGGCGTGGTGGTCACCAACGGCGCGCTGCATGCGCCGGTGCTCGAGGCGGTCCAGGCGATCCTGGGCCTCTGACCCGAGTCACGCGCTGCTGATAGAGTCGGATACAGTCTGGAGGGGATGTGTCCGACTCTGAGAATCCGTACAAGGCTCCGCGCTCCAACCTGAGCCGTGACGACCCGGACTTCGAGGTCGAGTTCGGGGAGCTGCCGAACTTCAGGCAGCGTGCCGGCGCACGCATCATCGATACCGTCGCCTACTACGCCGTCGCCCTCTTCGCCGGCATCAGCGCCGGCATCATCCTGGTCATCATGGAGAGCTCGGGGGCCACGGATCCGGGCTGGGTGGATCGCTTCGATGAGAGCGGCACGGCGGACTTTCTGATCGGCACGATCGCCAGCGTCAGCTTCCACGCCATCTGTGAGGGCTACTCCGGCGCCTCGCCCGGCAAGCTGCTGCTGGGGCTCCGGGTCGTGAACTGGGATGGCGGCAAGGTGAGCTGGTATGGGGCCTTCGTGCGGAGCTTCGCCTTCCTGGTGGACAGCCTCTTCTTCGGCGCCGTGGCCTACACCAGCATGAAGGACTCCCCCACGCAGCAGCGCTACGGCGACAAGTGGGGCAACACCCGGGTGGTCTTCGCGAAGGATCTGCCCGAGGCGTCCCAGGCCGCCGGCCCCGTGCTGCTGGGCGCGGCGCTCTCCAGCGCCGTCGTGGGGCTGCTGATGGTCGCCACCTACGTGCTCCAGGCGATTTAGGCCGCGAGCGCGACCGGCTAACGACCGAAGAGCAGGTAGACCGCGCCGGCGTCCGCGCCCGCGGTGGACTCGTTGTTGGCGCCGACGAGCAGGTCATCCAGCCCGTCGCCGTCCACGTCCCCCGCCCCCGCCACCGCGGAGCCCGCGTAGTCGGCGCTGGCCTCGCCGATGAACCGGGCCTCGGCGGCGCTCAGGCTGACGGTCCCGGAGACCGGCCCGAGCACGAGGTAGGCCGCGCCCGCCCCCGCGCCGCCGGAGGACTCCCCGTTGGCGCCCACGAGCAGATCCGCGTAGCCGTCGCCGTTCGCGTCTCCGGCCCCGTCCACCGACACCCCGGCGTAGTCCGCGCCGTCCTCGCCGGTGATCCTGGCGTCCGCCACCGAGAGGTCGTGGCTGCCCGCGCTGGTGCTCGTGATCAGGTAGGCCGCGCCGGCGAGGTAGGCCGCGCTGCTCTCCTCCCGGGCGCCCACCAGGAAGTCCTCGCGGCCGTCGCCGTCGATGTCCCCGACGCCAGCGACGCTCACCCCGGCCTCGTCGCCGCCGGCCTCGCCGCTGAACTCGGCGTCCGCGCCGCTGAGGCTGATGGTGCCCGACGCCGGCCCCAGGAGCAGGTAGGCCCGCCCCCCGTCCGCGCTGTCGGTGTTCACCCCATAGGCGCCCACCACGATGTCGTCGTAGCCGTCGCCGTCCACGTCTCCCACGCCGTCCAGGGCCGCCCCGGCGTAGTCGCTGCTCCCCTCCCCCAGGAACGCGGCGTCCGCGTCCGCGAGGCTCAGATCACCGCCGACCGGCCCCAGCACCAGGTAGACCGCCCCCGCGTAGGCCGCCGCCGTGGACTCCCCCCGGGCGCCCACCAGCACGTCGTCGTAGCCGTCGTCGTCCACGTCGCCCGCGCCCGCCACCGCGGCGCCGGCGAAGTTGAAGCTGTCCGCGCCGGTGAGCATCGCCTCGGCGTCCGCCAGCCCGACTGAGCCACCCGGGCCGCCCAGCAGCAGGTAGGCCGCCCCCGCGCCGCTGTGGGCGCTGGACTCGTAGTAAGCGCCGATGAGCACGTCGTCGTAGCCGTCGTCGTCCACATCCCCCACCCCCGCCACGCTGGCGCCGGCGAAGTCGGAGGAGGACACGCCGTAGAGCACATGATCCGAGTCGCCCAGGGAGTGATCACCCGCGGCGAGCCCGCCGTAGAGGATGTAGACGGCGCCTCCGTCCGCCGCGCCGCCGGCGCTCCCGAAGGCGCCGACGATCAGGTCGTCCAGCCCGTCGCCGTCCAGATCGCCGGCCCCGGCGATGGCGAAGCCCGCGTTGTCCCCACCAGCCTCACCCAGCAGCCGCGCGTCCGCGTCCGCCAGCGGCACCTCTCCCCAGCCCGCGCAGGCCCCGTCGACCCCGTCGCAGTCCTGATCCACGCCGTCCTCGCACACCTCCTCCTCGTCCGGTGAGCGCTCGGGGTCGCCGTCGTCGCAGTCCCCATCACAGCCGCTCACGCCGTCGCCGTCAGCGTCCTCGGGGGTCGCCGAGGCGTCCGCGTCGTCGCAGTCCGCGAGCCCGCCGCTGCCGCAGGTGTCGTAGCCGTCCCCGTCAAAGTCATCCCGGTTGAGCGCGGCGTCGCTGTCATCACAGTCGCTCCCGTCGCTCACCCAGGCCGGGCTCTCGCCGGCCGGCGCCTCGCAGGCGTCCTGGCTCTCCGTCGGGTCGCCGTAGCCGTCGCCGTCCGCGTCGGCGTACCAGCGCAGCGCGTCGACCGCGTCCTCGTCGATGAGCCCGTCGCAGTCGTTGTCGAGGCCGCCCCCGGCGCCGTCGCAGACCTCCTCCGCGTCGGGGTTGATGTCCGGATCGCCGTCGTCACAGTCGCCCCCGGCCCCGCAGGCGGGGAACCCGTCGCCGTCCGCGTCGTCGTAGCCGACCGAGCCGTCGCAGTTGTAGTCGTTGGGGTCCGCGCAGTCGTCCTCGACCGCCGCCGGGTTGTAGGCCGGGTCCGCGTCGTCGCAGTCGCCGCCGTAGGGCGCGTACCCCTTGGGGGCCTCACAGGCAGCCAGCGCGTCATCGCCGTAGCCGTCCCCGTCGTCGTCCCGGTACCAGACCCGGGCGTCCGTCGCGTCGACATCGACGCCGCCGTCGCAGTCGTTGTCGACCCCGTCGCAGACCTCCTCCGCGTCCGGCCCGATGTCCCGGTCCCGATCGTCGCAGTCATCGACCGCGTCGTAGCCGTCGCCGTCCAGATCGTCGTCGGGCGTCAGCGCCTCACAGTCATCATCCAGGCCGTTGTAAGGCGTCTCCTCGGCCCCCGGGTTGATGTCGCTGTTGGCGTCGTCGCAGTCCGTGGAGTCGTCGTAGCCGTCGCCGTCCCCGTCGTCGGGGCTCCCGTCGGCCCCGCCCGTGTCGTCACCGGCGTCGCGGCTGTCGCTGTCGTCCGCCCCATCAACCGCGGTCTCCGCGGCGGTGTCCGCGGCGGACTTGTCGCCGACGATGCAGGCGAGGGCACACAGGAGCACGACGGACACCATGGACCTCCGGCGACGGCCGCCGGCACTCTACACCGCGGCCGCAACAGTCATCGCTTCGATCCGCTTTCAGCGGGCTCTCAGCTCGCCTTCAGCTGAAGCGTCTTGCTGGACAGGCGCCTGACCAGCACCCGCCGCTCGCTCTCTCTGACAGGGAGCAGCACCCGCCGGTCCGCGCTCTGGACCGGCGGGAGGGTGAGCGGGGCGTCGTAGATCGACGCCCGTCGCAATCGTCGCGCGATGCGCGAGGGTCGTGTGGGGTGCATGAGAAGCTCCTTACCGCAGGAGCATCCTGCCTCATTCCCCTTTCCCGGACAAGGGATTCAGCGAACGACGAAGCCGCCGCCGCCCATGGTGGTCCGGAAGTAGACCCCGCTCACCTCGGGGCTGATGGTGTCGCCGACCTCCCCGCCGCTCTCCGCCTCCCAGGGCGCGCTGTCCACGGTCAGCATCAGCCCCATCTCCGCGCCGAGGTGCCAGCCGCCGCCGCCGTCGTGGAGGAGGCGCTGGAAGCCGAGGCCGTACTCCGCGACGACGTAGCTGCTGGAGAAGCCCTCGGAGAGCTCCGCGCCGATCTCGAAGTCACCGAACTCGATGGGCACCTCGACCTCGTTGTCGAGCTCCATGTTCAGCGCCAGCCCGCTGACGCCGGCGTAGGGATACACCAGCCAGCCGTCGCGGTTCACGGCCGCGTAGCCGAGCTCCAGCCCGCCGCCGCCGCCGCCGAAGCGCGCGGAGCCCACGGCCGTTGAGGTCTCCGGGCGGATGAGGCCGTAGCCTTTGCCGCCCACCAGGAAGTTCCAGGCCAGCACCTTGCCGCCGCCGCCGAACTGCCAGGCCGCCAGCCCCGGCGCCGAACCCTCCCCCAGCGCGTGCTCCAGCGGACCGCCCAGGCCCACCACCGAGGTGAACTCGACCCCCTGGAGTACGTAGCCGAAGCCGCCCAGCGTCGGTACGCCGTCGGCGTGAGCGACCGGCGTCAGTAGCAGCAAGAGCGCGGTGAGCATCTGCACCTCCCGCGCCCGAGGGTATCAGAAGTCCTGCTCAGACCCGCGCGCCGAGCTGCGCCCAGTCGCCCTTGCGGTAGGCCGCCGCGCCCATGACCAGCTTGACCCCGAAGCTCAGGGGGAAGGCCAGCCAGATGCCGAAGGCCCCGAGCGCCAGCGGGAAGCCGAGGATGAAGCTCATGGGGATCTGGAAGAGCAGCGTCGCGACCATGTTGATGCGGAGGCTGGTGCGGGTCGCGCCCGCGCCCTGGAGCAGCCCGACGATGGCGATGTAGACGCCCACCACCGGCATGCACCAGCCCAGGAGCCGCATCCAGGTGAGCGAGAAGCCGCCGAGGGTGCTGGCGGGATCGACGTCGAACAGCGCCACGATGGGCTCCGCCGCGCCGATGATCAGCATGGCCAGCACGCTCATCACCGCGACGCAGAGCACCATGGCGGCCCGGAGCACGCTCTTCGCCTGCTCGATGTCGCCGGCCCCCAGCGCGTTGCCCACCATGGCGCCGGTCGCCTGGGAGATGCTCATGCCGGGCACGAAGGCCAGCGCCTGGATGCGCAGCCCGATGCCGTGGGCGGCGACCGCGAGCGGATCGATGCGGCCCAGCATGCCGACGATGGAGAGGAAGCTCGCGTTCAGGACGAGCATGTCCAGGGCCGCCGGGGAGCCGATGCGGAACAGATCCTTCGCCAGCGCGCGGTCCACCGGCTGCGGCCGGAGCGGCACCGTGAGCCCTGGGACCACCCCCCGTCGCAGCAGGAAGACCATGGTGCAGACCGCGAAGCACTGGGAGATCACCGTGCCGAACGCGGCGCCCTGGATGCCCAGCGCGGGCATCCCGTAGTTGCCCAGGATGAAGCCGTAGTTCAGGACGACGTTCAGCCCGTTGGAGGCGAGCGCGATCCAGAACGGCAGCCGGGTGTTGCGCACCCCGCGGAGGATCGCGCCGAACAGGATGTTCAGGTAGTAGAAGACCGCGCCGAAGAGCATCGGACGCAGGTAGGCGAGCCCGGCGTCCATGGCGGCGTCGTCGGCGCCCAGCACGCGCAGCAGCCAGGGGGCGGCGAGGTTCCCCAGGGTCGCCACGCCGACGCCCACCATCACGGTGAGCTGGCTGGACTGGAGGAGGATGTGGACCAGCCGCTCCTTCTGGCCGGCGCCGAAGGCCCGCGCGACGAAGGCGACGGTGCCCACGGTCAGCCCCATCATGGCGACCATCAGCAGGAAGATGAGCTGGCTCGCGAAGCCGAGCCCGGTGAGCGCGGTCTCCGCGTCGGGCAGCCGCCCCAGCATGGCGGTGTCCACGGCCAGCGCCAGGACGTTCAGGACGTTCAGGCCGATGATGGGCAGGGCGAGGTTGAAGAGCCGCCGGGGGATGTTCGCGTCAGCCAAGGGGCTCCTCAAGGTACCCCCCTATTAGCACCACCGGGCGCGACGCTCCCCTGGGGATTGTCTTAAGCTGGCGGGGTGACGCGCAGCGCCGACCCCGATTGCACGGACTGCCCGCGCGGCTGCGATGCCCGGGGACCGACCAGCTACTGCGGGGTCGACAAGCCCGGGCGGGTCCACTGGCGGGGGGTGACCCTGCTGGAGGAGCACGAGCTCGCGCCCACCTACGAGATCTACTTCACGGGTTGCTCGCTGCGCTGCCGGTTCTGCACCGTGCCCGACGCCATCGAGCGGCCCCGGGAGGGGGCGTGGATGCCCCCCGAGGCGCTCGTCGACGCCATCGCCGCCCCGACCGTTCCGCCCTTCCGCACGATCGCCCTCGTCGGCGGTGATCCCTCGGTCAACCTGCCGTACGTCCGCGCGCTCACGCCGCTCCTCCGGGCGCGCTTCCCGACGACGCCCCTGGTCTTCAACACCAACCTCTTCTTCAACCCCGCGCTGTCCGCGGAGATCGCCCGCTTCGACTGGGTCGTGGGGGATCTGCACTTCTGGCGACCGGGCTGCGCGGCCCGGGTCGCCGGCGCCCGGGGCTACCCCGCCGCCGCGCGGGCCGCCGCCGAGGCCCTGCTGGCCGCTGGCGGGCGGCTCATCCTGCGGCTGCTGGTGCTGCCGGGGCACCTGGACTGCTGCGCCGCGCCGGCCGCCGCCTGGGCCGCCGGGCTCAGCGGCGACGTCCGCGTCCACGTCATGACGCACTACGCCCCCGCCGGGCGCGCCCGGGGGCACGCGCTGCTGGGCCGCGCGCTCACCCGTGCGGAGATCGACCGGGCCCGGGGGCTGCTCCCCGCGGCGGTCCGCCGCCCCGCCGAGGCCGCGCTGGACTGGGATCACCCGCGCCTGCCCAGACACATCGATCCAGAGACCCCTCTGGAGATCGGCGCCGACGGGCGTATCCTCTTTCCGTTCGTCACCGGCGCGCTCCTGCCCGCCGCGGCGACGCTGGAGCCCTCCCTGGCCGAGCGGCTCGCCTACCTGGAGTCCCCCAATGCCGGCTGAGTTCAAGAGCCTGCTCCGCGCCCGCTACCCGCTGATCTGGCTGTCGACGGTCGAGGAGGACCGAGCCGTGAGGTTCGCCTGTGAGGCGGCCAGCGCCCAGGGCGACGCCGCCGCTGGCTGGTCGCTGACCCACGGCCTCCACGACATCCCCGGCCCGATCACCCCGGGCAGCCAGAAGGATCCATTCGCGCTGCTGGAGTACATCCGCGGCCAGGATCGTCGCTGCGTGTGGGTGCTGAAGGACATGCCGTCCCTGGTCGGCGGCCGCGATCCCGACGTCCCGCTGGCGCGCGCCCTCAAGGACACCGCCGCGCTCCTCAAGACCCGGGGCTCCTGCATCGTCTGCCTCGGCCCTTCAGGAGGCATCCCAGCGGTCCTGCACGGGGCCGCCGCCTTCCATCACCTGAGCCTGCCGGAGCTCGATGAGCACGCCGAACAGCTCGGCAACATCGCGCGCCAGCTCGCCCTCCCCCTGGCCCCAGAGATCCGCGATCAGCTCGCCCTGGCCTGCCTCGGCCTGACCCTCGATCAAGCCGAGAACATCTGGGCCCGGGTGCGCGCCGAGGGCGGCCGCTTCACCCTGGACGATCTGAAGCAGGTCATCCATGAGAAGGCGCGGATCGTGCGCGGCTCAGGTCACCTCCAGTTCGTCGACTCCGTGCCCATGGACACGGTGGGGGGCCTGCACGAGCTGAAGCGCTGGCTGACCCGGCGGCGCCTGGGCTTCTCGCCGGAGGCCCGCGCGCTCGGCCTGCCCTTCCCCCGCGGCGTGCTGCTGGTGGGCGTGCAGGGCTGCGGCAAGTCACTCGTCGCCAAGGCCGTCGCGGGGGCCTGGCAGCAGCCGCTGCTGCGCATGGACGTGGGCGCGCTCATGGAGGGGCTGGTGGGCGCCAGCGAGAGCAACCTGCGCCGGGCTCTGAGCCTCGCGGAGCGGGTGTCCCCCTGCGTGCTGTGGGTCGACGAGATCGAGAAGGCGCTCGGCGGCTCGGACGGCAGCCTCGACGGCGGCACCAGCCTCCGCATGCTGGGCACCCTGCTCACCTGGATGCAGGAGAAGACGAAGCCGGTGTTCCTGCTGGCGACCGCCAACCAGATCGACGGCCTGCCGCCGGAGCTGCTGCGCAAAGGCCGCTTCGATGAGATCTTCTTTGTGGACCTGCCCGGCGACGAGCAGCGCCGGGAGATCTGGCGGGTCCATCTGGAGGCCCGGGCGCGGGCCTCCGGTGACGGCGAGCTGCTGAGTCGGGTAGACATCGGCTCGCTCGTGGCGCTGTCGGACGGCTACTCGGGCGCTGAGATCGCCGCGGCGGTCATCGAGGGCGCCTTCGACGCGCTGGCCGGTAAGCGACAGCCATCAGGCTCGGAGTTCGCCACCGCGCTGTCCGCCTCACCGCCGCTGTCCCGGACCCGGGCAGAGTCCATCGAGGCGCTGCGAAGTTGGGCCCGGGAGCGGGCCAGGAGGGCAGGCTGATGTCCGTCGTCGTCACCGTCGCCGCCGCCGGCACCGTCGTGGTGGGCGCCAAGGTCTTCACCGCGCTGGCGACCGCCGCGGCCGCCTCCCTCGGCCTGAAGCTGGTGGAGGCCGCCGAGCTGTCCGCCCAGGCGGTCCAGGAGCAGGAGCAGGCTCTGGAGGCCGCCAGCGTCACCCAGAACCTGGAGGTCTCGGTCGCCACGGAGGCCGCGCTCTCCCAGGTGGTCGCCGAGCGCTGCCGCCTGGTGTTCGCGGACGACAAGGTGAAGGTGGTCATCACCCGGGACATCCGGGGCAAGGTGACCGTCTCCGCCCACAGCAGCAACATGAGCCGCGCGCAGCTCACCCAGCGCGCCGAGGCGCTGCTCGGCAAGATCCGCCAGCAGGTCGCCTACCGCGATGTGGTCACCCGCATGAAGGCCCACGGCTTCAACCTCTCTCAGGAGCAGGCCCTGGAGGACGGGACAGTGCGGGTTCACCTGCGGGTCAAGAAGTCATGAGCCGCTTCAGCCACATCGCCCCCGACGGCGCGTCGAAGGGCGCGCAGGACAGCGCCCAGACCGGCAGCCAGACCGGCAGCCAGACCAGCGATGCGTTCGACGCGACGCACTTCCTGACGCAGGCCGACGCCGCCTTGAACCACGGGGCCTTCGAGAAGGCCCTGCGCCTCTACGGCCGCGCCCTGGAGCGCGATCGGGAGCGACCGGAGGCGTGGCTCGGTCAGGTGCGGGCCCTGCTGGACATGGGCCAGCCCGAGGAGGCCACGAGCTGGCTGGAGCAGGCCGCCGGAGTGCTGGGCGAGATCCCCGCGCTGCTGGCGCTGCGCGCCATCGCCGCCGCCCGCTCCGGCAACATCGACGACGCCCGGGCGTGGTCGGATCGGGCCCTGCGCGACGGCCGCGACGCGGCGGAGGTCTGGCTCGCCCGCGCCGAGGTGGTCTACGCCACCGGCGGCGAGAAGATGGCCCGGGTCAACCTGGGCAAGGCCCACGAGCGCGCCCCGGACGCCGACACCGCCCGCCGCTGCGGAGAGGTGGCCCTGACCGCCGGGGATCTAACGGGCGCCCTCCCCTGGCTGCGCCGGGCGGTGCGCGACGCCCCGGAGAGCCCGCTGGCGGCGCTGCGCATGGGGGTCTACTGGGAGCGGGCCGGCGATCTGGAGCAGGCCCGCACCGAGTTGAGCCGGGCCGTGGCGCTCTCGCCGCACATGGAGAGCGCCACGATCGCGCTGGACGACCTGGACAACCGCGGCGCGCTGAGCCGCCTGAAGTCCGCCTTCAAGCGATGGAACAAGGGGTGAGCCGTGGCTGATCTGCCCAGGGATGCCGAGATTCAGATCGAGATCCGACCGGACGGCACCGTGCACTTCGAGGTCTCCGGGATCCCCGGCGACGGCTGCGAGGCGGTGGAGCGCCTGCTGCTGGAGGCCCTGCGCGGCGAGGTGGTGGAGCGGGAGCGCACCTCGGAGTTCTGGCAGCAGCAGCAGTCTTCGGGCGCCTCCGTCGGCGATCGGCTGAAGGCCTGGCTCGGCCGGAAGTAGCGTGCAGTGTCGTCGGTGCGGTGAGCAGAACATGCCCGGTCTGGACGACTGCTTCAGCTGCGGCCTGACCCTCGGCGAGGAGGCCCCGATCCTGCTGGCCACCACGCCGAGCGTGCGCGCGGCCAATCCGCTGGCCCCCCGCTCCCCCACCCGACCGCCCCGAGCGACCTGGCGTCCCCCGGTCGCCCTCCGCCGCTGGCGGCTCCTGCCCCCCGCGATGCTGGACGCCCTGACCCCGGGCCTGAGCGAGTGGCGGCACGGCGACCGGCGGCTGGCGGCGGCGCTCGCGGGAGGGGCGCTGCTCTCGGGGGCGCTCATCGCGGCGACCTGGACCTCCATCCACCACGGCTGGTCCCTGCTGCTCCTGAACCTGGTGATGCTCACCGCCGCGGCCGCCGCGACCCGCCGCCGCGCGGGCGTGCCGGAGCCCTGGGACGCGCTCATCGGCGCGGGCTTCGCCGTCGCCGGGGTGGGCCTCCTCTGGCTGCTCGGGGGGATCGGCTTCGATCTGTGGCGGCCGCGGATTCAGGTCGCCCAGGCCCCCAACCTGGAGGCGGGCACCTACCTCGTCGCGCCGCTGGAGCGCTCGCTGACGGTGAACACCCTGGTGGTGGTCGAGAACCATGGCCGCTTCCTCGGTATGGGCGATCGGCTGGTCGCCCCCGTGCTCGCGGTGCCGGGTCAGGTCGTCTCGCGGGGGGCACACGACGAGCGCGCCGCCCTGCTCATCGACGGCGCCCCCACGGCGGTGCCGCCCCTGAACCCCGACGCCCGGCTGCCGCCGCTGGGGGCCCCCTTCTCCGTCCCCGAGGGCTACGTGGTCATCTACGCCGAGCCCCTGACGCTCACCCCCGTCGACGAGGTGCTGGGCCACCTCTCCTACCGCTGGGCCCCCGCCGCCGATCGCGGTCCGGTACCCTGGCCCCCGGAGGTTCCATGACCATCACCGAGATCCTCGCCGCCGCCATCAAGCGCGGCGCCAGCGACGTCCACCTCCTGAGCGACCTCCAGCCCGCCTACCGGGTCAACGGCTACATCGAGATGGCCCCGAGCCCGCCCATCCCCGCCGACGATCTGGAGGCGATGCTGGACGCCATCCTGACCGACGATCAGCGCGCGACCTTCGCGGAGACCCGGGAGCTCTGCTTCTCGCAGAACCTGGACGAGCTGGGCTTCTTCCGCTTCAACCTCGCGACCCACCTGGGCCGCCCGGAGGCGGCGATCCGCATCGGCCACAAGGAGCTGCCGGACTACGACGCCCTCGGCCTGCCGGAGGCGCTGCTGGAGTGCCTCCAGAGCACCCACGGGCTCATCCTGGTGACCGGGCCCACCGGGGTCGGCAAGACGACGACTCTGAACGCCATCATCCACCGCATCAACCGGGCGGAGCGCAAGAAGATCGTCACCATCGAGGATCCGGTGGAGTTCGTGCACCCGCAGCTGAAGTCGCTGGTGGTGCAGCGGGAGATCGGGCTGGACACGCCGGGCTTCCACCGGGCGGTCATCCATGCGCTGCGGCAGGATCCGGACATCATCGTCATCGGTGAGATGCGGGATCTGGAGACCATCGCGGCGGCGCTCACGGCCGCTGAGACCGGCCACCTCGTGCTGGCTACGCTGCACACCAATGGGGCGGCGGGCACGGTCTCGCGCATCGTCGATGTGTTCCCCGCCCAGCAGCAGGCGCAGATCCGGCTGCAGCTCGCCTCGACGCTGCGGGCGGTGATCACCCAGAAGCTGCTGCCCCGCGCCGATGGGGAGGGTCGTGTGTTGGTGTATGAGCTGCTGGTGATGAACGCGGCGGGGAGGAACATCATCCGAGATGGGCGGGCCAATCAGCTCCCGAACATCATCCAGACCGGGGCTTCGTTGGGCATGAAGAGCATGGACCAGATGATCCGCGAGGCTTACGACGCCGGCGAGATCACCTGGGATACCGCCTGCTCCGCCGTGGTTGATCCGAAGGTGCTCAAGCGCTGAGAGCGCTGCGGGAAGCGAACCGAGCGGACGCCGGTGAAGCACTCGCCCCGACAGCCCCACCGTCCCCCCAGCCAGCCCCCCAGCCAGCCACCGCGAGCGAAGCGAGCTCTGAGCGCGGAGCGCGACAGCTCCGATCGCCAGAGTGGTGCTCCACACCGGGGGGGAGCGAGCCTGCGAGCGTGACCACCCCGCAGGGCGCGGAATCCATGCCCGGTAAGTCGCGCCCGCGCAGCTCCAGAACCGCCTCACATGATTCCGTGACCGAGGACCGCACCACGTCACTGCGCGCCTCAAAGGGAAGCAGGGTCAGAGGGGGAATCGTGACCCGAGGAGGAACGACGAGGGAGACTCACGAGGGGGGAACGGAGTTCCCCCAGGCAAGCAAACCAAGCCGCACCATTTACTCCAACGAGAGCCCCCACCATCCTCCTGCTGGCACCACCGAGACGCTCGCCTTCCGCCAACCCGAACCCCGCCCATGGCCGCGCCGAGGCCCCGCGATCTCTCCTGCTGGTGTCAGCGATACGCCGCGCCTTCCTCCAACGAACCCGCTTGAGCCTCCACGGACGAGGGCTGTGGTCGTCCGAGCCCTCTCCACGGTCGTCCATGGCGATTCGAGTCCACACAGGAGGTCTGTGGCGGTGTGAGCGTGGCTCGGGGCGAGGAGACAGCACGTCTCGGTGACGCCAGCAGGAGGATGGACGAGTGCTCAGTGCGGGGGTGGACGGGGTTCGGGTTGGAGGAAGGTGGGAGGTCTCGGTGGTGCCGGCAGGAGGATCGTGGGGGCTCTCGGTGGGGTAAATGGTACGGCTTGGTTTGCTTGCCTGGGTGAACTCCGTTCCCCCCTTGTGCGTCTCCTTCCTCCTTCGTCGTCAGGGCACAATTCCCCCTCTGGCCCTTCTCTCCTTTGAGGCGCGCAGTGACGTGGTGCGGTCCTCGGTCACAGAATCATGTGAGGCGGTTCTGGAGCTGCGCGGGCGCGACTTACCGGGCATGGATTCCGCGCCCTGCGGGGTGGTCACGCTCGCAGGCTCGCTCACCCCCGCTCTGGCGATCGGAGCTGTCGCGCTGCGCGCTCAGAGCTCGCTTCGCTCGCGGTGGCTGGGTGGGTGGGTGGGTGGCTGGGTGGCTGGCTGGCTGGCTGGCTGGCTGGCTGGCTGGCTGGCTGGCTGGGCGAGTCTTTCACCGGCGCACGCGTGATTCACTACGTCCCAAACACCCTCCAACACCCTATGCATCGATTGGCTCGTATCGATGACACCGACCCACAAGCCTATGAGCCCCACCGATCGGAGTCGCCATGTTCCTGCTCTCCCTCGTCCTCCCCGCCGCCGCCCACATCGGCCTGACCTCCCACGAGGCCCGCCACGGCTGGACATACATCAAAGAGGGCCCCTGCGGACTGAGCGGCAGCGACTGGGGCTCCGGAGAGATCTACACCTACCGGCCCGGAGCGACGGTAGCGCTGGAGTGGGACGAGTTCATCGATCACCCAGGTCACTACCGGGTGAGCTTCGACCCCGACGGCGACGACGACTTCGTCGATCCCGCGAGCTTCGAGGACTACTACACCAACGAATTCGTCATCGCCGACAACATCCCCGATCACGAAGACGGCCGGGATCTATACACCTACGACCTGGTGCTCCCAGACATCGAGTCGGACCGGGCGACGATCCAGGTCGTGCAGGTGATGACGGACAAGGAGCCGTACGGGGACGGGGACGACCTCTACTACAACTGCGTGGATGTCATCCTGAGCGCGGACGCGCCGGAAGACACCGACGCTGACAACGCCGGCGATGAGAAAGGCTGCGCGGTGGCGCCGCTGACGGCCGGCGTGTGGTGGCTGGGCCTGGCGGTGCTGTGGCGACGGCGCGGGTCGAGCGGCGGCTGATTCGAGATTTGTACGCACCAAAACCGCAACAGGAACATCCTGAGTCTGCCCACCCTGTCCCCACCCCGTCCCCGGAGCCTGAATGAGCGACCCCAGGAAGACCGAGAATCCCAGGAACACCATCTGGCGCAAGGTCCTGGACACCGACGAGCTCCCCGAAGGCCGCGTCAAGCCGGTCACCTGCGACAAGCTCACCGTCTGCATGACGCACCACAAGGGCCAGTACGCCGCCCTGGACAACCGCTGCCCCCACCAGGGAGGCCCCCTCGGCGAGGGCTCCATTGAGGACGGCTGGCTGCGCTGCCCCTGGCACGGCTGGGACTACGATCCCCTCACCGGCCGCTCCCCCGGCGCCCACGAGGACGGCCTGGAGACCTGGCCCGTCGAGCTCCGCGAAGACGGCATCTATGTGGGCCTCCCCGCCCCCGTGACCCAGCCCCGCACGACCGCCGATGTGATGGCCGAGACCATGACCCGCTGGGGCGTGCGCTGGCTCTTCGGCATGGTGGGCCACTCCAACCTGGGCCTCGCCGACGCCATGAAGCGCGAGGTCGACGCCGGCCGCCTCTCCTACATCGGCATCCGCCACGAGGGCGCCGCGGCCTTCGCCGTCTCCGCCTACGGCAAGCTCACCGGACGCCCCGCCGCCTGCCTCACCATCGCCGGCCCCGGCGCCACCAACCTGCTGACCGGCCTCTGGGACGCCCACGTGGACCGGGCCCCCGCCCTGGCGCTGACGGGCCAGGTGAAGACCCAGTTCCTCGGACGGGACAACTTCCAGGAGCTGGACCTGCGCCGGGCCTTCGGCGGCGTCGCCCCCTTCGCCGCCACCGTGCTGCACGACTCCGATCCCGCCGAGCTGATGAGCCTCGCCTGTCGCTCAGCCCTCCTGAACAGCAGCGTCTCCCAGCTCGTCTTCCCCGACGAGGTGCAGATGCTGCCCTCGGACGCCGCCGCGACCGGCCCCGACGGCCGGCTGGTCGATCAGGTGTTCCGCCCCGGCGAGGCGCACCTGGAGACCGGCCTCGACCTCCTGCGCGCGGCGAAGCGCCCCGTGTTCATCCTGGGCCACGGCGCCCGCTTCCACGCCCCGGCCGTCATCGCCCTGGCTGAGGCGCTGGGCTGCCCCGTGGTCACCACCTTCAAGGCCAAGGGCGTCATCCCCGACGAGCACCCGCTGGGCTGCGGGGTGCTCGGCCGCTCGGGCACGCCCATCGCGAGCTGGTTCATGAACGAGGCGGATCTGCTCGTGGTCTTCGGCGCGAGCTTCTCCCGCCACACGGGCATCACCTACAAGATCCCCACCCTCCAGATCGACCGGGACGCGCACGCGCTGGGCAGCCGGCACCCGGTCTCGACGGCCGTCCAGGGCGACATCGGCGAGACGAGCCGGCTGATGCTCGCCGACCTCGGCGAGGCGGCCTCGGGCGATCACGCCGGGGAGATCGCCGGGCGCTGGGAGCTGTGGCGGGCGGAGAAGGCCCGCCGGGAGACGGAGCTCGACGGCACGGGGGTGCACTCGGCGTCCATCTTCGCGGCCCTCAGTCGGCAGGCGCCGGCGGACGCCATCTTCGCGGTGGACGTGGGCAACAACACCTACTCCTTCGGGCGCTACTTCGAGAGCAGGGGCCAGCCCGTCTTGATGAGCGGCTACCTGGGCTCCATCGGCTTCGCCCTGCCAGCGGCCATGGGCGCCTGGGCGGCCACCCAGGAGGACGGCCCCTTCTCCGGGCGCAAGGTCATCAGCGTCAGCGGTGACGGCGGGCTCGGCCAGTACCTCGCGGAGCTGACCACCCTGGCGAAGTACGACATGGACATCACCCACGTGCTCCTGCACAACGGGGAGCTCGGTAAGATCAGCAAGGAGCAGCGCTCCGGGGAGTGGCCCGTCTGGGAGACCTCGCTCAAGAACCCGGACTTCGCGAAGTTCGCGGAGAACTGCGGGCTCATCGGCATCCGGGTGACCGAGGCGTCCAAGCTGGACGAGGCGCTCGCCGCCGCCATCGCCCACCCGGGGCCGGCCCTGGTGGAGATCATGGCCGGCGCGCTCCTGATCTGATGCCCGCCGGGGGCCGGCTCAGCAGCCCTCGTCGGTGAAGCCGTTGCAGTCGTTATCGACCCCGTCGCACACTTCCGTGGCGTCGGGGTTGATCGCTGACATCAGGTCGTCGCAGTCGTCAGGGTTATCGACGTAGCCAGCGGGCTGATCGCAGGCCTCGTCGTTGTACTCAGGGTTGTCGGTACCGAAGCCGTCGCTGTCGTAGTCGAGGTACCAGAGGGTCGTCCCCACGCTGGCGTTCGGATCCTCATCGTCAACGAGCAGGTCGCAGTCGTCGTCGACGGCGTTGCCGCAGACCTCCGCGGCGCCCGGGTTGATGTCGGCGTTGCTGTCGTTACAGTCTTCGTCGTTATCGGCGTAGCCCTCGGACAGCTCACAGACCTCCACGGCGGTTCCGATCCCCCCGTAGCCGTCGTTGTCGCCATCCGTGTAGACGGTCATCGTCGCGAGGGACTCGTCGATGTCGCCGTCGCAGTTGTTGTCGACACCATCACAGATCTCGACGCCATCGGGGTTGATGTCCGCGTCGGTGTCGTCGCAGTCCTCACAGGCGGCCCAGCCGTCGCTGTCTTCGTCCGCGTACCCGATGGAGCCGTCGCAGTTGTAGTCAACGTCCTCCGTGCAGTCGTCCTCGACGCCCGGGTTGAACTCCGGGTCCGCGTCATCGCAGTCCGTCGCGTTGGAGACGTACCCGGTGGGCTTGGAGCAGGCGTAGACCGCGCTGGCGCCTTCATCACCGTAGCCGTCCTCGTCGACGTCCGGATAGAACGCCAGCACGTCCACGGCGCTGGCGTCGTCGATCATGCCGTCGCAGTCATTGTCGACGCCATCACAGCTCTCCTCGACGCCAGGGTTGACGTAGGCCACGGTGTCATTGCAGTCGTCCTCTTCGGCGTAGTAGCCGTCACCGTCCGCGTCCGTGAGCGAGGATATGCCGCTGTGGGTCGCTGTGTCACCGGACTCCGGGGTCCAGTTGGAGGCGCACCCGGCCCCCAATATCCCACTCAATAGTGCGCTCTTCAGCAGCCACCGCATCTCAGTCTCCTCCAGCAAGATCCAAATACTTAAGACCTTATCGTGCCAAGAGGATCAGTGATTCACTGACAGACCGCTCTCAGCAGCCCCCCACTACTCTGTTTTGCCGATGCCTGACGCCTCGGGCGCGGGTCCAAAGCGCGGCGTAACCGACACCTGGATCCACTCCTCGGTGTATCGGGTTCCCCCCCACCAGGTCTTCACGGGCACCTGTGAGCTTTGCGTGATGTGGGCCGATGAGTAGGCGCTGGCGGTCACGATCGGGCTGCTCTCGAGCTCGCGCTCCTCCTCGCCGTCCGCCGTCACGGTGACTCGATAGACCTCCGTCATCAACAGCACCTGGGAGACGCGCCCGTCGTCGTAGTCTCTGCGCTCGGCGACCTCGATGTCCAGGTGCCAGAACTCCGAGTCGATCACCGGCCCGGTGGCCTCGAAGGTCCGCCCGGCCTCCACCCCCTTGAGCGTCCAGGACTCGACGTAGCCGTCGGGCATCGACTCGAACCTGACGTCGATCCACTCATTCCACTCATTGTCAGCGGGTTCGTCGGCATGGGCCGGCGCGGTCAGCGCGAGCGTGATGAGCCAGGACATGCCCCCTCCAGGGTGTTGCACGGATGAACGTTACCTATCAGGTTCAAAGGTCATGCTGACGGAGCTGATCCAGAAGTGCCATTCTAAAGAATTTTCCTGAAAACTTGAAAAGTCAGCAGTCTTCATCCAGGCATGCGCCCACCCGCCCCTCACGAGAGCCCGCCTTCGACCACTTTCAGCGACGCGCCGCGCGCCCATGCTTCTCGGGTGACGATGTCCTCGGCGGCCTCTCTCGGGCTGAAGATGTAGCGCGGGATCAGCTGCTTGGTGTCGGCGTGTCCAGTGAACTCGCAGACGGTCTTCAGGTTGCCGTTGGCGAGGAGATGGAGATGGAAATCGAGACTGGCACTCTCTCGTTCGTCGCACTGGATGATGCCGTCCACGCCACGGGCGACACGCGGGTGAAGACCCAGGCGAAGCGCGCCGCTATCTTGGGTGTGCGCCAACCACACATCTCAGAGATGCGAACCGGGGGGCGCTCGGTGTCCACGGATCGCGTTCTTCAGTTCGCTGCGCTCTACGCGGCCGTACTTGAGCTCCCCGGCATCCAGCTCACTGCCATCACCAGCAATGACCCTGCCAATGAGTCGGTGGTCACAGTGACACTCCTTGGTGCCGCCGAATCTGGCAGTTCGCAGGGATAGCCTGGACTCGCCCACGACACGAACACCCCACCAACGTTCTGGTGGAGAGAGCGAGATGCGGATGTGGCTCCCCAGGTACCGCCCCGCGATTGGGGAAGCGGGTCAGAGTGGCTCCTCCGGTCTGGTAGATTCGGACCAGAACGGGAGACTGAGATGGTTCACACGCTGCTGCTCGCCCTGGCGATGCTGGCTCCCGCGCACGCGACGGAGACCTGGCCGGACATCGACACGCCGCTTCGCACCGAGGCCAGCGCGCCCAACGATGCGGCGGTGGTCATCGGCAACGAGAAGTACACGGACGTCGCTGATGTGGCCTACGCGGGGGCGGACGCAGACGCCTTCCGTTCCTTCCTGCTGTACACCCGTGGGGTGCCCCAGGATCGGGTTCAGGTACTGGACAACGCCAGCCCCAGGCAGATGGAGGAGTCTGTCAAAGAGGCGGCCTCACAAGTGGGCGCGGGCGGGGTGCTGTGGGTCTACTACGCGGGCCATGGGGCGGCGCATCCGGTCAACAAGGAGCGGGTGCTGTTGGGACGTGGGGCTGTCCTTGATCCCAACCCGGTGCTGTTCGAGGAGGGAGTCGTACCCCTGGAGACCCTGAAGCAGGCGGCGGCGGCGGCGCGTGGTGAGGCGGTGTTTATAGTGGATGCCTGCTACTCGGGCACCGGTCGGACCGGGGACGCCCTGGGGGACGGCCGCTTCGCGGTGCCGCCCAGCTACGACGCGATGTCGGAGGTCATTGAGTGGACGGCGACGCAGCCCGACGAGGTGGCCAGTCCGCTGCACGCCGCGGGTCACGGTGCGTTTACCTACTTCGCGGTGGGGGCGCTTCGGGGCTGGGCAGACGGGGAGTTGGGGAAGAAGGATGGTGCTGTGAGTCTGTCGGAGGCGCAGGCTTATGTGAGCACCTCCCTGCGTGCGGTGGGCCAGCGAGAGCAGACGCCCGCGGTCGTGGGAAATGACGCGATGGCGCTGGTGGACAGCCGGGGACTGGAGAGCGCGCCGGACCTGCGGGGACTGAGCATTGGTGGGGCCCCAGCGATTCATGCGACCAGCGGTGAGCTGGTGAGCAGCGGTGGGTTCGTGGCGGATCTGGACGTGTCTGCGGCGCTGGCGGAGAAGGCCTGCGCGGAGGCCGCGGAGGGTTTGGCGTCGTCGCGGCGGTCCTCTCGGGTATCGTCGGAGACGAAGGCGCTATCGAAGGAGGCGGAATCAGCCTGGAGTCAGCTGGAGCCAAGCGCGGAGGCGTGCCTGGGGCTGGACCTTGCCGAGCGAAGTCCGTGTATCGTTAAGGTCAGCGAGTACATCGCCTGGGCGGGGTCGCTGGAGGTGGCGCTGACTGAGGGGTTTGAGCAGGTGTCGACCGACTGCGGGGAGCGCAGCGTGGCCATGTCGGCCCAGCACAAGCAGGTGTCGGTCCCAGAACTGGAGGCGGCTGCGGCAATCCTGGTACGGCTGGAGAGCGCGTCCAGCACCTTGGCGGAGTCGCCCAGCGCCTCGGCGGGGAAGTACGGCTACGAGATGGTCCAGGTTCCCGGCGGGATCTTCAGCATGACGCTATTCGGCGATAGGCTGGCGCACGACGTGAGCATCAGCGGGTTCTGGATGGGGACGACGGAGGTAACTCAGGGTCTGTATCAGCAGGTGATGGGAACCAATCCCAGCAGAGCCTCCTCGTGCGGTGCGAGCTGTCCGGTAGAGAAGGTGAGCTGGTCTGACGCGGTGAGCTTCGCCAACAAGCTGAGTGAACTTGAGGGCCTGGAGGCGTGCTACAGCATCTCGGGTAGCAGCGTGAGTTGGCCGAAGGGTCGGGCTTGCATGGGGTATCGGCTGCCCACCGAGGCCGAGTGGGAGTACGCCGCCAGGGCGGGGCAGTCCACCGCCTACGCAGGCTCCAATGAGCTGGGTGAGGTCGCCTGGTACAACGCCAACTCCGACATCAAGACGCATCCGGTGGCTCAGAAGCAGTCCAATGCCTGGGGGATCTACGACATGAGCGGCAATGTCTGGGAGTGGGTCTGGGACAGGTACGGCCGTTACTATGAGAGCAGCTCCAAGACCGATCCGGCAGGTCCCGAGACAGGAAACAGCCGGGTCTTCCGCGGCGGCGGCTATTCAAGCGGCTTGACCGAGAACAAGGTGGACTATCGCAAACCCAACGCCCCATCCAACTCCAGCCACATCGTCGGCTTTCGTCTCTCCAGGTCGAGCCCCTGATCCCTTGACACATCAATACTCAGCGTCGTTGACCACCATGGGACCATCCTGTCACCGACGGGAGACGCCCAGCGGACAAACCGTGCACAACCAACAGGCAGCCAATGCGATGGGGGTGAAGACTGTGGGTGGTACAGCCCGGCCCGGGAGGGGTAAGCCGAGCCGTCCGGGGGCAACTCAGTAGGAGCCATGACCACGATCTACTCCCCCTCGCCCAGCTCGGCACGGACATCAGCGGGGAGGAGGAGTCGGGCGTCAACGCTCATGGGCGTCATCCCGAGCGCGCTGGTGATACCAATCACTTCCAAAGCCACTCTCTGCTCGCCTGCCTGCTCCGCGCGAGATTAGTACACTCAGCCTCAAGCACAAGAAAGGTCGCATGCACGTTCTGAACGAGTCTCACATCCTCGTTTTCCTCTTGCAACTCACGGTCCTGCTTGCCCTGGCACGAACCCTCGGGGCGATCTGCGAATCGCGCGGAGTGCCGGCCATCGCAGGTGAAATTCTGGCGGGCGTCATGCTCGGTCCCACTCTCCTGGGCCGTGTGGCACCAGAACTCCAGGTCGCGCTCTTCCCGCACGACATCGCGCAGGACACGATGCTGGAGACGCTCTCTTGGCTCGGGGTCTTCTTCTTGCTGCTGGCTTCCGGCTTCCATGTCGACGTCCGACAGGCGCTACGAAGCGGCAGGGCGGCCATGCTGGTGGGGGTGGTGGGGGTGCTTGTCCCCATGGTCATTGGCGTTCCCGTCTTCTGGCTGCTGGATGAGAGCTACCGGGGATCCGCAGGAACCCAGGGATCCTTCGCGTTCTTCCTGGCGGTGGCTGCCTCCATCACCGCCATCTCCGTGGTGGCGCGAGCGCTGGGAGACCTCGGCCTCACTCGCACCAGCGAGGGCAACCTGGCGCTGTCAGCCTGTGCGATCAATGATCTGACGGGCTGGCTGCTCTTCACCGTGGTCATGTCGATGGCCACCGCGACGGCGATCGACCCCGCTGCGCTGGGTACCACTTTCTTTGGTGTCATCGGTTTCGTAGTGGTGTCCCTTGGGGTGGGGAGCCAGGTGTTGGATCAGGCCGCGCGCCTGGTGCGACGCACCTCGTTGTCGCAGCCAGCGGCCATGCAGACCCTCGTGGTGAGCGTGGGCCTGCTCTGCGGCGCCATCACACACTGGCTCGGCATCCACGCCATCCTCGGCTTCTTCCTGGCGGGCACCATCGCCGGGACAGCATCGGGCGTCAGCGATGAGCTGCGCAGCAGCTTCTCCGACACCATGCATGCCCTGTTCGTGCCGCTGTTCTTCGCCACCCTCGGCCTGAAGATCGACTTCCTCACAGGTCTGGAGCTCCAGATCACCGCGCTGTTTACGGTGGTGGCGGTGTGCGGGAAGTTCGCGGGGGCTTGGCTCGGCGCACGGCTGGGGCGTATCGAAGCCGGGCGCGCTGTGCTCTTCGGGCTCATCTTCATCCCAGGGGGGGCGATGGAGATCGTCGTGGCCACCCTCGCACTGGAGCTACAGCTCATCGACCAGCGTGTCTTCGTCGCCATCGTCTTTGCGGCCTTGGCTTCGAGCATCCTGGCGGGCCCCCTGGTGGGGCGCAAGGCGCGACGTTTGGATCTGTGTGGGGCACCAGATACCAATCCGTCGTGAAGCCGGTATCATTCATGCCGCCTTCCGCCCCGGCTTGTCTTTGGAGGGTGCCCAGGGGAATCGCGCCTAAACCTCAATGATTTCAATGATCGCTGAGATGGACGTCCCATCCTAAGAAACCGTCGCTCACGGCTTACACTTAATTGCAGGCACTTAGCCGACACTCTTGGCCATCAACCATATTGGACTACACTCCAACTGTTGAAAAACACTCCTGAAATCACTCAGGTTCAGGTGCGTTCGCCCTGGAGCAGGCCCCCTCCCGAATTCCCGAGAGCAGATGTCGCCGAGACACGAAGGCGGACAGGATCGCGCGGACATCCCACCTCGCAAGCACTCGAATCTCAGGGACTTTGCAGGTCCAGAGAATGCGGGCAGTTCTCGCCAACCATCACAGATCCCGCCTGAAACGCCGCGTCTCTTCGTGACAAGAAGCGACATCATCTCAGGGGGGGGGTGTTCCGTTGTGAGGGGTAGGAGAATCAGATGAACCTATGGCTCACTTCAACCGCTCTGCTCTTAGCGGGCTGCTCACAGACTACCTCCACTGGGGAGACACAGGACCGTGATCTAACGCCCACACCAGCGGAGTCAGAGTACATGGCGCACGTCGGCGCTAACTCGGACGACAACGCGTCGGGGCTCTGTGTGAGTTTAGCGGTCGATGACGTGACCGCCCGTGGGCAGATCGGGGAGCCCTCCCAGACAGCGGTGGTCCTCCAGAACCACTGCACCGACACGGACATCCAGATCCGCGCTGTCGACTTTGTAGACACCGACGGCGCGTTCTCGCTGATAGACGCGCTGCCTTCAGTGATCCCCGCGGGCTCGTCGGTTGAGATCCTGGTCGAGTTCACCGCGCAGGCGGACATGATTCACCTCGCCGAGCTGCGCCTCCTGGTGGAGGATCCCTACGCGCCTGTTCAGATCGCTGAGCTCTATGGCGTCGTCAGTCGAGACAGCGATCGATCAGGTGACCCGCCCAACGCCACTATTCGAAGTGACACCTACGAGGTGGAGACTAGCTCGCAGGTGCCGCTGGATGGCACCAGCAGCTCCGATCCCGAAGGTGACACGCTCACCTGGCGCTGGAGCTTCCACACCCTCCCTGAGACCTCCAGACTCATCGACGGCGACATCACCGACTACCTGATGGCGAGCGCCTCATTCACCCCCGATATAAAAGGCGACTACCGGGTCAGGTTGGTGGTCAGCGACGGCACCTCCACGGACAAGACCTTCGCTACCTACACCGCCACCACATCGCCGAACATCAACCATCCGCCAACCGCCGACGCTGGTGACGCTCAACACATCACTACAGGCGACTCGGCGACGCTGGATGGTTCAAGCAGCTTCGATCCCGACGGAGACAGCCTCATCTACACCTGGACTCTGGCGACCGCCGCCGAGGGTTCGGCCCTGACCAGCGACGCCCTGACTGTACTCAATGACAACTCAGTCGCTGTCATCCCCGACGTCGCCGGGCTCTATGTCTTCAAGCTCAACGTCAGCGACGGCGAGCTCGTGCACAAGGACTTCGTCACCATCTATGTCAACGATGTCGTCGAGGACACAGGCACTGCCGAAGACACAGGCGTTGTCGAAGATACAGGCGTTGTCGACGACACAGGCGTTGCCGACAACAGCGACGATGATGACAGTAGCAGCGATGATGACAGCAGTGACGATGACAGCAGTGACGACGACAGCAGTGACGACGACAGCAGTGACGACGACAGCAGTGACGACGACAGCAGAAGTGATGATGACAGCCACAGTCATGACCACAGCAGTGACGATGACAGCAGCGACGATGACAGCAGCGACGATGACAGCAGCGACGACGACAGCAGAAGTGACGACAGGCGCAAGCATGACCACAAAAGAGACGACGACAGCAGTGACTGACTACTGAAGTTGCCGTTGGAGGAGTAGCCGGGCGGTGGGTCTGGATCCAACTGAGGCGACGGCTGAGCAGACCTGAGGATGGGGTAGACAGGGCAAGACGATTGCACCAAAGACGAATATCCGCACTAATTCTATGACGAATCAGGGGGGGGTCAAGGGCAGGGCAATCGCATGGGGCACGAACTCCAGTGAAACCAGGTCTTGAGACCCCCGCATCAGCTCCGGGCCAGGAGCACAAATCCCTGGAAACTCAAGGACGGACTCCTTCGACCTCGAAGGGTTCAGGCCCCGATGAGCCTGAGTCCGTGGGCTCATGCGATTGCCCTGAGGTGGGGGGCGAGGCAGCAGCAGAGAAAGTAGTGCTGTTCGTGGAGCTGTATGACGGGGCGGAGGTCATGTGGACAGACGCGGAGGGGAACTGGCCCCAGAAAGTGGTTGTGCCCGAGGTGGCGGAGGCAAGGACTTGGTTGGAGACGGAGGCAAACGTCTACCAAGGCCAGAAGATAGGTTTGATCAACTACAAAACGGTCATGGATAAGACTGAGGTGGGTAAAAGGGTAAACTCATATCTTTCAGCTCAATCTCAGCAGCGACAGGAGAGCCTCTCGCAAATGGAGGCACCTCTCTGCGAACTGAGAAAGGAATACGACAGAAAAGATACTAATAAGTGAAAACATGTCTGTTGAGTATGTAGATCGCATCACTGAAATGCAGTCCGAATACCAAGCTTATAACGAACAATACGAAGCGGAGATGCGGTCGACACAGAGTGTAGAACTACAAAAAAATATTTGATAAATTAAACACTTACTGTAAAATCATTGCCATAAACAACGGCTATGACCTCCTTCTTGATGAGCAAGGTATGAACGAGGGATTTGCCAATATCTGAAAGCAACATTGTTCTGTATTCAAATGGCACTTTGAACGTCTCAGATACAACTATCGAGAAGTACAAAGCCCACTCCAACAATCTCACTGCTATGGGGTGTGCTCGCAGCCCGTTGGCTGGGCTGCCCACCGTGAATCCGTACCTCTGCGAATCCATACCTTTGAGGGTCGGGGCGTTGCTCCTCTCCTCCTCCTCCAGAGCGGCTGCTTCACAGCGACTCCAGCGGCTTCAGAGCGGCTTGCAAGCGCCGAATGGCGCGCGCCAACTGCGGATGCGTACCCGGGTCATGGCGTCGCGCCCCTGAGCCCCCACCTTTCACCAGAACGCGCCGAATGGCGCGTTTGGGTGGATCAATGGGGGCACAGAGGGGGCGACGGTAGGACTCGTAGAGGTACGGACCTGCGGTAGGGCAGACCAACCGGTTGCGAGCACACCCCCTCCGAGGAGGCGTGGGCAGGTTGTCGAAGTCCAGCACCTGGCCTGGGAACGCGAGCAGCTTGCCGTCGGGCTTCTTCATGACCGCGCTCTACCCCGCAGTCGTCGGCGGTGGCGAGAGCACCGATCCAAGGTTCTCGATCCTGGCCACCGTCCCGATACCGCGCTCGCTCACCCGCCGCGCCGCAGCGACCACATCCGGGGCGACCACGACGCAGACCCGACCGCCCACGACGACCTGGAAGGCGTGGAGCTCGCCGGTGACCACTCGCGGCTGAGTCGGCGCTCGAGTCGGCGCCTTCAGCGAGCGCTTGTAGGTGGAGTACGCCGGGATCTTGTGGCGCTGGCGATACATGCGGACGCCGTCGGGGCTGATACCCGCCATGGCGGCCACCTCTCGATCGGGGATCCGGCCCACCAGATGTACGTGGGCGTCCAGCTTGCTCCGTCGGGAGCGCCGCTTCGTCATCGTCTTGCTCATCGTCTGCTCCTCGGGCTCGCGCCCGGTCAAAATCGTCGGTAGTTCCCAGCCCACAACACCAGCGTGTGGCTGTGCATCCAGGCGAGATCCCCTGCCCTATCCAGTTCCGTCGTCGCGGTGAAGTTCTCCACGAACGAGCCATTGAGCTGCAGCACCAGCGCCCGCCGCTCCTCCAGCGTCAGCGCCGCCCAGTACGCGACGGCACCGGCCGATGAGGGCCACGCCTTGCAGTACTGCGCCGCCGCCCGCCGCCAGGTCGCCGGCACCCACTCCCGTTCGGTCTCGGTCACCTCGACCAGTCGGCGCGTCTCCACCCGGCAGCGGTCCCGCCCACGGGGGAGGATGGCGCTCATGGTCCCGCGCTCCTTCGAGCGACACGCCTTCCCGACGTACATCCCGGTGGGCAGTCCCCACTCGCGGACGCCGAGGGCCTGGATCGCCTCACGGTGGAGACGGACGGGGCGGAGGCTCATCGTGCACCCCACGAGATCGCCCCGCTTACCTCTCCCGAGAGAGGATCTTCTGCGGGGCGCCGAGCAACCCGACTACGCGAAGTCCTGCGCCCAGTTCTGCGCCCACTTTCTGAATTCCACCCCGGTTTCAGGCCACCTTTTGCGTCCTTACAGCTCTCAGTCAACCCCCTGAAAACCCGGGCTATACTTCTGAAGTCATGAGCTATTCGTCCGACTCGAAGATCATACTGACGGAGTTGATACAATAACGCTCTCCGGTCGGCGGGGGACCGTCAGGGAAGACATGGCCCAGGTGCCCGCCGCAGGTGGAGCACACGACCTCGACCCGGACCATGCCGAAGGTGCTGTCCTCATTCCGGGTGATGTTGGCGCCCTCCAGCTCCTTGTAGAAGCTGGGCCAGCCGCAGCCCGAGCTGTACTTGGTGTCCGACCGGAACAGCGGGGTCTCACAGCCCGCGCAGCGGTACAGGCCCGGCGTCTTGGTCTCCCAGTGCGCGCCGGTGAAGGCCCGCTCAGTGCCCGCCTGCCGCAGCACCCGGAACTGCTCCGGATCCAGCGTCACGCGCCACTCGCTGTCGCTCAGGTTCTTCCAGTCCCTGACATCGCTCATGAAACCTCCTTTGAGCGTAGAGTGTAGTCACCGCCGCCGGGTCGGGCAGGCGCCCCCTCTTCGAGTTGTATGCCACTCCCCATCACGCTCTTCACGCTCTCCCTCCTCGCCTGCGATCGGGCCGGGGTGTTGAGCCCCTCCGACGGCTCCGAGCAGTCCGCGCCCTGGATCCCCGTCACCGTTCAGCTCCCGGAGAGCTACGCCGGAGGTGAGGCCGCGCTCTGGCTCGACGGACGCTCCGTGACCGACTCCCTCGGCCTCATCCGCGACCGCGTGTCCTTCCGCGGCGGCGGCGCGGACTACATCGCGACCCTGGACCTCATCGACCTGGAGCCCGGCGAGCACGAGCTGCGTATGCTCTTCGACGCCCCCTGGAAGTCCACGATCAGAGAGACCGTCACCTTCACCTACGCCCCCCACCCCTGCGAGGTGACGGCCCGGGTGAGCGACGGCGCGGGCAACCCGCTCTCCGCCCGGGTGCTGGTAGTGGCCCCGGACGGCGCGTCGCTGAATCTGGCGGGCCCCGACGCCGAGGCGGCAGACCCCAGCAGCCGAGACGCCGCGCTGCGCAGCTTCACGGTCCTGAACGGCGAGGGCCGGGTCACCCTGCCCGAAGGCCAGTGGCGACTGCTCGCGACCCGGAGCCTGCGAGATCACATCGACGAAGCAACCGTGGACTGCGGCGCAGGCGCGCAGACCATCGACTTCACCCTCCCGCCAGCGATCGAGACCCCCGGCTGGCTCACGGCGGATCTGCACGTACACAGCGGCTACAGCGCCGACGCCTTCGTGCCCGACCGGGTGCGCTACCGAGCGGTGGCGGCCTCGGGGTTGGACGTGATGGTGCTCACGGATCACAACAAGGTCGGCCGCCCCCAGAAGCCACTGGACGAAGTGCTGGCGGGCTTCAAGGGCGCCAAGGGCCTGCCCGGCACCGAGCTCCGGCTGGGCCTGACCGACCCCAACGACAGCGACGACGAGGACAGCGCGGGCCACCTGAACGCCTTCCCGCTCGCCTCCACCGACGAGGCCCCCCTGCCGCCCACCTGGCGCGACCGGGTGGCCTCACAGATCGAAGACCTGCGCGACCGCCAGCGGGAGGCCCCCTACGAAGGCGAAGAGGACGTCCTGATTCAGCTGAATCACCCACGCGGCATCCAGTTCTTCCCCACCGAGGACGTCGTGACCGGCGCCCACGCGCTCTTCAACCGCTACAACTTCGACCCGAGCCTGCCCCTCGACGACCCAGCCAACGCCTGGGCGATGCAAGCGACCGCGGCGGGAACCACCAACCTGGACTTCGACGTCATCGAGGTCATGAACCGCTTCTCCTGGGGCGTCTATCTCTCCGTACGACGGGACTGGTTCAACCTCCTGAGCCAGGGCTGGTGGATGACAGGCGCGGGCAACAGCGACAGCCACGCCTACGAAGTGGAGCAGGTCGGCTTCCCGGTGAACCTCGTGGCCTGCCCCCCGCCGGGCCACGAAGCGCTCGATACTCAGTGCTTCATGGACGCCATCCGGCGAGGCCGGGTGACCGTCAGCTCCGGCCCCGTCGTAGACATCGCTGTACTAGGCCCCAGCGGCTGGGTCGGCCCGGGCGAGCGCCTGACCAGCGAGTCCGGGGAGGTGGAAGTCGAAGTACGCGTCCGCGCAGCCCCCTGGGTTCCCGTCGCCGAGGTCCGCCTGATCACCGACGGCGAGCTCGCGGCCCTTGAGCTGGTGGACGGCGCCATCGAACGAAACCCGGACGGTGTGCTGGACGCGCGCTGGCGCTGGACCGTACCAGCGGAGCGCTGGGTGCTGGCCGAGGCCGGCTGGTCACTGTACGCCGAAGAGCCCGACAACAAGATCGAGGCCCTCGGCGACTACGGCCTCATCGCGGAAGGCCACCTCCCAGCAGGCTTCACCAACCCGGTCCGCCTCGACTGACTCCCCCTCCGCCCCCCTGGTGGCCGTTCGTCTCGGCGTGATGTAGCCTGCCCTCAACACCAACCGGGGGGGTGAGATGCTCATTCTGCTCCTGTCACTCGCAGCCTGCGGCGACAAGGACACCAACAGCGGCGGCTACTACACCCTGGCACTCGTCGACGCGATCTGCGCCTGCAAGGGCGAGGGACAAGCCGAGTGCGCGCAGTTCATCGAGCAGAACGTCTATGAGGACTTCAGCGTCGCCGGCCTGTCGGACATGGACGACTACTGCGTAACAGACGCCGCCCAGGAGGCTGACTGCTACGGCCAGCTCCAGGAGTCCGCGCTGAACTGTGAGCCACTGGTAGCCCCCGAATGCGAGGCCCTGGCAGCACTGGAACCCTGCTGACCGCTGAACACCAAAGTCAGCGCGCACCAACATCGAATGCGTACCGTTGCGGATCGTGACGCGGTCTCACCAAGTCCCCATCTTCCTCCTCCGGAGCGGCTTGCACGCGCCGCACGGCGCGCGCCAACTGCGAAGAGGCCCCTCTGAGGAACGCGACGTCCCAGCACCCAACACGAGAGGGTGTTGCGACGTCAGATGCCTCGCCGCAAGGCGACATCAGGAGGCAAGACCTTGCGAACACCTGGACGGTTTTCGACGGAGCCCAGGTGTTGTTGTTCTGCAAACCCACGCTGTAAAACCGGCCAGGTTTCGCAATGGATGCAAACCCAAGTGGGCATGCCAGACGACTCAAGAGTCAGAGCACAGGGGGTGAAGGTCGACGACGACGAAGGAGGAGACTTGACCGAGGGGGAAGCGCAGGTTCCCCCTGGAGACAACGCCGGTTGGCAGCGGCGAATCCGTCAAAGTGGTTGAAGACACGCAGTAACGACCACGATCCATGCGGCAGCCGCACAACCACTGACCGACACGACCCATGCGGCAGCCCCAACCCACCCGAGCCCAACTCACCCGGGTTCAGCCGGGCCGGGTTCAGCCGAGCCGGGGCTGCCGCATGGATCGCGGAGCTTGATGAGGGGCTCGGCTGCCGCATGGATCGTGGCCGTTAGTGCGGCTTCTGGCAGGTGGCTTGTGGAACTCAGCGTGGGTCTTCAGCCACTTTGTCCTTACTGGTGCTGCCAACCAGCGTTGTCTCTGGAAGGGCCCTG
>Ga0316204_10002631_pt1 | contig 39748 bp, 35 predicted proteins | sample 6monrhotite_MG_2_FD_205661 | JGI IMG/M metagenome (GOLD analysis project Ga0316204, IMG submission 205661) | Microbial mat bacterial communities from mineral coupon in-situ incubated in ocean water Damariscotta River, Maine, United States -... | ecosystem: Environmental > Aquatic > Marine >...
TTTGAGCCGAATCCGGATGATGATTTCAAAATGGAACCAGATTAGGACGCGTCGTTCAGTCGACGCGTATCCGGACTTTCAGTCCGTTATTCAAACCCACCGGCTTTAGCCGGTGGTTGTTTAGTCAAAGATTTTGAATAGTGATGAATCAATAGTGGCACACATTTCACATGAAATGCACGAGCTGAATTCATTGAGAAATATTTTTGCTGAACGCGGAGCTATACAGGCTCGGGAGTTAAATCAACTGATAGCAACAAGGAAGGACGGCGGCCTTTCTGGAAATCTTCATGAAAAAGCGTGGGATATAGCGGATCAACTAGTCTTCAATATGAGAGGAGGTCAATAATATGAATGTTTCTCAAGTTAAGAGTGAACTGGATGATTTACTAGAAAACTATTCCAATGGACTTTATACCTCTGGAGAGGTTGTATCCAATGCTATGGAGTTTCTGGACGAATCGAATATTGCTGAAGTGTGGGATGATTTTCCTAGTTGGTTAAAAGAGCAAATACGCGCTCTTTTGCTCGACTTTTCTGAATCTGATGAAGTTGTCACATTTGGAAGGGGTGATGCAGAATTAATTAAGAAACAAAATTTGTTTGTAAAAGGCTGGCTCAAGAAAAACAATCTGATTTAAGTGTTAGTGAGGTTGCATATGCGGCCCCGTTGTTCCAAACACTGCAATGGATTTATTTGCAGCATCCAGAGGTAGAAACCTTTCGGCGTTAACCAACCAACAAATAGGTGATATTGGCGAAGATATTTCCAGGGCATTCCTACGAAATAATAATCACACCGATATATTTGCAATTCAAAACCGGAGTGGGAATGGTATAGATATTGTTAGTCACTGATGTTACACGCTAGCATTCTTGAGAAGCTGTAGCTCCTCAAAAGCCAGCCTAACCGCTTTGATGTAAAGCTTGCTCTTTAACGCAAACGTATTTAGCTTTTGTTTTATGCTCAAACACTCCAATCGTGCGGCAGCATAGAGCGACATGAATATATGATTATTCTGCGTTCTAACCACCTTGGTCGGTGACTTTGCCAGCGCTGTGTTTGACTTGATGTTTTTATGAAACACTTCGACTTTCCACCGTTTTTTGTAGATTGTCTCCAGGGTTGTTGCTGTTGCGTTCAGCTCATTGCTGATCAGATAAAGGATCCCCGTACTTTCATCCTTGTTTGTAAAGACTTGGCGATGCAAAAGGACTGGAAACTCCAGCCCTTTCACCCATGCCTGTATGGGCTTTCCTGACCACATCAACGTATCGATGCGCACATAGCGACCTTGTTGCTTGTCGGCTAAGCTAAGCGCGACATGCCGATTGCTTTTCAAAGCGAGAATAAAGTACTTTTTCAGCTGTTCATGAATGAATTTCATGTTTTCGCTGGATGAAAACCAACTATCAGCCAGGACATAACGCCATTTGAGTTGGTTCTGGCGGCAGACCGATAGCATGTTTCTCAATAGTTCATTTTTTGTTGTCACACTTTGCCGTTTCTCCTTTTGTGTTTTTACATCGCAAAAGCGAATAGGTTTTTTCACCACCTCAAAAGCCACCGGTAGGCTGGTGTCATTAGCGTGGTACAAACAATTCAATAGATTGATCCCTTTGACTGAGCGGCTGACTGTATGGTCGAAATGCCAACAAATCAGATCATTCTCTTTGCTATGCGCTTTTTCTTGGACAGTATCGTCAAAAATAAGGACACCTGAATAATCCTCTACCTCCCGGGTGTTTTTCTTAAGTGCGTGCCAGAGGTCTTTGGAGGTGTAGTCCTTCTTGGATAGAAAACGCGTGATTTGATCGTGGCTAATTTGGCCGTCAAGCATTTCAGACAAACCGGTCGCTGTGGTTTTTCCGAAGGAGGTGAGTAGGTAATCACTATAAATTTCAAATAGATCGTTGTTTTTCATGCCCATATCTTAACGGATATTGATAGCCAAGTGCGTAACATCAGTTAGTCATACATCTGATGGTCGACTTGCCTTTGCTGAAGTAAAAACATCACGAACAGGTAATATTGGTAATTTGTCTGATCGTCAATAAAATATGACGAGGTTCGTCGAAGATGTTTTAACTCAGGCCGCTAGTAGGCAAGGTCGTTACCGCAATATCGATATTGCAGATCAACAACGTGCTAGACAAATGCTTAGAGAATTCCGGCAAGCACAAAAAAATGAGGGCATGCATTAACACATTTTTAGTCTGCTCTATTTTTAATGTTTTATGGGGGTTGCGCCTGCTTCACCAGAGCCAATCTCAGCAATATCAAGTAAGCATGATGTGGTTATTGCAAAACCAAGATTAGAGCCTGAGAGAATCAGGCTTTGTTGTATCCCAGGTTGGGTGCCAGCCAGTATTCTGCATCCTGTAAATCGATTTTTTTGCGTTTTGCGTAGTCTCTGACCTGATCTTGATTGATTTTGCCCACGGCGAAGTAACAGGATTCCGGGTGCGCAAAGTAGAGGCCACTGACTGCGGCGGTGGGCACCATGGCTTTGGCTTCGGTGAGCCAGATGCCGGTATTTTTTTGTACGTCGAGCAGTTCCCACAAACTATCTTTTTCGGTGTGGTCAGGGGAAGTGGGGTAACCAGCGGCAGGGCGGATGCCTTTGTATTGCTCTTTGATGAGCTGTTCCTTGCTGAGCCGCTCAGTGTTGTAGGCCCAGATTTCCTGGCGTATTTTTTCATGCATGCGTTCGGCAAAGGCCTCGGCAAGACGGTCGGCCAGTGCCTTGAGCATGATGGCCTGATAATCATCGTGATTTTTTTCAAATTCGGCTATACGCTCGTCGATGCCGATGCCAGTAGTGACGGCGAAACCACCGAGATAATCGATTTTGCCGCTGTCTTTGGGGGCGATAAAGTCACTGAGGCAACGATTGGGTTTGCCATCGGCCTTTTGCTGTTGCTGACGCAGATTATAAAAGACGCTTTGAATTTCGTTGCGTGACTCATTAGCGTAGACTTCGATATCATCACCCACACTATTGGCAGGGAAAATGCCCACCACGGCTTTTGCTTGCAGCCATTTTTCGTGGATGATTTTATCCAGCATGCTTTCCGCATCAGCAAACAGTTTGCGGGCTTCTTCACCTTTTTGTGCATCATCAAAAATTTTCGGGTAGCTGCCTTTTAATTCCCAGGAATGGAAAAAAGGTGTCCAGTCGATGTAGTCACGCAGCTCTTCTAGCGGGAAGTCGTCAAATACCTGTACGCCCGTTTTCCCAGGTGCGGGAGGTGTATAGTCAGCCCAGTCAATCTGAGCTTTGTTGGTGCGTGCCTGCTCCAGAGTCAGCCATTTGATAGCGCGCTGGCGGTTGGCGTGATTCTCGCGTACCTGTATGTAATCGGCTTGCAGTTTGGCAACAAAGTCTTTTTTCAGCTCGGGAGTAATCAGGCTTTGTACTACCCCTACGGCACGCGAGGCATCTTTCACCCATACACTGGGGCCGTTTTTATAGTTAGGCTCAATTTTTACCGCAGTGTGCGCGCGTGAGGTTGTAGCACCGCCGATCATTAACGGGATGTTCATGTCCAAGCGTTGCATTTCGCTGGCAATATGTGCCATCTCTTCTAACGATGGTGTAATCAAACCGGAAAGACCGATGATATTCACGTTATGTTCTTTCGCAGCATCGAGGATTTTTTGTGCGGGTACCATTACACCGATATCGATGACTTCAATATTGTTGCATTGCAAGACCACGCCAACGATGTTTTTACCGATGTCATGCACATCACCTTTGACTGTCGCCATTAGCACTTTAGCTGCGGCTTTTTGGCCTTCTTCTTTTTCGGCCTCAATAAAGGGGATGAGATGGGCCACGGCTTTTTTCATCACGCGCGCACTTTTTACAACCTGCGGCAAAAACATTTTGCCTTCGCCGAACAGGTCGCCCACCACGTTCATACCATCCATCAGCGGGCCTTCGATGACTTGGATGGGGCGATCAAAACTCAGGCGGGCTTCTTCGGCGTCTTCCACTGCATAGGTGTCGATGCCTTTTACCAGTGCATGTTCGAGGCGCTTGGCAACGGGCAGTTCACGCCATTCGAGATTCTCTTTTTTTGCGATGATGCCGTCGCCGCGGTATTGCTCAGCGATTTCCAGCAGGCGATCGGTGGCATCGTCGCGGCGGTTAAGTACCACATCTTCCACGCGCTCTTTCAATTCGGCGGGCAGGTCATCGTATACGGCGAGTTGGCCTGCGTTGACGATGCCCATGTTCATGCCTGCCTTGATGGCGTGATACAGGAATACTGAGTGGATTGCCTCGCGCACCGGGTTGTTGCCACGGAAAGAGAATGACACGTTGGATACACCGCCGGACACTTTGGCATAGGGTAGGGTGTCGGTAATCTTGTGTGTGGCTTCGATGAAATCCACGCCGTAGTTGTTGTGTTCTTCAATGCCGGTGGCGACGGCAAAAATATTAGGGTCGAAGATAATATCTTCCGGCGGAAAGCCAACGGTTTCCGTTAGAATTTTGTATGAACGTGTGCAGATTTCAATTTTGCGCGCTTCGGTATCGGCCTGTCCTTCTTCATCAAAGGCCATAACAATCATCGCCGCACCGTATTGACGCACTTTTTTGGCGTGCTTGATAAATGCCTCTTCGCCTTCTTTCAGTGAAATGGAGTTGACGATGCCTTTGCCCTGATTACATTTGAGACCTGCCTCGATGATTTCCCATTTGGAAGAATCGATCATCACCGGTACCCGGGAAATATCCGGCTCCGAGGCGATGAGGTTAAGAAAGTCGCGCATGGCGGCGACGCCATCCAGCATGGCTTCATCCATGTTGATGTCGATGACCTGCGCGCCGTTTTCCACTTGTTCGCGGGCCACGCTCAGCGCTTCGTCAAATTGTTCTTCGAGAATCAGCCGTTTGAATTTGGCGGAACCGGTGACGTTGGTGCGTTCACCGACGTTAACGAATAACGATTCGGCAGTGATATTGAGTGGCTCCAGCCCCGCCAGACGGCAGGTATGGTTGTTTTCAGGCACCACGCGGGGAGCGTGTTTTTCCACGGCATCTGCGATGGCTTTGATGTGTGGTGGTGTGGTGCCACAACAACCACCGATGATGTTTACAAAACCACTTTTTGCCCATTCTTCGATTTCTGCCGCCATTTCTTCCGGCGTTTCATCGTATTCGCCGAACTCGTTAGGCAGGCCAGCGTTGGGGTGGCTGTTGATATGACAGTTGGCGATGCCCGAAATTTCTTCCACGTACTGACGCAATTCCGCTGCACCCAATGCACAGTTGAAACCGAAACTAATGGGTTCGATGTGACGCATCGAATTCCAGAAGGCCTCGGCGGTTTGTCCGGACAGGGTGCGCCCGGAGGCATCGGTAATGGTGCCGGAAATCATCACCGGCAGGCGTTTGCCGCTGGTTTCAAAGTAATCTTCAATGGCGTACAACGCGGCTTTGGCATTGAGTGTATCGAAGATGGTTTCCACCAGAATAATGTCGGAGCCGCCGTCCACCAGACCTTTGATGGCCTCCAGATAGGTTTCACACAGCGTATCGAAATCGATGTTGCGAAAACCGGGGCGGTTGACATCCGGTGACAGGGTGGCGGTGCGGTCGGTGGGCCCAAGCACTCCGGCTACAAAGCGGGGTTTGTCAGCCGTTGCGCGCGAATCGCAGGCGCTGCGGGCCAGTTTGGCGGATTCCAGATTCAATTCGTAGACCATGTCCTGCATGTGATAGTTGGTCATGGACACCGCGTTGGCACTGAAGGTGTTGGTTTCGACAATGTCGGCACCGGCGTCCAGGTATTGCTCGTGAATGTCGTGGATGATCTGGGGTTGGGTCAGCGACAGCAGGTCGTTGTTACCTTTCAGGTCGCTGTGCCAGTCGGCAAAACGCTCACCGCGATAACCGGCTTCGTCCAGACTGTGCTGCTGGATCATGGTGCCCATCGCACCGTCCAGAATGAGGATTTGGTTTTTGAGGCGTTTTTCGAATTCAGTCATGGAGATACCGGTATACGGGGAAAATGGCCAGATATTCTAGCACGAAGTGTCGAGTGCCTAACGGTTCGGTTGCCTTTGATTGCTTCGGGAACAAGGAAAAATCGCGGAGTTTACAAGCTAAGGGTAAACTGAGCCGTTACCTGAAATTTAGCATTGCTCCCAGGGCAGGTTATGAAAACGCCAACCACCCAGCGTGGAACGATGGTGTTTGTCATCGAGCTCACCTTCGAAACCCTCTAACACGTTGTAGACATCATTAAAGCCATCTTTGAGCAGGACTTCACCCGCTTCGTGAGAGCGTTTGCCACTGCGGCAGATCAATACTACGGGCGTGCAGCCATTGTCATCGCAATTAAGTCCGCCGAGCATCACTTGACGCACATGGGAAGAAAAAGCAGGGTCGACCTTCCAGTCGGGTTCATCGATCCATGCCACATGTACTGCCCCTTTGGGGTGCCCCACAAACAAAAACTCCATGGCAGAGCGTACGTCAATCAGTACTGCGCTGGGGTTCTCTTCCAGTAGCTTTTGAGCTTCGATGGGACTGACGCTTTTGACGTGGTTGTTGGTGTTCATGGTGTCATCCTTGGGTCGGTAGGTTTTATGTTGTCAGAGGGTATTTTGTCAGGCATTTTGTCGAGGTGTATTGCTGTTTCGTTTATTGCGTGCAATACCAGTGCTGATCAGCGTCAGGCCGATAAACAGGCCCAATTGCCACAATCCTGCCATTTCAGGCACGAACCGGGTTACCAGGCCAACCAGTACAGCAGCAATGCCAATGGCGACAAAATAGACACAAGGAGCTAAAAGCTCACCGAGTACGAATAGCGCACCCAGCGCCCACCAGTGCCAGTGGTTCAGGGTGTAAAATATTTCCATTAGCGCGCCACCTTTTTATTCTGCGTGACAGACGTGTCTCCGCGCGCCTCATTATATATACAAAATAAAATCATGTAATGCGTGGCGGATTTTTAGTGTGAGTTTAGGATGTTCGAAGATTTTTCCCCGGTACGGAATAAATCTGCACGGATGGCGTTATCTCAACATGAATCCACATGAGAGTAAGCAAATGAACAACAAACTCACCGCTATTTTGGCGAAGCGTGCCGTTACCCCATGGGTTATTTTTACCACTTTGATTGTGGCCATGCCTGCTGAGGCGCAACGGCTTAAGTATCAAAAAGACGGTGTTGAGGTATGGGCGCGTTTGTCGCTTTCTTCACAAGCGGCAGCGCTGGATACCTTTATGACGACTGATGAGGACTCTTTGCGCGGGGATGCTTCGTTGCGTTTCAATGCTCAGTGGATTAGCGCACATGCTCTGACTTATGGTCTACGTATCGAATATGATTCCGATACCCATACTGCTGAAGAGTTGCAGCGTGACGAAATCTATCTCTATTTTGTCGGTGATTTCGGGCGAGTGGAAGTCGGTGAGCAGGATGGCCCGGCGGATCGACTCGCATTTCATGCGCCGATTACCGGGTTGGGACAGATACGCGGTGATTTTGCGCGTTATGTGGGCAGACAGGCGTTGCTGTCTGCCTACGATACCAGCGATGCAGGAAAGCTTATCTATCTTTCAAGGCCTTCGCAGGGTTGGCGTTTTGGCGTCTCCTATGCGCCTGAGTATACGAAGAATCTCGATGAAAAGAGAGCGAGCCGGCGTACCCGTCAGCACAATGCCATAGAGCTTGGGATGCAATACCAGCAAGAATTAGGTGGCTGGGTGGGAGGTGTGAGTGGTGGTTATGTGACCGCCGATGCTGATCGCATCACCGAACGTGCCGACCTTGATTCCTGGAGTATTGGTGGTGAGCTACGCTATGGTCGTTTCACCTTCGGGACGGCGTATGTATGGCGGGGTGATAGTAACCTGAGTCTGCGTACGGAAAACGGTAATCAGGAAGAGCGCAATGTGGGTGTTTCCTGGCGTGGGCGTAAATGGAGTGCGGCCTTGTCCAGCTCACAAACGGTATCGTCTGGGCGTAACTACGGTTTGCTGGGCGTAGGCGTTTCTATGAAATTGACGCGCTGGATCAACTGGCGCACCGATTTTGTTCAATATGATGAGACGACTGCTTCCGGTAATGCGCGGGAAGCTAACGTGTTGCTTTCCGAGTTGGAGCTTCGAATTTAAGGTCTGTTGAGGTCCCAAAAAAATCAACTCCACCCTCCTCAGTTATTACGTGCATGTTCCCAATCTGGTATATCGTCAAAACCATCCGACGGTATACCAGCCAGGATGTTGCATCAATTTCATGCGTACTGACTTATTTTTCGTTCCCGCAGAGAGCTGTCAATTTCTGAGGGATCGTTTATTACTATCAGCCTACGGCATTCTGCTATTGGTTAACTTGATGACATCATATACTCGTAGCGATTGAGGTTTAGATGTTACTGCACACCCTCTTCATTCCATGGCTACGTTGAAATAAATATAACGCCGCACACTAGGCTCTGTTGACATTTGCTAGTGGGTATCTTTTCGGCTATTTTTGCCCCTGTCGGCGTTGGTTTTTACTACCAATGGAGTGCATTGCTACGTAAAAACCGCCTTGTCAGGAACAAAAATCCCTCGAAAATCTACCCACTAGCAAATGTCAACAGAGCCTAAAAGTCTAAATCTCAAACGCCATAGGTATAACCTGATTGTTAACGCGATTTTTAATGACTGAAGTTTTTTTATTCATCATGGAATAAATTCCAAAATACTGCGTTGTTAAGACGTGATTTCACTGAAAGTCACTTAAACAACAACTAGGAGAAGAATCATGATGAGCGTTATTGAAAATAGCCGTATTCGCCGCGCAAAATGCGCCTTTGTCACACGTAATGTTAAATTGGATCACTTCTGCTTACTGCAAAGTGAACCCAGGCAAATTAATAGTGGTGATCTGGTGTTGGCGCGGGTGGAAGAGATTGGTCAACATAAAAACCTGGAACTTACCACCGGGCGTCGCTCAGTGTTGCATGAAGGTGACGAAATACTTGTTGCTTATGGCAATCGTTATGCCCCGGATCAATATGAAGCGATCATTCCTGAGGCAATGGGCGGTTGTGATCTGGTGGCAGCCGGAGGCATTGCATCCAAGGCATTGAGCTGGAGTACCAAAATAAAGGCGCCGACGCGCATTCGACCCATCGGTCTGATTAGTGGCGTTGATGGTAATGTGATCAACCTTTCTCGCTATGTTGTGAGCGAACAAGCGATCAATAGTGTGCCCAAAGTCATTGCCGTGGTGGGAAGCAGCATGAATGCAGGTAAAACGACCACTGTCGTGAGTCTGGTGCGCGGCCTCTCTCAAAAGGGCTATCGTGTGGGAGCAGTGAAAATCACTGGTACCGGTGCGGGTGGCGATTTGTGGAAAATGCGCGATGCTGGTGCTGTAGAAGCATTGGATTTTACTGATGCGGGAATGGCCACTACCTTCAAGGCACCTTTGCCACAGTTATGCGATGTGGCCACACGTTTAGTATCGCATCTGGCAGCAAAACAGTGCGATGTGATTGTGATGGAAATTGCCGATGGCATCTATCAGCAGGAGAGTGCAGGGCTGATTCAAAGTCCACTGATGAGAAATCTCATCAGTGCTTATGTGTTTGCCGCTGATGGTTCCACGGGAGCCGCAGCTGGAGTGGAATGGGTACAACGTTTTGGCATGGTGCTGGGTGTCAGCGGTAAAGTGACGGCTTCACCCCTGGCAAGCCGTGAAGCCGAGCAGGTAACGGGGTTGGCATGTTATACATCGACGGAGTTGTCTCAGGGAGATGTGGCTGAGCAGTGGTTGTCATTGCTTGAAACCGAAGAAATGTGCGAAGCGCTATGACCTTGCCTAGGTTCTTCATCGGGCAAAGGCAGAGGTGGTTTTTTCGCCTGATCGGTCTGTCGATAAGTGAAGCTTTGGTGCTTTTTACAGTGACTTTGCTGTTTCGTGAATTGCTCATTGCTTTAGATGCCTTTGGGCCCGATGAGTTACCTGCCTACTTGCCAGTGGCTCTGGCGCTGAGTGCGATACTGATTGCACTTACGCATTGGGGAGCGAACAGCACTGCTGAACGTTTGGGTATGGATTACAGCAATGCGCTTCGCCTGGCGTTGTTGCGCAGTTGCGTAACAGCCAGCCAGGGCCCGCGACCGCAGCGCCTAGGCACCAGCATGACGCGTATGATGGGAGATCTGGCAGCAGTGCGTGACTGGATTTCCCAAGGATTGGCGACATCACTGATTGCTTCTGCCACTCTGATCGCCAGTTTTGCAGGTTTGGCTGCTATCGACACGCAACTGGCTCTGCATTTGGCTATGGCCAGTCTGATATTGGTGCTGGTGTTGGGACCCCTGGCAGCCGTGAGGCTTCACCGTTTAGCGCATGAATTGCGTCGTTTACGCGGTCGCCTGTCTTCACGGCTGGGGGATTTGGTGTTAGGTGCGGCTACCGTCGCGCATTTGGGCCGTTATCGCAGTGAGGCGTACCGTGTGGACAGGTATGGTCAGGCATTGCTGCATGTCAGTGTTGCTCGTACCCGAATCTTGAGCCTGCTGACTGCGCTGACGGTGATTATTGTGCCCGCCTCAATGGCCTGGGTAAGTTTGTTACTGGCTGGAGGATACCCGTTATCTATGCAGCAGCCCGGCTCCTGGACCCTATTACTGTTTACGACTTCGTTGTTGTCGGTGTCATTGATGGGGTTGGTGCGGAGTCTGGATCAATTGATCAATTTCAGGGTCGCTCGGCGCCGCCTGGTGCAACTGATGCAGACGGCACGCGAAGCCCGCCCATCCCGGCGTGGTCGACAAACTCTGCCTCGGGGAGAAGCTTTGCAGATTGATATTCACTCCCTGGCTGGTTTGAATATGCATCTGGATTCACCATTGCATGCGCCGGCAGGTTGTACTGTGGCTTTGATTGGCGCTTCCGGTCTGGGAAAGTCGCGATTGCTACGGGGTTTGTTACAGGCCCGTGATGATAACGGTCGTGTGAGTATTGCCAATTTGAAATTGGAAGATATTTCCCCGGCATCGCTACGTAAACGCATACAATGGGTGACACCAGAGTTTGCTTTGATGCGCGGTTCCCTGTTGCGTAATCTGCGTTATGCGGCCCCCGTCAAACGCCAGCGGCTGTTGCATCTTAGCGCGCTGTGCCAATTGAATATAGCTGACAAAGAAATGGCTCGTGATCAGCGTCTCGACCAGGCAGGCAACGGTCTACCTTCATCCCTGGCAGCAAGAACCAGGCTGGCGCGCGCATTGGCTTCCCGTCCTGGTGTGTTATTGGTGGACGATGCGGCGTTTCTATACGATCCTTTGGCCCGGCAAGCGTTGCAGGCGGTGCAAGCAGAAGGCAAATTGACGCTGGTGATTGCTACTCCTGATGAGCGTTGCGTGGCTAATTTACGACCGGACGTGGTGTGGCGTTTGGAAGCGAAGAACCAGGGCACGCAGGTTATTTCTCAGACCGGTTGTTTGAGCGCCCCACCTTCAGCTTTTTTAACCTAACGCATCCGTTAAACCTTAGGCTCTCGCAGTAGGTTTAACGGATGTGTTAGGTTAAATCTCTTTGGGTTGAATTCCCCGCAGCTTGCTGCATAAGTTTTTTGTTCAAACGCCTAAGCGTTTGAACTTGCAGTGTAATACCCCGCTTTCGCGTAGCGAGATAGCTTGCTGCGGGGTTGTTTATTGCCAAGCTTGCTGGATGAGTACTTTTTCCTCGGCTGGGCCGTAGGCCACACCACCCCATAAATCATCAAGTACCGCATCCAATGCGGTCTGACTGTAACCGGATGCGGGTTGATAGTTTTGGTTATCCATCGGGCGGCTGCCTGCGGCGAGCAGAATTTCTGTGTTCCAGTAACCATCCTGTTTGCAGGCTACGCCAATCGACACTTTGCGGTCCGAATTGATCTGGAATTCGCGACAGTAACGACTGTCGGTGGCCTGAAAGCTCATCACCGGCAGGATGATATCGCCGTTTCCTGCTTCAAAGCGCTGTTGGCTGGGGGTTTGTTCCAAAGCAATATATAAGGGGTTTTGTGTGATGATGACCCCTGCGTCCGCCTGTACTAGACGATGAGCGTCGGTGCTGCCATCAGTAAGCTGTTGCCCCAATAAACCACCGATCAACAGTGCCACCGAGGCGGCGGCTGCCATGGGAATATATCCTGTAAAACGCTGATGCCTGGCCAAGTTTACTACTTCGGCACGCGGTTGTTTGGCCTTTGTTTGCCACACGGCATCGGTTAAATGTTGTGGTACGGGTTCGTGGAGCACCTGCTGATGGGCCTGTGAAACCAGGTCGTCAACCTGTGTCAAGCGTTCAGCCCGGGCGGCCAGTTCAACATCATTGTTGATTGCCTGCTCTATGTGTCTGTTTTGTTCAGTTGATAGCTCACCGTCCAGAAAAGCTGAGAGCATCTCGTCGTCAATTTGTTCATGTTGTGGTGGGATCATTATTCACCTCCTGGCAGCAACTGTTCTGTCAATGTTTTGCGCGCTCGGGCCAAGCGGCTCATCACGGTGCCCGTCGGTATATCCAGAATCTGTGACGCCTCACGGTAGGACAGACCATCCACCAGTACCAGAGCCACGAGGCTGCGCTGCTGTTCAGGCAGTGCAGCAATCGCAAGTTCCGTTTTGCTTGCCATGAGTTGGTTTTCCGTGACTTTACGACCATCTTCGCCGCGCATATTGTGCAGTTCATCGATAGAAGTACTGATACCTCGACGCTTGTCCGCACGGCATTTGTCAATCCACAAGTTTTGTGTAATTCGGAACATCCAGCTATCTAGGCGTGTTCCTCGCTCCCAGCTATTCAGGCTTTTCAGCGCCCGCTCAATGGCATTCTGCACCAGGTCGTCGCTGTCATGAGAATTACCGGTCAGCGTCAAGCCAAAGCGGCGTAAACGCGGGATCAAGGCGACGATTTCGTGCCTGACATCATCATGCGTATCCATGGATATACCTGTAAAACGATGTAAATGAAGATTTATTCCACATGAATGAAAAATATTGGCGCAAAGGGAATAAAATGGCTGGATACTCGTTGTTAAAATGGATGGACGATATCTTTGGTTGAAATTTGTAGGAGCATAATATCACATGACTTCTGCGTTGAAGGGCGACATGAAAACATCATTTACCACGATCATTATATGTGCCGCAGCAAGCTGTGCTCTGTTGTTATGCGCATCACCCATACTGACCATGCCTCGGGCCATGGTGTTGCTATCGGTGTTTGTGCCGGAGGCGAACGCTGAAGATCATGACGACGAGGATGATGATGAGGGTGAGGATGATGACGAAGATGATGAGGGTGAGGGTGAGGGTGGCGACGATGGGGGCGATGACGATGATGATCGCCGGGAGACCGATGTTGAGGATACTGAAAGTATGATGGAAATCGGTTTTGATGATGTTGACGACATGGATGAAGAGTTCGACAGCCAGGGGTTTATTGTTCAGACTGCAGAAATCCTCGCTATCGATGCTGACGACACCTCATTGGAACTGATCGAGTCGTTAGGTTTTGCTGTGGTACGCAAACAAAGCCTCGATGCTTTGAACATCAGCATTGCCGTGATCGAAACACCGCCGGGGCTTTCTGTGCGCGACGCCATTGCACGCCTGCGCCAGAGCGACCCGGATGCGTTGTATGAATTCAACCATATCTACGAAACCATGCGCGGTAGCGATAAGCTCAATCAGACCTTGGGCGCACGCAAACTGCCTGCGACCGCTACTGTCACGGGTATTGGCATTGGCTTGATCGATACCGCTGTGGATACGGCACACGAAACACTGCGTGGCAGTCGCATTATTCATCAAATCTTTGTCGATGCAGACCATCTACCCATGGTGCATGGCACCAGCATTGCCTCCCTGCTGGTGGGTGAGGCTGACGATTTTCGTGGCATGCTTCCTGGCGCCACGCTTTACAGTGCTGCAGTGTTTACTCAGAGTCTCTCTGGTGGAGTGAAGGCCAGTGCTGACAGTCTGGCTTCGGCGCTCAATTGGCTGGTGAAGCAGCAGGTGGCGGTGATTAATATGAGCCTGGCCGGGCCGTCCAATGTACTGTTGCAGGTGGCCGTCCGCAAGACCTTGGAGCGTGGGCATACCATTGTTTCTGCCGTAGGCAATGATGGTCCCGCTGCGCCGCCGCTTTATCCCGCTGCCTATCCCGGCGTGATAGCAATTACCGCAGTTGATGCAAACCGGTACGTCTATCGGCGCGCTAACCGTGGTAAGCATGTCGATTTTTCAGCCATCGGCGTGAATGTACGCGCCGCTGATCAGCGCGGCGGTTACGGAACATTTAGTGGTACCTCGTATGCTGCGCCGGTGATCAGTGCCTTGTTGGCCGCTCGCCTGGGAACGCCTGACGTAACGCGTCAACAGGATGTCTTTGCACAATTAAAGCAACAAGCAATGGACATGGGGACCGTGGGGCGTGATCCGGTGTTCGGTTATGGTCTGCTCGGCGAGGCTCAGTATGTTTCCCCCTAAGGAATGGAAATTGAATAACTTATACAATTGGCATCTCTGCTTCAGGCCGTCTTCGCCCGTTCTTCAATCACAAAAGCTCGAAATAGAACGACTATTCCTGTGCTTTTGTTCAATCAGAACGAACAAATACGGATTAAATCAGAGCGCCACTTGTATAAGTTACTCAATTTCCATTCCTAAAATTATGATGGCATTTTTCATTTGCAACATGGCCATTGCTACGATACAAGGTGGGAAGACACATGCTGCAGATCTTCCCGACTACCAAGTCGGAGAAACCTTCATCTTTTCTAATAAACGTGTCGAACGTGTCGAAAAAAATGAGGGTGATCTGATTACCTTCAGCTCCCGAAAAGGTCGGCAATATGTTCGACATCGTAATATAGTGCTACCGATTATAGAGTGGCAACTGGCGGGTAAAACCGGTCGTCGGACTATTCATGGTAATGTTGATGAATTATGGCCCTTGCGTGTTGGTAAGAGCGCCAGTTTCCGCATACTCAAGAATATTCACGATGATGAAAAACAACGTGAAGTGCGTCGTGTGGAATTATGGCATTGTCACGTTGCCGACCGGGAAAACATCCGTGTTATTGCGGGTGAGTTTAGTAGTTATCGCATTGTCTGCGATAACTACTCTAAACACAACATGCGTATCTTGCGGCGTTACACTTGGCATTATGCCTCCGCAGTGGGCCATTATATACGCCGTGAAGTGAACAATTTTTTTACCGGTGATAGTTACCACTTTGAGTTAGTTGCAACATTGCCTCCTGGGAAAAGCAATGCCTTGCGCGTAAAAATGCTGGAGGAAACTCTCAATTAGATGGAGCTAAAAACAACCGACTCCCGGCAGAGCGTTACCCGGCAATGACTTCAGTTATTCAAAACTGCTGGGATCAGATTCGCGCTATTCCATTGCTGAGTTATTTCATGGGCGTTCCCAACAGGCAACAGCTCTTGTTGAGCTGTTGCCGTAAAACATACAGCCAAAGTTATGAACCGATACACTGTTTATCCGTAAAGGTGAAGGTGTTGTTTGAGCCGATTGGTGCAGGTGAGTTGTCTGTGCATGTCAAGAGCACGCCAGTGTTGTTGATGACGGAAACAGCACTGGTATTTTTGTTGACTTCTACATAAGTCAGCCCGAAGCCGCCGGTGTTGCAGGTTGCTCCCGCCGTAATTGCGTCCACTTGATTGTTATTGATAATGGTTACGTCATCGTTTTCGATGACTGTAAGCATCAAGTCACAATTTCTGGCGACGAGAATCGGTCCTGTGTTGCCGGAGATGAGCACCTGCTCCAAGGAGGCTGAGTTGTCCGTGACAGTCACGCCGCTGTTTTCATTGATTTCGATACTGCTGCCGAATGTTGTTCCATTGATCGTGATATGAGCGTTATTTGTGATCGATATATCGCTATCGGTTATCACATTTTGCAGTGTGACGTTGCCCGTGAGGGTCTTTTCCACGAGGACGTCGCTGAGCGCGACATCTTTCAGGAAGACGTTGCCATTCTGCTCGGTTACGAGCAGATCACCAGGGGTTGTTGTCAGTGTGCCGACGAGACGTACGTTCCCGCTTCCCCCTTCCACCATAACCGTAGCGTTGATTGTGCTGGCTTCACATGACAGAGAACTTTCAATAAGCACGTCACCAGTGGTTGAAACAACGTTCACGCGGTCGTTGAGTGTAGAGCCACAAATTTCCAGTGGGCCACTCGCAAACTCCAGATTTACTCCGCCGGGAGAAACCATCGCTCCATCCAGTTTGACTCCCCACGAGTCCTTGCTCTCGATACTTCCGATATTTCCACTGGCATTAACTGCTCCAGAGTTTTCGAGTTTCAGAGTACCGATCGTGGCGAGGGTGCCAACGGTTACATCCGCTGAGTTCAGTAGCGAAACGTCACCAAGGACGCGGACGTTGTCCAGGTCGATGTTACTCCCAGAGTCCACTTGGATACTCCCATTAACTGTCGTGCCCCCTGTTGCGATGAGTGTGCCGCCGCTGTTTACGAGTACGGAGCCTAATACAGTAGCGCCATTAAGGGTGCAGGATGTCCCGTTTACGATGACATCATTATGTGTGCCGCCGAGGGCTCCTGAGCAATTGGTTGATGCTTGGGAAACTGAGGTACCGAGAACTAAAAGAGAGAGGCTGACAGTAGCAGCCAAGGGTAGTGTGAAACGTTCCATGTCAAATTTTTTCCTTGAATAATGTGAGGCCATCATGGCCAGTGCTCGTGGCATGCTGGCCGATCAAGCGCACAGCGAAGCATAAATTAATTCGCAGGAATAATGTTGATTAAATGCAGGTATTTTTGCAAAAATTATATTGTCATTGATTGAAATTTCTTCAAAAGAATAATCTTTAAGCAGTATTACTTGTTAAGGAATATTGGCAGACTATTTTTTGTACAGCGCATCTAAAAAACAGCGGAATTACTAAAAAGACGATTGAATAAGGATGTCATCGTTATCAGAAAATACCTTGTATATAGATGTAAAACCCAACAAACAGTATTTGTTAATATCAACTCTATAGTATGTCGTTAATATGATGGTTATATTTTATGTTTTCCATATTACGTTTTTGGTGCGATTTTTTATCTTCTTATAAATGTTTTTTTGTTGATAGGAAGGTGATTATTTTACAAAGTTTTTCAGTTTGATTTTAATAAAATTATTATGGTGAAATATATTCCGACAAGCCAATAACACACCAACAAAATAATTCTTGTTACTCCAAGAAATAATGCATTGTAAAATGGTTGTCTGGTGGTATTTTTGCTATTGCATACTGCCTGTTTTTTATTTTCAATAGTGCGTTTTATTGATCGGTTTAATAGCGGTTTTATGGTTCCTTCATTTTTTGCTCATGTCGCTTTCATCTTGATATTCTACTCTATACCTTAAGCTTATCAGTCACGAACCTCGAGCTACCGGAACGTGCAAGGAGTGCGGGTGTCTGGAAGTCATTAAAGAGGTATAGAGATCATGAATATAGAAATTTTACGCACTGGCAGACTTCAGTATATGGTGTTGAAGTCGAAGTATCTTTTCGTTGTTCAAGCCGTCGTCATCACTGCGTTTGTCTTCTCTAGTACAGCGGCTTGGGGTGTCGCTACACAAACAGAATCAACTCTGGAAGTAACTGGCAGCGTCATATTGGATTCTATTGAAATTAAAGTTGGTCCGAGTGTTGGCCAAGTCACGTTGTCCGGTGCTGATGGCCGGGTTTTCACGAGTGTGAGTGATCTTGTCGTTTCAACATTACAAGGTGACGATAGCCTCAAGTTTTTCATCGAATCATCAGATGCCCGTATCGCTGTAGATACGTGGTTAGGGGCTGATTCAGTGGGCATTGAAATGGTTACACCTCCAAGAGTATCGCAGGCTTCTGCCATATTTTCGTTCGACACGGGAACCGGTGATGATGTTGTTGAGGTCAAGTTTGATTCAAGTGCGTCCCTGTTTGATATCGCAATGTCATTTACCCGTTTGACCGCTACAGTAGAGACCGCAAAGGTTGAGTTTGAACAACAGGTTCCGGGCACTGTAGCGATGAACTTGTCGGCTGACGAAGCATTCGTATTAGGAAATTTTTCGCTCATTGCTAAAGGGCCGGGTGTATTCATATTAAACGGAGAAGTTAGGTCCCAGGAGCAGCGAGTCATAATTTTTTACGCGGGCTAGGTTGGTAATCCCCTGATTTTGTCGCTGACAGGGTACACTATGCTCCCATGAGAAAAGCATTTATTTTTCCAGGGTCGTTGCTTCCTAAATCTCTGTTGCACCCAGTGGGGCGAGCGATCAGCGATCATGACATGATCTGCGAAGGTGATCGTGTTCTGGTAGGCCTCTCCGGTGGTAAAGACTCGCTCTCGCTGCTGCACTTGTTGTTGCACTTTCAGCGCTGCGCCCCGGTGCGTTTTGAGGTGGGTGCGTTAACAGTGGACCCTATGGTGGAGGGCTTTGAGCCTGTGCGCCTCAAGCCTTATCTGGCGGAGCTGGGTGTAACGTATTTTTTTGAAGCCCAGCCCATAATGGAACAGGCTAAAAAACACATGGGCAAACCTTCTTATTGCGCGTTTTGCTCGCGTATCAAACGCGGCATCATGTATCGTGTTCTGCGTGATGAAGGTTACAACGTACTGGCGCTGGGCCAGCATTTGGATGATCTTGCGGAAAGCTTTTTGCTATCGGCTTTTTACGGTGGGCAATTGCGCACCATGAAGGCGTGTTACCAAAATGATGCAGGTGATGTGCGGGTTATCCGTCCTCTGGTTTATGCGCGGGAGCATCAGACCGCTGCCTTTGCCGAAGCCGCCGGGCTGCCAGTGATTCCCGATAGTTGTCCTGCGTGTTTTCAGATGCCCACTCAGCGCCAGCACATGAAAACACTGCTGGCTGCTGAAGAGGCGGACAATAAACTGTTGTTTAAAAGTTTATTGAGCACGCTCAAGCCGTTGATGGATTCACAGTTTTATGCCCGAGGCGAAGACGATGTGGCTGATGCCTGGTTGCATACTTCGGACAAGACCCCCGTTGCCTCAGTGAAAACCGGTTTGTGATGATGCGGGTTATTGTTTTCAAACTGTTGTTGCGGTTTACATCTCTGTTGCCTTTGCCTGTCACTCATGCCTTGGGTGCCGGGCTGGGAAGCTTGTTTAATCGCTTCAATAATCAAATGCGACATGTCACTCGACGCAATATTGATCGGTGTTTCCCTGAATGGACGCCACAACAGCGCAGCCAGCTGGTGCGCGAAAGCTTACAGGAAACAGCCAAGGCCGCGCTGGAAACCGGAGGATTTTGGTTGTGGTCAGTGGAACATATTCTGGCCAAAATACAGAAGGTCAGTGGTCTGTCGTCGCTGGAAGAAGTGATAGCGCATGGCAAGGGCGTGATTCTGGCTGCACCACATTTAGGTGCCTGGGAAGTGGCCGGGCTTTACTGTTCACGTTGTGGACCAATGACGACCCTGTATCGACCACCTCGGATTCAGGGTTTGGACAGCTTGATTCGCGTAGCCCGTGAACGAGCGGGTGCTGCTTTGGTGCGTACCGATGCCAGTGGTGTGCGGGCTCTTTATAAAGCTTTAGGGCGCGGAGAACTGGTTGCTATTCTGCCTGACCAAGAGCCGGATCGAGCTTCTGGTGTGTTTGCCCCATTTTTTGGTGTGCAGGCCAATACGATGACCTTGATCTCACGCCTTGCTGCGAAAAGCGGGGCGACGGTATTTATGGTTTATGCGGAACGGTTACCGAAAGGCAAGGGTTATCACTTGCACATTCAAAAAACGGATAGTGCATTGGCAGAAGGTGATGAGGTGCAAAAAGCAACCCGACTTAATCAGGCTGTTGAGCAGTGTGTGTTACAACAGCCAGCTCAATATCAATGGGCGTATAAACGATTTAAAACAAGACCTGAAGGGGAGGGTAGGTTTTATTGAGGAATGGATATGCAAACAGGCATAATCTGAATCTCAAACGCCACGGGTATATAAACTTCGAATCTCTAATTGCGTGTGGTGTTATTCCCCAAAAACAAAGTCAATCCGCAACAACGAATTGACTTTGTTCTATACGAACCTGAACTCAGGCAGCTTTAGGATGGTGTACATCCATTTGCGGGTAAGGAATGCTGATACCTTTGGCATCGAAGGCTTCTTTGACATTTTCCAGCAGATCAAAATAAACACCCCAGTAGTCGCCACTCTTCACCCATGGGCGGACATTGAGATTGACGCTGCTGTCGGCCAGCTCACCGACTGCAATCAATGGTGCCGGGTCTTTGAGAATACGCTCATCGGCGGCCAATACCTGCTCAATGATCTTTTTGGCCTCCTTGATGTTGTCGTCATAACCGATACCGAAGACGAGATCGACACGACGGGTTTCACGCGCGCTCACATTGACAATGGTGCCCGCATAAATCTGCCCATTGGGAATGATGACCTCGCGGTTATCGCCCGTGCGCATTACGGTATTAAACACTGTAATGCTTTCAACCACACCGGCAGAGCCGCCTGCTTCGACAAAGTCACCCATTTTAAAGGGTTTGAAGAGGATCAACATAACGCCTGATGCAAAGTTACCCAATGAGTCTTTCAGTGCCAGACCAATGGCCAGACCCGCGGTGGCGAATACGGCAAGTACCGAAGTGGTGTCTACACCCAGTTGATTAAGTGCAGCGATAATGACCGCAATCAGCAAGGCCGCATAAACGATGTTACCCAGGAAATTGCTCAGCGTTGCTTCCACGCCGGCTTTTTCAAGCACGCGCCCCATGCCTTTGACGATCAGCTTTGCAGCCCAGCGCCCGAGGATAAAAACAATCAGGGCGGAAACAAGGCTGATTGACCAGGGAATGACATATTCATTAATCATGTTGCTATCTATACTGTTCAGAATGTCCATACTGCTCTCCTGCTTTCTTACTGGCGTTTTAATGTGTCCCGTGCGGCACAGATTAACTGTACCGCACCGGCTGATTGCTGTTTTAGTTTTTCAGGATACGCAACTCAACACGTCGGTTGGCTGCACGGCCGTCCGCGCTGGCATTATCGGCAAGCGGATTTTCCGGGCCGTAACCTTTGGCGTTTAGCATATCTGCTGAAACGCCCTGTGTAACCAGGTAGTCACGAACGGTCTCTGCGCGCTTTTGTGACAGATTTACGTTGTAAGTGGCAGAACCTCTGTTGTCTGTATAGCCGGCAACTTCAATCTTGAGGTCCGCATTGCGACGCAGGGTAGCAGCAGCATCATCAAGCACTTCCGCAGAGTTTCCTGTCAGCACAGCGGAGTTGTTGGCAAAGGTGACGCCCTTGAGGGCGATGATCTCTTTCAACTCGCAGCCCCGGTTGTCGATTTTGGCACCCTGTACCGTATCGGGACAGCTGTCGGCGCTGTTCTTGATACTGTCATTGTCATCATCCAGTTCGCAACCCCGTGCATCGACTCCGGCATTCGGAACTGTATCGGGGCAGCTGTCGGCACTGTTTTTGACGCCATCGTTGTCACTGTCCTGCTCACAACCGCGGGCATCAACTGTGGCACCCTGTGCGGTATCGGGACAACGGTCAGCGCTGTTTTTGATACCGTCGTTGTCACTGTCGATGTCCTGTTTGCAGCCACGAGCATCGACGGTGGCATCTTGAGCGGTATCGGGACAACGGTCAGCGCTGTTTTTAACACCGTCTTTATCACTGTCCAATTCGCAACCGAGAGAATCAACCGAGGCCCCCGGAACAGTATCGGGACAACGGTCTGCGCTATTGTCGATGCCATCTTTGTCATCGTCGATGGCAGCGACTGGCGCTGGAGCGGAACCGGTGCCGAAAGGAATAGTTAATCCGAGGCCGACTATCCAGTCACCGAAATTATCTTCCGAGGGGATGCTGCTATCGTCATCGTTATATCGATAACGAACCTCGGCGCGTAGCGCCAGATCATTATCATTCAGACGGCCCATGACCCCGACACCAACTTCAGCAATAGGATCGGTACTGCGGTTTCCCGGCACTTTGGTGCGTAAGGCACCGAAACCAAGCAGGCCGTAAGGCGCGATGCGGCTGCTGCGATCAGGGAAATACAAGGCATCCAATCCCAGACCGTATTGTTTGAACTTGCCAGAGCCTGTTTCAAAATCAAGCTGGTCGGACAAGAGATTTAATTCAATATTCCAGTTTTTCGAGACCTCCTTGCCAAGACCGAGCTGCAAGCCAAAGTTGTTATCTGCGGCACGATCATCGTCAGCGAAAATATAGTTGAGTGATGGGCTGATATACCATCGCCCTTCGCTAGCCTCTCCTGCATGGGTTGCTGTGTTGATGGCAAGTGCAGCGCCGAGCGTGATTATTGTTAAACTGTAACGATCCAGCATGCTTTTTATTACTCCATATTGTTTATAGGTTTGTTCCACAAGTTAAAAACCGAATTTTCAGCGTATGACAAAATCGACAGTTTTTGGCGAGGCCTATTCTAATGTTATTGTCCTGCTTTTGCCAATCAAGTGATTGTATTACCTAGATATTAATTGCTGTGAGGTGTTTCCGGGATAATCCAATCATCAGTTTGCTAGGGTATATAGAGTTCTGCTCCGGAAAAACCCGTGCGTTGACGGACAGCCAGCATATTTTTCTGCTCTTCCTGGATGCTGGAGCACTTGTGGGTGACACAGGGTATTGAAAACGACAGCGCCAAACAATTATGTCTATTGTTGATACGTTTATCCGAAGTATGTCCTATTATCTTTGCGGCATGGCCAAAATTGCCATCGTTGTTTGTTTGGTTTAGCATCGGCCTGCAGTTTTTAGGCGTCATCACTGTGTAAAATACAACAAGGGGTTAGATATGAAAAAACTGATAGCTGGATCTATTTTGCTGGTTTCATCTTCTGCGGCATTGGCTGTAGCGCCGGGCGGACCGGATTGCGGGTGGGGCAACATGTTGTTTGAAGGCCAGTCCGGTCTGGGTCCTCATTGGATTGCCACAACCACCAATGGCACGTCGGGTAACAAGACATTTGGTATGACCTCGGGAACCAATGGCTGCTCAACGGGTGGCACACTGACTTATGGTGGTTCATCTCTGGTTTCTAATATGATGGATGAGCTTTCTGAAGACGTGGCGCGTGGCCATGGTGATGCGTTGAACGCAGTAGCGGTATCCATGGGTGTTGAAAAAGCAGACAGAGAGCTGTTTGCCAAAGTTGCTCATGATAATTTTAATGCTATTTTCCCCAATGAAAATGTGACGGCCAAAGAAGTAACCGCGTCATTGAATGCATTGATGAAAGCTGACCCACGCCTGGCGAAATACGCTGCGTAACAACTTCTGTTTTTACCAAACAGAATTGTTATACCAATGAAAAACTCTGTGCCGTTTGGCACGGAGTTTTTTTTGCTTGATTTTTGCTGAGTGGATAAATGTGTTTAAACGAATACGAAGTGATAACTACCAATTCAGCAGGTTTTTGTTTTTGGTATTATTGATGTCTGGTGTAATAAGTGCCGCACCACCTGAACATAAGTTGGTGGATATTCAACAACAAGCGCAGCAAATGCGACTATGGCAACATCAGGAATGGCTCAACCTGTTGCATTATTATAAAGATAGCGGTAACCCAAACGGTTACACCAGTGCTGTCGATGATGCACGCTTTTTTAACGCTACAGACGGTAAAACCAGCCCTGAGGCGGAGCTGCAAGCGACGTTATTGGCGTTATACCGTCGCGACATATCAGGCAATGATCATGCCCAATGCAGGTTCGTGGCTCGGTTGCATTGGCTCCAGAAACAGTTGTCGATTGATATGGCAACCTTGCCCAAAATCAATTGCCCCGATTATGTGGAGTGGTACGCCATGGTCAAAGCGCAACGTGCAACATTGATTTTTCCCACTTACCATCTCAACAGCCCCTCCTCTATGTTTGGCCACACGCTGCTGCGTTTAGATCATTCCACTTCTGTAGAAGATTCAAGCTGGCTCTCCTTCGCCGTTAACTTCGGGGCCAATGCCAACGCGGAAGATAATTCACTTTTTTATGCGTTTAAAGGATTGACCGGAGGTTACCCCGGGATTTTTATCGTCGCTCCTTACTTCAAAAAAATTCAGGAATATAACCGCATTGAAAAACGCGACATTTGGGAATATCAATTGGACCTGAGCCCGGAAGAAGTGGATCGTATGGTGACCCACCTGTGGGAGTTGAAAGAAATCAATTTCGACTATTATTTTTTTGATGAAAACTGTTCATATCGGTTGCTTGAATTACTGGAGGTGGCCCGCCCTGGAATCGAATTGACCGATGAGTTTGGCGTTACGGCCATACCGATTGATACGGTGAAAGCTATCGAGCGGGTGGGTATGATTGAATCACGACGTTTTCGTCCTGCTCGCGTGACCGAGCTGTCCGCATTGATTAAAACCTTGTCCGATACAGAGCAGACGCTCATGCAGCAGCTTGCTGTTGATCCCAATGTGTTTGAGCGTGCTGATTTTGCCGCCCTGAACGATGAACGCAAGGCACGTATTATTGATGTTGCTTATCGTTACCAGCGCTACCAACAGAGTGGAGAAGCGCGTAACGATGAACAGGCGCGGAACAGTCATCGCTTGTTAACGCTGTTAAACCGCTACCCGGACAACATAGAATCTTCACTGGTTGTGGAACCCTTGCCCCCGGAATTGGGTCACCACTCCCGACGGATATCGATTTCGGCAGGAGAGCGCAATAACGAAGGTTTTGCCGAAGTGGCGATGCGCATGGCATTTCACAGCCTGGAAGATAATGAACACGGGTTTTTGCGCGGCGCGCAAATCAATATGGCCAATGTTCAGTTGCGCGTGACCGATTCCGGTGACTTTCATTTACAGCAACTGGATGTGATCGATATCGTTTCACTCACACCGCGCAGCCGTTTTTTTCAGCCGACGTCATGGAAAGTCTATACTGGCCTTGAACGCCAGATAACGGACGGCAAAGATCGCCTGACCGCTCATGTGACGGGTGGCTGGGGCGCGAGTTATTCTCTTGCTGACGATGGGTTGTTTTATGCGTTGGCAACGGGGCGCCTGGAACACAACAGAGGTTTATCGACCAGTGGGATCGAACCGGCCCTGGGTGTGGACAGTGGATTTTTGTGGCATTTTGGTAAAAGCACCACGCGCCTGGAATTAAGCGGAGAACATTTTTGGGGTAACCACTACCGTACCCGGGTTCGCTATGGCCAGAACTTTGTTGTGGCAAGAAATCATGGCATAAACTTCAGCGCGGACTATAACCACAACCGCTATGACCGGTATTCACAATTCAGTCTGGCTTATCGTTATTATTTTTGAAACAGATGTGTGAGCAAATAACAAAACGTATCGCACGAATTGCCATCTCGATTTTTCTGGTTGCGATGCTGGCCAATTGTTCCGGGCTCTTTTTCTACCCCTACCGGGGCCACTTGCAAACACCGGATCAGCTTGGCCTGGTTTATGAAGACATCTACCTGAAGGCAGCGGACGGTGTACAGTTGCACGCGTGGTTTTTGCCTGCAACGAGCCCGGTGCGAGGTACAGTGTATTACCTCCATGGCAATGGTGAAAACATTAGCACTCATATCCATAGCGTGCGCTGGTTGCCGGATGAAGGTTACAACGTATTGTTGCTCGACTATCGTGGTTATGGATTATCGGAAGGAGAAGCGGCGTTGCCCGATGCGCTGTGGGATATCAAAGCCGGTCTGCAATGGTTGCTTGAGCAGCGTGATGTCGCCGACAAGCCACTCTACCTATTGGGCCAAAGCCTCGGTGCAAGTCTGGCAATCTACTTTGCAGCGACCGACGAACAGGCAAGGCAATATTTAAATGGCGTCGTCAGCGACGCGGCATTTACCCGGTATAGCGATATTGTTCGTCATGTTGCCGCGAGCAACTGGTTAACCTGGTTGTTTCAATATCCTGCAAGCTGGATGGTGGTCAAACAATATGATCCCATTGATTACATTGCTCGTATCACACCGCTGCCACTGTTGTTGATTCATAGTCGCGGTGACGAGATCATTCCCTATCAGTATGGCGAGCAGTTGTACCAGGTAGCAGTTTCGCCAAAACAGTTTTTGGAGACGCGTGGTTTTCATGGTGGCACATTCAATGAAGCTGGCAACCGGGCAATATTACTCTCGTTCTTTGAAAAAAACAGCAGTACAGTGCTGGCACTCTCGTTGTTGTCCGATCAATTTTAAAGTCGCTACGATTACCTAAACCCGACAGGCTTCTAAGTTTAATCCTTGAATGTGAATTAAGCGCTAAAAACACGTTACTTTTTAAAAAATCACCGGGTATTTAACGCAGAGGTTGCAGAGACGCAGAGGGTGCAGAGAAAAATACTAAATGAAATTCTGCATCCTCTGCGTCTCTGCGGCCTCCGCGTTTATAACACGCCACTTGTCAGTGCCACGACAACATAACCTCCCTTAATGTACTGAAGTGCTTATCCAGAGGTTTAAACCCCCTGGGTTCCAGCTAAAAATATACGGGAATAACGGTGTTCTCAGTAAAAAATGCTCATTTATATCTGTAAACTCCACGCTTTTTCCTTGTCCTCGAATGAATCAAAGGCAATCTGAGCAATTACCGGTTTTGTCACATTGGAAAGAGACCCTTCAGAGAATGGGGGGCTCAAGGACTATTTTGGGCGATCAGAGCCAAATGGCGGTATACTGGCTTTCCTGAGCTAGGGGTGTTTCGTGCGGATTGTCATCGGCACGAAACTGAGATTAACCCTTTGAACCTGATCCGGCTTATACCGGCGTAGGGAAGCAAGTCATGCGCCTCGTCGCTTTGTTCTGCACCCCGCCGATTTTTTTGACTGATGTTTATTTGATGTGAGGATGCACCATGAGCGCGATTCCCGAAGAGTTTCTGCAAAAGACTGCCAAACTGTCTACAGAGGTGACTCAACCTTTTCCCAATTCAAGCAAGATTTATGTGCAGGGCTCGCGAGCAGATATTCGTGTCCCCATGCGCGAAATTACCCAATCGCCGACGCACAATCTAGATGGCAGTGAGGTGGAAAGCAATCCACCCATCATTGTTTATGATACATCCGGGCCGTTTACAGACCCGGCAGTGAATGTCGATTTGATGAAGGGTATGCCTGAGGTACGCAGTGCCTGGATCGAGGAGCGTGGTGACACGGAAATCCTCAATGGTCCTACGTCGGAATACGGTGATCAGCGCCAAAATGATCCCGCACTGGCGCAACTGCGCTTCGAACATATTCGTGCGCCGCGTCGCGCCAGGTCTGGAGCCAATGTTAGTCAGATGCATTATGCGCGTCAGGGCATTGTTACCCCGGAAATGGAATACGTGGCCATCCGCGAAACACAGCGTCTGGATGAATTGCGCAAGGATGCCCGTTATGAAAAATTACTGCGCCAGCATGCCGGTGAGAATTTTGGAGCTAACCTGCCACAAGAAATTACGTCAGAGTTTGTGCGAGATGAAATTGCCGCTGGGCGTGCAATTATTCCTGCCAACATCAATCACCCCGAACTGGAGCCGATGATCATCGGCCGCAATTTTCGAGTGAAAATCAATACTAATATCGGTAATTCCGCAGTGAGCTCCTCTATTGAAGAGGAAGTGGAAAAAATGGCGTGGTCAGCGCGCTGGGGCGGCGACACATTGATGGATCTGTCCACCGGAAAAAATATCCATGAAACCCGTGAATGGGTGTTACGCAATTCACCGATGCCCATCGGCACGGTGCCCATTTATCAGGCGCTGGAAAAGGTCAATGGCAAGTCTGAAGATCTGACCTGGGAACTGTTTCGTGACACGCTCATTGAACAGGCTGAACAGGGCGTAGACTATTTCACGATTCATGCCGGTGTGTTATTGCGTTATGTGCCGATGACGGCAAACCGGGTCACCGGTATTGTTTCGCGCGGCGGTTCTATTATGGCCAAATGGTGTTTGGCGCATCACGAAGAAAATTTCCTGTACACACACTTTGAAGAAATTTGCGAAATCATGAAAGCCTACGATGTCAGCTTCTCGTTAGGTGATGGTTTGCGCCCCGGTTCGCTGGCTGATGCCAACGATGCTGCACAGTTTGGTGAACTGGAAACGCTTGGCGAGCTCACAAAAATTGCGTGGCGACACGATGTGCAGGTGATGATCGAAGGCCCCGGCCATGTGCCCATGCAAATGATCAAAGAAAATATGGACAAGGAGCTGGAGGATTGTTTTGAAGCACCGTTTTACACCCTCGGCCCACTGACCACAGATATTGCCCCAGGCTACGATCACATCACCTCTGGTATCGGTGCTGCGCAAATCGGCTGGTACGGTTGTGCAATGCTTTGTTATGTCACACCGAAAGAGCATTTGGGGTTGCCCAATAAAGACGATGTGCGTGAGGGCATTATCACTTATAAGCTCGCTGCTCATGCAGCCGACCTGGCGAAAGGCTTGCCCGGCGCACAGTTGCGCGATAATGCCTTATCGAAAGCACGTTTTGAATTCCGCTGGGAGGATCAGTTTAATCTTGGGCTTGATCCGGATAAAGCGCGCTCTTTTCATGATGAAACCTTGCCCAAACAGTCTGCTAAAGTCGCGCATTTTTGTTCCATGTGTGGCCCACATTTTTGCTCCATGAAAATTTCACAGGAAGTGCGTGAATTTGCGGCGAAGAAAGGTGTCGAAGTGGAACTGGTGCTAGAGCAAGGTATGAAAGACAAAGCCCAGGAGTTTATGGATGCGGGTGTTGAAATTTATCAAAAGGCAAAGTAACTCCCCAGCTTGCCGTTGCGGCACATTGAAAGAAACAGACTGAATAGTGACAAGGTAAAATAATCATGGCAAATCAGCAAAAACAATGGAGAGTTTATCTTTCCGGAGAGATTCATAGCGACTGGCGGGAGCGTATTCAGAGTGGTGCGCAGGAAGCAAATTTGAATGTGTCATTTGTCGCACCGGTGACCGACCATGCTAAAAGTGATGATTGCGGTGTAACGATTCTCGGCGCAGAAGAAAACAGTTTTTGGCATGACCAAAAAGGCGCGCGCATGAATGCTATTCGTACTCGCGTTCTGATCGAGAGCGCGGATATTGTGGTGGTGCGTTTTGGTGATAAATATCGTCAATGGAATGCTGCCTTCGATGCAGGGTTTGCGGCAGCATTGGGTAAATCGATTATCACCCTGCACGACCCTGAAATAAATCACGCGCTCAAGGAAGTGGATGCTGCGGCCAACGCCGTGTGCCAGACACCGGAGCAGGTGGTGGAAACTTTGCAATATGTCATAACTTACTGATGAGCTGATGAATATGAAACGCCTTTTACTGATGATCTTCAGTGTGTTGATATTGGCAGCGTGCAGCCTGTCTCCAGAATCGCCAAAAAAAGAAATAGATACCGCTGACAAAATGCTGTTAACAGACCACCCATTGGTAGGAAAAATATGGGATGTGAATGCGGGACAGTTTATCAATAAACAACAGCTTGCCGAGCATATCGTCAAAAGTAACTATTTGATGTTGGGTGAGACTCACGACAATAAGATACATCATCAAAACCAGGCATGGGCAATTGATCTATTGCATGACCGTCAGCGTTCAGCGGTCGTTGCCTTTGAAATGATTTCGCAACAGCAGGGGCAGGTTATTGCTGGCAAAAAATATGATTCCACGGAATCGCTGATTGCGGGACTGGATCACATTAAAACCAGTTGGGGGTATCAGCAGTTTTATGCTGATATTTTTGATGTGGTAATAAAGGCGGACTACACCATATTGCCCGCTAATTTTGATCGACAGAAAATTATGCTGATTATCCGCGAAGGTGAGGCCGAATTACCATCCGAAATTAAAAGCATGTTGAATGACAACGCTTTTTCCGCAGAACAGATAGCCGCCTCACGCAAAGAAATTGAAGGTTCACATTGTGGTATGAGCAACGAAACAATGGTCGAAGCCATGATGTTGATGCAGCGCGCCAAAGACGCACAAATGGCCCAGGCATTTGTTGGTCAGGACGATGTTGAAACCCGCGTGTTAGTGGCGGGCTCAGGGCATGTGCGTAAGGACCGTGGGGTGCCGTTTTACCTACCGTCGCATGATCAGGAAAATAACCTGTTGGTGATTGCCTGGGCGGAAGTAGAGGCGGACATTACCGATGTTGGAGCTTATGCTGAACAATGGGGAACACAGACATTACCGTTTGATTATGTATGGTTTACGCCACGGGTTGATCGCCCCGACCCTTGCGAGCAATTCAGGCAACATATGAAATCCAAAGAATAATCGTGCCCGCTGTCCACGGAAGCTGGGTCATTCAAAGATACGCTGTGCTTTCCAGTAATGTTGTGACCAATAGGTTGAATTGAGTGATGACTGCATGACGCCCCGAGAAGTTGAGGCGTGGATGAACTTTCCATTGTTGATGTATATTCCGACGTGACGCTGCCTACGGCCCGTTCTGAAAAAAACCAGGTCACCAAACTTCAGGGACTTTTTTGTGACGGCTTTTCCTGATTTGGCAAGCCGTTCGGTGGAGCGTGGTGTTTTTTTATTGAATATATCGCGAAAAGTTACATGCACAAACCCAGAGCAATCAATGCCTGTTTTGCTGAGGCCGCCCAGTTTATAGGGTGTGTTTTTCCAGGCAGAGTAGTGTTTGGACAATGCAGCTTGCTGACGGGTTTGGGTGCCCAGTTTGCCGAAGGCGACGGTATCTGAGGTGTTTGTGTGTTTGGTCGATGTCGAGGAGCATCCACCCATACCAAGCACAATGCCAAACATCAATGTGCAGAAAATAATACTTGTCGTGTGAAATGATCGAGTCAACATAGTTTTGTGGTTAGTTGTGAGTATACATACTAATATTTCGTCTGATAGCTGTCATTATTCATTTTTTTTGACCGTAATTTGCAGTCGTTGTTCGGTTATGTACGAGGGTTGACTGCCAGGAAATTGTTCAGGGGGACAGGTAAGTTATGGAACTTGATTACATCTTGATGACGTCGCGTTTGCTGCTGGCTCTGTTGGCGGGTGGCATCATCGGCATAGAACGCGCCTTGCATGGCCGTGAAGCGGGTTTTCGTACGCATGCCCTGGTCTGTGTTTCATCAAGCCTGTTGATGGTTTTGATGGTGTACCAGTGGGAGTTGGTACCCGCGCAATTTCTGGATACGGTGCGGGCTGATCCTTCACGCATGGCGCAGGGCATTATGACCGGTATCGGCTTTTTGGGTGCTGGGGTGATCATTAAAGAAGGGCTGACGGTGCGCGGCCTGACTACGGCAGCATCAATCTGGATGACGGCTTCCATTGGTATTGTGATCGGCATGGGACTCTATTATCCGGCATTTCTGGCCGTGCTGGTAACTGTGGTAACGCTGTCATTTTTCCGCTGGATTGAAAGCCGGTTGCCGTCGCAGATGTATGCCAAGTTTACGGTGCGATTTATTCGCTCAAAACACAGTTTGGATGAGGACGCGTTACGTCAGTTGATTTCCCAACACAATATCCTTGCTTTTGAGGCCAGTTATAAACTGGACAATGAAGGCAAAAGCTTCGAATACGAGATGACCATTTGCTCAAAAAATCAAAATGACTTTCGCCAATTGGCACAGAGCCTTGTAGATATGGAAGATGTATATGAGTTCAAAATTGTTCCCTGTTAATTTTATGCTTTTTTTACGTAGGTGGAAGGCATGATGAAAGATCTGCTCGCTTCGTGGCAGCCAGCCTTCGTTTTTTTGGATGATTACCCCATTGCCATGGCTGTGCTTATTTTTGCACTGGCCGTGTTGTTGGCCAATATTGTTGTCTGGTTGGTGACCAGGGTCGTGGGCTATGTCGCTAAGCGTACCCGTGTCCAGTGGGACAACAAAATTGTTGCGGTGATTCATCGTCCGCTGTATTGGACGGTGTTGTGTGTGGGCATGTTGCTGGCATTGTTGCCTCTTGGGTTGCCTGAGTTGATTGACAGCGTGCTTCAGTCATTGATTGCCACGGTATTGGTGATTATCTGGTCCGGTTTTGTCGTAAAACTTGTACGCATTGTGTTGCAGGCTATGAGTCACGGCCAGAAAAAAGAATCGCTGGTTCGGCCACAAACTCGCCCTTTGTTTGAAAATATGGCCTTTTTGGTGGTGATTACTGTAGCCATTTATATGATATTCCGCTCCTGGGATATCGATATGACAGCTTGGCTGGCATCGGCTGGTATTGTGGGTATAGCCATTGGTTTTGCCGCTAAGGATACGTTGGCCAATCTGTTTTCCGGGGTATTTATTCTTGCTGATACACCCTACAAAATTGGCGACTACGTGGTGTTAGACAGCGGCGAACGTGGAAAGGTGACACGTATCGGTATTCGAAGTACGCGCCTGCAAACGCGGGAAGACGTGGAGATTACCATTCCCAATGCGATCATGGGCAATTCACGCATTATCAATGAATCCGGTGGGCCACATGAAAAATTCCGTATCCGCGTAAGTGTGGGGGTAGCTTATGGCTCGGACATTGATCAGGTGAAATCCGTGTTAATGAATGTTGCGCTGGAAGAGATACAGGTGTGTGACGAGCCTGAGCCACGAGTACGTTTTCGAGCCTTTGGTGCCTCCAGTTTGGATCTGGATTTGTTATGTTGGGTAGAAAATCCTGAAGTGCGCGGACAGGTGCTGGATGCGTTGAATACCACGATTTATAAACGTTTTAATGCCGAAAATATTGAAATTCCTTATAGCAAACAGGATGTTTATATCAAGGAGCTGCCACAGTTACAACGCGATTAATGGCTTAGGGTAGATGGAAATACCATCATCTTTCAGCGATTGCCTGCCCGACTATCCGGGAGGTTTAACAACACTGAAAATTATTGCTGGCGTTTATTCATAGGTGCAAAGATAGGCTGTATCGATATCGACTTTCAGTTGAAATTGCTGTTGTGCATCGACGATAAAGTCGTCGCCTGAATGAAAGGTCTGCCATTTATCACTGTTGGGTAATTTTACCGTGAGTGCGCCGGAAACAACGGATACGGTTTCTTTTTTTTTCAGTATTAAACTCGTACTCGCCTGCTTGCATGACGCCAACCGTAGCGGGCAGCGTTGCGGTTTGAAAGGCAATGGATTTAACCTTGCCATCAAAGTATTCATTCACGTCCAACATTATTTTCTCCGGGTGAGGTTAAATCCTGTGGTGTAAAAACAAAGAACCCCGCCAAAAGGCAGGGTTCTCTGGGTCAACTGTGCGACAGGCGTTATTCGGGAACAACGTTACCTGCTGCGGGACCTTTAGGGCCTTGTTCGGTTTCGAAGCTCACCTTTTGGCCTTCATTCAGGGTTTTGAAACCGCCACCCTGGATTGCGCTGAAGTGTACGAACAAGTCGTCACCGCCGTCATCGGGCGCGATAAAGCCGAAGCCCTTGCTTTCGTTGAACCATTTTACTGTGCCTGTAGCCATAACTTTTTACCTTTGTTTTCTCTGTACTTACAAAATTTCAAACGTACTTTTAAACGTCTTTCCAAGCATCGTACGGTGGTAGATGCATCACACGATGCGGCACCATTCAACTGCTTGGCCCGGAGTATAGCGCTAATTTCTAATAAATGCCTCATTTTGCGAGGTTTGCAAGACCTTTGGCTGCAAATTGGCATATTTGACGGAATTGTTTGTAAGCCTGTTCGTCCAATTTGCAATCCAGGCTACGTCGGTCAGCATAGAACAAGCCAACCGGTTTGTCGCGGACATGGATGGACATAGCAAAAAAACTGTTAGTTTTTATCAATGCTTTGACATCATCGGGCATCAGTGGCCAGAACTTTTTGCGATTGCTGTCGTTGATCCACAGGCTACCCTGTTTTTTCATTAGCTGGGTAAATAGATGGGGTTTGTCCAACTGGATCTCAAAACGGCTGAATGCCGGATCATTATCGCTGCCCAGCATGTAGCGTGAAACAAGCTTTTCACGTTTTTGGCCCAGCACACAAAATACCACACGGTTGAGACCGATGCCGTCGTGCATGCCATGTACCGTTTTACGCATCAATTCGCTGAGCTTCATTTTACCCATGCCGTTATGCAGATCATGCAAGGTTTGAGTGAAAATATCGGTCTGTGGGAGCAGACACACCTGTGCGGTAGGCTCTGGTGTGGCAGATCTGTTGTTTTGAGGGTTGTTTGGCATTGATGCTTGTTTTTCAACATCAGGCTTTGGTGACGTTACAATCTCGTTTGCAGCGGGTTTCTTCGTAGTCTCAATTTCGGCTTCTGCCTCGGGAAATTCATCCTCAATGATGAGTGCTTCTCCGCCGGGCAACATGGGTAGCAGAGCAGCGGCGTGTCGTACGTTATAAAACGGTGCTTCGCGGACGGCACGCACGGCATTTTTGTGTATATGAGGAATGGTTTCGTCCAGTGGTGTATCGAGATAATCAGCAATTTGTGGCAGTACGCGCTCGGTTTTTTCCCAGTACCAGCCACGTTCAGTGCTGCGGGCTAATTGCACGGCCAACATGACACAGCGCACCCGTGGCTGGCTGGCGTTTTCCGGTCGCAGTGCATCGTTCACCAACCCGGGTAAATGCCAGCAGGCGGCAATTTCACGACTGAAGTGCTCCAGGCTTTCACCGAAGGCGATGTATTGGGCTTCATCGGTAGGCAGGCCATCCTTGAGCATCAGCTTGCGGAACTGGTGCATTTTCTCTGGCGCAGCGACCCACAGGGCCATTTCCGCCACATCGTGTAACAGGGTGGCCAGTAATATTTCATCGGGGGCGTGGTCATTTTTGATATGTGCCCAGTCCCAGGCTTGAAAGGCAGCGTGAAAGGCGCGGCAGGCAGTACGGATATAACCCGTTTTTGCGAAGCCGCTGAGCGTGCGTTCCACTTGGGGGTGGCCTACGGTGAGTCGTTTGGTACGGTCCACACCCAGTAGCATGGTTGCCTGCGCCATGCTGGAAATTTCTGCGTGCAGAGATTTGTTTCCCGTGGTTTGTAGTTGGTTTAAAGTATGTAGCGCCAAACCTGGGTCTTTGAGAATAATGTCACCATAAACCTCAAAGGTACTGCCACCTTCGCTACCCACTTTGCGAAAGGCGCGTGCTGAGCGCTCAAAAATGGGCAGTGGTTGAGCAGTCAGCTCCTCAATAGAAATGGCGGCATTGGTCCTCACAGTTTGGCTTGTTCTCTGTTTTGTGCCCAGCAGAAATAGTGAGCCTTTTAGGAACTTTCGGCGTAAACAGGCCGAGACTTTAGAGAGGGGAAGGGGGCAGAGAAGGTTTGTTGTTAACAATAAGTTTCTTTCGCACGAGGAGAGTTTTTTCAGCATCGTTGTTTTTTGCAATAAAGCCTAAATCTCAATCGCTACGGGCATATATACGAGTAAAGGTATCTGGTGCGCGTATTGAGTTTGCTCCGGAACCTTTGCGCGAAGAGCCGGTGATGCATATGATGTGTTATGAGCCGAATGGCATCCGGGTGGAATTTATCTGGTTGCCAGAACACAATGCGGAATGAAAAGCCAATGAGCGAACAACGCAAACATCCGCGCACTGCGCTGACCCTCGAAGTAAAAATTAGCCATCATGCTATGAGGTCTGTGGTGCTGTTGACGCGAGATATTTCTGAAAGCGGTATTTTTGTGGTGACGGATAGCTCGGCATTGCCGCCGATAGGCTCTGTAGTGGAAGGCCAAGTGCAGGGAGAAATGGAAGATCCGCCCCAGGTGCAAATGGAAGTGGTGCGTGTTGAGCCTGATGGCGTGGGATTACGCTTTTTGACAGATGACTGATGTTAAAAGGGCGACCAGATGGTCGCCCTTTCTATTCTGTGCAATGGTATTTTTAATGGTGGTGTTTTTTTCTACTGGAAGCTCGATGTGAAGCGGTATCCACGGGAACCGGTTCGAGCGCTACAGGGTCGTTGTGAGGCGGTTCGATTGTGGTGGTAGTAGGTTTGTGAGTGTTTTCCGCCTGCTTCAGGTTGGCGCTGAGGTGCAATGCAATCACTGCCCCCAGAATGCCACCGAAGGCGAGTGCGGTAATCACTATTTCAACCATAAATTCCAGCATGGTGCGTCCTCCTGATTGTGGGCAGGCTCATTGTGAGTGGCCCTTGGTGTTGGTGCAGACAATGGAAAATTGAAGTAGCGATGGTGAACGGCTTGCCAGAGCCAGGCCGGAATGATGGCCAATCAATTTGACGATGGCATTACTTTGTCACCAAAACGTATTTGTATCTGCTTGCTCAGACAGACACAAAATGCGTACCAGTTTATGGATTTTGCGTAATAGTGATGAGATCAGGCGGGTTTCAATGAAGAGGCCATTTTTTGGCATAATAATCAGGACGATATTCGACGGTTTTTTGACAGTTTCCAAGCAAGTTTTCCCGTTCATCACCCATAGAGCTTAACTGACTGATTTTAAAAGCATGCACCTTTTGTGAAAAATACGATGCTTTAGTTGTTGGCTGATGTTGCCGATAGGCACTATATATCTAGAGCGTTTGATATTTAGGTATTTATTGCGCGCCCTCTTTAATTCCATAGCGGCGTTAAAACTCCTTGCAATAGCCTACTATCACGCGTCGTTTTGTCGTGTTATGAAATGCATATATGAGGCACACTTAACACCGGAATTTCAATCGTTATGGGTATGTTCTGGCAGTTTTGGTTTTTTTTGCTTTGGTTTAAGTAGAGGTTCCCGAAATGATGAAGGCACGCAAAAATGGATAGAGCGCTTATGGAGCAAAAACTTGAGCAGTTGCGCAAAAAGCAGCAGCTCATGGAAAAAGCTTGGCGTGAGGCAGGTAACCGGCAACTGTTACAATTTTTTGTCGATATTATGCCTAAGGCGCTGGGTGCGGAACGGTGTAGTATTTTTATTCTCGATCCTGTGGATGAAAAGGCTTGGCTGCAATGTGGTACGGGGTTGAGCGAAAAACAATTGCAAGTGCCCACTAAAAATTCCATTGTCGGCCGGGTGATGTCCAGCGGTGAATTTGTTATCGAAGATGATTTAGAGGATCAGGTCGGTGCGCATGATATTGTTGCGGTAAAAATCGGTTTTGTGACACGTAATGCCCTGTGTGTGCCAGTGCATGGTGTCACCACTAAAAAGGTAGTGGGCGCGATTCAAATGTTGAACAAGGGGCATGGCAATTTTAATGATGCTGACCGTGATATTCTGGAACGGCTGGCTTTTCAGTTGGAAATGAATATCGAAAATATATTTCTACGTCAGGAACTGGCAAAGATTTCGGTGGAGATGGGACGGAAAATCAAAAAGCTTGAGGCTAAATTGAAAAGTTAATCAGGTGTGTCAATGTTTTCTGTACCATCTTCATTTATTGTTTCAATGCGCACTGGGAATCCCCAAAGGCGCGATAAGTGTCGCACGACCTCGCTAGTGTCCTTGTTGAGTGGGCGTCGCGCTTGCAGAACGTGTCGCAAGCTCAGCGAACGATCACCCCGAAGATTCACATTATAAATTTGAATATTGGGTTCACGCATGGATAGGTCATATTGTTTGGCAAGCACGGCGCGAATGTGCCGATAGCCGCTCTCGTCGTGAATAGCGCTTATTTCGAGTTCATCCTGTTCGTCATCGTCCAGTACGGAAAATAACCTCAATTCACGAATCAGTCGGGGGGATAAAAATTGACGGATAAAGCTTTCATCCTTGAAGTTACGCATAGCGAAGTCCAAGGTTTTCTGCCAGTTACTGCCAGCAATATCTGGAAACCAATCCTTGTCTTCATCGGTGGGTGTTTCACAGATACGTCGCAAGTCCTTGAACATGCTAAAGCCGAGTGTGTACGGGTTAATGCCGGAGTAATACGGGCTATCAAATGCAGGCTGGGCGATGACGTTGGTGTGCGACTGCAAAAACTCTATCATGAAACCATCAGTGACAAAGCCTTCATCGTAAAGCGTATTTAAAATAGTATAATGCCAAAAAGTTGCCCAGCCCTCATTCATCACCTGTGTTTGTCGTTGTGGATAAAAATACTGGGCAATTTTTCTGACGATGCGCACCAGCTCACGTTTCCATGACTCCATTAACGGCGCATTTTTTTCGATAAAATACAGCAAATTTTCTTCGGGCTCAGAAGGGAAGCGAGCCTCCTCTGGCACATCATCTGCGTTCTCTTTAACGGGGATTGTGCTCCACAGGTGATTAAGCTGTGTTTGCAGGTATTCCTCTCGTTCTTTTTGGCGGCCACTTTCTTCCTGTGCCGATAAACTGGGTGGATGCTTATAGCGATCAACCCCATAATTCATCAGTGCGTGACAAGAATCCAATACGGCTTCAACTTCTTCGATGCCATGCTGTTGCTCACAATCTGACACATATTTTTTGGCAAATAACAAATAGTCGATAATTGCATCGGCATTGGTCCAGGTCTGGAACAGGTAATTATTCTTAAAAAAGGAATTGTGGCCATAGCAGGCATGGGCGATAACCAATGCCTGCATGGGCATGCTGTTTTCTTCCATTAAATAGGAAATACAAGGGTTGGAATTAATGACGATTTCATAGGCCAAGCCCATTTGTCCACGCCGGTAACGCTGTTCAGTTTCCAGGAACTGTTTGCCAAAAGACCAATGGTGGTAACCCAGAGGCATGCCTACCGAAGAATAGGCATCCATCATTTGCTCACTGTTGATGATTTCAATCTGATTGGGGTAGGTGTCAAGGCCATAGTCAGCAGCGATACGGGAGATTTCTGCATCGTAACGCTGGATAAGCTCACTGCTCCAATCTGAGGTGTCACTGATGATGTTGTGTTTCGCGGTATTCATGCCGGTTTCCGGGCAAATAACTTGCGAAATACGGGATAGATTTCGTTGATACTATCGATAGATTGCATGTCAAAGTTGCGATTTTGTATTTTCACACCTTCGTAATGACGCCACAGGCTTTGATGATTGTGAGGCATGATTTCCACATAGGCAAAATATTGTAGCAGCGGCATGATGTTATCGTTTAACAGGTTGCGGCAATTAGGGGAGTCACCATCCCAGTTATCACCATCGGAGGCTTGTGCGGCATAAATATTCCAGTCACTGGTCGGAAAACGTTCTTTAATAATTTTCAGCATTAATTCCAGTGCGCTGGAGACCACGGTGCCGCCGGTTTCCCGTGAATAGAAAAAATCCTCTTCATTGACTTCTTTTGCTGTGGTGTGGTGACGGATAAAAACCACCTGAATATTTTCGTAGGATTTGGTTAGAAACAGATAGAGCAGAATAAAAAAACGTTTGGCCATTTCCTTGCGGATTTCATCCATGGAGCCGGAAACATCCATCAGACAAAACATAACGGCCTGTGTAGTGGGTGCGGGCTTCTGGATACGATTACGGTAACGCAGGTCAAAAGTGTCGACAAAAGGAATAGTGATAATTTTGTCTTCTAATCGACGTATCTCTTCTTCCAGTTCTTTGGCGCGAGTTGTGTGTTCGCCTTTGTTTTGCAGTGCGGATAATTCTTCCTGGGCTTCTTTCAGTTCGGCAGAGTATGGTGCGCGTAGTGCAATACGACGTGCGAGAGCGCCAGTCAATGAGCGAACAATATCAATATTGGAAGGTACACCTGTGGTGCTGTAACCGGCGCGAACAGACTTGAAATTGGTGACTTTGGTCAGTTGAGTTTTGACTAAGTCAGGTAACTCCAGGCCTTCAAAAAAAAAGGCTAAAAATTCTTCGCGTGACAGCTGAAAGGCAA